>Ga0081539_10000692_pt1 | contig 67584 bp, 72 predicted proteins | sample TabmetS4T2R2_FD_71023 | JGI IMG/M metagenome (GOLD analysis project Ga0081539, IMG submission 71023) | Tabebuia heterophylla rhizosphere microbial communities from the University of Puerto Rico - S4T2R2 | ecosystem: Host-associated > Plants > Roots > Rhizosphere ...
GGCGGACCCGTACCGGCTGGCGGGGGAGCTGGGCATGCCGGCCTGGAAGGTGCGTAAGGCGCTGGCCCAGTCGCGGGGCTGGCATCCGGCGGGACTGGTCGCCGCGATGCAGGTGGTCGCCGAGGTCAACGCGGACGTGAAGGGCGTCGCGGTGGACGCGGGCTACGCGCTGGAACGGGCTGTGCTGCGCCTGGCGGAGGCCCGTCGCCGGGCGTGACAGGGCCGCGTCGCCGGGCGGGAGACCGTCGGTGGGCGACCAACGGGCTGGCGGCTAGCTTTTCGCAGGTGGGAGCCCTGTCGGCCCGGCGTCATCTTCTTGGAACAGCAGAGGGGCGCGCCGGCTGTGCCGGCACGCCCCTCTGGGTGAAGCTCAGGTCAGATCTGGTTTGCCCGCTTGGCCATGGCGGACTTCTTGTTCGCCGCCTGGTTGGCGTGGATTACGCCCTTGCTGGCGGCCTTGTCCAGCTTCTTGCTGGCGTCACGCAGGAGTTCCGTCGCCTTGTCCTTGTCGCCGGCGTCGGCGGCTTCGCGGAACTTGCGGATCGCGGTCTTCACCGAGGACTTGACGGACTTGTTGCGCAGGCGCGCCTTCTCGTTCGTCTTGATCCGCTTGATCTGGGACTTGATGTTTGCCACGGGGAAACTGCTCCTCGATGTCGATCACGGGATGTCGTGCACGCATTGGGGTGGCCCCACGTAACGCCGCGGGTTTCCTCCTGGGCGGAATGCCACACGGGCACGAACCTGCGACAGCTTAACAGTGGGTGACCAACCGGCCGTCAGCGGCCGCCCAGGATGTTCCTGGTCAGGGTTTGGCGTTCGTGCGTCAGCTCCGCCAGTGCGTCGTGGACGACCGTCCCGTTCAGCGGGCCCGGCTCGTCTATGTGGCGGAGGACGGCCCTGCGCACCAGCTCCTTGATGAACGACGCCGTCACCCCGTCGGTCGCCGCCACCACCTCGTCGGCTGACGGGAGGTCCAGTGGGGTGTTCGCCGCGTACAGGCGGAGCAGGCGCTCGCGGCACTCGGCGTCCGGTTTCGGCACCTCGACCGCCAGGTCGACGCGGCCTGGGCGCTGGGTCAGGGCCTCCTCCATCGCCTCCACGCGGTTGGTGGTCAGCACGAACGTGACATCCGCCTCCGAGCCGATGCCGTCCATCTCGTTGAGCAGCTCGAACAGGACCGGGTTGCCCTCCGACCGCGAGCGGTCCTGGGCGATCAGGTCCACGTCCTCCACCACGATCACCGACGGGGCCAGCCGCCTCGCCAGCGCCGTCGTCGCGCGCAGGTGGCGGAACATCGCCATACCGCTCAGCACGAACACAGTGCACTCCGGCAGGCGGCTGAGCAGGTAGCGGACCGTGTGGGTCTTGCCTGTGCCTGGCGGACCGTACAGCAGCAGGCCACGCTTCAGGTGCTGGCCGTGCGACCGGAGCGCCTCGGTCTGCTCCACCGAGCGCACCACGTGCCGCTCGATCATCGCCAGCACGCCGTCCGGGAGCACCACGTCCGACGCACGCAGCGACGGGCGCGGCAGGAACGTCAGCAGCTGGTTGTGCCGGTGCTCGCTGATCCCGAAGGACAGCACCTGGCCACGGAACACGTCGTGCTCGCGCATCAGCCGTTCGATCTCGTCCCGGACCGTGGCCGCGGTCGCGCGGTCGGCGGCCAGAAGCTGCAGGTGGCAGCGCTCCTCGCCGTGGTCCTCCCGCGCGCCCTGGACGGCCAGCACCACCGGCGTCCCGTCCGGCGCCGACGTGCACACCAGGCCCAGCTGCACCGCCTCCGTCGACGTCGACGGGCCCGTCGAGGCGGTCGTGTAGTCGACCGCGCCGAGCTGGTAGGTCCCGCTGTACGCGCTGCCGGTCATGACCTCGGCCAGCATGTCCATCACCGTGAGGAAGCCCTTGTTGCCGGCGATGCCGAACCAGGCCGCGTCCGGCGTGTGCCGCGCCAGGTAGGCGTCCACCCCGCGCTGCAGGTTCACGTGCTCGAAGCTCGGCAGGTGCAGCGTGACGTTCGGGATCTCGGTCAGCGGGCAGCCCAGGTGCGTCGTGATCCGATCGATCAGCGGCGACTCCGCCGCACCTCGGAGGGTCTGCTGAGCGGTCTCGAACAGCTCCTTGACGGCGCGGGCCAGGTCGTTGGCGTCGGATTCGTTCACCCGTCCAGGGTGCCCGCTCCGCCGTCCTCCCCGCCTCCGGATTCTTCCTTAGGGGGCCGCCCGCGCCTCGGCATCCTGCCCGCGTCGTCCGGCAGCCGCCCCGCCTGCGCCAGGGCCCGGCGCAGCAGGAACTCGATCTGCGCGTTCGTGCTGCGCAGCTCGTCCCCGGCCCAGCGGGCCACGGCGTCGTGGACCGCCGGGTCGAGGCGGAGCAGGACCTTCTTGCGTTCCGGCACGGCGACTCAGTGGTACAGCGAGCCGGCGTTCACGACGGGCTGGGTCTCGCGGTCCGAGCACAGCACGACCAACAGGTTGCTGACCATCGTCGCCTTGCGTTCCTCGTCGAGGTCGACCACGTCCTGTTCCGACAGCTCATGCAGCGCGGCCTGCACCATCCCGACCGCCCCCTCCACGATCCGCTGCCGCGCCGCGACCACCGCGCCGGCCTGCTGGCGGCGCAGCATGGCGCCCGCGATCTCCGACGCGTACGCCAGGTGCGTGATGCGCGACTCGATCACCTCGACGCCCGCCGCCTCGACCCGCGCGGCGATCTCGGCCGACAGCTTCTCGGTGATCTCCGACGCGTTCTCCCGCAGCGACAGCTGGTCGACGCCGTGTGCGTCGTACGGGTAGCTGGTCGCGATGTGCCGCACGGCGGTCTCGGCCTGGATGTTCACGAACTCCTCGTAGTCGTCCACCTCGAACATCGCCCGGGCGGTGTCGGTGATCCGCCACACCACCACGGCCGCGATCTCGATGGGGTTGCCGTCGGCGTCGTTGACCTTGGTCACCGCGGTCTCGTGGTTGCGGATCCGGGTGGAGACACGCCGTCGGTTGGTGAACGGGATGACCCAGCGAAGCCCGTCGTCACGCACCGTGCCGACGTAGCGGCCGAGGAACTGCAGCACGCGTGCCTCGCCAGGCGACACCATGATCAGCCCGGTGGCCAGGACCGCCACGGCCACGAGCAGCATCATGCCGATCACCAGTAGTGCGATGCCCGTTGGGTCGTCGTCCGAGGCGGTCAACCGCGCGACGCCGATCGCCGTCGTGGCGATCGAGCCGAGGAGGGCGAGCGCGGCCAGGCCCAAAACCGGCATGCCGGAGCTGCCGTACGCGACGCGCTCGCGGACGTGCGGCGCCGGCATGGCCGGGGTGTCGATGACGAGTTCGGTGTTCATGGTGCGTCCCCTCAGAGGCACTCATCTAGCAAAGTGATATCACTTTAGCGTAGTGTCAAGCCCATGAGCGAAGGGCATCATCGAGGTATGACCGCGCTGCGACTCTCCCGGCTGTACAAGAGGTTCGGACCGACCATCGCGGTGGACCACGTCGACCTCGAGGTGCCGGCCGGCTCGTTCTTCGGCCTGGTCGGCCCGAACGGCGCCGGCAAGACCACCTCGCTGTCGATGGCCGTCGGACTGCTGCGGCCCGACGGCGGCACGGCGACCATCTTCGACGTCGACGTGTGGGCGGACCCACTGCGGGCCAAGGCCCTGATCGGGGTACTGCCGGACGGCATGTCGATGCCGGAGCGTCTCACCGGGCGCGAGCTGCTCACCTACATGGGTCTGCTGCGTGGGCTCCCGACCGCGACGGTCACCGAGCGTGCCGACGAGTTGTTGACCGTGCTCGAGCTGGCCGACGCCCAGCACAAGCTGGTGATTGACTACTCGGCCGGCATGCGCAAGAAGATCGGGCTCGCGGTGGCGCTGCTGCACGCGCCGCGGCTGCTGGTGCTCGACGAGCCGTTCGAGGCGGTGGACCCGGTGTCGGCGTCGACGATCCGCACGATCCTGCAGCGGTTCGTGGCGTCGGGTGGGGCGGTCGTGCTGTCCAGCCACGTGATGGCGCTGGTGGAGCAGCTGTGCACGCACGTCGCGGTGATCACGCGGGGCCGGGTGGTCGCGGCCGGGCCGGTCGAGCTGGTGCGGGGCGCGGCCGCGAGCCTGGAGGAGGCGTTCGTGCACATCGTCGGCGGGCGGACCGGCGGTGGGGAGGGACTGTCGTGGTTGGCGTCCTGATCCGGCGCACGAGTGTCCCTTTCGCTCGGGCTCGCCGGGTGAAGGTTATCCACAGCTTGCGCCGACCTGGGGTTTTGTCGGTGCCGGCCGATAGACTGGCACCGGGGCCGCCCCCGGGATCGGGTGGGGGCTGCCTGCGCGACCACTTGAGGGCGCTGCTCGGATTTTCGCTCGTGGTGGGGGGATTTCCGTGGTTGGCGTTCTGATTCGGATGCGGTGGCGGGTGTTTCGGCACTCGTTCCGGGGGAAGCAGGCCGGGTTCACCGTGCTCGGGCTCGTGGCCGGGTTGATCGCCGCCGGGGTGACCCTGCTGGTCGCCGCGGCGGACTTCGAGCGGGCCGGCGTCTCGACGGACGTGCTCGCGGCGGTCTATCTCATGTGGACGGTCGGGTGGTCGTTCGCGCCCGTGCTCACCGGGGGTGGGGACGAGACGCTGCGGCCGGAACACTTCGCGCTGTTGCCGCTGTCCTCGCGGCAGCTCGCGGCCGGGTTGCTCGGGGCGGCGTTCGTCGGGGTGCCGGCGGTTGTCACGGCCGTCGCCTTCTGCGGGTTGCTGTTGCGGGCCAGCGGTGCGCACGTGCTCGTCGCGGTGGTTGCGCTGCCCTTGCAGTTGGTGTTCGTCGTGCTGCTGTCGCGGGTGATCATGGCGGGGCTCGGTGCGGCGTTGCGGTCGCGGCGGGGGCGGGACCTCGGGATCCTCCTCACCGCCCTCGTCGGCATGTCGGGGTTCGTCGTCCAGTTGCTCGTGCGTGCGTTCGGGCCCGCGCTCACGTCCGGGGACTCACCCGTGCTCTCGACCGTCCTGCGGTGGTTGCCGTCCGGCTGGGGGACGGTCGCCGTCAGCTCCTCCTGGGCGGTGGCGGTCGCATGCCTGGCCGGCCTCGCGGCGCTGAACCTCCTCCTGCTCGTCCTGTGGGGCGCGCTGCTGGCGCGGCGTACGACCCGGGTCGACGCCGTCGCCGGGGCCGTGCGGCAGCGCGCGTTCGGCAGCCGGACGCCACTCGGTGCCGTGGTGAACAAGGAGCTGCGGACGTGGGCCAGGGACGTCCGGCGGCGGGTGGCGCTGCTGTCGATGCTCGTCGTCGGGACGATCATGACCCTGGGGCCGGTGCTGTCGGGTGACGGCCGGCCGTCGCCGTACAGCGGGCTTGCGGTGGTGGCGTTCGGGGCGCTGATGGCCGGGAACCTGTACGGCATGGACGGCAGCGCGATGTGGCACACGCTGGTCGTGCCGGGCGCCGAGACGGTCGACGTGCGGGGCCGGCAGGTGGCGTGGCTGGTCGTCGTCGGGCCGCTGGCGCTGCTCTTCGCGATCGTGTTGCCGGCGGTGACCGATCCGGCCGTGTTCCCGTGGGTGCTGGGGTTGGTGCCAGCGCTGCTCGGCGGCGGGGCGGGCCTGGTGGTGGTGCTGTCGGTGTTCACCGCGTACCCGATGCCCGACCGGAAGGCGAGCCCGTTCGCCAGCGGTGGCAGTCCCGGGTTGGTTCGTGGGTTGACGCAGATCGGCATCACCCTGCTGCTCGCCGTCGTGGTGCTGCCGGTCGTCGCGGTGGTGCTCATCGGCGCGTTGCTCGACCTGCCGGTGGTGGAGTGGCTCGGCGTGCCGGTCGGGATCGGGATCGGCGTCTTGCTGTTCTGGTGGTGGGGCGGCCTGGCGGCGCGCCGGCTCGTCAGGCGCGGGCCGGAGCTGCTGGCCGAGGTGTCGAAGCCCGTCTGACGGAACCGGTGTGCGTACGGCCGGACGCCGGGGGAGATCGCCGCCGCGACGATCGGGACAACCGCCTGGTCCGGCTGTGGCTCACCCTGCGGGAACCCGATGAGCGGGAACGGCGGCTGATCGAGGATTAACCCGGTGCGGGTGGCGCGGGCGGTCTGACAGGGTGAGGTGCATGCACCCGGTAGCGATCTTGCTCGTGCTCTGCGCCGCGATCGCTCACGCCGGGTGGAACCTCTTCGCCAAACGGGTGCCGCACGGCGGTGCGCTCTTCGTCTGGCTCGCCTCCGTCTGCAGCGTCGCCTGCCTGCTGCCCTTCGTCGTCGTGACCGTGGTGCGGGACGGGATGTCGGCCCTCTGGTGGCTCGCGTTCGCGGTCAGCGGGATCATCCACACCGGCTACTTCGTGTTGCTGCAACGTGGTTACCGGGTCGGCGACCTGTCCGTCGTGTACCCGCTCGCGCGGGGCAGCGGCCCGCTGCTGTCCGTCGTGGCCGCCGTGTGGCTGCTGGGCGAGCGGCCGGGTGTGGCCGCACTCGCCGGGGCCGCCGCCGTGGTCGCGGGCGTGTTCGTCATCGGGGGACTGGGGACGGGCGCGGGCATCGGCTACGGGTTCGCGACCGGCGTGCTCATCGCCGCGTACACCCTCTGGGACGCGCACGCCGTCACCGCCCTGGCCGCGCCGCCCCTGGTCCTCATGGCGGGGTCCGCCATCGTCGAGACGGTGCTGCTCGGGCCGTACGCGCTCACGCGGCGGCAGGAGGTCGGCCGGCTCTGGCGGGAGCACAGGGTCCCGATCCTGGCCGTCGCCGTGCTGTCGCCGCTCGCCTACATCCTCGTGCTGTTCGCCATGCGGCTGGCACCGGTCAGCCTGGTGGCGCCGGCGCGGGAGCTGTCCATCGTGGTCGGGAGTCTCGGCGCGTGGCTGCTGCTCGGCGAACCCAACCCCGTCCGGCGGCTCACCGGGGCTGTGATCGTGGTCGCGGGGGTGGCGGCGATCGCGGTCGGCTGAGTAGTTTCTGCTGATGGAGAGATCAACCCGTGCGCGCGGTGCACCCGCCGGGCTGTTCGACGGCTACCTCGACCCGAAGCGGCCGCACGCAGGCGCCTACGACGAGATGTTCGCCGGCGATGGCACGGGTCGGCAGGCCTACCGGCGGCTCCACGACCAGCTCGTCAGGTCCGTGCCGGCGGAGCTCGGCGCCAGAGCCGAGGCACTCGACCGGGCGCTCGTCGACCAGGGGATCACCTTCTCCCTGTCCGGGCAGGAGCGGCCGTTCCCGCTCGACCTCATCCCGCGCGTGATCGCCGCGAGTGAGTGGGCCCGCCTGGAGCGCGGGATCGTGCAGCGGGTCCGGGCGCTCGAGGCGTTCCTCACCGACATCTACGGCGACCAGCAGATCGTGCGGGACGGTGTGCTGCCCAAGCGCCTGATCACCTCCTGCGCCCACTTCCACCGGCAGGCCGCCCGCCTCGCCCCGCCCAACGGCGTGCGCATCCACGTCGCCGGCATCGACGTCGTGCGCGACGAGGACGGCGTGTTCCGCGTGCTGGAGGACAACCTCCGCAACCCGTCCGGCGTGTCCTACGTGATGGAGAACCGCCGGACGATGGCGCGGGTGTTCCCCGACCTGTTCGCCAAGCACCGGGTCCGGCCGGTCGGCGACTACGCGGTCCACCTGCTGCGGGCGCTCCGCGCGGCCGCCGCGGCCAACGTCGCCGACCCCAACGTCGTCGTGCTCACCCCGGGCGTCTACAACTCCGCCTACTTCGAGCACTCGCTGCTCGCCCGCCAGATGGGTGTCGAGCTGGTCGAGGGCCGCGACCTGTTCTGCCGGGACAACACCGTCTACATGCGCACCACCCAGGGCGAGCGGGTGGTGGACGTGATCTACCGGCGCCTCGACGACGAGTACCTCGACCCGGTGCAGTTCCGGCCCGACTCGGTACTCGGCGTCGCCGGCCTGCTCAACGCCGCCCGCGCCGGCAACGTCGTGATCGCGAACGCGGTCGGCAACGGCGTCGCCGACGACAAGCTCGTCTACACCTACCTGCCGGACATCCTGAAGTACTACCTGGGCGAGAGCATGCTCCTGCCCAATGTGGACACGTTCCGCTGCTGGCTGCGCGACGAGCAGGAGCAGGTGCTCGACCGGCTCGCCGAGCTGGTCGTCAAGCCCGTCGAGGGCTCCGGCGGCTACGGCATCGTCTTCGGCCCCAACGCGAACGCCCGCGAGCTGGCCGCGCTGCGCCGCCGCATCCGGGCCCACCCGCGTGGCTGGATCGCACAACCCGTCGTGCAGCTGTCCACCGTCCCGACGAAGGTGGGACAGCGGCTGCGGCCGAGGCACGTCGACCTGCGGCCGTTCGCGGTCAACGACGGGAACTCCGTGTTCGTGCTGCCGGGCGGGCTCACCCGGGTCGCGATCCCGGAGGGCAGCCTCGTCGTCAACTCCTCGCAGGGCGGCGGGTCCAAGGACACGTGGGTGCTCGCCGCGCGGTCGTCCACTCAGGACGCCGAGCTGTCCGGCACCGGGCTCGCCGAGTCCCGCAGCGAGACCGTCCCCGAGGTCGCCCCGGAACGCGGCCCGGAGCTGACTCCCGGCCAGCAGCAGCAACAGCAACAGCAGCAGGGGGTGGATGGTGCTCGCCCGTAACGCGGAGTCGTTGTACTGGATCGGCCGCTACGTCGAGCGGGCCGACGACACCGCCCGCATCCTCGACGTGTCCGTGCACCACCTGCTCGAGGACGCGACCGTGGACGCCGACGCGACCAGCCGCCAGCTGCTCGCGGTCCTGGGCATCACCCCGCCGGACGGCGAGACCCTGGACGTGCGGCCGCTCACCGACCTCGTCGCCTTCTCGCGTGACCACGCCGGCTCGATCGTGTCGTCGATCTCCAGCGCGCGGGAGAACGCCCGCGTCGCCCGCGAGGTCGTCTCGACCGAACTGTGGGAGTGCGTGAACGCCATGTGGAACGCGGTGCCGGAACGTCAGCGGGCCGCGAAACGCCTGGGGCCGCACGAGTTCTTCTCGTTCGTCGAGGAGCGGGCGGCCATGTTCGCCGGGCTGGCCGACTCGACGCTGAGCCGCGACGACGGCTGGCGGTTCCTCGTGCTCGGCCGGTCCGTGGAGCGCGTCGACATGATCGTGCGGTTGCTGCTGTCCCGAGTGGGGGACAAGCCATCGTCGCCTGGCTGGGTGACGGTGTTGCGCTCCGCAGGCGCGCACGACACGTACCTGCGCACCTACCGCGGTGCCCTCGACAGCGCGCGCGTCGTGCAGTTCCTGTTGCTGGACCGGCTCTTCCCGCGTTCGGTGTTCCACGCGCTGCGGCAGGCTGAGTCGTGCCTGGAGCAGCTGGACCTGCGGCCGACGGCCCGGGTCGGCGCGAAGGCGGAGGCGATCCGGCTGCTCGGCAAGGCACGCAGCGACCTGGAGTTCCTGCGCCCGGACGAGCTGCTCGACGGGTTGACCAGCCGGCTCAACGCGCTGCAGAAGACCGTGCGGGACGTCGGTGAGGCGGTCGCACTGCAGTACTTCCACTCGGTGCCGTGGGTGGCGTGGACGAACGCGGGGGTGTCGCTGTGAACTGGCGCGTGCGAGTGGTGCACACCACCGGCTACCAGTACGCGTCGCCGGCCACCCAGTCCTACAACGAGGCCCGGCTGACGCCGCGGAGCAACCGCTGGCAGAACCTCGTGGTGAGCCGCGTCGTGACCACGCCGGCCACCCGTTCCTACCGCTACACCGACTACTGGGGCACCGAGGTCACCGCGTTCGACCTGCACGCCCCGCACACCGAGCTGAAGATCGTCTCGTCGTCCGTGGTGGAGACCGGCGACTCCGGCCCGCCGGTCGACGGGGTCAGCTGGGCGGAGCTGCGCTCGCCGGACGTCATCGACCGGTACGCCGAGTACCTCGACTGGACGGAGTACGTCCCGCGGGACCGGGAGCTGGCGGCGGTCGCCCGGGACCTCCGCAAGGGCCGCCGGCCGATGGCCGCCGTGCTCGCCGTGTCCGAGTGGGTGCACGACAAGCTGACCTACCAGCGCGGCACGACCGGCGTGCACTCGTCCGCGGTCGACGCGTGGCGGGCACGGGAGGGCGTGTGCCAGGACTACGCGCACCTGACGCTGCTGATGCTGCGGTCCATCGGCATCCCCAGCCGGTACGTGTCCGGCTACCTGCACACCAAGCCGGACGCGGGCATCGGGGAGACGGTACTCGGCGAGAGCCACGCGTGGATCCAGGCGTGGACGGGCGACTGGTGGGGCTTCGACCCGACCAACGACATCGAGGTCGGGCCGCGGCACATCTGGGTGGCGATCGGGCGGGACTACGCGGACGTGTCGCCGCTCAAGGGCACGTACTCGGGTGGCGCGGCGACGGCGATCGAGGTGTCCGTGGAGGTGACCCGGCTCGCCTGAGTACGCCCCGGGGAGTACGACCGGTGTCGTCGGCCGGCGGACGTTTTTCGGTGCCCGCTTGCCGATTATGGGTGCATGACGAAGAAATACCTCTGGCAGGCGGGAATCGCGATCGCGGTGGTCGGCGCGGCGAGCGTGGGGGCGATCGGCATCGCGTCCGCGTCGGGTGACGGCGTGCGGGCGGCGGCACAGCCGGCCGCGTCGGACGGGCATCCATGGCACAACGGGAACCCCTGGCACGACGGGAATCCGTGGCACGGCGGGCCGGGGCGTGGTCCCTGGGGCGGTGGTCCCTGGGGCGGCGGCCTCGACGACGTGGCGGGCGCCGATGTGACCGACATGCTGCACGGCGAGGTCGTGCTGGCCAAGGAGGGTGGCGGCACGCAGACCGTGCTGGTGCAGAAGGGCACGGTGACCGAGGTCAGCGCGACCGGCGTGACCGTGCGGAGCGCGGACGGCTTCACCACGTCCTACGCGGTGAACGGCGACACCAAGGTCCGCGCCGACTCCGACAAGATCGACTCGGTGGCCAAGGACGAGGAAGTGGTCGTGGTGGCGCCGAAGTCCGGTGACAAGCACACCGCGACCATGGTCGTGGACCTCACCGACCTGGGCTGGAAGTAGTCGGCCCTCGTTCTGAGCGGAGCTTGCGGAGCGAGCATCCTTTCTGAGCGGAGCTTGCGGAGCGAGCATCCTTTCTGAGCGGAGCTTGCGCGGCGAGCATCGGTACCGTTGAGGGCATGCCGAACTGGGCAACCGGACGGCTCCAAGCTGTCGTCTACGACTACGGGGTCGAGCACGAGTGGCTGGCGCGGCCGGTCGGTGCCCTGCTGTGGGGGACCGACACCCGAGGGCTGTACCGCACCATTCGCACCCTCGGCGTCCTGCCCGCCGGCACGGCCGTGCTCGACGTCCCCTGCGGTGGCGGGCTGGCGCTGCGTGGACTGCGCCGCGACCAGGACGTCCGGTACGTGGCGGTGGACATCTCACCGGTGATGCTGCGGCGGACCCGTCGGCAGGCGCGCCGGCTGGGCCTGGACGTCGAGACGGTCGAGGCCGACATCACGCGCCTTCCCTTCGGGGACAACGAGTTCGACGTGTGCCTGAGCTTCAACGGCCTGCACTGCATGCCGGATCCCGCGCTCGCGGTGCGGGAGCTGGCCCGGTGCCTGCGGCCCGGCGGGCGGCTGATCGGCGACACGCTCGTGCGTGAGACGGGGTGGCGGCAGGACCTGGCGATCGCCGCGTTCCGCCGCGCCGGGTTGTTCGGGCGCGGCGGAACGGCGGCGGACGTCGAGCACTGGCTCATGGACGCGGGCCTGCACGTCGACCGCCTGGAACGGTCGGGGGCGGTGACCCGCTTCGCGGCGACCCGTTAGGCGACGCGGCGGGCGCGGAGCAGGCCGGCCCCCGACACCAGCAGCAACGCACCCAGTGCGACCAGCGGCACGACTGGTGAGCCCGTGTCCGCGAGTGCCGCGGCCGGGGTCGTGGGTGTGGTGGTCGACGTGCTCGCCGAACCCGGCGGCAGGGTGGCGCCGTCCAGGGCGATCGCGACGGTGACCGCGTCCAGCTCCGTCCCCGCCTCGTAGAACCCGGCGAAACCGGTGATCGTGCCGTGGGCGATGGGGCCGCCGATGTACGTGCGGAAGGACTGCTTCACGCCCCAGTCGAGGTGGCCGCCGGACACGGTCGCCGCCTGGGCGGAGCCGACGAACGGGCCGGCGAGCAGCCCGAGCATGACGACCAGCGCCGCGGCGACCGGTCTGGCTGTGGTTCGTGTGGACATGATGAGCTGGCTGCTCCTTCATCCGATGGGGAACGGGCAGCTCCGTGGTGGTCCTGGCACGTCAGCGGGTACGTCGTCCGCGCCGGCTGCTGCTGGCGGCGAGCGCGCTGGGCGGGGCGTTGGTGCTGGTGAGTGCGGACCTGCTGGCCCGGACGGCCGTGGCGAACGCGGAGCTGCCGCTGGGCATGCTGACCGCGCTGGTGGGCGGCCCGTCTTCTTCTGGTTGCTGCGGCGGACACGCAGCCGGCAGGGAGGCTGGGCGTGAGGCGTGTCGCACCGCCGTGGCCGTCCGCTGGTGAGCCGCTGGCCGTCGCGGACGGTGCCGGGGTCGTCCGCGGTGGGCGGGAGGTGCTCCGGGACGTCTCGCTCACCCTGGCCGCCGGGGAGGTGCTCGCGGTCGTCGGGCCCAACGGCGCGGGTAAGTCGTCCCTGCTCAGCGCGCTCGCCGGGGATTTGTCGGTGGCCTCTGGCACAGTCTCGGTCGGTGGGCGGCTGGTCGGGCGGGCACGGGCCGGTGCGGGCGTGCTCGCGGTGCTGCACGACCTCAACCTGGCGGCGGCCCACGCGGATCGGGTGGCGGTGGTCGGCAACGACGGGACAGGTGGCCGGTTGCGTGCGTGCGGGCCGCCGGCGGAGGTGCTGACCAGCGCGTTGCTGACCGAGGTGTACCAGCGCGAGGTGGAGGTGCTGGCCCACCCGCGGGCCGGGACGCCGCTGGTCCTGCCGGTGCGTGGGTCATGGGACGATAGGTCGTACCCGTAGACACCGCGAGGAACCCGAGTGACGACTTTCGCCGACACGACCTTCACGAACCCTGAGCTGATCAGGAACTTCTGCATCATCGCGCACATCGACCACGGCAAGTCGACCCTTGCCGACCGGATGCTGCAGCTGACCGGCGTCGTCGAGGAGCGGGCGATGCGGGCGCAGTACCTGGACCGCATGGACATCGAGCGGGAACGCGGCATCACGATCAAGGCGCAGAACGTGCGGCTGCCGTGGCAGCTCGACGGCCAGGACCACGTGCTGCACATGATCGACACGCCCGGCCACGTGGACTTCACCTACGAGGTGTCCCGGGCGCTGGAGGCGTGCGAGGGCGCCGTGCTGCTGGTCGACGCCGCCCAGGGGATCGAGGCGCAGACGCTCGCGAACCTCTACCTCGCGATGGAGAACGACCTCACGATCATCCCGGTGCTGAACAAGATCGACCTGCCGGCGGCGGATCCGGACAAGTACTCGGAGGAGATCGCCAACATCATCGGCTGCGCGCCCTCGGACGTGTTGCGGGTCTCGGCCAAGACCGGCTCCGGCGTGCGTGAGCTGCTGGACGAGATCGTCCGGCTGGTGCCCCCGCCGCAGGGCGACTCGGAGGCGCCGAGCCGCGCGATGATCTTCGACTCGGTCTACGACACGTACCGGGGCGTGGTCACCTACATCCGTGTCGTGGACGGCAAGATCACGCCGCGGCAGCGCATCAGGATGATGTCCACGGGTGCCACGCACGAGCTGCTCGAGGTCGGCATCATCTCGCCGGAGCCCAAGCCCAGTACCGGGCTCGGCGTCGGCGAGGTCGGCTACCTGATCACCGGTGTGAAGGACGTCCGCCAGTCCAAGGTCGGCGACACGGTGACGGCCGAGAAGCGCGGTGCCACCGAGCCGCTGGCCGGCTACCGCGAACCGAAGCCGATGGTCTACTCGGGACTGTACCCTGTGGACGGTTCGGACTACGCGGACCTGCGTGAGGCACTGGACAAGCTGCGGCTCAACGACGCGGCGCTGAGCTACGAGCCGGAGACGTCGGCGGCGCTCGGCTTCGGGTTCCGCTGCGGCTTCCTCGGCCTGCTGCACCTGGAGATCGTGCGGGAGCGCCTGGAGCGCGAGGCGGGCCTGGACCTGATCTCGACCGCGCCGAACGTGGTGTACCGGGTGGTCCTCGACGACGACGGCGGCGACGCGACGGTGACCAACCCGTCCGACTGGCCGGAGGGCAAGATCGCCGAGGTCTACGAGCCGGTCGTGAAGACCACGGTGATCGCGCCCAGCGACTACATCGGCGCGATCATGGAGCTGTGCCAGTCCCGGCGCGGCCAGCTCGGTGGGATGGACTACCTGTCCACGGACCGCGTGGAGCTGCGCTACACGATGCCGCTCGGCGAGATCATCTTCGACTTCTTCGACGCGTTGAAATCGCGCACGCGTGGCTACGCCTCGCTGGACTACGAGCCCGCGGGCGAGCAGGCGGCCGACCTGGTGAAGGTCGACATCCTGCTGCAGGGCGAGCCGGTGGACGCGTTCTCGGCCATCGTCCACCGCGAGGCGGCGTACGGCTACGGCACGAAGATGGCGTCGAAGCTGCGCGAGCTGATCCCCCGCCAACAGTTCGAGGTCCCGATCCAGGCGGCCATCGGCGCCCGCGTCATCGCCCGCGAGACCGTGCGCGCGATGCGCAAGGACGTGCTGGCCAAGTGCTACGGCGGTGACATCACGCGTAAGCGCAAGCTGCTGGAGAAGCAGAAGGAAGGCAAGAAGCGCATGAAGATGGTGGGCCGCGTGGAGGTCCCCCAGGAGGCCTTCGTGGCGGCCCTGTCCACCGACGAGTCCCCGGACAAGGCGGCGAAGAAGAAGTAGGGCTAGTACGGGATCCCGTGCTCCAGGTAGAGGACGCGGTTCTCGGCCTTGGCGCGCAGGGCCGCGTCGATCCGGCGGCGGAGGCGGGGGATCAGACGGTCGAGTGCCTGGTCCGGCGGGAGGAACTCGTAGGAGTCCAGTTCCGTTTCCTGCAGACGGATCCCGGCGATCTCGGGTGGGGTGAGGACGCCGCCGTCGAAGACGAACAGGACCCGGTCGCCCCACTCGCGGTGTGGCGCCCAGTCGACGACCAGCAGGCGGCCGGGTTCGCGGGTCAGGCCGAGCTCCTCGGCGACCTCGCGCGCGCAGCCCTGCGACGGGGTCTCGCCGACCTCGATCAGGCCGCCGGGGATGTCCCAGTAGTCCTTGTAGTTCGGTTCGACGAGCATCACACGGCCCGCCTCGTCGAGGATCAGCGCGCCTGCCGCGCTGAGGATGGTGTTACGCACGCGAGCAGTGCACCATGTCGGCATGGGGAGGCCGTTCACGGTCGATGATCTCGACTTCATGCCGGACGACGGCAACGTGTACGAGCTGATCGACGGTGTCCTGATCGTGAGCCCGCCGCCGGGCCGGCGGCACCAGCGGGCGCTCGTCAGGCTCGCCGAACTGCTCGACGACGCCTGTCCCGAGGAGCTGGCCGTGCTGTGGCCGCCCTACGTCGTCCGCACGTCGACGGACACCGAGCTGCGGCCGGACCTGCAGGTCGCGTGGGACGAGGACATCGACGGCGAGGTCGTGCTGGACGCGCCGGAGCTGGTCGTCGAGGTGGTGGATCCGAACACCACCATCAACGACCTCAACAACAAGAAGGCCGCCTACGCCCGCATGGGTGTGCCGCACTACTGGCTGCTCGACCCGGCCCGCCCGTCCCTGCTGGCCTACACCCTCGACGGCGAGCACTACCGCAAGGTCGCACGGGTGTGCGCCGAGGAGCCCTTCGAGACCGACGACCCGTTCCCGGTCCGCGTCGTCCTGACCGAGCTGCTGGGCCGGCGGGCGTCCTGAGCGGCGGTCAACGTCGAGGGCATCGCCGGGCGGGTCAGTCGCCCAGTTGCCGCAGGGCTGACTCGTACTTGGTGCGTAGCCGGGCCTGGGTCGCCGGGTCCAGGCGGGACAGGCGCTCCGGGGACATGTTGTCCGCGATGTCCGCGCGCTTGACCGCCCGGGCGATCGGGTTCGCCGCCACTCTGGCCAGGTACGTCGGCTGGTCCTCGCCCGGTTGCTTGCTGATCGCGGCGACCGCGGCCACGACCTCGTCCGGGCAGCCGGCCGCCGTCAGGTCCGCCAGGGTCACGGCCGTGTCCTCGACCACGTCGTGCAGCACGGCCGCCATCCGCTCGTGCTCGCCGCGCAGTGAGCCCATGACCCGCAGCGGGTGGGCGATGTACGGGCGGCCCGACTTGTCCAGCTGGCCCTCGTGCGCGCGTCGCGCCACCTGGATGGCCTCGTCGAGTGTGAACTTCATCGCGTGAACACGATCTTGCCGGCGGTCTCGCCCGCGAGCATCTGCTCGAAGCCGTCCTTCGCCTCGGTCATCGGCAGTTCGGTGCCGATCGTCGGGCGCAGGCCCTTGAGGTCGCAGAACGACAGCAGGTCGGCCAGCTCGGCCCGGTTGCCCATGGTCGAGCCGATCACCCGGATCTGCATGAAGAACAGCCGCTGCAGGTCCGCGTTCGCGTCCGGGCCGCTCGTCGAGCCGGACACCACGATCGCGCCGCCCGGCTTCAGCGACTTCATCGAGTGGCCCCAGGTCGCCTTGCCGACCGTCTCGAACACCGCGTCCACCCGTTCCGGCAGCCGCGCGCCGGTCTCGAACGCGTCGTCCGCGCCCAGCGACACCGCCAGCGCCCGCTTCTCCTCGGTCCGGCCCGTCACCCACACGCGCATGCCCGCGGCCTTGCCGAGCGCCACCAGCGCGGTCGACACCCCGCCGGACGCACCCTGCACGAGCATCGTCTGTCCCGGGCGGAGCCCCGACCGGGTGAACAGCATCCGGTACGCGGTCAGCCACGCCGTACCCATGCAGGCCGCCTCCGCGAAGGACAGTGACTTGGGCTTCGGCAGCACGTTCCGCGCCGGCACGACCACGGTGTCGGCGAACGTGCCCTGGTGCTTCTCCGTGAGCAGTGACCGTTTCGGGTCCAGCGTCTCGTCCCCGAAAGATGTGTCACCAATCACACTGTGTAGGACGACCTCGCTGCCGTCGGCCAGCACGCCGGCGCCGTCGCAGCCGAGGATCATCGGGAACTGGTCCGCCTTGATGCCGACCCCGCGCAACGTCCAGAGGTCGTGCATGTTCAGGCTGCCGGCCCGCACCGACACCGCGACCCAGCCGTCCGGTACGTCCGGATCTGGGCGCTCGCCTACCCGCAACGCGTCCAGCGGACTCTCGGGGTTCGGCTCTGCTGCGTATACGGCGAACATGGGGTCCAAACTACCCAGTTGGGCCATCCGGCGAACCCATGAAGTGGTGCAGGTCTACTCTCGTTGTCATGGCGGAATGGTGGAACGGCGTCGAGCTGTGGGTGATCGGACTGCCCTTCCCGCTCCAGTTCGCGCTCGTCGTCGTGTTCCTCGGGCCGCTGTGTGTGGGGGTTGCGTGGCTGATCGACCGGACCGTCGACCACGCGTCGACCTGGTTCGGCCCGGCGCCGGGCGACGAGGAGCCGATCGGTGGCGAGGTGGTCGCCGAGGAGGAGCCGACCGCGGACCGTGCCGAGGACCTGGTCGACTCGGTGCGTTCGTAAGGTAGCCGCGTGGGGTCAACCAGACGCATCACGATCGCGTTGATCGGACTCGTCCTGCTGGTCGTCGTGGGCTACTACGTCACTCGCTTCTAGGCACCCAGCTGGCCGGCCGCTTCTCGGCGAACGCGCGGATGCCCTCCTGGCCCTCGGCGCCCGCGAAGAACCCGGCGGACAGCTCCAGCATGTCCTCGAAGTCGTCGGCGAGGTCGGCGGACCGGGCGCGGCGCAGCATGTCCTTCGTGGCCGCGAGGGCGGTCGGGCCGCCGAGCGCCAGCATGCCGGTGTAGCGCTCGACCTCGGCGTCCAGCGCCTCGGCGGGCACCGCCGCGTTGAGCAGTCCGATCGAGACGGCCCGGAGGGCCTCGAAGGACTCGCCGGTCAGGAACAGCTCGTGCGCGGCGCGGGGCAGCAGGCGCGGCAGCACGGTAACGGAGATCACGGCCGGCACGAGCCCGAGCCGGACCTCGGTGAACGCGAAGGTCGCGGTGTCCACGGCCACCGCGATGTCCGCGGCCGCGACGATGCCGACCCCACCCGCCCGCGCCGGCCCGGCGAGCTTCGCGACGACGGGCTTCGTGCTGGTCCAGATCTGGGTCAGGATCTCGGGGAACTCGTTGACGCCGGCGGTGCTGGAGCCGGGGTTGCCGGCCTCCTTGAGGTCCATCCCGGCGCAGAACACGGGCCCGGTGTGGTCGAGGACGATCACCCGGACGGCGTCGTCACCGGCCGCGGTGGCCAGGTGGTCCCGCAGCTCGCGCCGCAGCTGCGCGGACAGCGCGTTCCGGTTGTGCGGCGAGTCCAGCGTGATCGTCGCGACGCCCTTGTCGACCGTGTAGTGCACCAGCTCGTCAGCCATGCCGGTGAGACTAGCGAGGATGGTACCTGATGGGGATGTAGTCGTACTCACCCGGCGCGCCCCACACGTAGACCTGGTGTTTCACGGGCGTCGCGCCGAAGTCGTAGGCCACGTAGCTGGTGCGGGTCGCGTCGGTCCAGTGTTCGAACAGCCGCACGTGCCGGCCCCAGGCGAGCAGCGCGTCCCCGGCCCGCAGCTGCTCCCTGCTGATGATCGTGGCGACGTCCATGAGGGAGTGGTCGAGGCCCTTGCGCGGTGTGGCGTAGCTGACCGGCAGGCCCCAGACCATCGAGACGAAGCCCGAACAGTCGGTCCGGTAGTACGGCTGGTGACAGCCGCCGAGCACGCCTCGCCAGTCGGTCCGCGCGTAGCCGGTGTTGGCGCGGAAGCAGGCGTCCTGGTCGTACTGGGGCGAGCGCTGGAACCACTGTTCCGCACGCACCATCATCGCTCCGCTGTCCATCGTGTACGGCGTCGCGTCCGCCGCGGCCGCGATGCCGCACAGCAGCAGCACGACCGCCCCCAGGGCTCTTCGCATGCCCGCGAGTCTAGGGGGCGGACCATCCCTTCCTGGCGCGGTCCAGCACCTCCTCGTCGCGCAGTGGGCTGGGCGGGTGGTGGCTCAGGCACAGCGGCGACCGCATGCGCCGGAAGCCGCCGGTCTCGCTGGTCAGGTAGAACTCGCCGACGCCCAGGCCGCCGATGTCCTCCAGGGTGCCGCCCTTCGCGCGGGCCAGGTCGTTCGCCGCGGCGATCTGGGTCTGGTGCTGCAGCCTGCCGAAGAACTGCGTGGTCGCGTTGCCGGTGATCTGGTTGTGCAGGCCCTTCGGCGCCTGGGTCGCGAACAGCAGCCCGAGGCCGTACTTCCGCGCCTGCGACGCCAGGACGATCGTGCTGTACAGGCTGGGGGTCGCGGTCCGCGCCGGCGCCAGCATCTGCGCCTCGTCCATGACCAGCAGGCCGCCGAGCGGGCGGTCGCCGGCGGGGTTGCGCTTGATCCAGGCGAAGACCTCCATCTGCAGCTGGTTGACGAAGCCCTGCCGCTGCTCCTCGGTGGGCAGGCCGATGAAGCTGATCACCGAGACCCGCGCCCGCCTGCCGGCGGCCGGGGTCAGCAGCGCCGCCGGGTCGGCCGGCTCACCCATGCCGCCGAGCAGCGGGTTGTTGACCATCGCGGCCTTCAGCGTCTCGGCGAGGTCGGTGGCGATCTTCGTGGCGTCGGCGAGGTTGCTGACGCCGTCGGGCAGCTCGGCGAGGAAGTCGATGAACCCGGCGAGGCTGCGGGCGCCGGACCGGGCGTAGCGCGTCATGGCCTGGCGCAGCACCGCCTTGCCACGCCGGGCCTTCTGCGTCGACCCGGTGACCATCGCGTGCGTGGCCAGCGTGGCGACGGCCGCGTCCACCGACTGGTTGAACTCGTCCTCGTCGTCGAGCACCCCGGCGAAGTCCGGCAGCGGCTGGAAGCTGAGCGGCCGGCCCGCGGCCCGCCCCGGCGTCCACACGACGACGTCCGTGTTCGCCAGGTACTCCCGGGCCGCCTGCTCGTCGCCCGCGCCCCACCGCGACGGCGGGCTCGGCCACGGGTCACCCAGCCGGGCCAGGTCGTTGTTGGAGTCGAGCACGATCGCCGAGACGCCCCGCAGCGCGCACTCCTCCACGATCCGCCGCATGAGCACGGTCTTCCCCGACCCGGACCCGGCGAAGACCACCACGTGCTTGCGGAACGTCGCCAGCTCGATCGGCGGCGCGTCACCGAGGCTGATGGCGCCCTCGACCCGCGGCGGCGGGGAACCACCGGGCGAGGGCTGAGTACCTTTTGGGACGAGCACCGGGAGGATCCCGCCGAGCAGCTCGGACCGGCTCGCGTGCCGGCGGGCGACCAACCACTCCAGAAGCTCGTAGCTCTGGGATCGCAGCAGCTCCGCCAGCGCGCTGAACGTCCGCAGGTCGTCCTCGGAGATCGGCGTCTCCCGGCCGCCCGCCTTCCGGAACTCCGCCAGCTCCGCCTGGGTCTTCGGGCCCTTGTTCCACGCGATGTTGCGGATGAGGACGAGGTGCTTGCCCTCGGCGCTGGTGGCGGCTTTGGCGTTGCGCAGCCGGCGCAGCGCCGAGAGGTGGTGGGTGGCCGCGATGGCGCGGAACGCCCAGTGCTCCTCGACGTCCAGCTTCTCGTCGACCACCCTGGACAGGCTGGCGTGCACGGTGTGGTCGTCCGGCTGGGACTCCGCCTCCCAGGCCATGTCGTCGTTGCCGATCTCGGTGATCCAGGCCCGCAGCGCCGCCGACAGCAGGCCGGGCATGACGTTGTCCTCGGTCTTCTCGTCGGTCGCCCTGGTGATGTCCGCGGCGGCCCGCAGCTCGGCGAACCGCGCGTCCAGCTCCGCGAAGAACGGGGGCTCCACGGCCCGCGGTGCCGTCTCCTTCGGCAGGATCGGCGCGTCGGTGTCGAACGACTTCAGCTCGCGGATGTCGCCACGCAGGCAGGCCTCCGCGTGGCCGCGGACGCGCCGCAGGATCTCCCGCGCCGTGTACTCGTCCCAGTCGTCGAACGCCTCGGGCGCCACGGGCCAGGTCGGGTGCGGTGGGTCGAACCCGATCTGCTGGTAGGGCACGGTCAGCCAGGCCTCGACGAACGCCCTGGCACGCTCCCCGTCGACGATCCGGCCGACGGTGAGCGAGTCCTCGAACCGGTCCGGAACCGAGTCGACCGCCTTGCCGCGCAGCTGCTGCCAGGAACTGGGCAGGCAGGCGATGAGCGAGAGGGTGCGCCGCGTCCGCTCGCGGAACTGCATCAGGCCGTCGGCGATCAGCGCGATCTCCCGGCCGATCCCGAGGTCACCCGGCGCCAGGCTGGCCTTGGCGACGAGTGTGTCGAGCTGGTCGACCGCCACCGCGCTCGGCCCGGTCAGTGCGAGCAGCCGCGAGACGTCCTGCACGATCGTGTGGGCCGGCTTCGCGCCGGGCCGGATGCCCCAGGCCTGGCGGCTGTTGTCCTCGGGGTCGTCGCCGCCGCTCAGGTAGTCCTGGCCGATGGCGTTGTGCTGGGCGTTCGTGGCGGCGTAGAGGACGAGGGCGCGTGCCGTGTCGGCGCACTCGCGGCCGGTCGGCGGGTCCAGCCGCCGCAGCCCCGCCATGAAGACCTGGAGGTCGTCGCCGGACAGCGGGGCGTCCCCGGCGATCGCGCTCGTGACGGCGTCGCGGGTGCCGATCCGCACGCACAGCCTGCGGAGGAAGCTGGTCAGCTGGCTCTCGCCGGTGTCGTCCGGGCGCAGCAGGCCGGAGAGCACCGCGTTGACGGTGTCCGCCCAGAACGTGTCGCCGGAGTTGAGCGCCACCAGGAAGAAGTAGCCCTGCTGCCGCTGCACCTCCCGGCGGACCCAGCCGAGCAGGTGCGTCTTCCCGACCCCTTTCTGCCCCTGGAGGACCAGGCCGATGGGACTGGGTCCCTGGCTGTACGCCGCGTCGCGGATACCGTGCTGGATCTCCTGCTCGATGCGCTCGTGCAGGCCGTCGACGTGGTAGGGGGAGGTACTCCAGATGTGGTCGGGCGTCTCCGACCAGTTGAACCGGAGGGCGGCGAGCGCCTCGCGCCGCGGATCGCTACTCATGACCGTTCGACCACGAGCAGGTGGTTGTCCTCACCGCCGATGCGGATCGCGGCCGCGTGATCGGCCGCGGTCAGCGACTTGCGATCCGGGTCCGGGGCCAGGTGCGCCCGGCCGGCCTTGCTCATGGCCTTGAGGACGCGGTCGACGTCGGCGCGGGCGACGCCGTTGAGGCGGGGGCGGAGGTCGGCGAGGCGGACCCAGTCACCCTGTTTCTCGGCCAGCTGCCGGTACAGCGTGGCGATGGTGGTCTCCGACACCGGCCCGGCGGGTTCCTGGCTGAAGACGTGCGCCAGGGTCCTGTTCTCCCGCTGCAGGAAGTGCCCGAACCCGTCGAGGACCATGTAGAACGCGCCGGCGAGGTACTTCGTGGGCTTCAGCCGGCCGCCGGCGAGCTCCGCCTCGCAACGCTTCCAGCCGGCGTCGGTCAGCTTGTGCACGAACGGCTTGTTGCCCTGCCGCGTGCTCGTGACGAGGTGGCGGTCGTTGAGCGTCGTCCGCAGCTTGCCGTCGATGCGGAAGCCCGCCAGCTCCTCCAGCTCGGTGTTGGAAATCTCCCGAGCGGCACCCATCAGGGCGAACAGTGCGGAGATGTGTTCGTTGCCGAGTTCCTCGTTCATTGGGGGGAAGCCTCCGAATTCCTGGAGAGTTTGCTTAGGCGGCGCCGCAGGCTGATCTCCAGCTCGGAAACCAGGTCCAGCACTTTGTTCGGTGCCGCGTACCGGCCGGCCGAAACGTTCGGCGCCTGGCCGACGCGCTCGAGGTCCCCGATCAACCGCCGCACCGCGTCGAGGTCTCCGCCACCCGTGGCGGTGGAGATCGCTCGCAGGGTCTGCTCGACGTTGAACCAGCCCTCGTAGTCGCGCACGCCCTCACGTGACCACTCGAGAATGTTGACCGCGTGGGTGAGAAGGCGACGTTCCTCATCCGTTGTGGACAAGACGTCGCCGGTGATCTCGGCACGCAGCTCCCGTGCCACGGAGTCCGGAGTGCGAGCGATGCCCAGCTGCAGGCGCCAGATGTTGCGCAGGAAACCGGGCAGCGACATGGCGTCCGTCAGCGAGGTCAGTATCGGGAACAGCCTGCGGTCCTCCGCGACCAGCGTGCGGCGCAGGAACCACTCCGCCTCGGCGGTCTGCCAGCGGCTCACCTTCTCGTCGATGATCAGGCACAGGTGCCGGGCGGTGTCCCGCTTCGTACCGAGGAAGTCGATGTCGCCGGACAGGGACCGCTTCGCCCGAATGCCGAGTTTCTCGAGCGCGGTCACCAGGTCGGTGGCCACCCGCTCCGCGGACCGAGGGCTGCTCACCAGCATGTCCAGCTCGAACGACCGCGCCTGCCCCTGCGCGGCCGCCACGTACGCGTCCCGGTTGTCGGCCAGCAGGTCACTCCGGTCGAAACCGTGCGCCACGATTGCCGCCACCGTCTCCAGGGCGTACGCGATCTGGTCCGTCGACGGGGTGACCTCCTCCAGCACCGGCAGCTGCTCGCCGAAGCTCCAGTACGACACGTACGGCAGCGTCAGGTGCCGCAGCATGAGCGCCGGCGGGACGTTCCGGACGAGCCAGTTGCTGAAGAGTGGCTCCGTCATCTGCGTGCAGATCTCGTACCACGTCTCGGCGCGCTTGTACTCCACGCGGCTGTCGAACCGGGACAGCAGCGGCAGCACGGTGAGTTTCGGCCGGTCGTAAGGCATCCGGTCCCTGGCCTCGTTCGCGCGGGTCGCCACGGAGATGGCGCCGTCGATGCTCTGCTCGTTGGCGGTGAACACCAGCACCAGCCGGTCCGGCAGGTGGGCGGTGCAGATGCTGGCGATGTCGGCCCAGCCCGTCCGGCTGTCGATCAGCACGAAGTCGTAGTCGGTGGTCCAGTCCGTGCGCAGCCGTTCGAGCACGTCGGCGAAACCCTGCTCGTACAGGGCCGCCCAGTCGATGTGCTGCACGCGCCGTGCGTAGTCGTCGTCCTTGCGGCCGGCGGCGATCAGGTCGACGACGCCGTCCTCGGTGTTCAGGTGGGTGACGTAGCGTGAGGTCGTGCCGACGCCGCCGGTCGTGAAGTCGTCGACCAGATCGAGGAGACCCGTGGCGGGCGGTGTGGTCAGCAACGGGGCGAAGTACTGGTGCAGCCCGGGGGCTTCCAGGTCCCAGTCGATCGTGAGCACGCGATGTCCCCAGCGCGCCAGCAGGATGGCGACGTTGGCCAGTGTGAAGCTGCGACCCACACCGCCCTTGTAGGAATAGAAGGTGATCACAGTGCCGTTCACGTCACCACCCCGGGAATTTCGTGTTCGGGGGGATGGGCACGGCCGGGCGCACAATCGGCCAGTCCGGTCGCCATTCAGGCACCTTGGTCAACAGGTCCGCGAGATTAGCCGCGATCACACGCATTTTGTTGTGGAACTTCAGCCAGTCCTGCGTCTGCTGGAACATCGGATCCGGGCTGTCCAACCCCTTCATGTCGTGCCACATTCGATCTTTCCCGTAGTCCGGGAAGTTGGCCGAGTCCGAGTACAGCACCGGAATGATCAGGCCCTGTGTCAGGTCACGGGAGGCGAGGCCGAGCAGCTGCTCGCGCTCCGCCATCGATTTCCATTCGGCGACGCACCACTCCGACCGGAAGTACTGGGGTGAGTAGACCGACACGAGTACTTTGGAGCGGCTGAGGGCACGCTCGAGGTCGGAGGTCCAGATGGTGCCGGGGTTCATGTCCTGGTCGACGAAAATCCTGGGTACTTCGCCGACCTCGTCGGTGAGGCAGTCGCGCAGCTTGGGGAAGAAGTGGTTGTGCACCCAGCCCGGTGAACCGCCTTTGCGGGAATAGCTGAGAAACACGTCGAACTCGTAGTCGGTCACCGCGCCCCCGTCGCTCCTCTGACCCGATCGACGTTGCGTTGCAAAGCATAAATGACGAGTTCGCGGGAATAGTTGACAAAAATTGGACAGAGTTTTTGATCAAAAAGAGGCGTTCCCCCGCTGCGTTGAGGGGGAACGCCTCCGTCTACGGGCCCGGGGTCAGCTCATGCGATCGTCGTCGAGGTGAGTACCGGGTTCGGGTTCGGGAAGCACGCCGTCGGCGCCGTGATGTCGCCGATGAAGGTCGACACGACCGTGGTGAAGGTCAGGCCGGGGTCGTCGTAGCTCGTGCCGCCCAGGGTGGACTCGGCCGCACCTGACGCCCCCGCCGTCAGGTGTGTGGTGATCGTCGGCAGTTCGTAGGTCGAACCGCCGGCGATCGGGCCGGGGAACTGGATGGTGATCACGCCGCCGGACTGCGACGCGGTCGGGGTGCCGCCCAGGTTGCTGCCGCCGGTCAGGTCGATGCCCGTGAACGTCGCGTTCGACGGGACCGGGACCGTGAGGGTGAAGGTGTGCACGTTCTTCACGGTGAAGCCGTTCGCCTCGGCCGGGACCTGGCCGGGGGCCGGGTCGACGACCACGTCGAACGCGGCGCCCGGGGCGACGGTCGCCGGTGCGGTCGCGTCGACCGTCTGGGTCAGGGAGCTGGTCTGGGCACCGAGCGGGGTGTCGGCCTGGCAGTCGAAGTTGATGTCGGTGGCCGCGAGCGCCTGCGGGGCGCCCACGACCGCCAACGCCGCCGCGCTGAGTACGGTCATTCCGGTTTTGAGCAGGGGGAACCTCATCGTCCTCACCTTCGGAACCGTTGCAGGGTAAGAAAATCCGGTACCGGGGATGTCGCGACAACCTCTTGTCTACCGGTGAGTAGCTATTGACGTCAAGGGGTGTCGGTTACCGAAGGTATGTGAACAGGCACCTTCCGCAGGTCAGGCGTACTGGACTGACCTCATCGCCGCGGCCTCGGCGTACCGCTCCACGACGAGCGCCGCCAGCTCCGGCGCGGCACCCAACGGCGCCGCGACCACCGCGCCCGGGCCCGCCAGCGCCGCCACCTTGTCCGGCAGCCGGCCCGGCGCGATGAACCACGACGCCACCGCGATCCGCCGCGCGCCACCGGCCCGCAACGCGGACACCGCGGCCGGCACCGACGGCGAGGCCTGCGACGCGAACGCCGCCCGCACGCCCGCGACCGGGAACCGCCGCGCCCAGGACGCCGCGACCGCCGCCACGGCCGCGTTGGCCGGCGCGTGCGACGAGCCGGCCCCGCCCAGCACGACGCCGAGCGACGGATCGTCCAGGGACACGCCCGTTGCCGCCAGCCGCCGCAACGCCACCGCGGACAGCCGCTCGTCCGGCCCGAGCACGCCGGACACCGACACCGACAGCCGAGGCAGCCTGGCGTGCGCCTCGGTCACCAACCCCGGCAGGTCGACACGCGCGTGGTACGCCGACCCGAGCAGCAACGGCACGACCACCGCGTCCCGGTGCCCCTGCGCCGCGACCGCGGCCAGCACGTCGGAGAGGCGCGGCGCGGACAGCTCCAGGAACGCCGCCCGCACGTCCAGCGACGGCTGCTGGGCACGCACCTCGGCCAGCAGTTCGGCCACGCACGCGGCCGAACGGGGATCACGGCTGCCGTGCGCGACGGCGATCAACGGTGGTGTCACAGCGAACCGGCCAGCCCGCGTGCCCGCAGCACGGACCGCTCGAGCGGCCGGAACACCAGCAGCTCGATCCCGATGCCCACGAAGAGGATGAGGATGATCCCCGCCAGCACCATCGGCATGTCCGACAGCGACATGCCGTTCTGCAGGAACTGTCCGAGCCCCACCCCCAGCTCCGGCGAGGTCGCGATCAGCTCGGCCGCCATGAGCGAGCGCCACGAGAACGCCCAGCCCTGCTTGAGGCCGCCCAGGAACCCGGGCAGCGCGGCCGGCAGCAGGATGTGCCGAGCCGACGCCAACCGGCCCGCACCCAGCACCTTCCCGACGCGCGGGAGGATCGGCGGGATCTGGTCCATACCGGACACGAGCCCGTTCGCGACCGACGGCACCGCACCGAGCAGCACCACGAAGTAGATCGACGTGTCGGTCAGGCCGAACCACAGGACGGCGGCCGGCACCCAGGCCACCGACGGCAGGCTCTGCAGACCGGACACGATGGGCCCGATCCCGCGCCGCACGAGGCTGAAGTTCGCGATCAGCAGCCCGAGCGGGATGGCCGCGAGCACCGCGATGACGAACCCGATCACCGCGCGGTGCACCGACACCCACAGGAAGCTGAGCAGATCCCCGTTCGCGGTGATCTTCCAGATCGCCGCCCACACGTCGGCCGGCGCGGGCAGCCGGTACTCCGGCCAGAACGCGGCCGCCCACAACGCCTGCCAGATCACGACGACCAGGACCAGCACCAGGACCGGCGGCCACACCTGGCCGAAGAGCCTGCGGCCCCAGCCCTGGCCCTCCGATGTGGACGTCCTCGGGGTGTCGAGCGCGTCGAGACCGGCGCCGACGGACGCGGTGTCGTCGCCCCCGGCGTCCGTCCTCTCGTCCGTCACGTCGGCCTCGACCTGGCCGGCGCCCTCACGCATGGTCGCTGATCACCTCGTGCAGGCGTCCGTTGATCTCGTCGACGGCGGTGGCCTGGGCCGCCGCGTTCAGGTCGTCGACGTCCCACTCGGCCACCACCCGCCCGGGCCGCGACGACAGCAGCACCACCCGCTGCCCGAGCCGCACGGCCTCGCGGACGTCGTGCGTCACGAACAGCACGGCCGTCTCCGTGGCCCGCCAGATCCGCAGCAGCTCCGACTGCAGCACGTCCCGGGTGATCGCGTCGAGCGCGGAGAACGGCTCGTCCATGAGCAGCAGCGAGTTCGCGTCACCGTCCACGGCGGACGCCAGCGCGCGGGCCAGCGCCACCCGCTGGCGCATGCCGCCGGACAGCTCGTGCGGCCGCTTGTCGCCGACACCGGAAAGCCGCACCAGTTCCAGCAACTCCTGCGCCCGCACCCGGCGTAGCGCCCTCGGCACGCCCGCGAGGCGCAGCGGCAGCTCGACGTTGCGGGTGGCCGTCAGCCACGGCATCAGCGCGGCCTCCTGGAACATGACCGCGGGCCGCGAGGAGTTCAGCTCGATCTCGCCGGCCGTCGCCTCCTCCAGGCCGGCGACCAGGTTCAGCACGGTCGTCTTGCCGCACCCGGACGCGCCGAGCAGGCACACGAACTCACCGGGCGCGACGTCCAGGTTCACCCCGTCGAGCGCGGTGACCGCACGCCGGCCCTGCCCGAACGTCTTGCCGACACCGGAAAGGCGCACGGCGTAGTCGGTCCGCACGGAGACCTCGAGCGTCGCGGACATTTCCGCCTCCCCGAAATTTATGACTTCTGGTTACGTTGGGTCAGTATCGTCCCGTTCGGCACGTACCGGTGGCTGGTTTGCGTCACGTTCCCCTGAGGTGCGGTTGGCGAGCCCCGCGACTCGTGATCCGCTGCGCGAACTCCGCTCATGCCGTTCACCTACTTCTTGTCCAGCCCGCCGGAGTCGACCTCCGGTTTGCCGGCTTCCTTCAGCACCGCGTTCAGCTGCGTGAGGTCGGCGAACCCGGCCACCTCCGGTGCCTGCTGCGCGATCTTCGCGGTTACCTGGTCCTCGGCGAGCTGCTTGAACTCACCCGCGACCGGGTCGAACGTGAGCGTGATGTTCGACCACGCCCGCTCGATGACCTCCGGCTTGAGCGCCTTGCCGGTCAACGCCTCCAGCTGCTTGTTGACCGCGGCCTGCGCGTCGGCCTCGTTGTCGTTGGCGTAGTCGATCGACGCGACCAGGCCCTTCAGGAACGCCTTCACCGTCTGCGGGTGCTCGTTGAGGAACTGGGTGCGCACGATCACGACGGTGGTCGGGAACTCGCCGTCCGGCCACAGGGTCTTCTCGTCGACGAACACCTTCGCGCCGGCGTCGAGCACGAGCCGGGACGACCACGGCTCCGGCAGCCACGCCGCCTGCACCTGACCGCTCTTGAACGCGTCCAGGGTCTGCGCGTTCTCCATGTTGGTGACCTGGACCTTGTCGAGGAGCCCCTTGTCCGCCAACCACTTCTTCAGCGCCACGTCCTGGGTGTTGCCGAGCTGCGGGGTGACGACCGTCTTGCCGACCAGGTCCTCGGGCTTGGTGATGTCCGGAGCCGTCACGAACTGCGCGCCGCCGGAGGTGACCCCGGAGATCAGCCGGACCGCCTCGCCGTTCGACTTGGCGTAGGCGTTGATCGCCGGACCCGACCCGATGAAGCCGATGTCCAGCGAGCCGCCGAGCAGCGCGGCCACCTCGTTGGGGCCGGCGTTGAACTCCTGGCGGGTCAGCTTGGTCTTGCCCAGCTCCTTCTCGAACAGGCCCTTGTCCAGGCCGATCAGCGCGGGGGCGTGGGTGACGTTGGGGAAGTAGCCGAGCCGCAGCTCGGCCGCCGGGCCCTGGTCCTGTGCGGCCGTGTTCGTGTTCTCGTCACCCCGGTCGGCACGCGAGCATGCCGTGGCCAGCAGGGCTAAGGTGGTGATCGTGGCGAGGAGCGAACGGGTACGCACAGGGTCTCCCTAGTCCTTGTCCAGCAACGGGAGCGGAGCCCCGACCAACCCGGCCGCCAGCGTCGTGCCGTCGGCCGGGTCGATCACCAGGAAGGCGCCGGTCCGGCCGTGGCTCGTGTAGCGGTCGACGGGCAGCGGCTCCGCCATGCGCAGCGACACCTGCCCGATCTCGTTGAGCGTCAACGATTCCGGGCTGTCGTGCGTGGCCAGCTTCTGCTCGTCGAAGCGGGTGCGCAACTCGGTGACCACAGCCTGGACGGTCCTGGCCCCGGACTTGACAAGGACCCGCGCACCCGCCCGCAACGGCTTGTCCGCCAGCCACGCGAGCGTGGCGGACAGCTCGTCGGTCAGCTCCGGCGGTGCCGCGGCACTCGCGATCACGTCACCACGCGAGATGTCGATGTCGTCGGCCAGGAGCAGCGTGACCGAGCGGCCCGCGACCGCCTCGGACAGCTCGCCGTCCGGCGTGTCGACGCGCGTGACCGTGGTGCGCACGCCGGCCGGCAGCACGACGACCTCGTCGCCGGGCCGGACCGTGCCGGCGTTGACCTGGCCGGCGTAGCCGCGGTAGTCGAGGTGTTCGGCGGTGCGCGGGCGGATCACGTACTGCACGGGGAACCGGAACGGCGCCTCGTGCGGATCCGGTTCCACGGGCACGGTTTCCAGGTGCTCCAGCAGCGTCGGCCCGACGTACCAGGGGGTGTTGGCCGACCGCTCCACCACGTTGTCGCCGACGAGGGCGGACACCGGGATCGCGAGCACCGCGCCGAGCGGGTAGCCCAGCGTCGTCGCGTGGTTGGCGAACTCCTTGGCGATCACCTCGAACGTGCCCTCGTCGTAGCTCACGAGGTCGATCTTGTTGACCGCGAGGACCAGGCGCGGCACGCCGAGCAGCGCGAGGACCGCCGCGTGCCGCTTCGTCTGCTCCACCACGCCCTTGCGTGCGTCCACCAGCAGGACCGCCAGCTCGGCCGTGGACGCGCCGGTCACCGTGTTGCGGGTGTACTGCACGTGGCCGGGGGTGTCGGCGAGCACGAACGTGCGCTTGTCCGTGGCGAAGTAGCGGTAGGCGACGTCGATGGTGATGCCCTGCTCGCGTTCCGACCGCAGGCCGTCCACGAGCAGCGACAGGTCCGGTGTGGACAGTCCCTTGTCGACGCTCGCGCGGTGCACGGCGTCGAGCTGGTCGGCCAGCACGGACTTCGTGTCGTAGAGCAGCCGGCCGACGAGCGTGGACTTGCCGTCGTCCACGCTCCCCGCGGTGGCGAGCCTGAGGAGATCGCTCATCAGAAGTACCCCTCCCGCTTGCGATCCTCCATGGCCGCCTCGGAGAGCCGGTCGTCCGCCCTGGTCGCGCCGCGCTCGGTGAGCCGGCTCGCACCCACCTCGGCGATCACCTCGTCGAGGGTCGTGGCGGTCGACTCGACCGCGCCGGTGCACGAGCCGTCCCCGACCGTGCGGTAGCGAACCGTCTTGCGCACCAACGTCTCCCCGTCCCGGGGGCCGCCCCACGGGCCCTCGGCGAGCCACATGCCGTCGCGCAGGTAGACCTCGCGCTCGTGCGCGTAGTAGATGGACGGCAGCTCGATGCCCTCGCGGGCGATGTAGCGCCACACGTCCAGCTCGGTCCAGTTCGACAGCGGGAACACGCGCACGTGCTCGCCGGGCCGGTGCCGCCCGTTGTACAGGTTCCACAGCTCCGGGCGCTGCCGGCGCGGCTCCCACTGGCCGAACGCGTTGCGCAGGCTGAAGATCCGCTCCTTGGCCCGGGCGCGCTCCTCGTCCCGGCGGCCGCCGCCGAACACCGCGTCGAACCTGTTCGCCGTGATGGTGTCCAGCAGCGGCACGGTCTGCAGTGGGTTGCGGGTGCCGTCCGGGCGCTCGGTGAGCCGGCCGTCGTCGATCCAGTCCTGGACCTTCGCGACCACCAGCCGCAGGCCGTAGCGTTCGACGACCCGGTCCCGGAACTCGATGACCTCGTCGAAGTTGTGGCCGGTGTCCACGTGCAGCAACGGGAACGGCACCGGCGCGGGCCAGAACGCCTTGACCGCCAGGTGCAGCAGCAGCGTGGAGTCCTTGCCGCCGGAGAAGAGGATCACCGGCCGGTCGAACTCACCGGCGACCTCACGCATGATGTGGATGCCCTCGGACTCGAGGCGTCCCAGGGAGTCCAGAGCGGTGGGGATCGTGGCGGTCATCCGTGCAGCCCGCACTCGGTCTTGGCGAGGCCGGCCCAGCGGCCACTGCGGGCGTCCTGGCCGGGCAGTGGCTTCGCGGTGCACGGCGCGCAGCCGATCGACAGATACCCTTCGGAGACAAGCGGGTTCTCGAGGATCCCGTGGGCGTCGATGTACTCGCGGAACTCCTCGTCGGTCCACGGCGCGATCGGGTTGATCTTCACCAGGCCGTTGCGGTCGTCCCACTGGACGATCGGCGTGTTCGCGCGGGTCGGCGCGTCGACCCGGCGCACGCCGGTCACCCAGGCGTCGTAGTTCGCCAGGGTCTTCCGCAGCGGCACCACCTTGCGCAGGAAGCAGCACTGGGTCGGGTCGGTCCTGTTCAGCAGCCCGAACTCCGCCTCCTGGTCGGCCACCGACTGCTCGGCCTCGGCGTTGACGATCCGGACCGACGGGTAGGTCACCTCGACGGCGTCCCGGGTGCCGATGGTCTCGGCGAAGTGGTAGCCGGTCTCCAGGAACAACACGTCAACCGTGTCGAGGCTGTCCGGCTTCGCCTTGACCGCCAGGTCGATCAGGACGGCGTCCTGCATGTTGGAGGCGACGATGAAGTTGTCGCCGAAGGTCCTCGCCGTCCACTCGAGAGCCTCCGCCGCGGTCGCGTCGGCCAGCTCTTCGGATGCTTCCTCCGCGAGACGCCTGAAGTCCCTGGTCGCGGTGGTCACTTTGTCGTCACCTCTTCTTTCGCGAGGTTCAGTCCCACGAACTTGACGGTGAACACGCGCCGGCAGCTCGCACACAGCCAGGCGGCGTGGGGTTCTTCCTGCGGGCGAAGGTCCTCGTCGCCGCAGTAGGGGCAGTAGAACGGCGTCGCGCGCTCGCTCACTTGAGATCGTCCTCGGCCGCCCGCGCCACCCACTGCGGGAACCGCTCGTCCGGCTCGCGGTCGGCCACGTAGTTGCGCACGACCCGCTCCACGTACTCCGGCAGCTCGTCGGCGGTCACCTTGTGGCCACGCAGCTTCCGGCCGAACCCGGCGTCGAGGCCGAGGCCGCCGCCGAGGTGGACCTGGAAGCCCTCGACCTGGTTGCCTTCGGCATCGGTGACGATCTGGCCCTTCAGCCCGATGTCCGCGGTCTGGATGCGGGCGCACGAGTTGGGGCAGCCGTTGATGTGCACGCTGATCGGCGTCGTCACGTCGCCGGTGATGTCCTTGAGCCGGTCCTCCAGCGTCGACACCAGGTTCGCGGCGCGGGCCTTGGTCTCGACGATCGCGAGCTTGCAGAACTCGATGCCGGTGCAGGCCATCACCCCGCGCCGCCACGGCGACGGGTCGGTCTGCAGGCCCAGCCCGGCGAGCGCGGTCCGCACGTTGTCCACTTCGGACTTCCGCACGTCCAGCACGATCAGCTTCTGCTGCGGGGTGAACCGCACCCGGTTCGAGCCGGACTTCTCCGCGGCGTCGGCGACCGCGACCAGCGTGCTGCCGGAGACCCGGCCGGCGATCGGCGCGGCGCCGACGTAGAAGTTGCCGTCCTGCTGCCGGTGCACACCGACGTGGTCGCGCGGCTGGTCCGGCACCTTCGGCGCGGGGCCGTCGATGAGCGTGCGCTTGAGGTACTCGGTCTCCAGCACCTCGCGGAACTTCTGGGCGCCCCAGTCCTTCACGAGGAACTTGATGCGGGCGCGGTGGCGCAGGCGGCGGTAGCCGTAGTCGCGGAAGATCGCGATCACGCCGGCCCACGCGTCCGGCACCTCGTCGAGCGGCACCCACACGCCGAGGCGCTGGCCGATCATCGGGTTGGTGGACAGGCCACCGCCGACCCACAGGTCGAAGCCCGGCCCGTGCTCGGGGTGCTCGACGCCGACGAACGCGACGTCGTGGACCTCGTGGGCGACGTCCGGCAGGCCGGAGATCGCGGTCTTGAACTTGCGCGGCAGGTTCGAGAACTCCTTGGCGCCGATGTAACGGCGCTTGATCTCGTCGATGGCCGGCGTGCCGTCGATCACCTCGTCCTCGGCGATGCCCGCGACGGGGGAGCCGAGGATCACGCGTGGGCTGTCGCCGCACGCCTCCATCGTGGTGAGGCCGGCGTCCTCCAGCTTCTTCCACACCGCCGGCATGTCCTCGATCCGGATCCAGTGGTACTGGATGTTCTGCCGGTCGGTGATGTCGGCGGTGTCCCGTGCGTACTGTGTGGACACCTCGCCGATGACCCGCAGCTGCTCCGTGGTGACGGCGCCGCCGTCGATGCGGACGCGGAGCATGAAGTAGCTGTCGTCCAGCTCCTCCGGCTCGAGCGTGGCGGTGCGGCCGCCATCGATCCCGGGCTTGCGCTGGGTGTAGAGGCCGTACCAGCGGAAACGGCCACGCAGGTCGCCCGGGTCGATGCCGTCGAAGCCGGTGTGCGCGTAGATGTTCTCGATGCGGGCGCGGACGTTGAGCGGGTTGTCGTCTTTCTTGCTGCGCTCGTTCGGGTTGAGCGGCTCGCGGTACCCGAGCGCCCACTGGCCCTCACCGCGACGGCGCGCAGGCGCTCGCTTGGGCGTGGTGGGAGTTGACACCCGTCAGTCCTCCGGGACGTCCAGGGCGCTCGCGCGCGCCGGACACCCTCGGGAACAGGGGTTTCGCCGACGCACCCGGGCGCCGACTTGATCAATACGGCGGCGACGGGTCAGGTGACCCGACGGCACATCGCGCTGGAGACACGAACGAAATCCACGTGGCGGCGGGCCACGAGCAGGATCTCGATCGCACTCAACACGATTTCCAGCGTGCCACGCGCCCACGTTGTGGTCCAATGCGATCCGCATGGTGAGACGTGGTGACGACCGTCATACCTCGGCACCGCCCAACGTACGCCGGATGGCTGAGGCACCGTGCTCCATCAGCAGGGACACGTCGCCGGCCCGCTCGTCGGGCAGCAGGTCGACGTGCCACCGGAACAGGCAGCCCGGTGACCGCGGGATGACCTGGGCGGTGCCCTGGTAGTGGGTGAACCCGTCGACGATCGCGTAGCTGAGCCGGCGCTCCTCGTCGTCGACGCCCACCAGCAGCTCGCGGACGACCATGCCGTTGAAGAACGTGAGGGTACGTTCCCGGCCGTCCGACTCGCAGGCGGTCACGAAGCCCTTGACCAGGCGTTCGTGGAGCGCGCCGAAGTCACGCAGCGCGTCCCAGGCGGTGTCGGGGTCGGTGTCGAGCTCGATGTCCTGTCGCAGAGTTGCCATGCCCCGAAGTCTCGCTCCTCGGGCCCGCGCGGTCTTGAACTTCCTTGCACTGTCGGTGCCCGGGCGTAGCGTCGCGCCCGTGGAGTTCGCGGCGGTGGCGAAGCGGGCTGACCTGGGCGTCTGGGCGGCGTGCTGCCCGGGCGGGCATGCCGGCTGGTCGGCGCCGGAGGTGCGTGGGGACTACCGGCTCGTGCTGGTCCGGCGCGGCCGGTTCCGGCGGCGGGTGGCCGGGTCGGTGGTCGACCTGGACCCGACGGTCGCGTACCTGGGCGTGCCGGGTGAGGTCGAGAGCTTCGCCCACCCGGCGGGCGGGGACGTGTGCACGTCGGTGTCGATGTCGGCCGCGCTGGGTGAGCGGCTGGCCGGCCGGGGTCGTCCGGTCGTGTACGTCGACGCCCGGGTGGACCTGGCGCACCGGCGCATGCTCGCGTCCGCCGCCGACGTGGACTACGGGGTGGTCGAGGCGCTGCTCGGCGTGCTCGCCACCGGTTCACCGCCGTCGCGGCCGGCGGACCAGGCGCTGGTGGCCCAGGCACGGGAGGCGCTGGCCACGGACGATGCCACGGCTCGGGACCTGCTGTCGCTCGCCGGGGCGCTCGGGGTGTCGCCATACCGGTTGAGCAGGGCGTTCACCCGGGAACTGGGGGTGTCGGTGACCCGCTACCGCAACCGGCTGCGGGTCAGCCGGGCGCTGGACCGGCTCGAGGCGGGCGAGCGTGGGCTGGCCACGCTCGCCGCGGACCTCGGTTTCGCCGACCAGGCACACCTGTGCCGCACGGTCCGCGCCCAGGTCGGCCACACCCCGACCGCCCTCCGCCGGCTTCTCAAGCCCTGAAGGACCCCTTCAGGACGTTGAACGTCTCGAAGGGGTCCTTCAGGGCATGGGGATCGTCAGCGGTTGACGTCGCGGACGGCGCCCTGGGAGGCGTCGGTCGCCATGCGGGCGTAGGCACGCAGGGCCGTCGTGACCGGGCGTTGCCGGTCCTTCGGCTGCCACGGGCGTTCGCTGGACTCCATCTTCGCCCTGCGGTCCGCCAGGACCTCGTCGGAGACCAGCAGCTCCAGGCGCCGCTCGTGGACGTCGATGAGGATGCGGTCGCCGTCCTCGACCAGGGCGATCGTGCCGCCGCCGGCCGCCTCCGGGGAGATGTGGCCGATCGACAGGCCCGAGGTGCCGCCCGAGAACCGGCCGTCGGTGATGAGCGCGCACTTCTTGCCCAGGCCGGCGCCCTTCAGGAACGCGGTCGGGTGCAGCATCTCCTGCATGCCCGGGCCGCCCGCCGGGCCCTCGTACCGCACGACCAGGACCTCGCCCGCCTGGATCTCCCGCCTGAGGATCACCGACACGGCCTCCTCCTGGCTCTCGACCACGCGGGCCGGGCCCTCGAAGTGGAACAGCTCCTCCTCGATGCCCGCCGCCTTGATCACGGCGCCGTGCTCGGCCAGGTTGCCGCGCAGCACCGCCAGGCCACCCTCGACGGTGTGGGCGTGCTCGACGTCACGGATGCAGCCCCCGGCGGCGTCGGTGTCCAGGGAGGACCACCGGTTGGACGTGGAGAACGCCTTCGTCGTCCGCACCCCGCCCGGCGCCGCGTGGAACAGCTCGACGGCCACCTCGGACGGCTCCTCGGCACGGATGTCCCATTCGGACAGCCACGCCGCCAGCGACGGCGAGTGGATGGTGTGGACGTCCTCGTTGAGCTTCCCACCCCGCCACAGTTCACCCAGAATCGCCGGGATTCCACCCGCCCGGTGGACGTCCTCCATGTGGTAGCTGGAGTTCGGTGACACCTTCGACAGGCACGGCACCCGACGGGAGATCTCGTCGATGTCCGCGAGGGTGAAGTCGACCTCACCCTCGCGCGCGGCGGCGAGGATGTGCAGCACGGTGTTGGTGGATCCGCCCATGGCCATGTCCAGCGCCATGGCGTTGACGAACGCCTCGCGCGTGGCGATGGACCGCGGCAGCACCGAGTCGTCGTCCGCGCCGTAGTACCGCTTCGCCAGCGCCATGACCGTGGTGCCCGCGCGCGAGAACAGGTCCCGGCGGGCGGCGTGCGTCGCCAGCGTGGAGCCGTTGCCCGGCAGCGCGAGGCCAAGCGCCTCGGTGAGGCAGTTCATGGAGTTGGCCGTGAACATGCCGGAGCAGGACCCGCAGGTCGGGCACGCGGACTGCTCGACCGCCGTGAGCCCGAGCTCGTTGACGTTGTCGTTGGCCGACGCGGAGATGGCGGTGATCAGGTCGGACGAGGTGTGCGCCACCCCGTCCACCACGACCGCCTTGCCGGCCTCCATGGGCCCACCCGACACGAACACGGTCGGGATGTTGAGGCGCATGGCCGCGTTGAGCATGCCCGGCGTGATCTTGTCGCAGTTGGAGATGCAGACGAGCGCGTCGGCGGTGTGCGCGTTGACCATGTACTCGACGCTGTCCGCGATGATCTCCCGCGACGGCAGCGAGTACAGCATCCCGCCGTGCCCCATGGCGATGCCGTCGTCGACCGCGATCGTGTGGAACTCCCGCGCGATCCCGCCCGCCTCGGCGACCGCCGTGGCCACGATGTCCCCGAGGTCCCGCAGGTGCACGTGCCCCGGCACGAACTGCGTGTAGGAGTTCGCGATGGCCACGATCGGCTTGCCGAAGTCGCCGTCGGTCATCCCGGTGGCACGCCAGAGCGCACGGGCGCCCGCCGCGTTACGACCGTGGGTGGTGGTGCGGGAACGGAGCTCAGGCACGGCTCCTCCTGTGATCTTTCGTTACTGTTTGTGCCCATCGTGCCTGGTGGGCACGGCTATGGCGGAGTCGCGGTGTCCACAAGGCTACTCCAGTCGATCTCGCACCCGCTCGACCGAGGCAACCCTGCGCTGCCACTCCGCCTCGTCGGCGAACGGTGGCCCGTAGTTCTTGCCCAGCCGCTGGTAGACGTCCAGAGCTTCGAGGTAGGCGGTGAGAGCCTCGTCAAACGCTCCCTGGGTCTCCTTGACGCGTGCGACGTTGGCGAGGGAGGCGGAGAGGTCGCGGAGGGCTTGGGGGGTTTCGCCGTAGTGGTCGTGGATGCGGCGGGCGAGTTCGAGGGATTCGGTGTGGTCGGTGAGTGCTTGGTCGAGTTGGCCTCGTTGGCGGTGGATGTCGCCGACCTTGTTGAGGGAGATGGCGAGGTCGCGGAGGGTCTCTGGGGTTTCGTCGTAGTGGTCGTGGGCGCGGCGGGTGAGTTTGAGGGCTTCGGTGTGGTGGGTGAGTGCTTGGTCGAGTTGGCCTCGTTGGCGCTGGATGTCGCCGACGTTGCCGAGGGACATGGCGAGATCGTGGATGGTCTCCGGGGTTTCGCCATAGGTGTCGATCGTGTGTCGGTCGACTTCCAGGGCTGCCGTGTATGCCTCGTTGGCCTGGTCGAGTTGGCCCTGGGCCTCGTATACGCGTCCGAGGTTGTCCAGTGAGGTGGCGAGGTCGCGGAGGGTCTCTGGGGTTTCGTCGTAGTGGTCGTGGGCGCGGCGGGTGAGTTTGAGGGCTTCGGTGTGGTGGGTGAGTGCTTGGTCGAGTTGGCCTCGTTGGCGGTGGATGTCGCCGACCTTGTCCAGTGAGGTGGCGAGGTCGCGGAGGGTCTCTGGGGTTTCGTCGTAGTGGTCGTGGATGCGGCGGGTGAGTTTGAGGGCTTCGGTGTGGTGGGTGAGTGCTTGGTCGAGTTGGCCTCGTTGGCGGTGGATGTCGCCGACGTTCACGAGAGAAATAGCGAGGTCGCGGAGGGTCTCTGGGGTTTCGTCGTGGTGGTCGTGGATGCGGCGGCGTAGTTCGAGGGATTCGGTGTAGTGGGTGAGTGCTTGGTCGAGTTGGCCCTGGGCCTCGTATACGCGTCCGAGGTTGTCCAGTGAGGTGGCGAGTTCGCGGAGGGTGTCTGGGGTTTCGTCGTAGTAGTTGTGAATGCGGCGGGTGAGTTCGAGGGCTTCGGTGTGGTGGGTGAGTGCTTGGTCGAGTTGGCCCTGGGCCTCGTATACGCGTCCGAGGTTGTCCAGTGAGGTGGCGAGTTCGCGGAGGGTGTCTGGGGTTTCGTCGTGGTGGTCGTGGATGCGGCGGCGTAGTTCGAGGGATTCGGTGTAGTGGGTGAGTGCCTGGTCGAGTTGGCCTCGTTGGAGGTGGATGTCGCCCACCCTGTCGAGAGAGACGGAGAGGCTGCGCAGCGTGTTCGGCGTTTCGCCGTAGGCGTCGATCCTGTGTCGGTCGACTTCCAGGGCTGCCGTGTACATTTCGTTGGCTTGGTCGCGTTGGCCTCGGGTCTCGTAGACGTAGCCAAGGTTGTCCAGGCAGACGGACAGGTCACTGAGGGTCTCTGGGGCCTCCCCCACCTGTTCGAGCCCCACGCGACTGATGTCCACCTGCGCCTTACGCACCACGAGCCGTTCGTCCAGGTCCGGCGTCTGGGCGAGGAGGGCCAGCAGCGCCCGCGTGATATCGCGCCCCAGGGGTTGGTGCCCGGCGAGGGCGTGGCGGGTGTGGCCGAGTGCGGCCGGCAGATCGTCGCGACTCGCCAACGCCAGCGCGAGCCATGCGTGGGCCAGCGTCCGGTCCGCCGGCCGCCTGGCCGCTTCGAGTGCCTCACGCCCCGCGGCGACCGCATCAGCCGGATGGTCCGCCTGCAAGGCCGCTGTGGTGCGATGCAGGATCGGCCGCAGCTCCGGTCCGGGGTCCACCCCCGGCTCCAGGACATGCTCCACCGCCCAGCGCAGATCCTCGTCGTCGCCGGCGGAACCTGGTGACCGAATCGTCGTGGCCGGCTCGGCGACGATGGGGGCGGAGTCCACCACCTCGACCATGGCGCGATACGACCAGAGGTCGGGTGCCTCCTCCCGGGCCGTGACCAGGAGGTTGGTCGGGCACACCAGGAGAACACCGGCCGGCAACACCGTGCGCAGCAGGTCCCGGCGCTCGTTCAGCCGCCGCAGGAACGTCGCCCACGCGTCGCGCCACGGCTCGGGCTCGCCGGTGACGCCGATCAGCCAGGTCGCGGCCAGGTCCTGCGGGTGCTCGCCGAGCAGCCACGACATGGTCGCCATCAGGTCTTCCGGCCGGTCGACCTGCCTGGCCTGGGTGTTCTTGAGGTGGATCCGGCTGTAGTTGCGTGCTCTCGTCTGCAGCTCGTCGAGCACGTTCAGGTCGCTGCAGAACAGGAAGCCGAGCCAGAAACCGGGTTGCAGTGCGAGCTGGGACCTGAGGTTCTCCCAGACCGGTTCCACCAGCGCCGGTGTGGGACCGGTCATCACAGTGCGAGGACTCGGCGCGCCAGTGGGTGCACCTCGTACCAGTCGTGGCCGTTCTTGTGGCCGAGCAACATGTGGGTGTCCATCAGTCGGGCCATGAGTTGCACTTCGTCGTCGGCCGGCTCCGGGATCCCCTGCGTGGCGATCACCCGGCGGAGGAAGTCGGCCTGCTCCCGGGTGACGCTGGCGAAACCGTGCGCGACGGTGTTCAGGGCGTCCTCGATGTGGTCCTGGGGCACGGGCAGGGTGAGCCCGCGGCCGTACGCCGTGGTGATCACTTGGCGGAGGATGATGAAGATGTCCCGCAGGTGCCCGCCGGACGCGTGGATGACCCGGTGCAGCAGCTCCCGCTCACCGAGCATGTCCTTCCAGGGGATGCGTTTCTCCACCACCTCGACCAGCTCGCGCATGGTCTGCTCGGTGTTGGCGTCCGTCTCGTCGTGCCGGGTGCGGAGGTGGGGGATCGGCACGGGCCGGACCGGACCGTCGTACTGGAGCATTCCGGGCGCGGTGAACAGCAGATAGGTCGGCACCGTGTAGACCATGTGGTGCGTGCCGAACCGGAGCTTGTCCGAGTGGTGCACGAAGAGCCCCTCGACCGAGGCCTGTACCCGCGAGTCGTTCTCCAGGGTGCCGCGCAGCTTCTCCAGGCTGTCGACGATCACGACGACACCCCGGGTGTCCGGGTTCCTCTCGCGGTTCTGGCTGACCAGGTCCTGGAAGAACGCGGCGATCTCGTCGCGCAGCTGGGGGATCTGGGAGGCGAGCTTCTGGCGCAGCTCGTCGACGAAGACCTGGCTGCCCTTGAGGTCGCGCTTGAGGTCGACGTCGAGAGAGGCGCCGAACGCCGACACGCCGACCTTCTCCGTGGACGCCGACGCCCCGATCGGCCCGGCCTTGAAGCTGACGTTCAGCCGTCGCGCGAAGTCGCGGAGCCGGTTGCCGAAGCTCCTCGCGGGATCCGCCGGTGGCAGCTCCTCCCCGACACCCAGCGCCAGGGCGACCAGGAAGTCGGCCACGTCGACCGGCATCGACTGGTTGATGAACTGCAGGATGTCGACCATGGCGACCGTGAAGCCGTCCTGCTCCAGTGCGCCCTTGAGCCGCTTCAGCTCGGTGGTCTTTCCCGAGCCCCGAGGCCCGGACAGCAGTTGCGTCGTGGTGCTGAGCTCCAGGTCGATCGTGGCGTGGATCTCGTCGACCGCACCTCGTCCGGCCTCGTCGAGATCGACGTACCGGTGCTCGTTCGGGTCGGTCGGATCCAGCGGGTCGAGGGTCAGCTCCTGCATCCACCCACGCAGGAGAGACCGCAGCTCATCGCGCATGGAGTGATCGTACGGCCGCGGGGCCCGGTGGCTACTCGGCCGGAGTCGCGTTCGCCGGCTCGGTCGGCGCGCCTGCCTCCGGCTCCTTCTCGGCGGGCTCCTCGGTCGGGTCTGCCAGCCGGCCGCCGCTGATCAGCGACAGGGCGGGGAGGTGACGGGTGCGCACGTTCGGCAGGGGGAGTTCCTTCCCGCCCTCGACCACGGCGCGTACCCAGGACCGTTCGGACACCCGGAACGCGCGCACGCCCGACCAGGGCACGACGTGCCGGCGGAACAGGGTCCGGGCCACCAGCTTCTCGCCGTCGGCGGTCGTGCGCACGCGGAGCACCCACGCGATGGCGAAGACCGGTACCACGTAGACGACGGCCAGTCCGGGCGCCGCCCACGCGAACGGCGTGGCGGTCACGGCGAACAGCAGTGCCCCCAACACGGCGGTCGCCGGGATGCGGAACACTAGCCGTGACGGCACCTGCTGAACGGTCACGTGCTACATCGTGCCATGTCCATCTGTTGGGATCACAATCCCGCAGAGTTGACGCCCGTAGGCCGACCGCACTAACGTCTCCATCGTGCCCCAGCAGACCGGTCTCGTACTTCCCCAGCGCGTTCGACGCTGAGGAAGTCAGCTGCGTCGAACGCGCGACCCTCGTACGACCACACCGGTCGGCGGGGGTTTTTTCGTGTTCGAGGACGTCTGAGAGCCTGGTAATGACCCCGACAAGAGGCAGAAGCCGATGACCAGTGCGACACAGCGGCCGACCCCGGTCGCCGCAACGCCCGGGCCGCGTCCAGCGGCCCCTCGACCCAAACCAGCTCCGCCGACCGGCACCCCGGTCAAGGTGACCGGCGCGCAGTCGCTCGTCCGATCCCTCGAGGCGGTAGGCGTCGAGGTGGTGTTCGGCATTCCGGGCGGCACGATCCTGCCCGCCTACGACCCCCTGCTGGACTCCACGAAGGTCCGGCACATCCTCGTCCGCCACGAGCAGGGCGCGGGTCACGCCGCCACCGGGTACGCCCAGGCCACCGGCAAGGTCGGGGTCTGCATGGCCACCTCGGGACCGGGCGCGACGAACCTCGTCACGCCGCTCGCCGACGCCAACATGGACTCCGTCCCGGTGGTCGCCATCACCGGCCAGCAGACTAGGGCGCTGATCGGCACCGACGCGTTCCAGGAAGCCGACATCTGCGGCATCACCCTGCCCGTCACCAAGCACAACTTCCTCGTCAAGGACCCCGCGGAGATCCCGCGCACCATCGCCGAGGCGTTCCACATCGCGAGCACCGGCCGACCCGGCCCCGTGCTCGTCGACATCCCCAAGGACGTGCTGCAGGAGACCACCTCGTTCTCCTGGCCGCCCGAGATGCGGCTGCCCGGCTACAAGCCGACGACCCGGCCGCATGGCAAGCAGGTCCGCGAGGCCGCGAAGCTGATCGCGCACGCCAAGCGACCGCTGTTCTACGTCGGCGGGGGCGTGCTCAAGGCCGGCGCGTCCGCCGAGCTGCGTGAGCTGGCCGAGCTGACCGGCATCCCCGTGGTCACCACGCTGATGGCGAAGGGCGCGTTCCCCGACTCACACCAGCAGCACCTCGGCATGCCCGGCATGCACGGCTCGGTCGCCGCGGTGGCCGCCATGCAGCGGGCCGACCTGCTGATCGCGCTGGGCGCGCGGTTCGACGACCGGGTGACCGGCCAGCTGTCGACCTTCGCGCCGGACGCGCAGATCGTGCACGCGGACATCGACCCGGCGGAGATCTCCAAGAACCGGCGTGCCGACGTCCCCATCGTCGGCGACTGCAAGGAGATCATCGCCGAGCTGATCACCGCGGTGCGGGCCGAGCTGGGCGACGGCAAGCAGGCCGACCTCACCAGGTGGTGGCAGCAGCTCGACGAGTGGCGGGAGAAGTTCCCGCTCGGCTACGACTGGCCGGGCGACGGCTCGCTGTCCCCGCAGTACGTCATCGAGCGGATCGGCCAGATCGCCGGTCCCGAGGCGATCTACACCGCGGGCGTCGGCCAGCACCAGATGTGGGCGGCGCAGTTCATCCAGTACGAGAACCCGGCGACGTGGCTCAACTCCGGCGGGCTCGGCACGATGGGGTACGCGGTGCCGGCGGCCATGGGCGCGAAGTTCGGCCAGCCGGACAAGGTGGTCTGGGCCATCGACGGCGACGGCTGCTTCCAGATGACCAACCAGGAGCTCGCGACCTGCGCGATCGAGGGCGCGCCCATCAAGGTCGCCGTGATCAACAACGGCAACCTGGGCATGGTGCGGCAGTGGCAGAACCTCTTCTACTCGGAGCGCTACTCGCAGACCGACCTCGGCACGCACAAGCACCGCATCCCGGACTTCACGCTGCTGGCGGAGGCGCTCGGGTGCGCGGGGCTACGCTGTGAGTCCAAAGAGGACGTGGACCGGGTGATCCAGCGGGCGATGGAGATCAACGACCGGCCCGTGGTGATCGACTTCGTGGTCGGCAAGGACGCGCAGGTGTGGCCGATGGTCGCGGCGGGCAAGGGCAACGACGAGATCATGGCGGCCCGGGGTATCCGTCCGCTGTTCGACGAGGACTGATGATCTGATGAGCACACACACTCTCTCGGTTCTCGTCGAGAACAAGCCGGGTGTCCTCGCCCGCGTCGCCGGCCTGTTCTCCCGGCGCGGCTTCAACATCGAGTCGCTCGCGGTGGGCCCGACCGAGCACGCCGACGTCTCCCGCATGACGATCGTCGTCGCGGTGGACGAGCTGCCACTCGAACAGGTGACCAAGCAGCTCAACAAGCTCGTCAACGTCATCAAGATCGTGGAACTGGACCCGGCGGTCTCCGTGCAGCGCGAGCTGCTGCTCGTCAAGGTGCGGGCCGACGCGACCGTGCGCACGCAGGTGCTCGAGACCGTGCAGCTGTTCCGCGCCAAGGTCGTCGACGTGTCGCCGGAGGCGCTGACCGTCGAGGCGACCGGCACCGAGGACAAGCTCGAGGCGCTGCTGCGGATGCTCGAGCCCTACGGGGTGCGGGAGATGGTGCAGTCCGGGCGGGTCGCGATCGGCCGTGGCCCACGCTCCATCACGGCGACCGGCGTCCGCTAGCGTCACCTGGAATTCTTTGTGAGGAAGGAAGTACACACCAGCATGGCAGTCGAGATCTTCTACGACGACGACGCGGACCTCTCGATCATCCAGAACCGGCGGGTAGCGGTCGTCGGGTACGGCAGCCAGGGCCACGCGCACGCGCTGTCCCTGCGCGACTCCGGCGTGGAGGTCCGGATCGGGCTGCCGGAGGGCTCCAAGTCGCGGGCCAAGGCCGAGGAGGAGGGCCTGACCGTCCAGACGGTCGCCGAGGCCGCGGCGTGGGCCGACGTGATCATGATCCTGGCGCCGGACACCAAGCAGCGCACCATCTACGCCGAGGAGATCGCGCCGAACCTCAAGGACGGCGACGCGCTGTTCTTCGGGCACGGCTTCAACATCCGCTACGGCCTCATCACCCCGCCGTCCAACGTGGACGTGGCGATGGTCGCGCCGAAGGGCCCGGGCCACCTGGTGCGCCGGCAGTTCGTGGACGGCAAGGGCGTGCCGTGCCTCATCGCCGTGGAGCAGGACGCGTCGGGCACGGCCCAGGCGCTGGCCCTGGCGTACGCGAAGGGCATCGGCGGCTCGCGCGCCGGCGTCATCAAGACCACCTTCAAGGAGGAGACCGAGACCGACCTGTTCGGTGAGCAGGTCGTCCTCTGCGGCGGCACGACCGCCCTGGTGCAGGCCGGTTTCGAGACGCTGGTGAACGCCGGCTACGCCCCCGAGGTGGCGTACTTCGAGTGCCTGCACGAGCTGAAGCTGATCGTCGACCTCATGTACGAGGGCGGCATCGCGCGCATGCGGTACTCGATCTCCGACACCGCCGAGTACGGCGACGTGACCCGCGGCCCGCGCGTGATCACCGACTCGACGCGCGAGGAGATGAAGAAGATCCTGACGGAGATCCAGGACGGCACCTTCGCGAAGGAGTGGGTGGGCGAGGACGACGCCGGCCGCCCGAACTTCGCCAAGCTGGTGGAGCAGGGCGAGCAGCACCCGATCGAGGAGGTCGGCAAGAAGCTGCGCGGCCTCATGTCGTGGGTCGACCGCCCGATCACCGAAACCGCCTGAGCTGGTACTTTCCGTGGCCCGGTGTCGCTCTTTAGGGGCACCGGGCCATCGGTTACGTTGACTTCCATGAGTAACGAACCGACCACCCGCGAGTCGGCCCCCATCTTCGACGACAAGGCACATGTCCGGGGCAAGCTGGACCTGACGAACGCGGAGTGGCAGCGCGCGGCGGAGCCGGACGCCGACCCGGACGGCGAGTACGTGGAGATCGCGTTCGTGCCCCACACGGACGGCAAGACCTACATCGCCATGCGCAACTCCAAGTTCACGGGCCCGAACGACACCGTGCTGGTCTTCACCGAGTCGGAGTGGGACGCCTTCGTGGCCGGCGCCAAGGCCGGCGAGTTCGACGAACCCTGGTAAGAAAGCGTAAATATTCGTGGCGGGGCAGGGGCCCGTGTCCCGACAATTGGGTCATGGCCCGCCACGAGCAAACCCTGGCGTCACCCCGCGACCGCGCGGGGTTGGCGTTCTGGCTCGCGGTCGTCTGGACCACCTGGTGGGCGGGCCTGACTCTCCTGTTCCTGGGGATGGCCGTGTTCCAGTGGACCGGCCTCGACCCTCAGCCGGACTCCGACGCGGCGCTCGGTGGGGCCGTGACCGCCGTCCTCACCGGCGGCCTGGCGGCATCGGGCGTGGTCATGGCCCGTGGTCGCCGCGGGACGACGTCGTCCTTCACCTACCGGCGTCCGGACCTGGCGTCCGTGCCGCCGTCGCGGGTCCGGGTCGAGCAGCGCCACCGGCTGCCCCGGCCGGGATCGGCCGCGCGCCAACCCGTGCGGCAGCTCGCCCAGGCCGAGTCGGCCCTCGCGGAAGTGCTGCGGCAGTTGGGGGACTCGGCGGACGTGGCCGACGCGTGGCGAGCCGCCACCGACACGGCCGCCAACCTCCGCGCGGCCGGCGCCAAGCTCGAGGCGGTCGAGCTCGCCGCGCGACAACTGCGGCCGCCCGAGCGCGGGGTGCTCCAGGACGGTGCCCGCGACCTGCTCACCCGCATCGAGCAGGGGCTCGACGCCTACCGCGGCCTCATCGCCGCCGCCGGCCGCGTGCTGCTGGCCACCACCCCGATCCCGGCGGGTGGCGAGCTGGCCGAGGAGACCGAACGCCTGGCCGCCGTCGCGGAGGCACTGAGAGAGCTGTCACATCCCGAGTAACTACGGGGAAGTTTCGTGGTCCGCCCGGGCCACGGGCGACGACAATGGGTCATGGCCCACGAGGCAGAAACCCCCAGGCCACGACGGCTCTGGTTCCCCATCCTGTGGACGTGCGCGTGGGGTGGGCTGACCCTCGCGCTGCTGTTCGTCGCCATCGCCTACTGGACCGGCCTCTACGAGATGGAGTTCCGGCAGAACGCCGTCGACTCGGCCGTGGGGGCGTTCACGGTCTCCCTCATCACCGCGGCCGTCACGCCCGCGGCCCTGCTCGTCTCCCGGTCGGCACGGCGTGCGGAAGCCGTGCGACCCGCCCTGGCGATGGGTGCTCCGCGGCGGCACCGGTTGCCCCGCGCGAAGTCGACCGCGCGGCAGCCCATGGTGGATCTCGCCGAGGCGGAGGTGGGCCTGGCCGACCTGCTGCACCAGCTGAGTGACCTCCCGGACGGCCCGGCCGTGCCCCACCACGTGCTCGAACAGGTCTGGTACGACGCCGCCGGCACGGCGGACCGGCTCCGCTCGGTCGCCGCCAGGCTGGAGACCGTCGAGACCGCCGCCCGGCACGCGCCGCCGCGGGAGTGGGCCGCGTTCGAGGACACGGCGGGCAGGCTGCGGCTCCTCCTCGACCAGGGCCTCGACGCCTACCGCGGCGTGATCGCGGCGGCCGGCCGGGCGGCACTGGCCGCCGCGCCGGTCCTGGCCACCACCGAGCTGGTCGAGGCCGTCGAGCAGCTCACCGCCGTCGCCGAGGACTGCCAGCCGCTGTCGACATAACGTTCCTCCATGTGGGGTACCCCCGACGGAGTTTTTTGTCGTTCGGAAGGGGGTCCCGTGTCCGTCCCGTGGCCGCTCATCGCTGTTGGCGCCGGCGTGCTCTGCGCGTTCTTCGTCGCCGAACACTTCGTCCGGCGCGCGCTGCGCCGGCTGAGCAGGCACACCGGCATCCTGGCCGACAACACCCATCACCCGTTCCGGTGGTTCGGTGCCACGGCCATCGTCCAGGCCACCGTCGGCCGCGCGTTGAGCAGCGGCTGGCAGCACGTCATCACCCTGCTCCTCATCGCGACGGGGGCCTGGCTGCTCACCGGCGTGCTGACCACCCTGGAACGCACGGCCATGAGCCGCCTGCGCATCGGCGAGCCGGACAACCTGCGGGCGCGGCGCGCGCAGACGCAGCTCGCCGTCGTCCACCGGTTCACCATCGTCATCATCGCGATCCTGGCCCTGGGCGCGATGCTCATGACCTTCCCCGCCGCGCGGGCCGCCGGCACCAGCCTGCTCGCCTCCGCGGGCGTCATCGGCGCCATCGCCGCCCTGGCCGCGCAGTCCCTGCTCGGCAACGTCTTCGCCGGCCTGCAGATGGCCTTCAGCGACGCCATCCGCCTGGACGACGTGGTCATCGTCGAGGACGAGTGGGGCCGCATCGAGGAGATCACCCTCACCTACGTGGTGGTCCACCTCTGGGACGACCGCCGCCTGGTCATGCCCACCTCGTACTTCATGTCCCGGCCGTTCCAGAACTGGACGCGCACCGGGTCCTGGCTGCTGGGCACGGTCGAGCTGGACGTCGACTGGTCGGTCGACGTGGAGGCGATGCGTGCGGAGCTGGACACCATCCTGGCCGGGACCGAACTGTGGGACGGCCGCTCGAACGTGCTGCAGGTGACCGACGCCACGAACACGCTGGTCCGCGTCCGCGCGTTGGTCAGCGCCAAGGACGCCGGCAGGCTGTGGGACCTGCGCTGTCTCGTGCGTGAACGACTGGTGAACTGGATACAGACACAGGAACCGGACAGCCGCCCTCGCATTCGGGTGGATAGCACTAGCAACGGGCTGTCACCTCGCTCACCAGGGGAGGAAACGATTCAGCGAACCTCCTAGACTGCCTTCGGTTGGTTACAGCGCCGTAACCGCGCCCTCAACAGCCGCGCAATCCTGGAGCTAGCGTGACCCAGCAGTCTCGCCCCGTAGTCCTCATCGCCGAGAAGCTGGCGCCCTCGGTGCTCGACGTGTTCGGAGACGAGGTGGAGGTCCGGCACGTCGACGGCACGGACCGCCCCGCGCTCCTCGAAGCTGTCGCGCACGCGGACGCCCTGCTCGTCCGCTCCGCCACCAAGGTTGACGCCGAGGTGCTGAGCGCCACCACGAAGCTGAAGGTCGTCGCCCGCGCCGGTGTCGGGCTCGACAACGTCGAGGTGCCGGCCGCCACGTCCCGCGGCGTGCTCGTCGTCAACGCGCCCACCTCGAACATCGTCTCGGCCGCCGAGCACGCGGTCGCGCTGCTGCTCGCCACCGCGCGCCAGATCCCGGCCGCGCACGCGACGCTGCAGAACCACGAGTGGAAGCGCAGCACGTTCTCCGGCGTGGAGATCAACGGCAAGACCGTCGGCGTCGTGGGCCTCGGCAAGATCGGCCAGCTGTTCGCCCAGCGCCTCGCCGCGTTCGGCACCGAGATCATCGCCTACGACCCGTACGCCTCCGCCGCGCGTGCCGCGCAGCTGGGTGTCGAGCTGGTCACGCTGGACGAGCTGCTCGCCCGCGCCGACATCATCTCCGTGCACCTGCCGAAGACGCCGGAGACCAAGGGCCTGATCGGCGCCGACCAGCTCGCCAAGGTCAAGCCCGGCGTGATCATCGTCAACGCGGCCCGCGGCGGCCTGATCGACGAGCGGGCGCTCGCCGACGCCGCGCGGGACGGCCGCATCGGCGGCGCCGGCGTCGACGTGTTCTCGACCGAGCCGACCACCGAGAGCCCGCTGTTCGGCCTGCCCAACGTGGTCGTCACGCCGCACCTCGGCGCGTCGACGTCCGAGGCCCAGGACCGCGCCGGCACCGACGTGGCCCGCTCGGTGATCCTGGCGCTGCGCGGTGACTTCGTGCCCGACGCGGTGAACGTCGCGTCCGGCGGCGCGGTCGGCGAGGAGGTGCGCCCGTACCTGCCGCTCACCCAGAAGCTCGGGCTCGTGCTGTCGGCGCTCTCGGCCAAGACGCCGACCTCGGTCGCGATCGAGGTGCGTGGCGAGCTGTCCAACGAGGACGTGTCGGTGCTGTCGCTCGCGGCGCTGCGCGGCGTGTTCTCCGGCGTGGTCTCCGACCAGGTCACGTTCGTCAACGCCACGCAGATCGCCGAGGCACGCGGCGTCGCGGTCACGCTGGCCAAGGAGGCGGAGAGCCCCAACCACCGCAGCCTGGTGACGTTGCGCGGGGTCTACGCGGACGGCGACGTGCTCACCGTCAGCGGCACCATCAGCGGCATCGCGGCGGTCGAGAAGATCGTCGAGGTGCACGGCCGGTCGTTCGACCTGCGGGCCGAGGGCGCCAACCTGCTGCTGGAGTACGAGGACCGCCCCGGTGTCATGGGTGTCGTCGGCACGCTGCTCGGCAAGGTGGGCATCAACATCGAGGCCGCGCAGATCAGCCAGACGGGTGACGGCGAGGACGCGGTGATGATCCTGCGTGTCGACCGCCCCGTCGACCCCTCTGTACTGGAGTCGATCGGCGCGTCGGTGCGCGCGACCATCATCCGGACGGTGGACTTCGGCTAGCCGACACCACCTAGACGGGTGGCCAGCGCAGGAGATCCGACGTCTTCCCGGTAGCCTTCACGAGCTACTGAAATAGAGCCCGATACTCCGGGAGGTGTGCATGCGGCTCGCGGTGATCCCAGGAGACGGGATCGGGCCGGAAGTGATCGCCGAGGCACTCAAGGTGCTGAACGAGGTGGTGCCGGACGTCGAGGTCACCAAGTACGACCTCGGTGCGACCCGGTGGCACGCGACCGGCGAGCTGCTGCCGGAGTCGGTGCTCGGTGAGCTCAGGCAGCACGACGCGATCCTGCTCGGTGCCGTCGGCGACCCGTCGGTGCCCAGCGGCATCCTCGAGCGGGGACTGTTGCTGCGTCTGCGGTTCGAGCTGGACCACCACGTCAACCTGCGTCCGGCCAGGCTTTACCCGGGTGTGCAGAGCCCGCTGGCCAGCCCCGGTGAGATCGACATGGTCGTGATCCGGGAGGGCACGGAGGGCCTGTACGCCGGCAACGGCGGGCTGCTCCGCAAGGACACCCCGCACGAGATCGCGACCGAGGTCAGCGTCAACACGGCGTACGGCGTCGAGCGGGTTGTGCGGGACGCCTTCGCACGTGCGGTTGCCCGTCCCCGCAAGCACCTGACGTTGGTGCACAAGACCAACGTCCTGGCGCACGCGGGCTCGCTGTGGTCGCGGGTGGTGGAGGAGGTCTCGCTCCAGCACCCGGACGTGACGGTGGCCTACCAGCACATCGACGCGGCGACCATCCACATGGTGACCGACCCCGGCCGCTTCGACGTGATCGTCACGGACAACCTGTTCGGCGACATCCTCACCGACCTGGTGGCCGCGGTGACCGGCGGCATCGGTCTCGCGGCGTCCGGCAACATCGACATCACGCGACGGAACCCGTCGATGTTCGAGCCGGTGCACGGGAGCGCGCCGGACATCGCCGGCCAGGGTGTCGCCGACCCGACGGCGGCGGTCCTGTCGGTCGCGCTGCTGCTCGACCACCTCGGCGAGCACGAGGCGGCACGGCGGATCGAGGCCTCGGTGGCGTTCGACCTGGCGACCCGGGACCACCCGTCGCCGGGCAACACCTACGCCATCGGCGACCGCCTGGCGGCCCTGGTCTCGTCCAACAACCCGACGACGAACGTCGAGCTGTAAAACGCGGGAAGGGCGCGTTCGGGGATGCCCCGAACGCGCCTTTTTCATGGTCAGATCGCTGGCCAGGCCGCGGCGACTCCGCTAACCGGGCTAACCGGCCATTTGGGAGGGTGCGGGCGCTATCGTGCGCGTCGTGACCACGCCGCCGTCTCCGCTCACCGCCGTGCTCACAGGGGTCGTGGGGTGTGGCGCCGCGTGGCTCGGGATCGAGGTGGTCGGGCAGGCGTTCTCGGACTGCGACATCGGGATCAACGCCGCCGCGAACTCCTACAGCCTGCTCTACCTGCTCCTGCCGGTTCTCGCGGCGGTCAACTGCGTCGTGTTCGCCCTCGTGTTCCGGTTCTCCTACGCCGGCGCCGTCCGGTTCGGTCCCGCACCCGTCGCCGGTGGGTTCGCGTTCCTCGTGGCGGTCGTCGCGCTGGTGCTGGTGTTCTGGGGCGTCCTGGCCGTCGTCTTCTCGGACGTGCCCGACTGGATGTGCCGGGAGACCGCGCCGCGCTGGTGGCCGTCCTGGCTACCCGTCTAGTGTCCCGCCATGTGGGAGGTGTGGCCCGCGAGTTGGTACTCGTCCGGCCCGTGTGGCAGCATGCCACCGTGACCACTTTCGCCGTGATCATTATCGCCGAGCGCGTCGGGTAGCTGAGCTACATCACCCGGCGCGCTGACCTCTCGCATCCTGCGGGAGGTTTTTTTGTTGCCTGATAACGAAAGGTATCCGTCGTGACCCGCACGACCCCGGCCGGCACCCCGCTCGGCGACTCGTTCCACGTGTTCGACACGACCCTCCGGGACGGCGCCCAGCGCGAGGGCATCACGTACTCGGTCACCGACAAGCTCGCCGTCGCGCGGCTGCTCGACGAGGTCGGTGTCGGGTTCATCGAGGGCGGCTGGCCGGGCGCGCTCCCCAAGGACACCGAGTTCTTCGCCAGGGCCCGCGAGCTGGACTTCCAGCACGCGGCGCTCGTCGCGTTCGGCTCGACGCGGCGTGCCGGCACCACCGCCGAGGCGGACCCGCAGGTCCGCGCGCTGCTCGACTCGCAGGCCCCGGTCGTCACGCTGGTCGCCAAGTCCGACCGCCGGCACATCGAACGCGCCCTGCGCACCGACGTCGCCGAGGCGGCGCTCATGGTTCGCGACACCGTGTCGTTCCTGGTGCGGGAGGGCCGCCGCGTCTTCCTCGACGCCGAGCACTTCTTCGACGGCTACGCCTACGATCCCGACACCGCGCTGACGGTCCTCACAGCCGCGGTCGAGGCCGGCGCCGACGTGGCCGTCCTCTGTGACACGAACGGGGGACAGCTGCCCCTCCAGCTCGCCGACACCGTCGGTGAGGTCATCGCCCGCACCGGTTTCCGCGTCGGCATCCACTGCCAGGACGACACCGGTTGCGCGGTCGCCAACAGCGTCGCCGCCGTGCAGGCCGGCGCCACACACGTCCAGTGCACCGCGAACGGCTACGGCGAGCGCGCCGGCAACGCGGATCTCTTCGCGGTCGTCGGCAACCTCGTCACGAAGCTCGGCATGCCGGTGATCCCGGCGCACGCCGTGCCGGAGCTGTCGCGGGTCTCGCACGCCCTTGCCGAGATCGCCAACATCGCACCCGACACCCACCAGGCTTACGTCGGGTCGTCGGCCTTCGCCCACAAGGCGGGGCTGCACGCGAGCGCGATCAAGGTGGATCCGTTGTTGTACAACCACATCGATCCCACCGTCGTCGGCAACGACATGCGGGTACTGGTCACCGAGATGGCCGGCCGGGCCAGCCTCGAGCTCAAGGGACGCGAGCTCGGGGTCGACCTGGCCGGCCAGCCGGAGGTGCTGAACGCCGCGGTGCGCAAGGTGAAGGAGCTGGAGTCCCGCGGCTGGTCCTTCGAGGCGGCGGATGCCTCGCTGGAGCTGCTGCTGCGCCACGAGCTGTCCGAAGTGGACGAGCCGCCGTTCCGGCTGGAGTCCTACCGGGTGATCACCGACCACGGCGTCGACGGCACGGTCATCGCCGAGGCGACGGTCAAGCTGCACGTTGGCGGCGAGCGGGTACTGGCCACCGCCGAGGGGAACGGTCCGGTCCACGCCCTGGACGCCGCACTGCGCAAGGCGTTGCTGCCGCACCTGCCGTGGCTCTCGGCGGTACAACTGACCGACTACAAGGTGCGCATCCTCGTCGACCATCCCGGCACCGACGCGGTGACCAGGGTCCTGGTCGAGTCCAGCGACGGCGAGCGCGAGTGGACCACCGTGGGCGTGCACGGCAACATCGTCGAGGCGAGCTGGCTGGCCCTGTGCGACGCACTGGTGCACAAGGCGATGCGGGCCCGCGTGGCGGTGTGAGCGGGCTGGCCGGCGGTGCCGGCCAGCCCTCCGGTCAGCCGGTGACGAGCTTCAGGCCGAACCGGTCCAGGATCGGGTTGATCGGCACGAAGTAGCTGGTGCCGGTGTTCGTGCAGAAGTCCGACGGTCCGCCGAGCGGGATGCCCTGGGCCTGGTCGTCGGTGATGTAGGCGGAGCCGAGGTCCCGCTGGCCGACACAGATGCTGGTCCGCGTGAGGCCGGTGCCCTTCCCCCAGGGGAAGGTGGCGGTCTCACCGGTCCCGTCGACCGAGCCGCACGGCAGGAACGACGGCCGGGCAAGACACACCTTGCCGCCGACCGGGGTTTCCCTCGAGCCCATGAGCACGACCTTGTTACCGCCGGCGAGCACCCACGGCACCAGTTCCCAGTCAGTCGTATTGGTCACTTCCACGAGCGCCCAGCCGTTGTACGGGACAACTGACTGGGAAACGACGGGCCCCACCTCGGCGAACCCACCGCCGGAGGTGGTGCTGAAGAGAGTGCCGCCGGTACAGGTAGGCCCGGCCAGGAGGTACCCCCTCTTCCCGTCGGTGACCGCGAACGCGGCGGTGCACTGACGGTTGGCAGCCCCCTTCGGATCGAACAGGACGCTGCCGCTGCCCAAGGGCTCCACGGCCGCAGCCTGGGCGACGACGGGAACCCCAAGCAGACAGACCAACACGGTCAATAACGTGAACAGTCTTCGCATCAACTCACCCCAGTTGGTAAAGGAAACGAACGCCCCCGACACAACCACCTGGTCCAGCCGCTGCCTAGCCGGCAAGCGGCCGTAAGGCCCGACTAGGCTGCAGTACGTGCGTATTGCTCGAATTGCTCACCCAGGCGGCGTCGCGTTCGTAACAGTCGACGGCGAGGGCGATGACCTGGTAGCCCGCGAGGTGGCCGACCACCCGTTCGGCACCCCCACGTACACCGGCAACACCTGGCCGTGGGCCGATGTACGCGTGCTGGCGCCGATCCTGCCGTCAAAGGTCATCTGTATCGGCAAGAACTACGCCGACCACGCCCGCGAGATGGGCGGCGAGGCACCGGCTGATCCGGTGATGTTCCTGAAGCCGTCGACGTCGGTGATCGGCCCGAACGCCGCGATCAAGCTGCCACAAGACTCGTCCAGGGTGGACTACGAGGGCGAACTGGTGGCGGTGATCGGCCGCCCGTGCCGCGACGTACCGGCGGCCCAGGCGGCCAGCGTCATCCTGGGCTACACGATCGGCAACGACGTCACCGCCCGAGACCAGCAGAAGGCCGACGGCCAGTGGACCCGAGGCAAGGGCCACGACACGTTCTGCCCCCTGGGCCCCTGGATCGAGACGTCAGCGGACCCCGCCGACCTGGCGATCAGCACAACCCTGGACGGCGAGAAGAAGCAGGACTCCCGCACGTCCCTGCTGCTGCACGACGTACCAGCCCTGGTGGAGTGGGTGTCCCGCGTCATGACCCTTCTCCCCGGCGACGTCATCCTGACCGGCACCCCGGCCGGCGTCGGGCCCATGACAGCGGGTCAAAAGGTGGAGATCACCATCGAGGGCATCGGCACCCTGACCAATCCGGTAGAACTCCGTTAACTCGCACACTACGAACGCCGAGGAGTGCGATACGCCTCGGCGTTGCGCGCGGTCAGAACCTAGCGGCCTTTGGCGAAGAGGACCAGCAGACGAACGGCAGCGGCCTGCAAGATTTTGCCAGCAGGGTTCTTACTGTCGCGAAGGGCAGAAAGATCCCCACGGATTTCAATACACGCACCGTTTTGGCCACTGTGGCTGGACTTTCGCCAGGTCATAGTTCGTTGCTCCGAGTGACGGGTGAACACGCGCGGCCACAGGAGCCGCACAGCCCGTGGGGGCCGCGCGGCTAGACTAATAGGACCCCATGGGTCCCATGACGTCGGGGTTCTCCTGTGGATCATCTGCCGGATGCGCTCCCAGAGGACCTCGGTGTGTCCACTCTTCAATGGCGGCGACGCTCTTGTCGGCGGTCATCGCAAGAGTGGTGAGCTCATCGTACACTTCGGACAGTCGGGCGACATCGCTTGCGTCGTGAATGAGTTGGCCGCCCGTGACCTGGTCGTAGTAGGCGACGGGACTCGATACATCTGGTGGGAAATCGAGGAGAATAAAGCCGCCTGTCATGCTCAGATGCAGTCGCTTCGAGAATGGCAGAATCACAATAGTGATGTTGGACCTGCCGGCCATTTCGAGCAGATGCTGGTACTGAGTTTTGGCGTACTCCGTCTCTTGCATCCGATGGAGCGCGGCCTCGGAAATGACCGCATGATACGTGACGGGGTCGTCGCGGGTCAGTAGTTCCTGGCGCTTGAGCCGGGCGGCGACCTTGCGTTCGATATCGTCGGGAGTGAGCACCATCGGCCCGCCCAACGCGTGGATGTCCCACGCGTACTCCTGGATCTGGAGTAGGCCGGGAATCAGCTCCAGCTCGAAGTTGCGGATCCGTGTCGCGTCGGCCTCGAGGCCTACGTAGTTGTGCAACCAGCTCGGTAGGCGGTACGCGGACCACCAGCCTCGACTGCTGGCCGCCTTCCTGAGTTCCTCAAGATCCTCGTGCTTCTCGGCGGAAGCGCCGTACAACGCGACCATCACCGTGAGGTCCGGCTTCGACGGCACGTTGCGGCCGTTCTCCATGTGCCGGACCTTGCCCTCGCCGCAACCCAGTTCCGCGGCGGTTCGGGACACGGCCACCCCTGCGGCGACGCGGAGCGCTCGCAGTTGCTCACCAAGCCGCTTCTTCAGTACCGCCGGGCCCGGACCCGCTGATGGTGGCACTCCGTGATCGTAACGCGACCATCACTCAGTCGTATGGTTAAGATTTGACAGCGCCGTCGTAGCATACAATTAGTAGCACCAGCAGTAGTGTTCGCCGGACGTGTACGGCAGTCGGGGAAATTGACGGTCGTCTCGTAACTACCTGCTGCCAAAATCACCGTCTCGGAGGAGTCGCGATGTCTGGCGAGCAGTTGAGGATCGGGGCGTGGGTGCTGGTGCGCGACGACTGCCAGATGTACCACATGGTGAACGGCAGCGACGAGGTCGAGTTCGCCTTCGGGGCGGGGGAATCGGTGTTCGACTTCGTGTTCACGGCCAAGTCGCTTCGGCGGTTCGTGTGGGATGGGCTGGAGGCGTTGCGGGAGATGGACGAGATTCGGGAGAAAGCGCCGCCGGCGTGATCATTCCCGGCCATTGACGTTCTTGAGATCCGCCAGGGACTGGTCGACCAACGCACGCATCGCGGCCTCGGCGGCCAGGGGGTCGTGGGCCGCTACCGCGTCGAGGACCGCCTGGTGGCTCGGGATCGGGTCCGACGGGTTCGCGTGGTGCACGAACTTGTCGCGTTCCGCCAGGCCGATCGCGATTATCGCCGCTATCTGGGTCAGGAAGTCGTTGTGGGTGGCCATCAGCAGGGCTCGGTGGAAGGTGATGTCCGCCGCCACCGCGGCGTCGACGTCCGTAGCCGCGGCCATTGACTCCAGGGCGGCGGACAGGGCGGACAGGTCAGACGAGGTCGCACGCTCGGCTGCCAGGCGGGCCGCGGCCGGCTCGACCACGGCCCGGACCTCGGTGAGCTGGTCGAACAGGCCCGGGTCGGCGACCGCCGCCGTGTGCCAGCGCATCACGTCCGCGTCCAGCATGTTCCATGACGACCTCGGCTGGACGAAGGTCCCGCGCTTCTGCCGCGCGTCGATCATTCCCTTGGCGCTCAACACCTTCAGGGCCTCGCGTAACGCGGTCAGGCTGACGTCCAGCTCGGCGCGCAGCGTCGGCAGGTCGAGGGTCGCCCCCTCGGGGTACTCGTTCGACAGGATGCGGCTGGCCAGGATCTCGACGGTCTGGCCGTGGATCCCGCGCGGCCGGTGCTGGGGCAACGCCTCTCCTTAAGTCATAAATTACTAATACATCTTGACAGTGGTCACGGCACGCCGCAACCTTGTCCGCATGTCCCGACGGAGTGATATGAGCAGGCGGCGGTTCCTCCGGAACGCCGGCCTGGCCGGCCTGACCATGGGCCCATTCCTCAGCGCGTGCGCGACCTCGGCCTCCTCCGGCCCGGTCACGCAGACGGGCGGCGCGGTCACCGTGCAGTCCAACCTTTCCGCCCCGGCTGCGAAGGCGGCGATCGAGGCGCTGGTCAAGGGTTTCAACGACCGTGGCGGCGCGACGGCATCGGTCAACACCGTCGCCTCCGAGACGTTTCGTACCCAGTTGCCAAGCTATCTCACCTCGGCGAACCCGCCCGACACCTACACCTGGTACCCCGGCTCGCTCCTGTCGGGCTACGCGGAGAAGGGCCTGCTGCTCGACGTCGGCGACGTCTGGCAGACGATGGCCGACTACAGCGAGGCCTTCCGCACCCTGTCCAGCGACGGCAAGGGCAAGCAGATCTTCGTGCCGACCACCTACTACTGGTGGGGGGATGTTCTACCGGAAGTCGAAGTTCGCCGAATGGGGTGTCACCCCACCGACGGACTGGCGCTCGTTCCTGTCGCTGTGCGAGACGCTCACGGGCAAGGGCGTCACGCCCATCGGCCTCGGTGCCGGCGGCAACACGCCCTGGATCGCGTCGGGCTGGTTCGACTACCTGGACATCCGCGTCAACGGCGCGTCCTTCCACCGCGACCTGCTCGCCGGCCGGAAGCGGTTCGACGACCCGAAGGTCAAGTCGGTCTTCGCGACCTGGAAGGAAGCCCTGCCGTACTTCGACCCGAGCGGCACCGCGGTCGCGTTCCAGGACGCCACGACCTCGCTCGTCCAGGGCCGGACCGGCATGCTGCCGATCGGCGCGTTCCTCGCCGACCTGACGCCGCCGCCCCGGCCAATGCCCTGAAGGACCCCTTCAGGACGTTCAGCGTCTCGAAGGGGTCCTTCAGGGCATCGCGGTCGCGGCGCCGGGGGTCGCGCTGAACGCTCATCTGGCTCGTGCTCTTCGGCGGGCTCTCCGCGGTCGGCGGGCTCGCGCTCGCCCTGCTGCTGCAACAGGAACGACGCGGCGTCGGGTTCTACCGCGCCGCGCTGTTCACGCCCGTCGTCTTCTCGCTCGTCGCCACCTCCCTGATCTGGCAGGCGCTCTACCAACCCGACGGGCTGCTCAACACGATCCTCCCGGACAGCTGGCAGCACGCCTGGCTCGCCGACCCCGACACCGCGCTCTACGCCGTCCTCGTGCCGGCACTGTGGCGGCAGGTCGGCTACGTCATGGTCCTGTACCTCGCCGGTCTCAAGGGCATCGACCCGACGCTGTTCGAGGCGGCGAAGATCGACGGCGCCGGCCGGTGGCAGCAGTTCCGGTTCGTCACCTGGCCGCAGCTGCGCAGCGTCAACTCCGTCGTCCTGTCGGTGATCATCATCGACTCGCTGCGGTCGTTCGACGTCGTGTGGGCCATGACCAAGGGCGGGCCATACCACAGCTCCGAGCTCCTCAGCACCTACATGTACTCGACCGCGTTCCAGTCGTTGCGGCTCGGGTACGCGTCCGCGCTCGCCGTCGTGATCTTCGTGCTCGCGTTCGGCGTGAACGTCGCCTACCTGGTGCGGGCCTTCCGGGAGGACGAGGCATGAGGCACAAGGCATTCCACCTCGTCGCGGGGACGCTGTCGGTGCTGTGGCTGCTGCCGATCGCGCTCGTGCTGCTCACCAGCATCCGCACGTTCGACGACATCGCCGGCAACGGGCTCGGCGCGCTGCCGCACTCGTTCAGCCTCGACTCGTTCGGCGAGGCGTGGGGCGCGGGCGGGCAGTCGCGGGCCATGCTCAACAGCCTGCTCGTGACCGTGCCGACCGTGCTGCTCTCACTGGCGCTGGCCGCCGCGGCCGCGTTCGCGTTGAGCCGCTACCGGATCCCCGGCCGGCGGGCGATCATCCTGTTGATGCTGGCCGGAAACCTGCTGCCGCCGCAGATCCTGCTCGTGCCGGTCGCGAAGCTCTGCGAGCTACTGGGAATCTACGACACCCTGCCCGCCCTGATCATCGTGCAGGTCGGGTTCGGGCTCGGCTTCTACACGTTCGTGCTGCAGGGTTTCATGCGGGCGATCCCCGACGAGATCCAGCAGGCGGCCACGATCGACGGCGCCGGCGTCGTGACGATCTTCTGGCGGATCATCCTGCCGATGACCCGGCCCGCGCTCGCCGCGCTGGCCGCGCTCGCGTTCACCTGGGTGTTCAACGACCTGCTGTGGGCGATCACCGTGCTGCGCACCGGAACCGTGATGCCCGTGACGCCCGCACTGCTCGGCCTGCAGGGGCAGTACGTGTCGACCTGGAACGTCGTCGCGGCCGGCTCGGTGATCGCCGCCATCCCGACGGTGGTGGTGTTCCTGCGGTTCCAACGGCACTTCATCTCCGGCCTGGCGATCGGGGCGGTCAGGTGAGCCGCTGGACTCTGCGGATGGCGACGACCACCTACACCGTCGCACCCGGTCCACAGTGGCCGGAACTGGTCGCGTGGGGCCCGGCCGGCGTGGAAGACGGCCCCTCGCCACTTGCCAACCACGGCCGCGTGCACTTCATCACCGAGGCGGACGCCGCCCCGGTCGAGTATGCGCCGCAGGGGCAGCGGCCCTTCTTCGGGGCGGACCTCGTGGTGGGGCAAGGATCGTGGTGGCGGTTCGATGGCGGCACCCCGGAGACGGGACTGACCTATGTGGACGCTGTGCTCGGGTTGCGGACCGTGCTGCGGTACGAGCCCGTGCCGGACACGGACGTGTTGCTGCGCTGGGTGGAACTGACCAACAACGGCGACGAGCCCCTGGCGATCGAGCGTGCCGGCTCGGCCGGCTTCTGCCTGCCCACGCACGGAGCCCGGGCCACGTTCCTTTCCGGACAGTGGACGCGGGAGTTCCAACGCCAGACCGTGACCCTGCCGGACAGCCAGCTCGCGCTGGCCCGCATCGCCGCGGACGTGGGTGCCGAGCTGTTCGTGGTCGACGACGGCTGGTTCACCGGCCGCGGCGACGACACCGGCGGCCTCGGCGACTGGACACCCGACGAGCACGCGTTCCCCGACGGCTTCACGACGTTCGTCAACGAGATCCGCGCGTTGGGCCTTGACTTCGGGCTGTGGGTGGAACCCGAGGCGGTCAGCCCGAAGTCCCGGCTCTACCAGGAACATCCCGACTGGGTGTACCGCGTCGACGGACGCCCGCTGACGCTCATCCGCAACCAGCTGCTGCTGAACCTGGGCCGCGAGGACGTCCGCGAGTTCGTCTGGACGACGCTCGACTCGCTCCTCACCGAGCATCCGATCGGCTATCTCAAGTGGGACATGAACCGCCCGGCCACCCCGCGCGGCCTCGGCCTCGACGGCGACCATGTCGCGAACTACCTGACGCTGCTGGACCGCCTCCGCGCCGAGCACCCGGACGTGCTGGTCGAGGCGTGCGCCGGCGGAGGCGGCCGGACCGACCTCGCGACCATCGCCAGGTCCGACGTCGTGTGGCCGAGCGACAACACCGCCCCGCTCGATCGACTGTCCATCCAGGACGGTTTCCTGCTCGCGCACGCCCCGCACCTGATGAGCTCCTGGGTGACCGACGCCCCGGGCATCTTCGACCCGCGGCCACGCTCGCTCCGCTTCCGGTTCGTCCTCGCGATGGCCGGTGTGCTGGGCATCGGCGCGGACATCGCGAGGTGGACCGAGGGCCAACGGGCCGAGGCCCGCGAACTCGTGGCCCTGTACAAGGAGATCCGCGAGATCGTGCACACCGGTGCGGTGTACCGCCTGCCCGACGCCGTGCAGTACGTGACACCCGGGACGACCGTCGTGCTGGCGTGGCACACCGGCAGGCTCACCGGCGTACCCGAGGTGCCCGGCCGCCCGGCCCGGCTGCCGCTCCAGGCACTGGCAGGATCCTATGTGGACCGGAGGTCGGGTGCGCGGTACTCGGCCGCACACCTGACCCACGTCGGCCTACCGATGTCGTGGACGCGGGACCACGACGCGGAGGTCGTGGTACTCGACCATGTCGCTACCTGACGAGCACGACGGTGGGCGTGCCGGTCGGATAACGCACCGGCTCGCCACCGCCGAGCGGGAACGCCACGATCGCGTCATCCCGCTGTGCCGCCACGTAGACCGTGTCACCGGCGATCGCGAAGTGGCGGGGGAACGCGCCGCTCGGCCGGTCGGCCAGCGCGACGGGCTCGGTGTCCGACACGTCGAACTCCGTGACACAGTCGGGGTTCCGGTTCGACAGGTAGAGCCGGTCGCCACGCAGCTCCAGGTGGGCGACCCAGTTCGGGCCCTTCGGCCCCTCGACGTACGGTTCCTTGGTCGCGGGCACGCTCGTCACCGGCGTGAACGTCCCGAGTGGACCCTCGCGGACCACGACCAGCGTCCCGGCCACCTCGCCGACCACGTACGCGAGGTCGCTGCCCGGCCGCCGGACCAGCTGACGTGGCCCCGTGCCGGGTGGCATCGGCGACACCGCCAGCGGCGCGAGCTTCCCGTTGTCGCCCAACGTGTAGCTGCTGATCTCGTCGGTGCCGAGGTCCACCACGCTCACGATCCGGTCGCGGACGACCGACATGTGGACGTGCGCGGCCTCCTGCCGATCGGCGCGCGGTCCGCTACCCTCGTGCTGGACGTGGTCGGTCTGCCCTGTGATCCGCCCGTCCTCGGCGAGCGCGAACACCGACAGGTTCCCGCTCGAGTAGTTGCTGCACAACAGGAAACGCGCGTCCTCGCTGAGCGCGAGGTGGCACGGGTCCGCGCCGCCGGCGGGGATCGTGCCCAGCACCTCCAGGTCGCCGGACACTGTGGTGATCGCCCCGTCACCCAGCTCGTTGGTCGCGTACACGACCGGGACCGTCGGGTGCGCGGTGAGCCACGACGGCGAGGTCAGCTCCAGGGAGCGGTCCGGCGTCAACCCACCGCCCGCCGTGCGGCGGAACGTGCTGATCCCGGCCCCGTTTCCGCCCGTGGCGGACGTGTAGCTACCAACCCAGACATCCATGCGCGCCACCTTAACCCACGAAACGAAAGGCAGCCGGTATGCCAAGACGATTGTTGACCGGGGCAGCCGTCGCGTTGTCGCTGGTGGTGGGCTACGACATCGTGTGGATCGACGGCGGCTGGAACGCCAACCCGCCGCGGGACGGCGCCGGCCGGCTCGTGCCCGACCCGGCCCGCTTCCCCGCCGGCTTCACGAAGCTGGTGGACGGCCTGCACCGCAAGGGTTTGCGAGCCGGTATCTACACCGACGCGGGTGCCTGGGACGGCGTGCACTGCGCGGCGGGCAGCGGTGGCGGCTACTACGAGGCCGACGCCAAGCAGTTCGCGGCCTGGCGGTTCGACGCCATCAAGATTGACTTCCTGTGCGGCATCGCGCAGAACCTGGACCCGGCCGTCGCGTTCGGACAGTTCAGTGCGGCCGTCCAGCAGGCGGGCCGGCCGATGATCCTCAACCTCTGCAACCCGGTCACCGACGAGTGGGGCGTGCCGCACGGGCCGAACCAGGTCGCCGGCATCGCCTACACCTACGGCCCCCGGACCGGCGACTCCTGGCGGACCAGCACCGACGTCGCCTTCGGCACGCCGTACGAGGGCATCTGGCGCGACATGCTGCGCAACATGGACCGCAACGCCGCGCACCCCGAAGCGCAGGGACCGGGCCACTACAACGACCCCGACTACCTCATCCCCATGCGGAAAACCGCGCAGGGCACCTACGAGCTGAACGAGGAGGAGTCGACCACGCAGCTCGTCATGTGGGCGGAGATGGCCTCCCCGCTGATCATCGGGTCGGACCCGCGTACGCTGCCGCGGTCGATGATCGACACGCTGAGGAACCCGGAGATCATCGCCGTCGACCAGGATCCCCTTGCCGTGCAGGGGGTACGGGTCGCGTCGACCGGCGACACCGACGTGTACAGCAAGGTCCTGTCCCGCGACGGCGAGCGCGCGGTCGTGCTGCTCAACCGCGGCGAGGCACCCACCCGGATGACCGTGAACCTCGCCGACACCGGTCTACAGGGGACGGTCGCCGTCCGCGTCCTCCGTGCCCGCGAGGACCGCGGCACCGCCACCGGTTCGTACACGACGACGGTTCCCGCGCACGGCACCGCGTTTCTCAAGCTGCGTGGGCGGACGCTGGTCCACGGCACGAACCTCGGCGGCGACACCTCGGCCAGCCCGGCCCTCGTCCGGTTCGACGACGACAACGCCGCCGTGTTCGCCCGCGGCGACGACGGCCGCGTGTGGACCCGGGACCGCGCCGGCGGTTGGACCTCGATCGGCGCGCCCAACGACACGCCGATCTACGCCAGCAACAGCCTCGTCGGCGCGGTCGGTGCGGCCGAGGGCGCGAACGGATCGGCGTGGATCGCCGTACGGGGCCCGGATGACGCCGTCCACCAGGCGGTCCTGTGACGTGCGCGGTGGTGACGGGCGCGGCGGCCGGTATCGGCGCCGCGACCGTCCGCCGGCTCGTCGCCGGCGGCTACGAGGTGGTCGCGGTCGACGTCGCACCCGTCGAGGATACTGAACACGTCTACCCGGTGATCAGTGATGTGTCCGATGAGGACACGTGGCGAGCGGTGGCCGACATCGCGCCCGCCCCCGTCACCGCGCTCGTCAGCAACGCGTTCGCGCGGACGGTCGCGCCACTGCACGAGCAGGACCGCGCCGCCTGGGACCGGCAGCTCGCCGTGAACCTCACGGCCGTCTACCTGGGCGTCAAGGCCTGCCTGCCGTCGCTCACCGCCGCGGTGCTGGTCTCGTCGGTGCACGCGAAGTTCGGGCTGCCCGGGCATCCCGCGTACGCGGCGACCAAGGGCGCGCTGGTGTCGCTGGCCAGGCAGCTCGCCGTGGAGTACGCGCCCGCGGTACGCGTCAACACGGTGCTGCCGGGCCCCGTGCTGACCGCCGCGTGGGACGGGATCAGCCCGGCCGACCGGGAACGCAGCGCACGCGCCACCCCGGCCGGCCGCCTCGGCGACCCGGCCGAGGTCGCCGAGGTCATCGCGTTCCTGCTCTCGCCGGCGGCGTCGTTCGTCACCGGCGCCGAACTGCTCGTCGACGGCGGCTGGTCGGCGGCGAAGGACTCCTCATGAAGATCACTGGAATTGAGACGTTCCTGGTGCCACCGCGGTGGCTGTTCCTCAAGGTCTCGACCGACGAGGGTGTCACCGGGTGGGGCGAGCCGGTCGTCGAGGGCCGGGCGGAGACCGTGCGCGCGGCCGTGCACGAGCTCGCGGACCTCGTGGTCGGCCGGGACCCGCTGCGCATCGAGGACCACTGGCAGGTGTTGCGCCGCGCGGGTTTCTACCGCGGCGGGCCGGTGCTGTCGAGCGCGCTGTCCGGATACGACCACGCGCTGTGGGACATCGCCGGCAAGGTGCGGCAGGCGCCGGTGCACGAGCTGCTCGGCGGCCCGGTGCGCGACCGGGTGCGAATGTACTCGTGGGTGGGCGGCGACCGGCCGTCCGGCGTGTACGAGGCGGTGGCCGCGCAGGTCGAGGCCGGCTTCACCGCGGTGAAGATGAACGTCTCGGGCCCGATGCGGGCGATCGCGTCGCCCGCTGAGGCGGCCGCGGCGCTGGCACGGGCCCGGGAGGCACGCGCGGCGCTGGGCCCGGACCGCGACCTGGCCATCGACTTCCACGGCCGCGTCTCACCCGCGATGGCACGGCGGCTGGTCCGGATGCTCGAGGAGGTGCAGCCGATGTTCGTGGAGGAGCCGATCCCGCCCGAGCTGCAGGGGCCGGCGCTCGAGTCGGTGGTGTCTGCGTCCACGCTGCCGATCGCGCTGGGGGAGCGGCTGTACTCGCGGTGGGACTTCAAGCCGGTGCTGGACGCCGGGGTCGCGGTGGTGCAGCCGGATCCCGCGCACGCCGGGGGAATCTCCGAGCTGCGCCGGATCGCCGCGCTCGCCGAGGTGTACGGGGCGTCCCTCGCACCGCACTGTCCACTCGGGCCGATCGCGCTGGCGGCGAGCCTCCAGGTCGCCTTCGCCACGCCGAACTTCCTGATCCAGGAACGGAGTGTGGGCATGCACTACCACGCCGGCGTCGAGATGGGCCGGTATCTCACGGACACGTCCCCGTTCACGTGCGTCGAGGGGTACGTCACCCGGCCGACCGGACCGGGGCTCGGCATCGAGATCGACGAGCCGGCCGTCCGTGCGGCGGGTGAGGAGGGGCACACGTGGCGACCGCCGGTGTGGCGCCACGACGACGGCAGCCTGGCGGAGTGGTGAGCGGGGTCTGGCTCGACAACACGTTGGCGGGCAGTGGATACACTCTCGAACTGACCGCGACCAACGTGCACACACGCCCGGTGCGGTGGGCGCTGTGGAACGTCACCCAGTTCCCCGGCGGCGGCGAGGTGTTCGTGGCGTTGCGTGACCACCCCGCGCCGTTGGTGGACTTGGTCGCGGGCACCGGCAACCCCCGCTTCGCGCCGGCGGACGGTGGCGTGCGGGTGCCGGCGCAGGACGTGGTCGGCAAGCTCGGCTTCCCCGGCGCGACGGGCGTGCTGGCGTACGAGCGCGACGGGCACCGGGTCACGTTCACGTTCCCGGTGGACGCGGCCGCCGAGTACCCCGATCGCGGGTCACCCGTCGAGGTGTGGCTGGAACACCCGCAGCCCGCGCCGCTGGCCGCGCTGGGCGACCTCGACCCGCCGGCACACATCGTCGAGTGCGAGGTGCTGGGCCGGCTGACGGATTCGGCGCCGGGCGAGCACTCGTCGCTGACGATCGAAGTCGTGGCCGGAAGCTGTCACTCGTAGGACCACTGGCCGGCCGAGGGGCGGACGTCCGCGAGCCAGGCACGCACCTCCGGCCGGCACAGCATCGAGATCACGGCGAAGCCCAGCGCGATGTTCGTGATGCCGGCCGGTGAGCCGGACGTCACCAGCGACACCAGGCCGCTCACCATCGTCAACGCCTCGATGCCGATCACCGGGTAGCGGGCCCAGGCGTTGTGCAGCACCAGGAACAACGCGCTGACCGCCAGCACGACCGACGCGAGCAGCGAGAACCACACCACGAAGTACAGCAGCCCGCCGCCCGGCCGGCCGCTGATCGCGTACAGCAGCACGGCCCCGCCGAACACGTTCAGGATGATCTGCACGAACAGGATCGCGAGGACCAGCCACAGGTGGTTCGGCAGCGCGCGCTTCGCCATGCCCGCACCGTGCCAAAGCCGCCGGCGCACGCACAAGGGGACTAAAATGGAATGTTCGCGGTCAGGCAGAACGGGTGGCCGGCCGGGTCGAGGTAGATGCGCCACTGGTCCGGCGCGGGCTGGTGGTCGGCCTTGCTGGCGCCGAGCCGCAGTGCCTCCGCCTCTGCCTCGTCCAGGTCGCGGACCGCCAGGTCGAGGTGGATGTGCTTCGGTGTCGCGCCGCCCGGCCAGGTCGGCGGGGCGTAGTCCGGCACCCGCCCCGTCCCCAACCAGATCGTGTCCGTCTGGACGACCACGACATCATCAGTGCGGACGATGATCCGGCCACCCAGCAGCGCCGCCCAGAACTCGGCGAGCGGCTCGGGGTCGGCGCAGTCCAAGGTCGTCATCGCAAGGCGGGCGAGAGCCATGTCATGCCGTTCTCTTCGGGAGTGGCAGCGGTAGTGCCGGGAGCCCGTCGATGCTAGTGCCGTTGTGCGGTTTCCGGGCGCAGTATTCGGCGAACTCCTCCTTCGACTTGCGGCCGAAGTGCTGCGCGTGCTGCGTGCGCTCCTCGCGGTATTCCATGAATGGCACGGCGAACCCGCAGCTGTCGCTCACCATCACGGCCTCGACCAGGATGATCGCCCGCGCGCCCGGGCCGTCCGCGTCGCCGAAGTGACCGACAAGCGACGGCCAGCGCGGGTGATCCCCTCGTCAACCTTCCCCATGCCGCCCGAATCTACCTGGTCAACTCCT
>Ga0081539_10000693_pt1 | contig 67531 bp, 61 predicted proteins | sample TabmetS4T2R2_FD_71023 | JGI IMG/M metagenome (GOLD analysis project Ga0081539, IMG submission 71023) | Tabebuia heterophylla rhizosphere microbial communities from the University of Puerto Rico - S4T2R2 | ecosystem: Host-associated > Plants > Roots > Rhizosphere ...
AGCTACAGACCGATTTGCGACCCGACTAAACCCCGAGTAGTCTCACTGAGTCTCGGACGCTCCCGGCGTGGTGGCCGGTTTTGAGGTGTCCACGAGTGGCCGGATTTGAAGTGTCCACTGAGGATTCCGTCGGACGCTTAATTCGTCGGGTTATGGAACGAGGCGACACTCAATCCCCACAGGCTTGGTTCATCGAAGAACTCCTTCGATCCAAACGGAGCTAGCGTGCGCGCTCAGTAGGAAGACACAATCGGCACGCAGGTCTTCCGAACGCGCATGATGTGGCGAGTTGCGGGAGCTGACCACTTGATCCTAAGAGCACACGGCAAGCGCTTCCGTTCTTCGTTGTACATATCTTCGCCACGTTAGGCCGAGGCACACGCCATTAGCTCTGTCCCGTGTGCCGCATCCCGCGAACCCGCCAAGAGTGTCCCGAGGCTCTGACCAAGGTTAGCGTCGCTGTCGTTCCCACCAAATGTTCATTGACAGTGTACGCCCAGAACACGCGAATTTCCGCAGAGTTATTCTGAATTACCGGCTGCGAAAATGCGACGACGACGACTTCCTTCGTCTTCGCGACGCACCTCTTATCCTTTCCGCACTGCAGGACCTCAGCAAGGCGGCCGCGCTTAGCGCCTACGAGCCGCGCCACCTCATCAGCGTCAGCCGACGAGATCGAAGTAAGCGACCGCATGAATTCGTTGTCAATTACGATCCGCTGAGCAGGTAGCGAATCGCGGAGAAACACTGCTGCGGCGCGTACTGTCGCAATGGATTCGTTGTTCTGACTGAATAGCGCAGAAGGCAGCAGCACAACGAAAAATGTCGCGACACTCCGAATCGGATTGCGCATTACGTCATCCCCCAATGAGTCGGCGATTCCTTACCAGTTAATGCAATGATCTTGATAAAACAGAGCCACATCTTCGACCTCTGGACCAGCCTGATAATACCGATGTGTACCCTCGTGAATCGCAGTCATTATGCGCTGCGAACTCCAACCTTGGGTCACCGTACTTCGCTCAAACGAAATTTGTTCCGGTTGGCCTGGGTACGCGTAGTTGGCATGCTGCCACCATCCCCAGAAAGTGCTGTACTCCGGGAACTTCCTCAAATCACCATTTTCGGCGAAGTCGAGAATAGCTAACCCCATATTCCGGCATTCTGGTACCTCCCACCGCACGTAATCCATGATATCACTGCGGATTCTCTCACGCTCTTCAGCGGTTACAGGGACGCACTCCGAGTCTGGCACGTCCGGAGGGCAAGCGGTATCGCCATAGTCTTCGTAGTTCGCGGTGCCCGTTCCATTTGGCGTGAGTGCCGAAGGACTTGTGGGTGCCCTGTCGCACGCGAAGCTCGATGCTGCGACACATGCAAACGTCGCGACGCCGAGGACGTAGCGTATTAGTGTGTGCGGAGGGGCCCACGCGTTAAGGATCGTGCGCTCCTCTCGAGCTAGACTCGGCATCATGCCTCCTGAAATGAGGGACTTGCACGCAAGAGGGCCGGGCCCTGGTCCCGGATACGCTCTCTACGCCTGTGCCAAGTCCTCGTCATTAGGAAAGCTTAGCAAAACCCACACCCTAGTGCCCCTTCTGCGGCGGCCTTGTGCGTCGAGGCCGGCACTAATAGAGGCACCTGCCCAATGAGTCATGGCAGGCAAAGCAGATGTGGCGTTGCCTCAGGGCAGCGGCAGCTTGGCGAGCGCGAACGTCTCGAGAAACTCCCGTGCCCACGGCGACCCACAAGACGGCGCGACTTGTCGAACTCCTCGCTTCCTCGAGCCGACGGTCATTCGTCACGCGGGAGGCGGAAGACGAGAATACGTGGTTAGCGATCGCGAGGCACGTTCCGGTGATCGATCCGATTGGCACCTACAGAGCGTGGGGAGAGCTCGACGAACTCTGAGCGGTGAATCCGCCTGAGCTTGGGGCCTACTGGGACCCACAGAAGTAAGAATCTGCGCTCACCGGCGAGCGTGGATTCAACCCTCGGTTGCAATTAAGGGCCATATGAGCGATGGTAAATCACTCAGCTAGTTGTCGATCACGATTCCCAAGCTGGACGTCGCCGGTTCGAGCCCGGTCGCCCGCTCTGACCACGTAGCACCGCCATGGCCGACACGCTACAGAATCATCTCGCGCAGGCGCTTGGTGATCGCTATGTCATCCAGCGCGAGCTGCGAGCGGGCGGGATGAGTCGGCTCTTTCTGGCGCGTGAATCGGCGCTCCAGCGGCAGGTGGTCGTGAAGCTGCTGCCGCCCGAAGCCGCGAGCGACGTGAGTGCTGAACGTCATGCCGTACGTGCAGGGCGAGTCGTTGAGGACGCGGCTCGAGCGCGAGGGACGTCTGCCAGTGGCGGACGCGACGCGCACCCTCCGCGAGCTCGCCGAGGCCCTGGGGTGCGCGCACGGGTTGGGCGTGGTACACCGCGACATGAAGCCGGAAAACGTGTTGTTCCAGCACGGTCATGCCGTGCTCGCCGACTTCGGCGTCGCGCATGCATTGCCGCAGGCCAACTTCGGCGAGCGGCTCACCGGGACCGGTCTAGCCGTAGGCACGCTCGGCTACATGGCCCCCGAGCAGATCGGCGGTGAGCCCGAGGTGGATGCCCGCGCCGACCTCTACGCCCTCGGCGTGATCGCCTACGAAATGCTCGGACGCTAGCTCCCGGCGGCCTCGCGCAAGCGCTCGTCCGCGGTCAGTAGCTCGAGGTCCGCAATTGTCTCACGTGCAAGCAGGAACGTCGCCAGATGCAGGGCGTCGACCGTCCGCAGGCGCGTGAAGGGCGCCACTTGAGCCGCAAGTTCGCACACCGACCGGCTGAGCTCCCAAATCTCGCACCGCAGCCAGAGTTGCGTGATGTCACGAGTCACATCGGCGATTCTTACCTCAGGGACCGATCCCGTCGAGCGCACGCGCAGCAGAGCGCGCGACGCCTCCACGAGCGACAACCGCGACGTGATCAATAACGGGGCTGTCGATATCCGCTCGTCGATCTCGGGTGTCGTTCCCGATTCCAACGCGGCGCGTAATACTGCCGACGTGTCGAGATAGAGAGGGGGTGCGACCCGCGTCACGCCGGCGAGTCGCTTCGCAACTCGCCGAGAATGCGCGCAGCGCTGCCCGGCTTCATACCGAGCCCGCGTGTCGTCCAGCGCCAGCCCTCTCGCTTGGCGCCTCGCCGGCGCGTCACTTCACCCGTGGCCGCAAGGGCGTCGAGGGCCGCATCGTGATCTTCCACACCGGCCGGCCGCTGCACGGCGCGTCGCAGCTCCGCGACGGGCTGCTCGCGCTCCGTGACAATCACGATCTCACCGCGCTTCACCGCGCGCAGGTACTCGGACAAACGGCTTTTCAGCTCTTTGACGCCAACAGTGCGCATGTAGACAAAAGTAGTCACGGGTGGTCACATTGGCAAGATCAGCCTGCGTACAGGTGCCGCAGCGGCTTTGTCCTGGGGTGGGTATATGGTCGGCGTCGCGAACCAACCGCAGATTGGCATCATGGAACGTCTCGGTCTCACGTGGGTTCTGGTCGGCGGACGACCGCACTGCGTCTCGGAGTTCGCTGGTCTCGCCCCGAAGCACCGGCCGGCCGCGACATGCCCCGAGTGCGACCGGAGATTGACGATGAAATTGGGACGCATTCGGCGGCACCATGCTGCGCACGCGCCGAGTGCCGTCTGTTCTGCCATGAGACCCGAAACTGCCCTTCATGTCGACACGAAGCTCTACCTCGCCATGCAACTCCGGACAGCGATCGGCCATCGCGCGGAGCTCGTGCTCCGCCAGCGGTGCGAAGGCCCATCAGGAGGATCGTGCACGGAAGTGCGCGACCAGCCGTGGTTGCGCGATTGGGACGAGGTGACCGTCGAAACGTCGATCGTCGCTGCCGATGGCCGTCGGCGACCCGACATCGTGCTACGGCGTGGAGGAGAGGCGATTGGTGCCATCGAGGTGCTCGTCACGCACCCCGTGTCCGACGAGAAGTCGGCGTCACTAGCTCGTACGGCTGTTCCGTGGATCGAGGTCCGCGCGGACGAAAAGTTGCTCGATCCGGCAAACGGCTGGCGCCCTGATAACGCGCTGCCAGTCGCGCGAATCGGCGGCGCACCCAATGACGGCTGGCGGTGCGAGCGGCACCGGCGGCACGAGACGCTGCTGATCGCAGCCCGCGTAGTGGATATCTATCGGGACGAAGGCGATCGCGAACGACTGATCTATCGGGTCGACGAACTGCGTGTCGAAGGCGCGACACAGGCGCTGTCCCTGCGATGTCACGGGCGCGACATCGCTACCGAGCGATGCGATGGGTCGTTGAAATCCCAACGCGCCGCCTGGCCGACGCTCATGAAGGCCTTCCATTCCGACATTCGAACGCGGACCGGATCCCCCGACTCGTTCGCCGACAGTCCGATGCGGTGGGCCAAAGGAGACGTCGCCGAGAACCTCGTGGATGAGGCACTGGCCGACATCCAGCCCCACGATCCAACCCCGCTGGCTACGCGCTACCCGCGACGCTGGTTCTTCGCGCGCGAGCGCGCTCGCTGGTTTCTGCCTCGCGACATGCGCAGTGTCCGCTGGGACCGGCCATCGATCGACGCATTCGCGGTACATCCTGCGTGGGTCGCCAGCCGTGCTGTCGTCCGCGAACGGCCCGCACCGGACGGCGCGTGGAGCAGTTTCATCTTTGCCAGCCGACCCGTTGCCGCGCTATTCGGCACCGGGCTGCGGGTCACCCATAAAGGACCGATCGCGGTCCTCATGCTGAATGCCGTACCTGATGAGCGTGAGCGAGCGCTCGTTATCCTCAGTTCGGCTGCAGATGATGATGAGGTGCGCCATGTCGCGCGTTCGCTCGACGATGCCGGTGTCGAGCATCTTTGGCTGTCACATCCCCTGGATTGGCATTCAGCTCGCTCCGATCTCGCTTGGGCAGCGGCGGGCCGTGATAACAGGGGCCGCGGTGTCGTTCTCGTCGACGGCCTTGGCATCTATCGCGCCGACGCGTTTGCTCGATCGTTCGAGCGTCACAATCCCAGGATGAATCCCGACGCGGTGAGGGCTCGGATGGCGGAGAGGGTGTCACTGCTGGGCGGAGGTGACCGGCGACATCAATGGGCGACGACCCCTGGGCTGGCTGTCAAACCGCACACAGAGTGATGTCGCGCGTGAAGTCTTATCCGAACGACCTGCGTTTCCGTTTGGCCTTGTCGCGCGCCCGCTGCGCCGCCCTCGACTTGAGGAGCCGCGCCGCGCTCGGCTTCACGTAATGCCGCCGCTTGCGCAGCTCCATCAGGATCCCCGCGTTCTGCATTCTCCGCTTGAAGACCTTGAGCGCCCAGTCGAGGCGATCGGTCTCCTCCAGGTGAATCTCCGGCATCCGTGCCTCGCCTTGAACCGGGGTCGGCGTGCTCAGGACGACAGTTTCGTCACGTTCTCGGCGGCGGGACCCTTCTGTCCCTGCACGACGTCGAATTCCACGCGCTCGCCCTCGGTCAGCGACTTGTAGCCGCTCCCCTGAATGGCGGAATGATGGACGAAGCAATCCTTTTCGCCGTTCTCGCGCGAGATGAACCCGAAACCCTTGCTGTCGTTGAACCACTTCACGGTACCGGTCGTACGCATCGTACTACTCCCCCGCCAATGGCGGGCACTGGTGTGATCGAATGCAAAAAGGGCCTGCACGCAATTCGGGCAGGCCCCAGATACAGTCGGAACTTGTCCACGCGCAATCGCGCGTGTGTCGTCCGAAACAATGTAGTCGGACACGACACTTCGCGCAACGAACTCCGCGAGCCGGGATGCGCTAGGCTCGCCGCGTCCGCGGTGGCCCGCGCTTCACCGCGTGCGACGTCGCCGGGGGCTGCGCGTGCGTTTCGGTGGTACCCGCTCTGAAGGCCGCTGTCGCGATGGCCTGCGCACGCAGCGAATAGCCGCGGCGCGCGAGACGCGGTACGCGTTCGACGAGCAGCGTGGCAAAGCACAGCTGATGCGCGACGGACATGATGCTGCTTCCGTCGAGCAGCTTGTCGAGGTCGGGCTGCTCCAGCCGGAGCTCGCGCGTCAGCTCGCTGACGGACAGTTCGCCGCTCTGGATGACGTTCCGCAGCAGGTCGCCCGACCGCGATCTCATGGTGCCACGCGCGAAACCGTGGGCGACGCGACGTCGTCCGTCCACGCCAGCATGCGCGCGAGGATGGATTCGGCGCGCGACTCACCCGTCACGAGCGAGGACTTGTCCGGCAGCGCACCGGGGTGCTTGGTGACGCAGTTCGAGATCGCGGTCCGCATCGCGTCGCGCGTGGCGCCCGCGCGGAGCATCTCATCGGCACCAGACCGGACAGCGATGCGCAGGGCGGACTCGGCGCCGTAGCTGTGAAGCAGCGCGCGACGCACCAGCTTGAGGATGCGATCCTCCGCGCCGCTGCTGAGGGCAGTGCCTGTCGCCGGAGCGTTCGCGCGAGATTTCCATCCTGGCATCATCTGAATGTAGTCGATTGCACCGCCGAGAGTCGCCCGACCCTTTCGGCAGACGCAAGACGTTTCTTTCGTTCCCCGCAAAAGCTGTCAGCTTTAGCGGGTGCTGCTCACCATCCGGACGACCCACGTCCCCGCGACAGATCTTGGCTACCTCCTGCACAAGAATCCGGCCCGCGTTCAGTCGTTTCCGGAGTCGTTCGGGCAGGCGCACGTGTTCTATCCGGAAGCGAGCGAGACCGCGTGCACGGCCGCCCTGGTCCTCGACGTCGATCCCGTGGGGCTGGTGCGACGGCGCCAGGGTCCCTCGGGTGAAGGCGGCACGCTGGACCAGTACGTCAACGACCGCCCGTACGTCGCCAGCTCCTTTCTCAGCGTCGCGATCTCGGATGTCTTCGGCACCGCGATGGCGGGGCGCAGCAAGGAGCGGCCGGAGCTCGCCGACACGGCGATACCACTCGTGGCGCGTCTGGCCGTCGTTCCCTGCCGCGGCGGTGATGACTTTCTCCGCCGGCTGTTCGAGCCCCTCGGATACGCTGTAACCGCGACGCGCCACGCGCTCGACGACCGCGCGAACGACGATGCCGGCAGCCACTACTACACCGTGCAGCTGTCCGCGACGAAGCGCGTCGCGGATCTGCTCACACACCTGTACGTGCTGATTCCGGTGCTGGACGACCAGAAACACTACTGGGTGGGCGACGCGGAAGTCGAGAAGCTGCTGCGACACGGCGAGGGATGGCTGGCGACGCACCCCGAGCGCGACGTCATCACGCGCCGATACCTGCGACATTTTCGGACCCTGGTCGACGACGCCATCGAGCGCCTCACCGCTGACGGCGAAGGTCGGGCCGAGCCTGACGAGGAGAGCGCGAGCGAGGAGGCACAGCTCGAGCAGCCGCTGAGCCTCAACGAACAGCGCCTCGGCACCGTGCTCACCGTCCTCAAGGCCAGCGGCGCGGCGCGCGTCCTCGACCTCGGCTGCGGCGAGGGCAGGCTGCTGCGCCTGTTGCTCGCCGAGCGTCAGTTCACCGAGATCGTCGGGATGGACGTGTCCTATCGCGTCCTGGAGATCGCGAAGGAACTCCTGCGCCTCGATCGCATGCCGCCGATGCAGCGCGAGCGCATCCGGCTCATTCATGGCTCGCTGATGTATCGCGATACGCGCCTGACAGGCTACGACGCGGCCGCGGTCGTCGAAGTGATCGAACACCTCGATGCGCCCCGCCTCGCCGCATTCGAGCGCGTGCTGTTCGAGTTCGCGCGTCCGACGACGATCGTGGTCACGACGCCGAACGCCGAGTACAACGTGAAGTGGCCGTCGCTCCCGGCGGGCCGCTTCCGCCATGCCGATCATCGCTTCGAGTGGACGCGCGCGGAGTACGTGGCGTGGGCGAATCGCGTCGCGACGACGCACGGCTACGCGGTTCGCTTCATGCCGGTCGGGTCCGAGGACGCGGACCTCGGCGCGCCGACGCAGATGGCCGTCTTCTCGCGGAGCGCAGCGCGGTGACCGAGCTCGATCGGAGCACGCTCGAGCCCGCGGCCCGCGGATCGGGGAAGAGAATCACCATTCCCGAGCTTGCGCTCGTCGTCCTCATCGGACCGTCGGGTTGCGGGAAGTCGACGTTCGCCGCGAAGCACTTTGGCCGCTTCGAGACCCTGTCCAGCGATTTCTGTCGCGGGCTGGTGTCCAACGACGAGAACGAGCAGAGCGCCACGAAAGACGCGTTTGCCGTCCTCAACTTCATCGCCGCGAGGCGTCTCGAGCGGGGGCTGCTCACCGTTGTCGACGCGACGAACGTACAGCCGGAAGCACGGAAGCCGCTCGTCGAGCTGGCGCGGCAGTATCACGTGCTGCCCGTCGCGTTCGTGTTCGATCTTCCCGAGCGCGTCTGCCACGATCGCAACAGGGACCGGCCGGACCGGGCGTTTGGTCCGCACGTCGTGCGCAATCAGCTCAGCCAGCTGCGTCGCTCGCTGCGCAACCTGCAGCGCGAGGGTTTTCGCCATGTCTTCACGTTCGACTCCGTCGACGCCGTCGACACGGCGGTCGTCGAACGTCAGCGGCTCTGGAACAACCGCCGCTTCGATCACGGGCCCTTCGACGTCATCGGCGACGTGCACGGCTGCGCCGACGAACTCGAGGAGCTGCTCGAGACCCTCGGCTACGCTCGCGAGGGTGAATGGAACTGGCGCCATGCGGATGGGCGCAGGGCTGTCTTTCTGGGTGACGTGGTGGATCGCGGGCCGCGCATCCCGGACGTGCTGCGCATCGTGATGGCCATGGTCGCGTCGAACTCGGCGCTCGCGGTCCCCGGGAATCACGACATGAAGCTCGTGCGCAAGCTGCGCGGCCGGGATGTGCAGATCACCCACGGCCTTCAGGACTCGCTGCGCCAGCTCGATCGCGAGACGCCGGAGTTCCGCGCACAGGTCGCCGATTTTCTCGACGATCTCGTGAGCCACTACGTGCTCGACGACGGCAAGGTCGTCGTCGCTCACGCGGGGATGAAGCAGGCGATGCAGGGCCGCGGGTCGGGCCGTGTTCGTGATTTCGCGCTCTACGGTGAGACGACCGGCGAGACGGACGAGTTCGGACTTCCGATTCGATACAACTGGGCGGCGGAGTATCGCGGCGATGCGATGGTCGTGTACGGTCACACGCCGGTGCCCGAGCCGGAATGGCTGAATCGCACGATCAACATCGATACGGGATGCGTGTTCGGCGGGCGGCTGACCGCGTTGCGATATCCCGAGAAGGAGCTGGTATCGGTCGCCGCCCGGCGGACGTATGCCGAGCCCCGGCGTCCATTTCTTCCCGAGTCCGAGGTCGCGCCCGCGCTCTCGGCGCAGCAGGAGCTGGATGATATCCTCGACCTGGCTGACGTCGCCGGTAAGCGCATCGTAGCGACGCGTCTTCGCGGCAACGTCACCGTCCGCGAGGAGAATGGCATCGCGGCGCTCGAGGTGATGAGCCGCTATGCGACGAATCCCAAGTGGCTAGTCTATCTCCCGCCGACGATGTCGCCCACGGAGACGACGACGCAGCCAGGCCTGCTCGAGCACCCCGCGGAGGCGTTCGCGTACTTCCGGCACAACGGGGTGACGCACGTCGTGTGCGAGGAGAAGCACATGGGATCGCGCGCCGTCGTCGTGGTGTGTCGCGATGAAGCGAGCGTGCGCAGGAGGTTCGGGGTCGTCGATGAGGGCGCTGGAACCGTGTACACGCGCACGGGCCGACGCTTCTTCGACGATATCGCGCTCGAGCGTTCGCTCATCGCGCTGGTGCGCGACGCGATGGATTCGACGGGCTTCTGGGACCGGCTCGGGACGACGTGGGCCGTACTCGACTGCGAGCTGATGCCGTGGTCCGCGAAGGCGCAGGCACTCATCCAGCAGCAGTACGCCGCCGTGGCCGCGGCCGCGCGCTCCGCGCTGCCGGACGTGGTCGAGGCGCTGCGCGCGACGTCAGCGCGCGGCGTCGCCGTGTCGGAGCTGCTGGACCGATACGACACGCGTCTCGCGCTCGCGAAACAGTACGAGGAAGCGTACCGGCGCTACGTGTGGCCGGTGCACGGCCTGCAGGATCTCAAGCTCGCCCCCTTCCACGTGCTCGCGACCGAAGGCGCGGTGCACGCGGACAAGGATCACGTGTGGCATATGGAGACGCTGGCGCAGCTGTGCGCGGCGGGCGGCGAGGTCCTGTTCGCGACGCCGTACCGGGTGGTGGACGTCACGGATGCCGCGAGCGAAGCGGCGGCGACAGGCTGGTGGGAGGCGCACACCGCGCGTGGCGGGGAAGGGATGGTGGTGAAGCCGCACAGCTTCATCGCGCGCGGCAAGCGCGGGCTCGTGCAACCGGCGCTCAAGTGCCGCGGGCGCGAGTACCTGCGCATCATCTACGGGCCGGAGTACACGCTGCCGGCGAACCTCGAGCGGCTGCGGCAGCGCGGGCTGGCGACGAAACGCTCGCTCGCGCTGCGCGAATTCGCGCTGGGCATCGAGGCGCTCGAGCGATTCGTGCGTGGAGAGCCGCTGCGGCGCGTGCACGAGTGCGTATTCGGCGTGCTTGCCCTCGAGAGTGAGGCAGTCGACCCTCGACTCTAACGTCGTGCGTGGTACGTCAGCGTACGTCGTGCATGATGTGTCTCCTGCGTGACGTATGAGACGCATGACGCAACACGCACGCTGACGTATCACGCACCACGCACGTGACGCACGACTACATGAGCCACATGGTTGCCAAGGTAAGGAATATCCCCATGCTCGCTACGTCCGTCGCCGTCGTCAGGAAAATGCTGGATGCCGTCGCGGGATCGAATCCGAGCCGCTTGAGCGTCAGGGGGATCAACGCGCCGGACAGGCCGCTGATGACGCAGCTCCCGATCATCGCGATCACCACGATGACGCCAAGGAGGATCGCATGTTCGTTATGCTGCCGCGACGCCGCGAACCACATGCCGGCGCCGGCGACGAGACCCACCAGCGCGCCGTTGAGCAGGCCGAGCAGCGCCTCCTTGGCGACGAGCGGACGCGCCGACCCCGTCTTCATCTCGCCCAACGTCATCCCGCGGAGCGTGACGGCCAGCGCCTGACATCCCGTGTTGCCGGACTGGCCCGCGAGCACCGGCAGAAACGTCGCGAGGATCACGATGTTGGCGAGCGTGTTCTGGAAGAACCCGACGACGGCGGCAGCGATGAACGCCGTGAGCAGATTGATCTGCAGCCATGGGTGGCGGAACCTGAGGCTCGCGGGCCACGGCGTGGCCAGGCGCTCCTCCTTGCCGACACCGACCATGCTTCCGGCCTGCACCGTGATCTCGATCGCCTGCTGCTCGAACATCGCCTGCCCGCGCACGATGCCGATCAGCTTCCCGTCCGCGTTGCACATCGGGTAGATCGGATAGTGGCGGTTGAGCACCAGCTTCATCGCGTCCATCAGCGGCGTTTCCGGCCGCAGAAAGAACGGATTCTTGAGCATCACGTCCGCGAGACGCTGCGAGGGATCCGCGACCAGCAGGTCGCGCATCGTCACGATGCCCACGAGGCGCTGATTCTCATCCGTGACGAAGCAGTACGTCACGAAGATCTTCTTCACGAGCTCACGGACCTTCGCCGTCACCTCGCCGACGCTGTCCGTCGGGCGGAACATCGCCGTCGGCGGTTCCATCAGACGGCCGACGCTGTCCTCGGGGAACGTCTGATTCAGCGTCCACTGCTGCGTGACCGCGCTCGGGCCCGCGAGAAACAACTTCGCGCGGCGTCCCTCTGACATCTCCGGCAGGATGTCGCCAACGATCGCGGGATTGACGCGCTGGAGGATGTCGAGCGCGAGCGCGTCGGGCATTTCAGACAAAAGGGCCGCGGCTTCACGCGGCCCCATGCGCGCAACGTCCGCCGCGAGCTGGTCCGGGTTCGGCGGACTCATGTCGATTGTCATGTCCGGACGTTTCGTCATAGCGTCCACGGGTGCACTCCCTCTACGGAGGGTCGGTGGGTGGGTGAACGCGCCAGGCGGAACGGCGCAGCCTAAAATGCGTGGCTGCACCGAGTTGCGCCAGAGTGAAGTTGCCTATTTCGGGCTTTTGTTCGGTCGTTATCGCGTGCGCCGAGGGATTATGCCCACTGTCACTGTGATGGCCGTGGCGCACCTTAACAACGCATTACTGGACGGGCACTTACGCCCGCAACAAAGCGCTTCGGCATGCATATTCACCATATGCGACTGCTACTCGTGGAAGACGACGCCCGCCTCGCGGACATGCTCGCGCGCAGCCTGCGCGAACACGGATACGCGGTGGACACGGCGGAGGACGGCGAGCGCGCCTACTACCAGGCGCGCGTGAACGAGTACGACGGCATCGTCCTCGACATCGGTCTTCCGAAGCGCGACGGCCTGGAGGTGAGCCAGGCGTTGCGGCGGGATGGCAAGCGCGTACCGATCCTCATGTTGACCGCGCGCGACGCCGTGCGCGACAGGGTCGCGGGACTGGACGCGGGCGCCGATGATTACCTCACCAAGCCATTCGCGCTCGAGGAACTGCACGCGCGCCTCCGTGCGCTGCTGCGGCGGCTTCCGGAGGTGCTTCCTCCGACGCTGCACGTGAGCGACCTCACCGTCGACACGCGCAGTCAGACGGTCCGCCGCGGCGACCACGTCGTTCCCGTGACCGTGAAGGAGTACGCGCTGCTCGAGTATCTCGCCCGCAACGCAGGGCGGGTCGTGGGACGCGCGGAGCTGTGCGAGCACGTGTGGGACGAGAACCACGATCCCTTCTCGAATGCGCTCGAGGTCTACATCAACCGCCTGCGGCGCAAAATCGACGACGGCAGCGACACGCCGCTGATCCACACGCACCGCGGTGCCGGATACAGGCTCGGCAGCTGACGTCGTGCGCACCTTCGGCCTCTCCATACGGGCGCGCCTCGCGCTGTGGTATGCGGCGGTATTTGCCGTCTCCCTCGGTGCCGTAGCCGTCGCGCTCTACGGCGTGGTCGCACAACGCTCGCTCGCGAACGTAGACGCCGCGCTGCACGAAGCGGCGACCGCCGTCGCGACCGCGATCGAGATCGAGTTCGACGATCCGCGGCCGCCCAAGGAGATCGCCGCCAGCGTCGTGCGCGAGTTCCGCTTCCGCGATCTGCAGGTTGCCGTGTACGACCGCGCGGCCGCCGCCTTCGTGCCGGGAGAGGCGCCGGCCGAGGACGAGGACATCGACGTCGACAGCATCGCGCGCGGGATCGCGACGCAGACCTTCAGAATGGACGTGCCGCGGTTGCGCGAGTTTCTCGAGACCGCGCCTGCGAATCGCGCGACGTACGGCATGCTCGAGAGCGGAGAAGGGCAGGTACGCGCGATCGCGCTACCGCACCGGATCGGCCGCCGCATGGTCATCGTCGGCGCCGTCCACCGCCTGCGTGGGCAGCGACAGCTGCTCGCGGAGCTCCAGTGGGCATTCGGCGCCGGCATACCCTTGCTGCTGGTGCTGTCCACCCTCGGCGGCTATCTGCTCGCGCGCAAGAGCCTGCAGCCCGTGGCCGTGATGACCAAACGCGCCGCGCACATCTCGGCGACCACGCTGCACGAGCGCCTTCCCGTCGCGAATCCTGGCGACGAGCTCGGACGCCTGGCGACGGTGTTCAACGATCTGCTCGCCCGCCTCGATGACGCGTTCGAGCAGCAGCGGCAGTTCATCGCTGACGCGTCGCACGAGCTGCGCACGCCGGTCGCGATCGTGAGCGGCGAAGCGGAGCTGGCGCTCTCGCGCGACGACCGCACGCAGGAGGAGCTGCGCACGGCGCTGCGAACGATCCGCGAGGAGATGTTCGCGCTGCAGCACATCGTCGAGGACCTCTTTCTCCTCGCGCGCGCTCACGCGGGGGAGCGTCTCGTGTCCCCATCGGAGATGTACCTCGGCGATCTCTGCGCCGAATGCGTGCGCTCCGTTCGCACGCTGGCGGCGCGGAAGCAGCTGACGGTGCGGTATGCCGGCACGGAGGAGCTGCCGATGCGGGGCGACGAGTCGCTGTTGCGGCGCCTGCTCATGAATCTTCTCGACAACGCGATCAAGTACACGCCGGCGTCCGGATCGGTGACGGTCCAGGCCCACGCCGAGCATGGGGCGTACGTCGTAGACGTCGAGGACAGCGGCCCTGGTGTCCCCACCGACGCGCGCGATCGCGTGTTCGACCGTTTCTATCGCGCCCAGCGCGCACGCGAAGCGGGCGAGCCGTCAGCGGGCGCGGGTCTGGGGCTCGCCATCGCGCAATGGATTGCCAAGGCGCACGGGGGCGAGGTCACGCTGGCGCGCTCGGACGAACGCGGCGCGGTGTTTCGCGTGACGCTTCCGGCTCCGGTCCGCGAGAGCACGCCGATGCTCGTCGAAGCATCAGCCTCAGCGAAATAGTGTCACCCTGAGCGAAATACTGTCACCCTGAGCGAAGCGAAGGATCTACTTTGCGCCGGCTAGATCCTTCGCTGCGCTCAGGATGACATACGGTCAGTTACGGCTCGCGATGCGGCCCTCGAGCTCGTCCGCGATCCATGACGCATCGTAGATCTTCCGCAGCGCCTCGGTGATCGCGCGCGAATGCACCGAGACCGATCGCGCCACCTCGTCCGTGAAGATGAATCGGTTTGGCAGCGCCTCGATGTTGCTGTCGAAGATGAGTCCCACGACTTCGGCGTTGCGATTGATGACGGGACTGCCGGAGTTCCCGCCGATGATGTCGTTGGTCGACACGAAATTGAACGGCGTCGTCATGTCGAGGCGTTCGCGGCGGTCGACCCAGCGCCGCGGCAGCTCGAAGGGTGGCTTGTTGTCGAACGACGCGGAGCGGTCGTACAGCCCCGAGAAGGTCGTCTTGTACGGCGCGATCGTGCCGTTGTAGGAATAGCCCTTCACGACGCCGTCCGAGATTCGAATCGTGAACGTGGCGTCCGGCGGCAGGCTCGTGCCATACGCCTCGAAGATCGCCCGGCCGAGCTTCTCCGCGTTGGCCGAGATCACGGCATCCAGCTGCGCCGCGCGCATCGCCAGCCGCCGGTTCACGGGTTCGATCTGTCTGGCGAGCGCGATGAGCGGATCGGTCGAGCTGTTGAACGCGGCCGGCCCGCCGGCCAGCAGCTCGCGGCGCCGCGCGGCGTCGGCGAGCGACGTCTGCGCGATGATGCGCGCCGCGGCTGCCTCGGGATCGCCGCTGCCGTAGCCGAGCGCCGCCCGGAGGATCACGTCGTTCGGCGGCAGCGCTTCCTTCCAGGCGGCGAAGGTCGCGGCCAGCGCCATGCGCTCGAACGCCGTGTCGATCGCGGCGTCCGTCGTCACGGCCTCGCGCAGCGTGTCGAGGCCGCGGCCGCGATACTGCGTCAGCCGCAGCGAGTCCGCGAGGCGCGCCATGAGCGGCTCGCGCGCGATGATGCCGGCGAGGGTCAGCAGCCGTGAGCCACCTCCGAAGCTCTGCCAGCGCACCTGCGTCGCCATCGCGCTGAGCTCACGCTCCGCGCGGTCGAGCTCCGCCCAGGCGGTACCGTACTGCGCGCGGAGGCGCGGATTCGCGTTCACCCGCGCGCGGAAGTCGTTCTCGAACGCGCGTTTTCTGGCCATGATCGCCGTGTCGAGAAGTCCCGCGCGGTATCCCGTCACCGCCTTTCTCGAGTTCTGCAGCGAAAAGATCGTGTTCTCGTACGTCCGCGCGGCCGCCGGCGAGCTTGCGGCGCGCGCCTGGTAGCTGCGCAGCAGGCGATCGTACTGCGCGAGCCGCGCCGGATAGTCCACGTCGCGCAGATAGGCGAGCTGCGCCATGGTCAGCATCCGTCCCGTCGATCCCGGATTGCCGATCACGAACACAGGCTCGTCGCTCGACGCGCCCGCCGCGCTCCAGTGCAGATAGTCGCGCGGGCGCAGCGGCTGACCGTTCTCGTACACCCGCAGCAGCGTCAGATCGAGGTCATAGCGTGGATAGGTGAAGTTGTCAGGATCGCCGCCGTAGAATGCGATGTCGCCCTCGGGCGCCATGACGAGTCGGACGTCGGTGAAGTGCTTGTAGCGATACAGCGAATACATGCCGCCCTGATACAACGTCACGACCTGACACAGGAGCGACGTCTGCTGGGCGCACTCCGACTCGATGCGCGCGATCTCCGCGTTGCGCTGCTCCACCTGGCGCGCCGGCGTCGTCGCGGTCGTGGCACGCCGAACGCGCGCCGTGACGTCCTCCATGGATTGCAGCTGATCCGCCCACATTCCCTCGCACCGTCTCTCGTCCGACATGCTTCGCGCCGCGAAGCCCACGTCGACGTAGTTCGTGTCCGGCGGCGACGCGCTCGCGGTGCAGGAGCGGCCGCAATGGTGATTCGTCATGACGAGACCATTGGCGCTGACGAAGGACGCGGAGCATCCGGGAATCCGAACCGCGGCGAGGCGCACGTGATCGAGCCACTGCTTGTCCGGCGAGAAGTTGTAGGCGGCGCGCCAGTATTCGAGCGGAGGCGCATCGAACGTCCACATCGTCCCGAACTCCTTCACATGGGACGCGCGCTGCGGCCTCGGCCGTGCTGCAGCCTGTGACGAAGCCTCGGCGGACAGAAGCGTGAGAAAGGCGAGGGAAAAACGGATGTATCTCGGCATCATGTTGCCCGCTCCGCAGTTAGCGCGACGCTGAGCGATCGCAGTGATCGATCGTTCGAGGAGATTGTGCGTGAAAACGGCTGGCGCCGCATGCGTCATGCCCCGCTGCGACTTTGCCATAACCAGAACATAGGTTACATTTGTGATCTGAACGGAGGCGGCATGACGACTGACGTGCTCGACCGGGAAGATTTTCTTGATTCACATCGCGCGCTGGCTGTTTGCGCGCGCGAGTTCGACCGCTTGGCGGACGACGTCGCCAAGCGAGTGTCCGATCTTTCGGACGAAGGGAAGGGCTTGAAGGCCGATGTGCGGCGCTCGCCTGGGCGGTGCATCGTGCAACTCGGTCCGGTTGCGCTGACGCTCTCGTGGCTTCGTACGCGCGCCGAGACGGTATCGCAGGGCCGGCTGCTCATCGTGGAGTGGCACGGAACGGTGGGCGCCAACGGCGCGCAGGAATATGTGAACGGCGTTCCGACGATCGCGGTGGCGCAGACGGCGAAAGTCGTTCGCGAGTCGGTGTTCATTCCGGATGCGAGCGACGAGAAGAGCTGGACGTGGCGTCGCGAAGGAAAGACGGGGCGCAAGGCGTATCGCAGCGCGGAGCTGGCGAAGTCCGTCGTGTCTTCGATTTCCGGAACACTTCGGGAGAACGGGAATCGCCGACCGAAGATAGCAACTCGCGGCCGATAGTCTGTCCAGTCAGGGACGGGTGGAATGGGGCGCCGAGCGATCGGCGCCCTTCACTATTTCCGCTCGAAGCTCCGTCCATCCATCGAGCTGAAAGTATTCCACGCGAACGCGATGCTCGCCGGCTGCCAACGGTGATTCGATCACCCGCGACTCGTGCACGGTCCAGTCGTCGATGACACGCACGTCGTCCACGTAGACGCGAATGCCATCGTCACTGATGGTGCGCAACGTGTAACTGCCGGGCGGCAGCGCAACTCGCGTCGTCGCAACCACGGCCGCCTTCTCGCGTGGCCACGCCTCGATCGTCGGGCGCGACCACACGTAGTCCAGCCGTCGCGAGGCGAGCGTCAGCGTGGGCTCGCCGCGCTCACCGCGGAGCAGCGAATCGAAGGCCTGCGCCGCGTTCAGCGGGTGCGTGCTGTCCGACCACGCGTACACTTTCACGTCCCATTCGAGCCTGGGATCGAAGCGCGAGTAGCTGAACGCGTACGGAGCGTTCACGCCGCGCCGAATGCCCGTCGGCGAGAGCGTGGGTCGCCCGCGATACTCGAGCGTGATCGTCCAGTCTTCGATTGCCCCGCTGTCCGGGGTAACGACGATGCTGTCCCCATCCACGCCGCGCTGCCGTGAAACCTTGGCGCCCCTGGACTGCGTCACGCGCCACGAGCCAATGAGGATCGGCGTCAATACGCGCAGCGTCAGGGGCGTCGCCAGCGAGCTGTCCGCCGGCCACAACTTCGGGCTTTGCCAGTCGTACGGGCCCCACTCATCCACGATGATCGCCGAGCGTCGCCAGATGCCGAACTCGCTCGGCAGCACCCGCCGGCCGCCCTCGAGCGGCGCGACTCGTATCGTATCGAGGGGCCGCGTAGCCAGCGCCACGCTGTCGAAGAACACGTGGGATGTGTCCTTCATGACGAAGAGGCTATCCGCCGCTGCGGCGTTGGCGCCGAGGTGGACGTCCTCGCTCGACTCGATGCGATAGCCGACGCGTCCACCGTACAGAATGTTGTTGTCGATGCGGTAACCGCGGCTGCGCGTGTCGCGACGTTTCGGGTAGCCCCAATCGCCCGGCGCGATGGGGTTCGCCCAGAGCTGGATGTCGGTCGAGTCGTAGTCGAAACGGTTGCGGACGATCGCGTTGTCCTGGCCGTGCTCGATCGCGATGCCGACGCGATTTCGCTCGAACGTGTTGCCCGCGATCACCGACTCGTATGAGTATCCACCCCAGAGGCCGTAGTCGCTCCCTACCACGCGATTCCGTACAAAAACGTTTCTGCTGAAGGTCGCTTCGATGCCGTTTGCGGGCGCCCAGCTGAAGTCGTTCTCGTAGAACAGGTTGTCGTTCGCGCCCCCGAGGCCCGAGTCCATTGTTTGCTGGCCGGCCCAGAGAAACACCCCGTCGCCGCCGTGCGTGACGGAGTTAAAGGCAACGAGGTTCGAGTCGCTCTGCTCGTAGATGAGGATCCCGGCGGAGTCCTGCCCTCTTCTGTAGAAGCCCTCGCTGTAGCCGCGGACGTTGAAGTCCGCGCGGTTGTGCATGACACGATTGTGGCTCGATCGGTACATGCCGACGCCGAGCCCGGAGTTGAACGAAAAGTTGTTGTTCCAGATCAGGAGCGAGTCCGTGAGCGCGAGGAGCAACCCGTTCATTCCCTGCGCGGCGGTATTGCCGCGGATCTCGCCGCGGTGCACGTCCCGCAGGTAGATGGCCGCGCCGTAGCGCAGCCACTCGTCGTTCTCGTTGTGATGGAAGGACAGCCAGTCCGCGAGACTCTCGTGCTCCACGAGACTGTAGAGTCGCGGCTTCCAGTTGTAGCTCAGGTCGTTGTCCAGCACTCGCAAATTGCGAGTGCCGCGGGACAGGATGGCGACCTTGTATCCCCGGATTCTGCCATTCCTGATCGTGACGTTGCGTCCACCGTCGACGAAGATCGCGACACCGCGGCACCGATCGGGTGCAACGTCCGGATCGGTGCCGATCAGGGTGACGCCCGCAAGATCGAGGGTGACGTCGTTGCCTCGGATCACGATAGCGGCGGAATCCAGCGATTCCGGAGCGTCGACACGGTAGACACCCGGAGTTAGGCTTTTTGTGCTCGAAATCACTAATCCGCGCCGCGGCGCGACTGATGCCTGACTGTGTAATGGATTGACGCCCGAAGCCAGCATGGCCACTAAAAGCGCGCGCCGCATGACCGAGAACCTAGTACATATGGTTACATCGGCGATCAGGACGGAGTCCACATAGCGCCATGGTGCCGACGACGCTGCGTGCTTCGCATTTCGACACCTTCACCTCGACATTGCTCGACAGCATCGAGGACGGCGTCGTCGTATTCGATCTGCAGTTCCGGTATCAGCTGTTCAACCGATTCATGGAGCGGCTCACCGGCATGCGCGCCGAAGACGTCATCGGCAAGAACGCGTTCGAGCTCTTCCCACATCTGCAGGCCAATGGCGTCGACAAGCTGCTGGAGCGTGCGGCCTCCGGCGAAACCGTCCGCTCTCCCGACCAGCCCTATCACATCCCGCTGACGGGGAGGTCGGGTTGGGTCACGGGTCAGTACAGCCCGATCTATGATCTCGACGGCCGTGCCGTCGGAGTGGTCGGCATCATTCGCGAGGTGTCGCAGCGCAAGAAGGTCGAGGACGCGCTGCGGCAGAGCGAACGCTGGTTCCGCTCCATCATCGAGAACGCGTCCGAGATGGTCATCGTTCTCGAGGCCGACGGCACGTGCAAGTACGTGAGTCCCGCCTGCAAGCGAATCCTCGGCCGCGATCCCAAGGATCTCCACGGTGAGAACGTGTTCCACTTCATCCACGCCGAGGACATCCGCACGGTGCAGCTGGAGTTTGCGCGGCTGCTGGAGCTGAGAGGATCGTCGACGCCGCTCGAGTTCCGCTGCCGGCATTCGGACGGGAGCTGGCGCACGTTCGTCGCGACCGCGCGCAATCTGATGCACGACCCGCATGTCTACGGCGTGATCGTGAACGCGAGAGATGCGACCGACCAGCGCTCCCTCGAGCTGCAGTTCCAGCACGTCCAGAAGATGGAGGCCGTCGGACGACTGGCCGGTGGCGTCGCGCACGACTTCAACAACCTCCTGAGCGTGATCCAGGGGAATGCGCAACTGGCGCTGCGCGCAATCTCGAAGGGTGCGCCGGGACACGAGGAGGTCGCGGAGATCGGGCTGGCCGCCGACCGCGCGGCCGTCCTCACGCGGCAGCTGCTCACCTTCAGCCGCCAGCAGCCGCTCAGCCTCCAGGACCTGCGCCCGAACGAGGTGATCGAGGAAATTCAGCGGCTGCTGGAGCGTCTCCTCGGCGACGAGATCAAGCTGGCGCTTTCCATGGAGGCGCTCACGGGGACGGTGCGCGCCGACCGCGGTCAGCTCGAGCAGGTGCTCATGAACCTCGCGGTCAACGCGCGCGACGCGATGCCCAACGGCGGCAAGCTCGAGATCGCGACCGGCGACATCGAGGTGACGCCGGAGTTCGCACGCAAGCATCCCGGCACCGAGCCCGGGTTCTACGTGCTGATTGCCGTGAGCGATACCGGCACGGGTATGTCCGCGGACATAAAGGCGCGAATCTTCGAGCCGTTCTACACGACCAAGCCGCGCGGAAAGGGAACGGGGCTCGGACTGTCGACGGTGTACGGCATCGTGCAGCAATCGGGGGGATTCATCCTGGTCGACTCCGAGCCGGGATTGGGGACGACGTTCAGGATTTATCTGCCACGAGCGGAGTAGCGGCCGCCCTTCGGGCGGATGGGCCGCCGTGCGGCGGATTGGCCGCGCGCCTTCGGCGCACGGATTGGCCGCGGCTGCGCCGCGGAGTTGCCGCTGTTTCTCGCGCGATGGACGGCCCATCCGCCCGAAGCGGCGGCCCATCCGCGCCGCAGGCGCGGCGAATCCGCCCGAAGGGCGGCCCTTCCGTGCGCCGAAGGCGCGCGGCCATTCCGCGCGAAGCGCGGCCGATCAACCTTTCGCGGCGCGGCGAATCTTCCCACTATTGTAGCCCATGCGCTGTGGCCTCGTTGTACTCGCGCTCAGCCTGGCTACACCGGCGTTTGCTCAGAGCAACGCACCTTCGCCGTCCTCCGGCGTCCGTTACAACCGACTGCTGATCCGGAACGCGATGGTGATCGACGGCGCCGGGAATCCGGCCCGCGGTCCCATGGACATCGTCGTCGAAGGGTCCACGATCGCCGATGTGCGTCCGGCGCGCCCGATCAACGAGTTCGGCACCATGCGCGTCCCGGGCGCCGAAAACAGCGCCGCAGGCGCCCGCCCGCCGCGGAGCGGCGGGGCCGAGAACGGCCAGTTTGATCGAGTCATTGACGCCACGGGCATGTACGTCACGCCGGGCATCATCGACGTCCATTGCCACATCCACTTCAGCCGCAGCGGCGTGCCGTGGCCGAAGGACTACGAGTACAAGCTCTGGCTCGGGCACGGCATTACCACGGTCCGCGAGCCGGGGAGCGGGGAAGGGATGGATACGACCGTCGCACATGCGCGGCTGTCGGCGTCCAACCGCATCTCGGCGCCGACCATCATTCCATATGTCACCGTGGAAGCCGACACGCCGGATTCCGCGCGCGCGCGCGTGCGGCGCGTGAAGCTCGGCGGGGGACAGGGCCTCAAGATCTTCATCAACCGGCCGGACGTCTGGGCCGCGATCTCGGACGAGGCGCACAAGCTCGATCTACCGATCGCGACGGACCTCAAGATCCAGGAAACGGACGCGGTGCGCGCGGCGCAGCTGGGGATCCGCTCGCTCGAGCACTGGTACGGCGTTCCGGACGCCGCGATCCCTGGGCCGCAGCGCTTTCCGGATTACTACACGTACGACAACGAGTCCGACCGATTCCGCTGGGCCGGTGACCTCTGGCGTCAGGCGGACAGCGCCCGTCTGTCCGCGGTGCTCGATACCATGCTCGCGCACAACGTCACGTGGGACCCGACGTTCGCCGTGTACGAGGCGAATCGCGACCTCGCGCGCGCGCGAACATTGCCGTGGTTCCGCGACTACGCGATGCCGCAGCTCATCGCGTTCTTCGAGCCGAACCCCGAGCGCCACGGATCATATCACTTCGACTGGACCACCGCCGACGAGGTGATGTGGCGGGACAATATGCGCATCTGGATGCGGTGGGTGCGCGAGTACGCCGCGCGCGGGGGCAACGTCACCGTCGGATCGGATGCCGGATTCATCTATCACCTGTACGGGTTCGGCACGATCCGGGAGATGGAGCTGCATCAGGAGGCCGGTTTCCATCCGATCGAGATCATTCAGCAGGCGACGTCGAACGGCGCGAAGGTGCTGGGCCTCAACAACACCGGCGTCGTGCGCCCCGGATACGCCGCCGATCTCGCCATCGTCGACGGAAATCCCCTGCACAACCTGAAAGTGTTCTACGGCACGGGCGTGGACGTCGAGCGCAACGGCCGCGCCGAGCATCGCGGCGGCGTGCGCTACACGATCAAGCAGGGGATCGTGTTCGACGCGCAGCAGCTTTTGGCAGATGTCCGGGAGATGGTGCGTCGCGCCAAGGAAACTTCTACGAAGGCGGCTCCCTGACTGACGCCGCGCCCTCCGGGCGCGGAAGGGCCGCCCTTCGGGCGGACGGGCCGCCGTTCGGCGGATTAGCCGCGCTTCGCGCGGATGGGCCACCTGCGTTAACCTGAGGGCGACATGGAAAACCCAAGCGTTCTAGAGGCGCAGCGACAAATCCGCACCGAAGGTGCGGCCCATCCGGCCGCAGGTCGGCCCATCCGCGACGAAGTCGCGGCCGCTCCGCGCGACAGCGCGGCTGGGCTTCCGCGCGACAGCGCGGCCAGCGAGCGCAGCGCGCGATACTCGATTCTGGCAGAAGGGTTGATCGGCTCGCCGATCCTGAAAATCGCCGCGGAAGTCCGCGCGCTCGCTTCGAGCGGAGCTCGAATCTGCAATCTGACCGTCGGCGACTTCGCGCCGAGTGAGTTTCCGGTCCCCGAGCTGCTCTCACGTGAGCTCGCAACCGCCGTGCAGCGCGGCGAAACGAACTACCCGCCCTCCGCCGGGATGCCGGCGCTGCGCAAAGCGGTCGCCGAGTTCTCCGCGCGGCGCCTCGCGCTGAATGTCGCCGCGGACGACGTGCTCATCGCAGCAGGCGCGCGCCCGCTGATCTACGGAGCGTACCGCGTCCTCGTCGATCCGGGCGATCGCGTCGTGTTCCCGGTGCCGTCGTGGAACAACGTGCACTACTGCCAGATGTCCGGCGGCGTACCCGTCTCGGTCGCGTGCGACGCGCGCACGGCGTTTCTGCCCACCGCGGCGATGCTGCGGCACAAGCTGCGCGACGCACGACTCCTGGTTCTCAACTCGCCGGTGAATCCCACCGGCACCGTGTTCACGCCGGAACAACTCGAGGAAATCTGCGACGCGGTGCTCGAGGAGAACGAGCGGCGCGCGGGTAGCGACCGGCCGCTGTACGTGCTTTACGATCAGGTGTATTGGATGCTGACGTTCGGTGTCGATCACGTGCATCCCGTCGCCCTGCGTCCGGAGATGGCGCGCTACAGCGTTTATGTCGACGGAATCTCGAAGTCCTTCGCGGCGACCGGGCTTCGTGTGGGTTGGGGGATGGGACCGAGGACGATCATGCAGCAGATGTCGGATCTCCTCACGCACGTCGGCGCGTGGGCGCCGCGGCCGGAACAGGTCGCGACGACGGCCCTCCTCGGCAACGACACGGAGATCGACCGCTATCACGATCACATGCGGGCCGAGGTGCTCAAACGGTTGTCAGCCGCCCACGACGGCATCGTTGCGTTGAAGCAGGAAGGCCACCCGGCGGACGCGACGATCCCGAGCGGTGCGATTTACCTCAGCGCGCGGTTCGATCTCCAGGGTCGCAGCGTCGCCGTGGACGGCAAGCGCGTCGAGCTGCGCAGCGACGATGACGTCCGGTCGTATCTGCTCAGGAGTGCCGGGCTCGCGGCGGTGCCGTTCAGCGCGTTCGGTCAGGCCGAAGGCAGCGGCTGGTTCCGGCTCTCCGTTGGCGCCGTGTCGATCCAGGAGATCCAGGATCTGATGCCGCGCCTGCGCAGCGCACTCGAAGCGGTAAGCTAGGAACGCTGCTACGGGCCAGGTGCGTTGCTGTGTCGCCGCAGCCGCTCTCGTCGCCCTGGCCGCACAGCTGCGCGCGCAGGGCGCCCGTGTTCGCGTCGTCGATGACGTCTCGGGGCGTCCGGTCGCGGGCGCGCTCGTCACGCTCGAAGCCGGAGATCGCGTAGCGGCGCAGGGACTCACGACGGTCACCGGCGCGCGTTTCCTCGCTGCCCCGCCCGGCGCCGAGTATGTCATACGCGTGCGCCGCGTCGGATTCGAGCCGTACGTGTCCGCAAAGTTCGCCATTGGCCCCGCCGACACGGCGAGCATCGACGTGCGCGCGCCGTCCAGCCGGATCACGCTCCCCACAGTCACGGTCAGTGCGAAGGAGTGCCGACGCGGCGCGCGCGGCCGTCAGGGTGCCGTCGCGGCGACGATATGGACGCAACTGCAGACCGCGCTCGCGTCGTCCGAGATCGCGCGCGCGGAGCGCCTGGAGAATTTTGCGATTCGCCGCTTCGAGCGTGTGCTCGACCGCGCCGGGAAGGTGACCGCGGAGCAGGAACGCCTCGCCCTGAACGCCGGCAACCGTCCGTTCGTCAGCGTCCCGGCTGCCGACCTCTCCCGCGAGGGCTACGTCGTCGCCGACTCCATGGGCTTCACCGTGTTTCGCGCGCCGGATGCCGGCGTGCTTCTCTCCGACGAGTTTGCGCGCGACCACTGCTTCAGCGTCGTGACCGGTCGAGGATCGACCGTCGGTTTCGTCGGACTCGCGTTCTCCCCCGTGCCCGATCGGCGCGTGACCGACATCGAAGGAACGATGTGGGCCGACCCGGAGTCCGCGGAGCTGCGCCTCGTCGAATACGCCTACGTTCCGCGGCGACGCGACTGGAATGGCGTCGGTGGATTCATTCGCTTCGAGAGGCTGCCGTCGTCGCACTGGATCGTTCGCGACTGGGTGCTGCGGATGCCGGTCGTCACGCAGCGCCTGCAGTTGATGGGATATCGCGAGGAAGGCGGCGAGGCGGAGCAGTTGTCACGCGTCGCCGCCGCGCTCGCAGATTCGATCGCCAACGCGCGCGCCGTGCCGGGTCGCGTTCAGGGAACGGCGTGGGACAGCATCGGCAACGTGCCCTTCCAGGGCGCCAAGGTGTGGCTCGACTCCGCGGGCGCAGAGACCGGCACGGACGCACTCGGCACCTTTGTGTTCCCGCGCGTCATCCCCGGGCGCCACACGATCCACTTCTCGCATCCGATGCTCGACTCCATGGGCATTCCGCGCCGGACACTTCCGGTAGTCGTGGGTCCGGACTCGACGACACTCGCCCTGCTCGGCGGCCCATCGCTCGCCACCCTCAAGGGCAGTGCGTGTGACGACACGACGGCAGTCGTGACCGGCACCGTGCGCGACGCGCGAACCGGTGCTCCCGTCGATTCCGCGGACGTCACGCTCTCGTGGATCGACATCGCATTCTCGGCGGGAAAAATCGGAAGGATCGATGCGCGCGACCTGCACGCGCCGAGCGATACCGCCGGCCGCTACGCCGCCTGCGTGCCGCCGCACGTGGAAATCTCGCTGCTTGCTCGAGTCGCGGGCGCGCGCACGGGACGCGTAGACGTGCGCCCCGATCAACGCAGGCTCGCCATCGCGGACTTCTTTCTGGACCGCGACACGCAGGACACGCTGACGGGCGCTGCGATCCTGCGCGGCATCGTCAAATACCAGGACGCGACGCCGCTGCCGAACGCCACGATCACACTCACCGATCCCGAGCGCACGGCGACGTCCGATGCGAGCGGCTCGTTTCGCATCGCGGGGATCCCTGCGGGTACGCGGGTGATCGACACGCGCGCGGTTGGACACGCGCCGATGCGCACCGTCGTGCAGCTCCGGCCGGGCGATACGACGACAGTGAGCGTCTACATGCGGAAAGTGCAGATGCTCGATCCGATCTTCGTGCGAAGCAGCGCCGGCGATCGCGCCACGCGCGTTTTTCGCGAGCTGGAGGAGCGGCGCCGGCGCGGGCTCGGCTATCGTCTCGACCAGCTCCAGCTGGTCGCGTTTCGCGGTGCGCGCATGGAGAACGTGCTGCGCGCCCTGCCATTCGTCCGGCTGAGTCCGAGGATTCGGACGGTGGCGCTATCGAACGGACGTGGCGGGCTGTGCGAGCCGGATCTCTGGGTCGACGACCGACACCTTCCCCTCGACGCCATCGACTTCGTCACGGTGTCCGACGTGATCTCGATCGAGGCATTCACGCGAGCCTCGGACGTGCCGCTGCGCTATCAGGGATTCAGCCGCTGCGGAGCGATCGTCGTGGTGACGAAGCACCTCACCGGCGAGAGTTAGAACGCCGCGCTGTAGCTGAGCGAAAAGCCGCCGGGCGCGGCGAGCCCCAGCTGCGCGTTCTGGGCGCCGAGGAAGAAGCGATTGATGCGGTTCGTCGGTTTGACAACGTGGTTGTAGCGCACGACCTTCGCGCCCGCGAGGGTTCCGACGAATGCGCCGGAGAGCAGGTCGCTCGCCCAGTGTTGTCCGGTGTAGAGGCGTGAGAGCCCGGGCCCCGCCGCGATCGCATAGGCTATGGGTCCAACGATCCATGTCGCGCCCGGCGCGCGACGCTTGGTCTCGAGCGTGTAGACCGTCGCCACGGCAAAGGACGACGCCGTGTGGATCGACGGAAACGCGCGGTACTTGAAGTTCGTGAAGCCCTGGAAGGGGTGGAAATCGTACTGGTCCTTGTAGCTCGTTGCGTACGGACGCGCGCGTCCCAGCGGTCCACGGATCAGCTGCGACACGATGCTTCCGGCGACGACGGATTCGGCCGCGTGAAAGGTGACGTCGGCCATCGTGCGCGCCTTCGCGAGGCGCGCGATACCGTACAGCGCGAAATTACCGACGGTAAGCGTTCCCTCCTGAATCCTGGCGAAGTTGCGCGCGAACTTGTCGAGGCTCGTCGTGTGAAAGGTCGAGTCGGTCGCCTTTCTGATGAGGCGCACGTCGGCGGTGCTCAGCGCGATCGAGCTCGCGAGAAAGGCGGCCGACCACACGACGTCACTGCGCGTGAAGAGCGACGGTGCCGGCGATGCGGTGGATTGGGCGGTTGCGGACGCCGCGGCAGTGAGCAGGACGGCCGCGCGAAGGAGCACACACTCTGAGACGGGACGCACGACGCACGTCGCTTTGCAAGCGTGAGGCCGCTTGTGCGATGTCACAAAGATCTGCCGCTTTGCGGAGCTGTTGGCATTTCTTTCGCTAGGTGGGATACGAGAGGACACGTCCGCGAAAGAAGCAGGCTCAGCGGTAATCCTCATTGGAGCGAGATGCCTTATCGAACTTTTGTTGACTCGAGTGGCAGTGACTGGCAGGTGTGGGACATTATCCCACGCATGAGCGAGCGCCGTCAGATGCCGGGCACGGACCGCCGGGTCGAGATCCGTCCGATCGGCTTCGCCGACAGGCGAGTTGAGCCGCGGCGTCTCGCGGAAACGCGCCGAGCGATCCTGCGCGGAAACTACGCCCTCGGCTGGCTGTGCTTTGACAGCCACATGGAGAAGCGGCGCCTATCGCCGATTCCGGGCGACTGGACGGTCTGCAGCAAGGCGACGCTCGAGAATTATTTGCGCGCTGCCGAGCCCGTCAAGGGAAACTTCCGTTCGTTGAATACGCAGAGCGGCGACGATTACGCCGCCGACGCCGGCTAGCTCGTCAGTTAGCGGAAAGCGCGCCTAACCGCGCGACGTAGCGCTCGTACTCTGCCGGGAACACGGCGACGTGGTAGTGAGGCGGATGGTGCTCGCGCGTCACGTCCAGCACCGCGCGGTCCTCGAGCTCGAGGAGCGTGCGCTCCAGCCAGCGCCGCTTTGCGGCCGTCGAGGGCACCCGGAGATCGACCGCCATCCCCGCCGGGTGCACCGAGAGCGCGCTCGCGTTTTCCGGCTGGTGATTCAGAGGCCGGGTCAGGCTGGTGATCACGAGGCGCTCACCCGTCGCTGCGTGATACTGCGCGGCCAGGCGCTCGATGAACATCTTTACCGCCGGGCGCGCATAGGGGAACGACGCGTCCCCCACCACATAGTCCCTTGTCGTCCGCAGCGTGACGAGGCGCTCGAGACGCACCCACTCCCGCACCTCACGCGCGGTGCGTAGAAACTTGTAATCGGCGCGGCGGGCGACGCGATTCGCCTTGCGCAGCGCGGCCCGTGAGCCGCCAAGCTCACCCGCGAATGCCGGCGTCGCCGCTCCGAGCAGCATCACGAGGAGGATGAGTTTTCTGTACGGCATGACTTCCATGATACGCGCGAAGGATGAATTCGTTACGTGGATGACCTCGGTACCACGAAGGGCTAGGGGCGGACATAAGGGCGGACATAAGGGCGGACATAAGGGCGGACATAAGGGCGGACGTAACTACGTCCGCAGTAACGTCCGTAGTCACGTCCGCAGTAATGGCCGCGGTTAAGTCCGCAGTAATGTCCGCAGTAATGTCCGCCGTTAGCGTCCGCGCTACGTTGTTTGAATGCAGTACGGCATCAAACCACCGACCTATCGTCTGCCGGACGCAACCCGCGTCGGGCGGGTGGCGCTGCAGGTCGCGGATCTGGAACGGTCGCTCGCGTACTACCAGCGGGTGCTGGGGCTCAACGCGATCGAGGCGTCAGGGGACCGCGCGACCCTCGGTGCGCAGGGCAGTGACGTGCCCCTCGTCGAGCTACGCGAGCGCAAGGGAGCGCGCCCGGTTCCGCGAGGTGGCCTCCTCGGCCTGTACCATTACGCCGTACTCCTTCCCGATCGCGCGGCGCTGGGTCGCTTTATTCGACACCTGGCGACGCTCGGCGAGCGCGCGGGAATGTCGGACCACTTCGTCAGCGAAGCCGTTTATCTCCAGGACCCCGACAACCTGGGCATCGAGGTATACGCGGACCGTCCGCGGAGCGCGTGGAGGGTAGCGGATCGGCAACTCGCGATGAGCACGATCCCGCTCGACGTGCGCAGCGTCGTCGACGCTGCCGGCGATGAGCCCTGGCGCGGCGCTCCACCAGGTACGACGGTGGGACACGTCCATCTCCACGTCGGCGACATCGAGGAAGCCGAAGCCTTCTATCACCGCGGTATCGGGCTCGACAAGGTCGTATGGAGCTATCCCGGCGCCCTGTTCATGTCCGCCGGCGGTTATCACCATCATCTCGGAACCAATACGTGGGCGGGGGGCGCACCGAGCGCGTCGGAACGCGATGCCAGGATGCTCGAATGGGAACTCGTGCTCCCTGAACGGTCAGATGTGGATGCCGCATTCGAGAGTGTGCAGGCGCAGGGGCATGCGGCGGAGCGGAACGGTGTGTCGGCCGTCGTACGAGATCCTTGGGGAACGCAGCTGCGGCTGCGAACCTGATCCCCGTTTGGAACGGTACAAACCTTGCCCGCCGAGTCCGCTGGAAATTTCACCCAATAGGGGCAAGACATGCGCACGATGAGAGCGGTATCGCTGGGCTTTGCAGCATTGATCGCAGTTGCGGCCTGCAGCAAGAAGGACAACACGACGGCCGACACGACGACGATACCGGGTGTCGACACGACGAAAGGTGTGGCGGTCCCGACGACCGACACGGTCGTGAAGACGACGACCACCGACACGATTCAGGGCCAGGTGCCGCGTGATTCGGTGAAGGGTGGAACGAAGACGAAGACGAAGGCGGGCACGAAGACTAAGCGGTAGCCCCCAGGCGCAGGACGGCGGCGAGCGTGTACGCGTCGATGATCTCGCCGCGCTCGCACGCCGCGCGCAGCTCGGCATGGCTGTACGCGATCACCCGGTCTATCGCCTCCGTGTTTTCTCGCTCGGGCGCGCCTGACCGCTGCACGCGTGCGGCAACGAGGTGCGGAACGGTCTCGAGCTGGGCCGCGTCGGGAGCGACGCGTCCCAGCGTCCGTGTCGAGACAACCTCGTAGCCTATCTCCTCGCGGATCTCGCGGGCGGCCGCGTCTTCGACGGATTCACCGTGCTCCCGCGAGCCACGCGGGAGCTCTCGCAGCCACATCCGCGCGGCGTGGCGGAACTGCCGCACGAGCAGGATCTTGCCGTCTTCACGGATCGGCGCGATGACGACGCCGTCGTCGTGCGTGTTGCCACGTCGCAGCCGTACCTGGCGACCTTCCGCCGACTTTCCGTCGTGCGGAGGAAAGCGCACGTAATCGTAGAACAGGCGAGCCGTCTCTCCGGCCCAGATCTCGTGCTCGCGCAGGATCTCGATCTCGCCGCGGTCGGCGCTTCCGGGCTCGATGCGGACGTTGTCTCGGATGTCGGTCAATGGCGTGCTGATAAGTTGACGATGCCATTATGCACGCACCGCTCCTGAGTCTCACCGCTCGCGGCCTCTACTGTGAGGCCGGCGATTTCTTCGTCGATCCCTGGGAGGGTGTGGACCGCGCGCTGATCACTCACGCACACGGCGATCACGCGCGGTGGGGGTCGCGCTCGTATCTTGCCGCGAGCGCGGGCGAGAGCGTTCTGCGCGCGCGCCTCGCGCCGGATGCCAGCATCTCGACCGTGGAATACGGCGAGCGCATCACCATCAACGGCGTCGCGGTGTCGTTCCATCCCGCGGGACACGTACTTGGCTCGTCGCAGATTCGCATCGAGCATCGCGGTGACGTGTGGGTCGTGTCCGGCGATTACAAATGCGAGCCCGATCCGACCTGCGCGCCCTTCGAGCTCGTGCGCTGCCACACGTTCGTGACCGAGTCCACCTTCGGGCTCCCCGTCTATAGATGGTGCCCGCAGCAGGAGGTGTTCGCGCAGATCGTCGATTGGTGGAGGTCCAACAGCGCGGCCGGGCGGGCGTCGGTGATCTTTGCATACGCGCTCGGCAAGGCGCAACGATTGCTCGCCGGATTGCGGGACGCGCACGTCGGACCGATCTACACGCACGGAGCGGTGGAACGGCTCAACGTTCGCTACCGCGACGCCGGCATCGCGATCGCGGAGACGGCGCACGCGTCGTCGCAACCGAAGGGCACGAGGTTCGATCGCGCGCTCATCGTCGCGCCGCCATCCGCGGCGGGGAGCACGTGGATGCGGCGCTTCGGTGATTACTCGACCGCATTCGCGTCGGGCTGGATGCAGATCCGCGGCACGCGCCGGCGGCGCGCACTGGATCGCGGCTTCGTGTTGTCCGACCACGTGGACTGGCCGTCGCTACTCGCGAGCATAGACGCTACCCGGGCGGAGCGCGTCTGGGTGACGCACGGCTTCCGCGAGCCGCTCGTGCGCTGGTTGACGGAGCAGGGAATCGACGCGACGTCGGTCGCGAGCCGATGGGAGGGCGAGGAAGACTTCGAGAGCAGCGCGAAGGAAGAGGACGTGCCGGCGTGAAGCGCTTCGCGCGCCTGTTTCAGGAGATCGACGAAAGCACGAAGACCAGCGTGAAGGTCGATGCGATGACACGCTACTTCGCCGACGCGCCCGCCGCCGATGCCGCATGGGGCGTGTGGTTTCTCAGCGGCAACCGCCCGACGCGTCTCCTGCCCGTACGACGCCTCGCGGGATGGGCGATGGCAGAAGCAAACGTGCCGGAGTGGCTCTTCGAGGAGTGCTATACCCTGGTCGGTGATCTCGCCGAGACGATCGCGTTGCTGCTGCCGGAGACGGCGAGTGACGACGCACGGCCGTTGCACGTGTGGGTCGAGCAGCTGCTCGCCCTCGCGCAGCAGCCGGAGGCGCGGCAGCGCGACGGCGTCCTGGAGGCGTGGCGCGGGCTTCGGGGCACGCAGCGTCTCGTCTGGAACAAGCTGCTGACCGGGGGGTGGCGCGTCGGGGTCTCCCGCCAGCTCGTGGTGCGCGCGCTCGCGAACGTGAGCGGTATCGACGAGGGCACAATTGCGCACCGCCTGAGTGGGAAATGGGACCCGACGGCGGCCGCGTATCAGGACCTCATCGCCAGGGACACGCGCGACGCCGATCGCTCGCGGCCGTACGCGTTCTACCTGGCGTATCCGCTGGAAGGAGAGCTGGAGGAGCTCGGAGACGTCGCCGAGTGGCAGGTGGAGTGGAAGTGGGACGGCATCCGCGCGCAGCTCGTCCGACGCGGCGGCACTACCTATATATGGACGCGGGGCGAAGAGCTAGCGACGCAGCGCTTTCCGGAACTGGTGGCGGCGGCGGAGTCAGTGCCGGATGGCGTGGTTATCGACGGCGAGATTCTCGTGTGGCGCGACGGGCGCGCGCAGCCATTCGCGCAGCTGCAACGGCGCATCCAGCGGATCAAGTTGACCGACGGCGTTCTGCGCGAAGCGCCCGTGGTGATGCTCGCGTACGACCTGCTCGAGGAGGGCGGAGTAGATCTGCGGAGGCAGCCGCTCGCCACTCGGCGTGAGCGGCTACAGCATGTGATCCCGAGTGCCGTCATCCCGAGCGCATCGGATGCTGTCATCCCGACCCCGAGCGAAGCGAGGGGGAGGGATCTGGAGTTCGATTTTGGCGACGGCGCGGCCGCCCGCCTCGCTCGGGGTGGTGATGGCGCCGCATTGCAGTTGTCGCCTGTGATCGCAGCCACGAGCTGGAGCGACGTACGAGACGCGCGCGCTCGTGCGCGCGACGTCAACGCCGAGGGGCTGATGCTCAAGCGGCGCGACGGCGCGTACGGCGTCGGCCGCCGGAAGGGTGGGTGGTGGAAGTGGAAGCTGCAGCCGTATGCCGTGGATGCCGTGATGATCTATGCCCAAGCCGGCCATGGCCGCCGAGCCGCGCTCAACACCGATTACACCTTCGCGGTGTGGGACAACGGAGCACTCGTCCCGTTCGCCAAGGCCTATTCCGGCTTGACGGACGAGGAGATCCGCGAGCTCGACGCCTGGATCCGCCGCAACACCTTGGAAAAGTTCGGCCCCGTGCGACGGGTCGCTCCGATCCACGTCTTCGAGATCGGATTCGAGGCGATCCAACCCTCCTCGCGCCATAAATCCGGGATTGCCGTGCGCTTTCCCCGGATCCTGCGCTGGCGAACCGACAAGAAGCCCGAGGAGGCCGACACTCTCGACGCGTTACGCGCGCTAACTTTCGCGGGTGAACAGAGGGAATCATGAGGCTGCGACCGCCTGGTTTGCGTCGCGCGGATGGACGCCGTTCGCGTTCCAGCACGAGGTCTGGGACGCCTACCTGAACGGAGAGAGCGGGCTGATTCACGCCGCAACGGGGATGGGGAAGACGCTGGCGGCGTGGATCGGCCCGCTCCTGGACGCCGTACGTCATACGTCGTCCGTCAGCGTGCGTGGTGCGTCGTCCGTCAGCGTACGTGGTACGTCGTCCGTCTCAAGCGTGATGCATGAGACTCAGGACGCACCACGCACGCTGACGAAACACGCTCCCCCGTTGACCGTCCTTTGGATCACTCCCCTCCGCGCTCTCGTAGCAGACACGCTCGAGGCCCTCGTCGCTCCGCTCCGCGACCTTGGGCTGAATTGGACGATCGAGGCGCGGACGGGCGATATGTCGCCTGCCGCTCGTGCCCGCCAGTCGCGTCGCCTCCCCACGACGCTCGTGACGACGCCGGAGAGCCTCAGCATGCTGCTCACGCGCGCGGACTGCGCCGAGCAGCTGTCGTCCCTGCGTGCGGTCATCGTCGACGAATGGCACGAGCTGCTGTCGTCCAAGCGCGGCGTGCAGGTCGAGCTTGCCCTCGCGCGCATCCGCGCGCTCGTCCCCGACGTGCGCGTGTGGGGACTGTCCGCGACGATCGGCAATCTCGAGGTCGCGCGCGACGCGTTGCTCGGCGTCGGGCGCGCGGGCCGCATCGTGCGCGGCGTCGAGACGAAGGCGGTCGTCGTCGACGCGCTCATCCCGCCGACGATCGAGCGCTTTTCGTGGGCCGGCCACCTCAATACCACGCTGCTGCCACAGGTCATCGCGGCGATCGAAGAAGGCGAGACGTCGATCGTCTTCTGCAATACCCGGTCGCAGGTGGAGATCTGGTATCAGGCCATCATCGCCGCGCGTCCCGACTGGTCCGGGCTCGTCGCGGTGCACCACGGCTCCCTCGACAGAAAAAAGCGCGACTGGGTGGAGAACGGCCTGCGGTCGGCGAAGCTGCGCTGCGTGATCGCGACGTCGTCACTGGATCTCGGAGTGGACTTCTCACCGGTCGATCGGGTGCTCCAGATCGGTAGCCCCAAAGGCATCGCGCGTCTCCTGCAGCGTGCGGGCCGCAGCGGACATCGCCCCGGCGCCGTGAGTCGCGTCACCTGCGTGCCGACGAACGCGCTCGAGCTCCTCGACGTCGCCGCGGTGCGCGATGGCGTTGAATCCGCAAAGGTGGAAGCCCGAAGTCCACAGGCGCGTCCACTCGACGTGCTCGCGCAGCACCTCGTGACCGTCGGCATCGGCGGCGGCTTTGCGCCGGACGCCATGCTGGCAGAAGTCCGCGGCACGCACGCTTATCGCGATCTCTCGGACGACGAATGGCGCTGGACCCTGGACTTTCTCACCAACGGCGGCCAGGCGCTCAAGGCGTATCCCGACTACGCAAAGCTCGCGCGCGACAACGGGCACTTCGTCGTGAGCACTCCCGAGATCGCGCGGCGCCACCGCATGTCGATCGGTACGATCGTCGGCGACGCGCAGATCAAGGTCGCGTACATGAGCGGCATGGTGCTCGGCGAGGTCGAGGAGTCGTTCATCGCGCGACTCTCGCAGGGCGATCGATTCATCTTCGCCGGCAAGCCCCTCGAGTTCGTCCGCGTCCGCGACATGAAAGCGTGGGTACGCCGGGCGCCGAGCGTGCAGGGCGCGATCCCGCGCTGGATGGGAAGCCGGCTGCCGCTCTCGCGTCTCCTTGCCGAGATGTTGCGCCGGCGCCTGGGCGAAGCGAGCGGCGGCGCCTTCCGCGACACAGAGATGGAGGCGCTGCGGCCGTTGCTGGAGACGCAGGCAAAGTGGTCCGCGATCCCGCGCGCCGATCAGGTGCTCGTCGAGAAGCTGAAGACGCGGCAGGGATGGCACGTCTTCGTGTATCCCTTCGAGGGAAGACTGGTACACGAAGGGCTGGCCGCGCTCTTCGCCTACCGCATGTCGCGGATCATGCCGATCTCGTTCAGCATGTCGTCGAACGATTACGGCTTCGAGCTGCTGTCGGTGCAGGAGCCACCGCTGGAACTGGCGTTGAACGTTCATCCTGAGCGACGCGAAGGATCTACTCTCAGAGAGAAGATCCTTCGTCGCTGCGCTCCTCAGGATGACAATCCGTTGTTCTCGCCGAAGAATCTCGAACACGACATCCCCGCGTCTCTCAACGCGGCGGAGATGGCGCGACGGCAGTTCCGCGAGATCGCGCGCGTCGCGGGGCTCGTCTTTCCGGGTTTCCCGCGAGCGGGGAAGACGGCGCGTCAGCTGCAGGCGTCGAGCGGTTTGTTCTTCGACGTGTTCAACCGCTACGACCCGGGCAACCTCCTGCTGACGCAGGCCCAGCGCGAGGTCCTCGAGCGGCAGCTGGAGCACAGCCGGCTCGGCGAGACGCTCGAGCGCCTCTCGACGTCGGAGATCCTGCTGACGCATCCGCCGCGGGCGACGCCGCTCGCGTTCCCGCTCATCGTGGACACGAACCGCGGGCGGGTGTCGTCGGAGAAGCTCGCGGATCGCATCAAGCGCATGCAGATCGCGCTCGAGAAAGCGGCGGGATGATCGCGACAACGGTCGCCGGGGAGACGCTCGAGCTGTTTCCCCAGCGAGCCGCGTACTGGAAAGCGCGTGCGACGCTGCTCGTCGCGGATCCGCATTTCGGCAAGGCCGCAACGTTCCGCGCCGCCGGCGTCTACGTCCCCGAAGCGACGACCGCGGGCACGCTCGCGCGGCTCACCGCGCTGATCGACACCACACATGCTCAGCGCATCGTCTTCCTCGGCGACTTTCTCCACGCGAAGGAGGGCAGGCATCCCGATACGCTCGCCGCGCTGAACGGCTGGCGCGAAGCGCACGCGTCGCTGGAGATGGCGGTCGTCCGTGGGAATCACGACCGGCACGCGGGCGACGTCCCTGCGACGCTGCGCATGACTTACGCGAACGCGCCGGTGATCGAGGGACCATTTGCTTTTGCGCATCACCCCACTCGATGCAACGGGTCCTACGTTCTCGCGGGACATGTGCATCCGGCGGCGCACCTCAGCGGGCGTGGCAGACAGCACGAGTGTCTGCCGTGCTTTCACTTTCAGCGTGAGGTCGGAGTGCTGCCGGCGTTCGGGGAGTTTACGGGGATGGCAGTGGTGACGCCGCAGGCGGAGGACAGGGTGTATGTCATTAGTGAGGAAGAGGTGATCGAAGTCAGAGTAAGGGCGGAAGGGCGGCGGTGACGACGGCTGTAAAGGCGGCGGTAACAGCGGCGGTAACGGCGGCGGTAACTGCGGTGGAAGACCGCGGGATCAGGGTGTGAAGTAAAGCGGTTTCACGCGACTGAAAATGATGGCGGGTCCGCAACGGCTGGCGGCGAAGTTGGGGGGTGCGATCTGACTTTCGGTTACTCGATGTGACGCGGCTCGTGGTCGACGAGCTCAATACGCTGCTCGACAAACGTGGGTCGCGCTTTCTCTACGCCGGCCAACTGCGCGACGCGGCGCGATCGATGCCGGACAACATCCGCGAGGGCTACGGCCGGCGAAAAGGGCCGGATCGAATGCGATTTCTCATCATGGCCCGAGGATCGGCCGAAGAGGCGGACGAACAACTGCGCGCGAACTTCGCGGCGAACCGCTTGCCTGCGGTGGTCTACTGGCGGCTCCATCACCGCTTCAGCGTGATCGTCAAAATGCTGACCTCATTGATCGACCGCGACGATCCCGATTAGCGACACGCCTTAATAACCGCTGTTACCGCCGCTGTTACCGCCGCCGTTATCGCCGTAGTTACAGCCGCAGTTACAGCCGTAGTTACGCGGTAGTTACGCCGTAGCCGTATCGCCCTCCCCCTTCCAATCGTGTACTTGTTGTGACTCGCACTCACTACACGATCGCGTGGTCCTACGTCCTGCTGTGCGCACTCTTCATCGGACGCGCGATGAGCGCGAAACCGTCGCCCGCGCCCGCTCGCCTCGCCCCTCCTTCCGTCCCACCCCCGACGAGCGAGGTGGCGTGGTTCCGGCAGGCGAAGCCGTACTGCAACTCGGTCGAGGTTCAGACCCTCTCGCAACACGTGCCGCCGGCCCCGGCGACGACAACGGGTGCCGGCTATCACGCGGCGTGCTTCGCGCTCGCGGGGCGCATCGCCGATGCCCGTCAGATCATCGACCGCGTGCGGCCGGGAGAGCGGGCGCAGGCCGCGGGCGTCGTGTTCGACGTCGGGCATCCGGTTGCCGACGCCGGCGACGACCGCTCGGCCGGCGCGATCATGGAGCTCGTGATCGACTACTGGCCGACCAATTACATGGCACTGTATCACGCGGGGATGGTCGAGTACATGCTCGGCCAGCGCAAGCTGGCGCGTCGCAACCTCGAGGAATTTCTCAAGTACTATCAGCAGCCCGACGGTTGGACAGCGAACGCGCGCGCGGTGCTCAAGCGCCTCGACAGCCCGGTCGAAGCTCCGCTCGAGCGCCTGCCGGACCCGCGCTGATGATCTTTCTCCTCTTCGTCGCCACGATCGCGCTCCTGATCATCGCGCGGCGCGTGCAGGTCGGCGCAGCGGTGCTGGTGACGCTCTTCGCGGTGATGCTCACGGGCCTTGTCGCCACGGCCGTGGTGTCTCCGGTGTTTCTCATCCTGGCGTTGGCTGTGGTTGCGATGATCGTGCGCGCCACTCACAGAGCGAAGACGGCGCCGCCGCCGCCGATCGAGGGATTGTCGAACCTTCCACCGGCGCTCCAGGCCACCGTGACGCGGACACTCGAGCAGCTGTCGGCGGGCGAAGCGCAGGAGCTGCTGCTGGCGCTGGTCGCGCAGGCGGGCGCCCTGCACGCCGCGTCGCAGCGGTTCGACGAGCGCGAAGAACGCGAAACGCGCCGCGACGTGGATGATCTCGTGGAGGCGTGCTGCGACTCCACGGTGGAGCTCGACCGGCTGGACCGCGTGGTTGCCACGACGCCGAGTCGCGCGCGCCGCGCGCCAGGCTCGGCGCCGACGCCGAGCGGCGAGGTGAATCAGCGTCTCGCGGCGGCGCGCGAGGCGATCGTGCATCGCCTCGGCGATGCGACGACCGCGCTCCGGTCGCTGTACGTCGCGGACCTGGAGCAGGGGAGCGTGGCGTCGGAGCGCGTTGCGATCCTGGCCGCCGAAATCAAGGCGGACGCGTCGGCGCGCCGGCGCGCGATCGCCGATGTCGACAGTCTGTTGCAGTGAGGCGCAAGCTCTCGAGAACGGCCGCCGACGTATTCGCATTGGACGTGGCGATCGCCGTCTTGGCATCCGTGTCGGCATTCTGGGTGTCGGCGATCATGACCGAGAACATCGCGCGGGATGCCGCACCTGGTCGCGAGACGGCGCTACGCGACATGCGCGGCGTGCTACCGTATCTGTTCGTCGTGGCGACGTCGCTCACCGGATTGCGATGGATCGCGGGCGCCGCGGCCGCGCTGACGGCGATCGGCGGATTGTTCTATGGCGGCATGCTGTTCCTGTTCTCGCTGCGTTCCGACTTTTTCCTGTTTGTACTCCTCCAGGTGGCTCTTGGAAGCAGCGGTGTACGGGCGGTGCTCGATGCGGGTGGCGCCTTCCCGCGGATGCGATGGCGCTGGCGGCTTGTCGGCCTTTGCGTCGCTGCCGTCGTGGCACTGTTGACCTGGGTTGTGATGCTTTCCGCACACAAAGCAGAGGTGGACCGCCGTCTGGGGCGCGCGGCCACCCTGGAGAACGAACGTCGCATCGCCGAGGCGCGCCGGCCGATGCAAGAGGCAGAGGCGCGAAGGGCGGCGATGCAGTGGCAATGGAAGCCTTCTGTGGAGCTGCTCGATCAGATGGCAACGTGTCTCGAGCGCTTTCGCGGCCCCGGGGCTGAGCGGGATTATCCGCGATCGCTTGCGGAGATGGTGCGGAGCGACGCCGTCGATCAGTGTGTGCCACGCGGCGCCGACACGGTCAGCTCGATGCTCCTCCTGCCGCATCACCGAATCCGGTACACGCCTCCACGAGGATCTTCGGACCGCGAGTATGGGCGCGGTTTCGTCCTGGAGATCGAATCATACTGGGACTCCACGAGCGTGCCGCGCGATGACGCGCCGGGCAGCTGGAATTTTCTGATCGATACGCGCGGGCTCGTGCACATGACACGCAAGAGAAGACGCGCGCGCATGGGCGATCCTCTGGTTCCGCCGTGCGGCGGTGGCGGCGGCCGGTCCTACAACGTCGAGATCGGCACATGCACGTACTCTCATGCGCGGGCCCGATGGCGTATGAAGCCGGACTCGATGTACTGTGATAGTGCGGGAAACTGCCGGCGGCGCTGACAGGCGAGTTGTTGCAGTTGGCCCGCGGGCGAGACCACTGCTGCACGCCCGGAATCGCGGCCCGGTCCGTCGTATGCGCACCGCCGGTTCGGCGTCAAAGGGGACATGGCATTGACGCGGTCAACACCAGACACCGGAGGTTCCATGGGTCAAGACTCAGGCTACACGCGAAGCGCGATCGCCGGGCTATGCGCCGTCATCTTCACCGTCGGATGCACGCGCGCCGCGCGTGTCGAAACCGTTTCGCGCGGCGAGGTGATGAGCGCACGCGTCTCCAGCCGATCGATCACGGACGGCCTCGAATCGTGGCCGGACAAGCAGCGCGAGACCGCGAACATGCTCATCAACAGGTACGGTCCACCCACCACGGTGAGCGATGGCGTGCTGGCGTGGGCCAACACGGGTCCGTTCGTGCGCACGATGCTGTTCCGCGACGCCCAGCCCCACAACTTCCCGGCGCCTCACGTCGACTATCTGACACAAACGGTGAAGCACGCCGTGCCGGCCAAGAAACTGGCTGAGCTGTACGACTACGACGGGAGCATCTGGTTTCACCGCACCCGGGGCGAGCTCTCGGCACAGTGCGACAAAGAGCCGATGAACTTCCTCGCGCTCAACCTCGCGCACGACATCATCACCGGACGCCGCACCGTGGCCGACGCGCGCGACTTCTACGCCAGGGCCGCAATGGCGTTCAAGAACGGGGATCGATCGAGCCCATATGTGAATGGGCTGCTGTTTCAGCCGGAGTCGAATGCGGCTGACGCGGATCAAGCCGCCCCATAGCTCGCGCTGTGCGGGTGCTTACGCCGCGCAGCACGAGAGCTTCGACACGTCCGTCGTGAACGTCTGAGCGGCGAGCTTCAACCCCTCGGCCAGCGTGAGATACGGGTGGAAGGTGCCGGCGAGTTGCTCGATCGTGACGCCAAGGCGCAGGCCGAGGGCAGCCTCTCCGATGAGCTCGCCCGCGTCGCGGGCAACGATCTGCGCGCCGATGATCCGCCGAGTGGACGCGTCGGCGACGAGCTGAATGAAACCGCGCGTGTCGCGAGCGGCACGCGCGCGTGGCACGTGTTCGAGGCCGAGTCGTGCAACGAGCGGCTCGATGCCGGCCTTGCGCGCCGCCGCATCCGTGAGGCCCACGGATGCGACGGCGGGGTCGGTGAACGTCACCGCTGGTACCGCCGCAAGGTCGTAGCGGCGGTGGTTTCCACTCAGCGCATTTTCCGCTGCGAGGTTGCCCGCGTACGCGGCCACGTATACGAACATCGGATCGCCGACCACGTCGCCGGCGGCATAGACGGAGTCGCGCGACGTCCGGAGGAACTCGTCCACGACCACCTGTCCTCTGTTGCCGACCCTGATGCCGATACGCTCGAGTCCCAGGCCGGCCGTGTTCGGGCGCCGTCCCGTGGCCACGACGATAGCGTCCGCAGAAACAAACTGGCGGCGACCCGCGGCGTGAAGCTCGACAACGCGGCTGTCGTTCTCCGCCTTCACCGCTTCGACCTGCGCGCTCGTGAACACGGTGAGCCCCTCGTCCCGCAGATACGAGGCGAGCGTTTCACCCAGAGCCGGATCGTCGCCTGGCAACAGCTGCGGCAGCGCCTCGACGACCGTGACGTCTACACCTAGTCGCGCGAACATCTGTCCCAGCTCGAGGCCGACCGAACCGCCACCGATCAGCACGAGCGACCCTGGCAGGCGCTCCAATGCCATGGCGCTCGTGCTGTCCAGATGCGGCGTCGTCGACAGTCCCGGGATCGGTGCTGCCCAGGGCGACGAACCCGTCGCGAGGACGATGCGGTCGGCGGTGAGGGTGCGTCCCCCGGCGAGCTGCACCGAGTGATCCGACGCGAGCTCGGCGCGTTCCTGGATGAGCGTCACCGAGTCATAGGAGCGCAACACCTCCACGTACTTCTCGCGCCGGAGCGTCGCGACGAGGTCATCTTTCGCACGCCGCACCAGCGCCCAGTCCGGGCGGCCATCGCTGGTCGGAATGCCGTCGAAGCCGTGACGCGTTCGCATGTGCTGCGCCTCGGCGGCTCGCAGCAGCGTTTTCGAGGGAACACAGCCGACGTTGACGCACGTGCCGCCGAGCGTTCCTCCCTCGATCAGCGCCGCGCGGGCCCCCGAATCCGCGCCCTTTATGGCAGCAGCGAATCCGGCCGAACCACCGCCGAGCACAATCAGATCAAAGTCCATGGCATCCTCCGCTCCATCAGCAGCGGCCAAGCTAAACCTTGTACCAGAGTATCGAGTCAAGGGCCGCCACGCCGGAACTTTCCGACCGCTTCACGTCTTATCCAACACAGTCATGTGCCTCGTCGTTTGCGAGGAGGGCGGATGAAAGCAGTTCACGCTGCGCTCGTATCGGTACTGTGCCTTGCGGCATGCGGTGGCGACCGCAATCAGAGACAACGCGGCGACACATCCACGGCAGCCGGCGTGCTGCCGCCTGGTGCGCCCGAAGTGCGAGTGACCACGGTAACGGGGGGTGGCGACGTGATACAGGCGCTGCCAGGCCCGAGCGCTCTCGCAGACAGCGCGCGTCCGATCATCCAGCGCGCTTCCGGCGAGCAGCGGGCGATGCTGGAAATGCTGGGGCGCAACGGTCCCTTCTCAGACAAGGCCGCAAAGATCTCAGGAGAGTTTCGCGGAACGTTCTGGGACGGGGGGCGGACCGGCGACTCCGTGAGCGCCGAAGCGCAATTTCGGACTCAGGATGGAGCGCAGTGGCGCGCGGCGATCGATCGAGTGGCGCCGCAAGACGCGCCGATGGAACCGCACTGGGGTGGAGTCGGCACGGACGTGAGCTACCACGGATCGACCGGCCTGGGCATGCCGTTCGTACCCATGGTTCGTACGGCGGTGTCGTACTACGGCACGTCGAAGCTCTATCGCAACGACGTCCTCGTGGACAGTGCCGCGATGTCGCACGTGATGCTCTCGACGCAGACTCAGGGAAGGGCGCGTAGTCAGGATTACGCCTACAAATGCTGGGACTGCACGCAGGGACCGATCGAGCAACTTCACCTGATGCTGATGCCGCCCAAGGGCAAGATGTATCAGGTGCCTGGCGGGATCATTCACGTCATGTGGCAGAAGTCCGAGGGATCGACATCGAGCGCATCGCGCCACCAATGATCACCCTGTCGCCGCCGCCGCCGGGTCGTGACAGCGGCAAGGCCGTTCAGCGCCAGGACATCGCCGAGCATCTGCGAACGCACATTCACAGCGGGCTGCACCTCGGCAGGTTGGCGCCGGGGCAGCGACTTCCCAGCACGCGTGAATTGGCTGCCAGATTCGGCGTCGACCAGCGTCACGTGACGCGCGCCTATCACGATCTCGTAATAGACGGCCTGGTCGATCTTCGCCCTCGCTCCGGTTGCTACGTAGCGTCGGAGCGCAACGTCGGCAGCCGTCAACTGCGAAGTCTCGCGCAATGGGCGGTGAACGCATTGGCGGGCGCGTATGACGCCGGCTTGCGGCCGACGGATGTCGCGGATTTCCTGCGCGGCTGCTTCACATCGCACCAGCTCAGCGCGGCGTGCATCGAATGCAACGACGACCAGCTCCACGGCCTGTCGGTCGAGCTGGAGAGCGACTTCGGCTTCACGACGACACGTGTGCCTTTACGCCAGATCGGCGACGATCGCATACGCACCCAGCTCCAGCGGGCCGATCTGCTCGTGACGACCGCATTCCACAGGAGCGAAGTGCGCCGCCTTGCTCGCGAGCTTGGCAAGCCGTATCTGGCGATCACCGTGAGACCGGAGCTGCTCCAGGGGATCGAGGAGGCGTTGCGCAGTGAAGACGTGTACTTCGTCGCGACCGATTCCCGGTTTGCCGAGAAGGCCGTGTCGATGTTCGCCGCCGCGGCCACCAGCCACGAAGTACGCGTACTGCTCGTGGGACGCGACGAACTGTCTGCGATTCCGGTTGGGGCTTCGACGTACATCATGCGGCGCGCCCGACAGATGCTCGGGGATCGTCCCCTGGCTGCGCGCGTCATCGCGATGAAGAGCGTGTTCGCCCGCGAGTCCAGACGGGCGCTTCTGGCATTCATCGCCGAACACATGGCCACTGAGCGTACACCAGCGGAAACGGTCTGACTGCGGCGCCGGTGTCGTGTCCGGCCCGCCCCTCATGCATCGCGCCCCTACATACATATGGTATAGGCGGAAACCACCGTCGCTGGCCGTGCGGTAGGCGCCCACTGTCACGCCCACGTGGGACTCGGTGTGGAGCTCGAGGAATACCGGTCAGGCGTGTACCGGGCGGCGCTGTGCCGCCGACGATGGCACCGATCCGTAGACCGCGCCCACGATCGCGCCGTAGATGAGGTGCCCGATCAGGCTTCCCATGGCCATGGCGACAGACCCGCTGAACACGGGCATGCCCATCAACGGCATGACTGCGATCTGTGCCACCAGGAACGGGGCCAATCCATACAGTGCACCGCGCAGCCAGGGTGGACCCGGAAGCCAGGGCGCCACGACGGCATAGATGACGGCGAGGATGATCCCGACCATCAGATGCGCGATCCAGCCGCCCACGATCGATCCACCCATTTGTCCCGCCAGCATTTCCGCTGGATTCATTCGCGGAATTCCCATCATCGGCGCGACCCACACACCAACCGCGGTCATGACCAGCGTCCCCACGACGCCGCCCACGATCGCTCGAGTCCAGTTTCGCTCTATCGACATGATTCACCCCGCTCGGCCACGAGCGCCGCGGCAGCACGTGGGAAGGTCATCCAGCCTTTGTCACTCATTCGCTTCTCCTGTCTGGCGTGTTCGCTGGATCAAGACGCGAGACGCATCGCGGGTTCCCGGTCAGCGTCGTCGACGTAAGCAGGAGGCTCCCCGAGCAGAGCGGGCAGGAAAACGCGAAAGGTGCTGCCGCGCCCGACAGTGCTCGATACCGTGACGTATCCATTCCAGTGCGCCGTCAGATCCCGCACGGTCGACAGCCCGAGACCGGTGCCTTTGCCGGGAGCCTTGGTGGTGAACAGCGGCTCGAAGATCCGGCGTTGAATGGCGGAGCTCATACCGATACCTGTGTCCGCAACCTCAAGCAGCACATAACGTCGGAACGGAACATCGACGGCCGCCGGCGGCACGTCGCCCGGCGCAGCCGCGCGCGCGGATATGGTAATCGAGCCCGTCGCCGGTATCGCGTCGCTCGCATTCACGACAAGATTGAGCAGGATCTGCTCGACATGCCCGCGGTCGGCGACGACCAGCGGCACGTCTTCGGTGGCTATCCGGAGATCGGCGCGGGTTGCAACGAGGCGGCGCAGCATTGTCTCGAGGTCCCGGACCACGACCGACACATCGAGCTCGGCGGGCTGTACGACCTCGCGCCGGCCGAATGCCAGCAGGCGCTTGCTGAGCATCGACGCTCGCGCCGCCGAGCGCTGGATCTCGGCAAAGTGCGCGCGACACGGACCGTCGCCGCTACAGTCACCGAGCGCCATTTCGGTCGTGAGCGTGATCGCGGTAATCATGTTGCTGAAGTCGTGCGCCACGCTGGCCGCGAACAGGCCGAGCGTCTCCATCTTCTGCGATTGCCAGAGCTGCTGCTGAAGCGAATGTGCGCGGCGGGCGTAATCGGCGAACCCGGCGACCAGCGCATTGGTGAATCCCAACGCGACCGCGAGCGATGTGACGGTCTGCCAGTCGGCGGCATTGAAGTATCCACGGCCGAACGCTCGTTCGCCGATCGTGAGGAGCGTCAGGCTCATCGCAATGCTCACCAGGCCGGTGCGGCGCCCGCGGTGATACGTCAGCCAGGCCACGGGCAGGACGTGGGCGAACCACAGGAGATGCGACGGCACGCCGACCACGGGAAGGAGCAGCGGGTGCAGCGCAGGTGCCAGGAAAAGCAGGCAGACGGCTGGTGTCGTTCCTCGACGTCGAGGTGATAGCATGTGAACCTCCAGTATCTCCAAACCAAGCCGCTGGTCCCGCCACAGGTTCCCGGACGGGAACTATTCGGCGAGGCTGTGTCTTGGTGGTGCAACAGCTTTGGAGCTTTAAGACATTGGAGCGCTTCGACGTAATCGTGATCGGCGCCGGCCAGGGCGGCGGTCCGCTCGCCGGTGCCTTCGCTCGCGCGGGCCGGCGCGTTGCCCTGATCGAGCGGGAGCATGTCGGTGGCACGTGCGTCAATGAGGGCTGCTCGCCCACCAAAACGATGGTGGCGAGCGCCCGCGTGGCGTACCTCGCCAGGCGGGCAGCGGATTACGGCGTCCGAACCGGTCCGGTGCGGGTAGACCTTGCGCGTGTTCGGGAGCGCAAGCGTGCAATCGTCGCGTCGTTCAGGGGTGGGTCCGAGCGCGCGCTGGAAGCTGCCGGAGTGTCGGTAGTCCGAGGCGCCGCGCGATTCACGGCCAGCCACACGGTTGTCGTTGTCGGGCAGAGCGCGGAACGATCGCTCACCGCGCCCCTCATCTTCATCAATGTGGGACAACGTCCGGCTCGCCCCGCGCTGCCCGGACTCGGGGACATTCGCGCACTGGACTCCACGTCGATCATGGAGCTCGCCGCCGCCCCCGAGCATCTCATCGTGTTGGGTGGCGGATACGTCGGCCTGGAGTTCGCGCAGATGTTCAGGCGCTTCGGCGCCAACGTCACCGTCGTCGCGCGCGACACCCAGTTGTTGGCTCGCGAGGATGAGGACGTCGCCGCCGCGGTCCACGACGTTCTCGTCGAGGATGACATCCGGGTCATTCTGCGGACGCAGGCGGAGCGAGTGGCGCCGGACGCCGACGGGCTACGGTTGACGCTCCGCGACGCCCAGGGTCAGCCGCAGGACGTGCTGGGTTCGCACCTTCTTCTGGCTGTCGGACGAGTGCCCAACACGCAGGACCTCGGTCTCGAGGCGGCCGGGGTTGCGACCGACGAGCGTGGGTACGTCCGCGTCGACGAGCGTCTCGAAACCAGCGCACCAGGGGTGTACGCGCTTGGCGACGTCACCGGCGGCCCCGCCTTCACACACTGGTCCTACGACGATCATCGCATCCTGCGCACCAACCTGATCGACAATGGCAACCGCACCACTCGCGATCGCGTCCTGCCATATACGGTGTATACCGACCCGCAGCTCGGGCGGGTGGGCCTGAGCGAGCGCGAGGCGCACGAGCAGGGCTACGCGGTGAGGATCGCCAGACTGCCGATGTCCAGCGTCGCTCGGGCCATCGAGACGGACGAGCAGCGCGGCTTCCTCAAGGCCGTCGTCGATGCGAAGTCGCAGAGGATTCTCGGCGCCGCCGTTCTCGGGACGGAGGGCGGCGAGCTCGCCACGATGTTTCAGCTCGCGATGCTGGGCGGCCTGCCGTATACGGTGCTGCGCGATGGCATCTTCGCGCATCCGACATTCGCCGAGTCGCTGAACAATCTCTTCACGGCCATGGAGCGAGCGGCATGAGCGAGGCGAATGCGTCCCGGGCCAAGGACGAACGCTTTCGCGACGAAGCACTGCCGCACCTGCCCGCCGTAACGAACTTCGCGCTGTCGCTGACTCGCGATGAGTCCAAGGCGGAGGACCTCGTTCAGGAGACGTATCTGCGGGCGTATCAGGCCTGGGCGCAGTACCAGCCCGGGACCGAGTGTCGCGGCTGGCTCTTCACGATCTGCCGCCACTTGTGGATTCGAGCACGCAAGCGCGAGGAGCGCGAAGTCGCATGCGAGGACGGGGATCTCGAGGCGCTCGGCGCCGCAGCCCTTCACACGGGCGCCTTGCAGAGCGGCCTCGGTGATCTGTTCGAGCGCTACGACGTTCGCCGATCTCTGGACGCGGCGCTCGACGACTTGCCCACCGCCTTTCGCGAAGTGGTAGTGCTGGTCGACGTCGAGGACCAGTCCTACGAGGACGCGGCACGGATACTCGACGTTCCCAAAGGGACGGTTCGCTCCCGCCTGTTTCGGGCCAGGCGATTGCTGCAGGAGCGTTTGATCGAACATGCCCGGGACGCCGGACTCGCGACGCGGAGCTCCGGCGGTGACGACTCGACCGCCGGGGCGGAGACATGACCGAAATGCTCGATTGCGATGCCGTCATGCGGCAGCTGTGGGATTACCTGGACGGAGAGCTGACTTCCGAGCGGGAAGAGGCGATCCGCGCACACGTCGCGGTATGCAAGCGCTGCTATCCGCAATACGACTTCGAGCGGACATTTCTTCAGGCGCTCGAGGCCGCGCGGCGTTCTCATTCGCGGCCGGATGTACTCAAGGCGCGCGTGCTCGGCGCGCTGCGTGCCGCAGGATTTGCCGCGTGAGGGCCGCGCTGTAGGCCAATCAGCGGTCGGATGTGCCCGCAACGGGCGCGTCGCCGACCGTCCGCAAGGCCTCCAGCACATGTCGAACGACTGGCTGCGCTTCGTCGCGACGCCACGCCAGCCGGATGCCCCAGGGCACACGAAACCCCTCGAGCGGGATCGCGACGACGTCCACCGGAGCGTGTTGCCGCTGCATGCGGGTCGCTACGGTCCAACCGAGCGCCTCGGCGACGAGCCGGATCAGAATGCGCGGGCTCTCGCATCGGGCGATGCTGACCGGCACGATGCCCGCGGCGACCAGCGCCTCGAGAATCCGATCGTGCACGCCCCCCACGATCTCGCGTGACAGGAAGAGAAAGCTGTCGCGCGCGAGATCCTGCGGGCGCAGCCACGTCTTGGTCGCCAGCGGATGCGACGAGGCGAGGAGCACGCAGTCGATGGGATCGTCGACGAGCAGCACGGACGCGAGGGCGGGATGGTCCCCGTCTTCGACGTCGGCACCGATGATGGCGACATCGATCCGTCCGTCGAGGAGCGCGCGGATCTGCGCGCCGGAGAGCATTTCGACGACCTCCACGGCGATCTCGGGACGCTCGCGCGCAAGGCTGCGCAGCGGCTCCGCCAGCATGCCTGCCGTCATTTCCAGCGGAAGACATCCGATCATGCAATGGCCGGCGATGCCTCGCGCGGCACGCCGCGCGCGCGTGAACGCGCGTTCAATGAGCGCGCGCACCTCGCCTCCCTCGCGCGCCAGCACGCGGCCCGCGTCGGTAGGTACCACGCCATGCGTCGTGCGCTCCAGCAGGCGGCAGCCCAGCAGCTGCTCCAAAAGACGCAACCGCCCGGAGATACCTGCCTGCGTGAGGCCGATCCGGTGCGCGGCTCGCGTCAGCGAGCTCTCCTGAAGGCTGGCGAGGAGAGCTTCCAGCTGGCGCAGCTCGAATGCCGCAGGGATGCCCTCGTGCCGGGGGGTCAGCGCCTGCGAGGGGCGATGCGTGCGTCCGTGGCCGACCACGTCGCGCACGACCGCCGTCACGTTGGCGACGATGCGAGACGTCTCGTCCGCTCGCCTGCGCAACGTGAGGACGACGGGCACGGCGACGTCACGAATGCGCCGAACCGCGATGCCCGCGGGCGCAAGCGGCGCCGTCGTCGAGGTCAGGGTCCAACCCAGCCCCGCCCACACCAGCGCGATTGCCGTGTCGTAGCTCTCGACGTCGTTCGTCGAGAGCTGGTGACGCGCCACCAGCATTTTGAGCTCCGGCAGATAGGCCGCGGTGTATCGGGGGATGAGATACGGCTCGCCGGCAAGCTGCGACGCCGCCAGCTCGGCGTGCTCCGCGAGTGCGTGCTTCGCCGGGAGCATCGCCCCGTCGAGCACGTCCTCACACAGGAACTCCTCCGCGATCGCTCCATCGCTGTCGCCGTCGAGTCCCACAGCGAGGTCGACCGTGCGGTCGCGGAGCGCTCGCGCCTGGTCGCCGTCGCGCACCTCCCGCAAGGTGAGGACGATGTCCGGATAGCGGGTGGTGAGCGCCGAGACCACCGGGCTGAAACGCCGGACGTCCATCGCGGTGCGCGACAGCGCGAGTCGCACGTTCCCAAGCAGACCCGCATTCGCGAGCCTCGTTCGGTGAATGGCGTGCTCCAGGCGCGCGAAGAGATCGCTCACGCCGTCGCGCAACGCGACGCCCGCTGGTGTGAGACGGACACCGCGCATGTCGCGCTCGAAGAGCGGCGCCCCGACGGATCGCTCGAGCGCCTGCAACTGCCGGGAAAGAGCGGGCTGCGCGACGCGCAGGCGCGCCGCCCCACGCACGATGCTGCCCTCCTCGGCGACGGTCAGGAAATACCGAAGGTGCCGGAGAACCATGCTGCCCTGCGTATGGATCCCATAGCGAAAGGTTGTGTGTCATATCACAAACGATGCCCAAAGTGGGCCATTGGCTATCGACGGCCCAACCTCTTTGTTGGTCTGAGCTTACAAACGAAGTATTGCTGCCGGGCCTCGTTCTGGCCGAGACTAAAGGATTGATGACTACCCTGGCGACGCCGCCTCGTGTAGGAACTCGGACCGCGCAAGCCGTCGCGGCGGCTCCGACGCGCCTCACGGAGGCGACAGATCACGCACGCGGCTCGCTGATTCTGCACCGCTGGCGTGCGGCAGCACATCGCATGGCCGCCGACTGCGAGCGAATGCTCGACACGCTGCATGCGGCGGAGCGCAGGCCGCTGCGCGAGCTGGTCGGTGACGCGCTGCTCGCGACGCGTCACATGCTCGCGATTCTCGCCGCGGCGAACCGCTCAGGATCGCTCGAGGAACCCGACGCGCTGGAAGGGCTGGCAGCGGAGCTCGAGGAGCCGCGGCAGCGCATCGCCGACGCGATGGGACGCTTGCTTCGCACCGCCGACGCGTCGCCGGAACACGAGCTGCTGCTGCAGGACGCGCGGGCCGTGCGCGATTCCGCCGTCGAGCTCGCAGTTACCGCGAGCACACAGGCAGCCGACGGCACGGCCGCCACGGCCTCGCGGGCCGCGGAGGGCGGGGTGCGTTCGCCGCTGGTGCTCATCGCCGACGACGACCGCGTGCTGCGCGCCGTCCTCGAACGTCTCCTGCGCGGCATGGGCCTGGAGGTCGTCGCCGCCGAGCACGGAGGCCAGGCCGCCGAGCTGCTCGAGCGGCAGGCGTTCGACCTCGTGCTGACCGACATCAACATGCCGAAGGTCGACGGCATCTCGCTCCTCGGCATCCTGAAAGCGTCGCCGCGCACGCGCGACGTTCCGGTCATCGTCGTGTCCAGCCAGGATGACGAAGGCAGCATCGCGAAGTGTATCGAGCTAGGTGCGGCAGACCACATCGCGAAGCCCTTCGATCAGCCCGTGCTCCAGGCCCGCGTACGCGCATCGCTGGAGCGCAAACGGATGCGCGACGTGGAGCTGGACTACCTCGGCCGCGTGACCGAATTGACGAAGGCGGCGGAAGCGGTCGAGCGCGACAGCTATGAGGCGGGGATGCTCGCGCCGTTGTGCGCGCGCCAGGACGATCTCGGCCAGTTGGCGCGCGTGTTCGACCGGATGGTGAGCGCGCTCACGACGCGTCAAGCGCGGTTACAGGAGCGCCTCCAGCAACTCCGCGGCGAGGTCGTAGCCGCGCACGGGACGCTCGGATCCGCGGAGGTGCCGCCCGAGAGCGCCTTCGTCACCGGCGAGGTGCTCGCCGGGCGCTACGAGATACTCGGCCACCTTGGCAAGGGCGGGATGGGAACCGTGTATCACGCGCGGGACATGGAGCTGGGTGAAGAAGTAGCGCTTAAAGTCGTGCGGCGGGACCTGGTCCAGGGTGATCCCACCGTGATCGACCGGCTGAAATCCGAGATCCGACTCACGCGCCGCATCTCGCACCGCAACGTCGTGCGCGCGCACGACCTCGGTGAGTATCGCCGCACGTACTTCATCACCATGGAGCTCGTGAAGGGAATCACACTGGCGGAACTGCTCGATCGCCGCGGCCGTCTCACGGTGCAATCCACGCTCGCCATCGCCACGCAGCTCGCGGATGCGCTGTGCGTCGCGCACGAACAGCAGATCATCCACCGCGACATCAAGCCCGCGAACCTGCTGATCGACGAGTCAGGATGCCTGAAAGTGATGGACTTCGGCCTCGCGCGTCTCGTCGAATGCGATATGCAGCTCACGCAAGGCGGGTTCATCATCGGGACGCCACAGTACATGTCCCCGGAACAGCTCATGGGCGGCGGCGCGGACGCGCGGTCGGATTTGTTCGCCGTCGGCGTCGTCCTCTACGAGTGTCTGGCCGGCCGGCCGCCGTACGCGGCCGAGTCACCGCTCGCGCTCGCGGCCATGATTCTCGACGGCGATCGCCCGTCGCTGGACAAGCTGGTTCCGGACGTGCCGGCTCCACTGGTTGCGTTGCTCCACCAGCTCATCGAGGCGCAGCCGGAGAAGCGCCCCGCGAGTGCCGTCGAGCTGCGAGACCGGCTGACGCAGCTGGAGCACATGGCGGGCGCATGACCACGCCAGGCCCGATTTCACTGTCGCGAGGATTGTCCGCAGCCGCCGCGGCGACGGCGACCGTCGTGCTGCTTGGCTGGGCCGTCGGTTCGCCGGCAATTACCACGTTTGGGCAGCGCTGGACGCCGATGGTCGCGAACACGTCGACGTGCATGCTGGCGGCGGCGCTCGCCGCCGCGGGGATGACGCGAATCAGGAGGCAGAGGACCCGCGAATGGACGACGCGCGCACTCGGCGGCATCGTGGCCCTCCTCGCGGTTCCAGTATTCGTGAACTTCGTCAACGTGTGGGTGCGCGGGACGCCGCTGTACTCGGCCGGCGCTCCGTGGCGCATGGCGCCGCCGACCGCGATCGCGTTGACAGTCCTCGCGGCGGCGCTGCTGCTGGTAGAGGCCGGGCCGCGCGCCAGGCGCGCGGCCGAGGCGCTCGCCGGCATTGCGCTCGTGATCGCGCTCGTCCTGCTCGTGTCCTTTCTCTACGGCGTCTCTACGCTGTCCGATCTGATGGGACGCGTGAACATGTCGCCCATAACCGCGATGTGTCTCGCGTGCGTGAGCCTTGCGTTCGTGCTGGCCCTTCCGGGCGGCTACCTGCGCGAGATCATGTGGGGCATGGAAGGTGGCAGCCAGCTGGCTCGCCGCCTTGTACCGCTGCTGCTCGTGGCGCCCGCCGGCATCGGCTGGGCGTTGTTGCGGGCGTCGCGTGAAGGCTCGCTGACCATCGAGTACGCTACGGCGATCATCGTGCTCAGCACCGTGGTCATCGGGGTCGGCGCGGTGCTCGCGAGCGCGGGGCGCGTGAACCGCAGCGAGATCGAACGCCGCGCCAGCCTGGAGCATGCAGTCGCCGAGCGAACGACGGAGCTGAAGGTGGTGAATCGCGAGCTGGAGTCGTTCGCGTACTCGGTCTCGCATGACCTGCGCACGCCGCTGCGCGCGCTCGACGGATTCAGCAATGCGCTCGCGGAGGACTACGCGCACCTGCTGGACGCGACCGCGAAGGACTATCTCGCGCGCATCCGCAAGGGTAGCCAGCGGATGGGCGAGCTGATCGATGCCCTGCTGGACCTGTCTCGCGTCGCGCGGTCGGACGTCAACCGGGTGCCGGTGAATCTCAGCACGATTGCCGCGGAGGTCGTCGGCACCCTGCGCTCGCGCGAGGGCGCGCATGCGGTCACCGTGCAGATTGCGCCGGAGCTGAACGCCACCGGGGACCCGCGCATGTTGCGCGCGCTGATGCAGAACCTGCTCGGGAATGCGTGGAAATTCACGTCGCGGCGGCCCGATGCCCGCATCGAGTTCGCCTGCGCGCCGCCGAACGGAAAGAAGACGCCGGTCTTCGTGGTGCGCGACAACGGCGCGGGATTCGACATGGCGTACGCCGCCAAGTTGTTCGGCGCTTTCCAGCGGCTGCACACCGACCGCGAGTTCGAGGGCACGGGCGTCGGGCTGGCCACCTGCCAGCGCATCGTCCACCGCCACGGCGGAGAGATCTGGGCCCAGGCCGCGCCCAACGAGGGCGCGGCATTCTTCTTCACGCTGAGCTGATCACCATGGCAAATACATCGGTCTTGCTGGTGGAAGACAACGACGACGACGCCGAGCTCACCATGCGCGCGTTTCGCAAACACAACGTGGCGAACGTCGTGCATCGCGCGGCGGACGGCCAGCAGGCGCTGGACTTCCTCTTCGGATCGAACGAGCCGCCCGCGCTCGTGCTGCTGGACCTGAAGCTGCCGCTCGTGGACGGCCTGGACGTGCTGCGGCGCATGCGCGATGACGAACGCACGCGCTTCCTGCCGGTCGTCGTGCTGACCTCGTCCTCGGAAGAGCGCGACATCGTCGAGAGCTACCGGCTCGGGGCGAACAGCTATGTCCGGAAGCCGGTGGATTTCGACCAGTTCCTCGAAGCGGCGCGGCAACTGGGACTGTACTGGATCGTCCTGAATAAACGCGTCGCGGATCCGGCGACGCCGGCCGCCGCAATGACGGGGGGATCGTGAGCAAACCACTGCGCTTGCTCCTGGTCGAGGACCGGGAAGACGATGCCCTTCTCGTGCTGCGGCACCTCCGCCAGGGCGGATACGACGTGCACTGCGAACGCGTGGAGACCGCCGATGCGATGCGCGCCGCGCTGGGCGCGTCGGCCTGGGATGTGGTGATCTCCGATTATTCGATGCCCCACTTCGGTGGGCCGGATGCGCTGCGCGTCCTGAAGGAGTCGGGGCTCGACATCCCGTTCATCATCACGTCGGGCACGATCGGGGAGGAAGCCGCGGTCGAGGTGCTCCGCGCCGGCTCCGGCGACTTCATCCTCAAGACGCGTCTCGCGCGCCTGATTCCCGCCATCGAGCGTGAGCTGGAAGACGCGGCGGCGCGGCGCGCTGCACGAGCGGCCGAGGAGGACCTCCGGCGACTCGAGGCGCAGGTAGCGCACGCCCAGAAGATGGAGGCGGTGGGGCGCGTGGCCGGTGGCGTTGCGCACGACTTCAACAACGTCCTTACCGCCATCCTCGCCACCGCGGACCTGGCGCTGACCGAGGGCGACGTGTCTGCCACGGTACGCAAGGACCTGGAAAGCATTCGCGAATCCGCGAAGCGCGCCGCCGCGATCACCCGGCAGCTCCTGATGTTCAGCCGCAAGCAAGTCGTGCAGACCCGACCGCTGGACGTCAACGAAGTGCTCCGCGGCGTCGAGCCCATGCTCCGGCGGCTCGTTCCCACGGGCGTGGAACTGCGCATCGACGCCGGCAGCACCGGAATCGTCGAGGCAGATCCGACCCAGATGGAGCAGATACTCGTCAATCTCGTCGTGAACGCCGTCGATGCCATGCCCGATGGCGGCACGCTGGCAGTCTCCACGGCGGACTTCGACAATCCGTTGACGTCACGGGTCCAGGGCAGGACCCTCCACCCCGGGAGTTACGTCGTCCTGCGCGTGAAGGATACGGGAACGGGAATAGACGAAGCCACGCTCACGCGGATCTTCGAGCCGTTTTTCACGACGAAGGCGCCGGGGAAGGGTACGGGGCTGGGCCTTGCCACGGTCCAGGGCATCGTCGAACAAACGGGCGGGCACGTCCTCGTGCACAGCCGTCCCGGTGAAGGCACCATGTTCGAGATCTGCTTGCCCCGGACGGCCATGGAGGCGGAGCTCGTCCCGCGGACGCTCGAGCATCGCCCCGCCACAGGCACTGAAGTGATCCTCGTGGTCGAGGACGAGACCGAGGTGCGCGCGCCAATCTGCCGCGCGCTGCGGCAACTGGGCTACTACGTCATCGAAGCCACGAATGGCGAGAACGCACTGTCTGTGCTGCATGACCATCACGCTCCGGTGCACCTGGTGGTCACCGATGTCATGATGCCGAAGATGTCGGGAGCAGAGCTTCTAACGCTGCTGCATGCGTGGTATCCAAATCTCAAGGCGATGTTCGTGTCCGGTTACAGCGAGGAAACGCTCAAGGTGTCGGACATCTCTCTCTCCGGAATCCGATATCTCGCGAAACCGTTCACCACGCACGAGCTGGCCCGCGCGGTCCGAGAGCTGCTCGACATGCCCGAGCGGCAGAAAGTCGCCTAGACCGTCGTAGCGGCGGCCCCCCGAAAAGACCGCCACAGGGCGCGACCCGAGAGGATAATCGAAAAAACCCCGGTGCCGCCGAGCGCGAGGAGCGTCCAAACAAAGAAGAAACCGCGACTCGCGGCTCGCGGTCCTCCGACCGTGTGCAGCACGGGGAGGCCGGCGGCGAGGATGCCGACGAGCAGCGTGATGATGAGTCCCGCGCGGCGTCCGGCCAGCTCCAGGGTGCCGTACAACGACACGAGCATGATGAGCAGGAAGTTGAATGTCTCGGCGCGGCTCATCGAGTCGAGTCCGAACACGAAGTCGTGCGCCAGATGCACCGTGAACAGGGCGATCGACAGCAACGACGCGACGGTCAGCGTGAGGTTTTGTCTCACCGGACATCCTCCGCGTGGGGTTGAAAGGCTCTCATATGGTCTTCCCATACGAGAGCGCGCAAGCCCCGGTTTCGCGGGGGAAACAGCCTCGCCGCTCAGGGTGGCTGCGTCCCGGGAGAGTTGAAACGCCCTGTTGCTATCCCGACTGGTGATGTTCGCCGGTTCGGTCGATCCGCACCGTCTCCGCGAAGCGCGGATCTGAACGCCGCATTGGCTGCGGGCTCGAGATTCGCTCGACGACGATAGCGACCTCGCGGTCCGAGACCATCTCCGGCTTCGCCGCCGCGACGCGGGCGAGGTCGCCCTGCGAGATGATGCCGATGCAATGGCCGTCGGCATCCACGATCGGTACGCGGCGCACCTGGCGCTCGGCCATGAGCCGCTCCACGCCCCGCACGTCGTCGTCGGCGGTTGCGGTGAACGGATAGAGCGTCATCACTTTGCTGACCGGCGTCTCCGGGCCTGCGCCGCTCGCGAGACAGCGCACCGCCAGATCGCGGTCGGTGACGATGCCGAGCAGCTTGCCGTCACGCTGTACGACCGGGACGGATCCGCAGTCGGTGTCGCGCATCAGCTTCGCGACGTTCTCCACGCTGTCCGCGGAGGACACGCATCGCGGACCTGGCGTCATGATGTCTCGGGCCTGCATCGGTCTCCTGGCAAGCGTCAGCGTTCTGAGCTGTGCCACATTTATGCCAGATGACCTTGTCACCTGCGGACTCGCCGAGCATGCCGCCCCGCCGTCACGCGCACGGCGTGAGCTGCGTGAGCCGCGGTCAAGCGTGAGGCGTTACGCGCACGCAGTTGCGCGATGCGCGGTCGCAAAACATCCGCGACTCATTAGTTTTCCGCCGTCACGGGACGTAGCGCAGTCCGGTAGCGCACCTGAATGGGGTTGATGTCAGCGCGGCGGCTGCCGCGCTTCCATCTCCTCGTCGGCGCTCCGCGCCGTCTCGGATCAGGGGGATCGCTCCGCGACCCCACGGCACTGTAGTAAGTTGTAGGTCACGGGACGTAGCGCAGTCCGGTAGCGCACCTGAATGGGGTTCAGCAAGTTTTCAAGTTGACGGTGTCGTTGCTGGCGATGCTAACGGCAACTCAGGCACAGAGATACGAAAGGCCGCCAAATCACTGAGCTGAGGCGGCCTTCGTTCGTTTAATCACGGTTTAAGCACCGTTTTGACAATAAACGCAGATCACGAGACCACTGCCGCGGTTTGAGATCGCTTTACGCAGAAGCACTCTGCGACTTCGCATGCGATCTGGGCGCGATGCCCCGCCAATATGCTGAAGAAGGCGCGGTCCACTACTGGTGACGCGACGAGGATGGCATGTTTGCCGATTATGGGAAATTCCACAGGTTGGCTTGCCATCGCGCTTCCGCTGACGGCGGGCATCGTTGGTTGGTTGGCGAACGAATGGCGCAAACGTACAGCTGAAGATCGAAGCCGACGCGAGGAGCGCTATCGCCTGCTGCTCCAGTACTCACGCGGATTCTATGAGAGGGGTGATCCTTCGGACATCGCCGCTTTTCTCAGTGAAGTCAATCTGAGTTGGCTCTATTGTCCCGATGCGGTTATTCGCGCTCTCTATCGTTTCTTGGATACTGTCCATGGAAACGGGACCTCCACGGACGAGCAGCGCGAGGTCGCCTTCAACGAGATGGTTGCCGCGATGCGGAAGGACCTGCGTTCCATTGGGCCATTTCGCCGCACCAAGCTGTCGGCGGCCGACTACCGCCATTTCGCCCCGCGCGCTCGCAGTCGCGCACAGATGAGCTGAGGCGTCGCGCTGGTCTTCGGTCCCCTACCAATGGGATGAGGCGAACCCTCAAAACGGCAGATTCTTCAAAGCGAAGGTCACGAGAGCGACGATGCCGAGAGCGAACGACCAGAACATGACATGTGAAATACCATTGTAGACCCGCAGAGCCTTGCGCGGGCCATCGTTCGCCTTTTCGACCGCTCGCGTCATCTCGTCGTCAATCTCCTGACTTCCACCGCCTCGGCGATCAATCGCCGCCACCTCAGCTCGCAATTCGCCTCGCAATGCCTCAAAGGCTAGGCGATACATCCGTGCGCGACCGGCCCATCCGTGACGTGACGCCGCAAGGAGAACCGTGAGTGTAAAAAGGACCCAGGCGCCGACGAGCATGCCGCTCCAGCGCGGATGTGGCACTCTAGTGACAAGGAATTGAACCCAGCTTATGCTCAGCACCAACGCACCAGAAGCGAGTGCAACAAGGCTCTTGCCGATTTCAGCCTGACTCTCCCACACAGGGCGGCGTGCCACATCAAAGCGTTCGAGCGTCTCGTCTAGGTGTCGGTCGAGGCGCTGCATCAATTCGTACTGCGGATCGACTTCAGCCATTATTTCTGAATTTGCGGACGTACTCCTTGTGATGTCGAGTTACCTTTGCAGCTCCATGCGACTGCGGCCGTGGAGCAGGCAGAGCGCCGAGCCCGGACCACCGTGAAGGAGGAGATGGGTGGTGGCAACAAACCAGGCTACGTTCCGCCAACCTAGGACTACCTCGCCGACAGTGGCCGGCCCTACTGGTTCTTCAGCTTCAGTCGCGCAGAGTTCTCGATCATCACGCGGTTGCTATGGAATTGGGGGATCTTGGCAGAATCGGTGATTGCCTTCTCGATCTCTTTCCTGCTGGCGTTTGGAAACTCTCTCTGCAACTTGGCGGCTACATAATCCACTTCGTACGCTTCACCACCAGCGACGCGTTTCCTGTCTGCGCCGCCAACTTTTTTCTTGTTATCTGCCATGGGTCTTGTGAGTTAGAGAGTAAGTACGGACTTCAAGTATAGTGTATTTCTTCGCTCAAACCGAGTCGTCGATGACATCGCAGCCTCGTCCTGCGACAGAATTCTGCCCGTACTGCGGCGAGGACAGGGCTCGCAGCGATTTCACGAAGGAGCACGTCCTTCCTCAAGCGCTCGGCGGCAATCTTCAACCGTCGAACCCATTCTCTATTTCCGCCTGCGGCCGCTGCAACAGCACATGCGGGAGGTATGTAGATGGCCGCTTCATCCGCAGCTGGCTGATTCACAACTGGCGCGCGGAGAGCCATCGACGTACGTACGATCCAAAGAATTCCGTGTTGTCGCTTGTGTGGTTCGGAAAGCTCGCTGACTGGAGCGGTATCGACGGAACTGTCGCTGATTTCTGGCTCGGCCCAGCTGGTGACCTGATCTACCACTTTCACGAGCCATATCCAGACGTAGATGCCACCGTGTTCGCTGGACGACCGCCCCATGTCCCTCTTGCGCGAACTGATCCGGGTGCCGTTTACGTGGCCCTTCGCAGCGGAACAAATGACTGGCTACAAACTCTTATGCGAAGCCTTACCAAGACATTTGGCTCTGAGGCATCGCTTCATTTTCTCAACGCAGCCCCCGCCGGATATCAGACTCCATATCCCGTCGTTCCCAGAGAGCGGCACGCGCATGTCGAATGGATCTCCTCGCGTCGCACGGACGAACCGCTGCAGGCTCGGTTCGCAGTCGACGCTGATTGGGGGGTCCGTTTCTTGGCGAAGTTCGGTCTCGGACTTGGCGTGGCCGTGTTGGAACCTGGTTATGACCGCTCAGCGTATGCCGATGAATTACGTAAGGCGCTGTGGAGTCGTGAGCCCGCAAGTAGACAGTCCATCAGAGTCCGGGGCCGTGGCTTTCTCAACAGTGATCCGACGATGACCAAGCTCCTGGGCTGGTCGGACTGTCACAGTATTCTGTTGCGCGCAGACGGATCGCGACTAATGGCGATCCTAACCCTCTACGGGCAAGCTCAGGCGAGCATAGTTGTCGCCGACGATCCGCTGTTCTGGCGTGCTCGCTTCGATGAAGAGGGAACCATTTGGGTGATTGCGCCTGGCTTCGGAAGGTATGAGGGTCCGATGCCTTTGTCCGAATACTTTCACGCGGCCAATGACGACACCTCGGCAAGTCGTCTTTCTAAGTTGCGCGCAATCCTTGTGAGCGGCCAACCGCTACCCTCGTTGCCCCGAATTGAATCTGCACAAAGCCCAGGGACGACATAGGCGATAATAGGATTCTCACAGGCTCCGGCATGCTGCAATGTTTTCTCCAGAGCCCCGTGCTTGACGTCATGTTCTGGAATGCCCGACAAGATGATCCCCAAGCCCAGTCTCCCCTGGGCTGTTCCACTGTCACGCTGCGGCTACTCGAGTCATTGTTCTGGGGATGGCTTTCGCGCTTCAACGCGGCGATTACCGCCAGTAATTCGTGGCTGGCGTGGAAACGCTCGGTGACATCCGAAAAACATTGAAGCCTTGAACCAGCGACCGCACTGTCTTGCGGGACTTCAGATCCATCACCTCTTGAACCCGGATTGTCAGCGTATTGGATGGCGCCAATTGCTCGTCATACCGCGCGTTGTATTGCGAGAGGGTAATCGCATACTCCCGCACAATCGGACCTTTCGAGACGTCTTTGTTGGCACTCACGACTTGCGTCGATACTGCCTCAATGAACGCTTGGTGCACGTTATTCGCCCACAGCACGTCGTAGGCTTGTGGCACGTAGTCCGGTCCCAGAGCGCCCGTTGCTGAGTAGGCCGTCGGCTGTGCTTCGCTCCGGCCAAGCTTGATACGGCGGTAAGCTGCCCAGTAGGTGCACTGGCCATAGGGTCGCGTGCGAATTCCGGGTATCAATCGAACTGGGAACATTCGGCTTGTGGAGTTGCCCGCGGCTCGCGTGACCGAGATGCCAGTAGCGAAGTTTGGCACTGCGTCGATCACAGAGCCTGCCGTGAAAATGATCTGATTGTCCTTCCACGACTTGATTGACGTCACCCGATAGCCGGGATTCCCGAAGGTTATGGTTCCTGAACTTCCAAATCCGGTTCCCGTAATCGTGAACTGGTTTTCGTATCGGTAGTCTATGACCCACGACTGGCCGTACTTCGGAGCTTTGTCCCACAGCCAATAACTGCTGCTGATCCCCGAGAATCCGGAGACGACGGGTGGCGGCGCTACCGCCGCTACCGCCGCCGCTAGATCACTTCTCCCCGCGACGACGGGGGCCAGTGTCGTGGAAGCATCCGAACAGCCGACAGCCAATAAGGCTGCGGCGCAGACCGTTACGTGATTCTTCATCGTTTCCTCGAGTGCTTGTGCCGCGGACGTCAGATGTTGTCCGCATGAGAGCGCCGCCAGAGCGGCGAGTCCCTAGAGTGGAACTGTTACCAGACGACTACAGTCGTCGTCCGGTAACTTCCTTCGGATCAACGGTCGAGTTCGATGGAATCGACCACACTCTTTGAGGCATCCTCGGTGGGGCCGTAATTGGTAATCGCTCGAGTCACAACGACGGTCTGCCCATTCGCTCCTGTAAGTCGAGCAACAGCGTAGTTGGAGTCGATCGCAGACAAGGGCGCCGCACCCACTCCATCGCTGTTCGACAGGAATACTTGGACGATCGGCGAATCTGCCGGCGTACCATACACCCCAACCCATCCGCTTAATTCACGTACGGCCCAGCACGACGGATAAACAAACCTCAAGTGATTGACCGCGCTGACGTACGATACCGACGCGAGGGATCCCGGGCAGATGTGGTTGGGTTCGGGGCCTCTCTTGAGGGCAGCACCGCCGGCTATCACTGCTGCGACCACGATAAAAATGACGAGCGAATACGCGATGGGGCGGGTTTCTTCGGTTCGATCGCTTGAGCTTTCCATGAGCTATCAGACGGACTGACAATTCTCAGCTTACCATGGTTCAAGCGTTAAGCCGGCGTGAGGACAGCAGCGCACGTGCTAGTCGCTGTCGGAGGTGGAGCGATGCCTGCGAGCAGCGATCCAGGAATCGAGTTCCGCGCGATCATAGAGAACCTGGCGGCCAAACTTATAGAACGGCGGCGATCCACCTACAACGCGGAGCTTCGCGAGTGTCTGAACGGCTAGCCCGAGATACGCAGCCGCGTCCTTGGTCGTGAGCATGCGCTTTCCTTCGAAGGCTTTCTGAGCCAGTGGTGTCGCCGCTTTCTTCGTGGCTTTCGCAACCTTCTGCGGACGCGGAGCAGGCGCACCCGCGATTTCATCAAGAAATCCAGCCAAACGCTGCAGCGTGAGAAGCCGAATTCGGTCATCGCCTGAAGCCGCGATCTCGTCCCGCGCCAGTTCCAGAATGCGCTCGTCAGTCGAGATCAGCACCGCGTAGCCGAATCCGGCCGCGAGACACTTTGTCAGGTTGCCGACCTCGTGCTGTACGCGAGTCGTAACGGATATCTCACATGCGATGCTGAGATCCGCGAACTCGAGCGCGACATCGATGTGGCCGTGGCCATCGAGCACTGCCTTCTCGACGTGCGCATCGAATCCGCGGTCCTCGGCGAGCTTCTTGACGAGCGACTGAAGGTATTTGTGCTGAACGCCTCCACGCCCCGGAAGGTGGTTGTCAGCGGGCTTCTTTTCCTCGACTTGTTCAGGGCGCGCGACTTTGCGAGATCGAGCTACTTGCGGGGCCTCGGTCGCTTCAGCTACGTGCGCCACCCGCAATGACGCTTGTACTTGGTCCTTAGGTCTCGCATATGCAGCGCGCGTGAACTCCCGCACTGCTGCCATCCGTCTTTCGCGAATCGCATCCGCGACGGGTTGCGCGCGAGCAGTTGAGAGATTGAAGTCAAAGTCACTTCGTTCAACTCGTGCGAGCGCCTGTCCGACGCTGAGCCGCTGGAGATCGGCGGCTTCGAAGAACGCGAAGCCATCCGCCAGCGTTCTCGCGTCCTGATCGCCGACCTGAAAAACGATTCGCGTGTACGCATTCGTCAGAATTGCGCTCGCAACATCTTCGCTGCGGGCCCGAACCTGCCGCATTTCCTGATGCGCGAGCACGAGACCCAAGCCGTACTTCCTTGCTCCCCCGAGTATCGTTGCGATGGACGGCGTAACGAAGTGGTGGAACTCATCCATATACAGAATGAAAGGCTTCCGCTCGGACGCGACTGCGTCCTGACGACTGACCGTAGCCTGCGCGATCTTGGCGACGAGGAGCGAACCGAGGAGATGGGCATTATCCTCCCCAATGAGACCATGGGAGAGCTTCGCGAGGAGGATCTTGCGGCCGTCAATGATCGCCCGGAAATCCAAGCGATTGTCTTGTTGGGCGACCATGTATCGCAGCACCTTCGGCCGGAGGAAGGTGTTGAGACGAGTCAGGATCGGCGAATGAGCGGCCCCTTTGAGTAGCGGGAACTCGTTTCGCCAATAATGCAGTACCTCCTCATCCGTGACCGACTTGAGGAACTGCGTCCGGAAAGACCGGTCGCTCAGGAACCTTCGGAGATCAAATAGCGTCCCGCCGTGTTCGGACTCGAGAATGGCGAGAACGGCGTTGCTCAGGACGCTCACCATCTGATCGCCAAACGTCGTCGACGACAGTCGCCGGAATACGCCGACGAAGTCGGAAGAGAGAAGCGTCTTCTCGAGCTCCGAGTGCGCGGAAAAGACATTGAAGCCGATCGGAAACTCTTCATCGGACGGATCGAAGAGCACGACGTCCTTGGCCCGGTCTTCAGGAATATGCGAAAGGATGTCGTCGATCAGATCGCCGTGAGGATCGAGGACGGCGAATCCGTTTCCTTGCGCGATGTCCTGAATGGCCATAGAAAGGAGCAGCGTGCTCTTGCCGCTCCCGCTCGATCCGATGCAATGCATGTGGCGGACCCGCTGCGCTGTCGAGAGTGCGACGGGACACGTGACGCCATCGTGCTCGTTGCTGCCGATAATGAGCCCCGCTTGCTCCACGATTGATGGAGCCGCCTTCGAACGGGATGTCGCCCGGGCGAGTTTGGCAGAATGGACGCCGATGGGCAGATGCACGAGAGTCTGCAGCTCGGAAAGCGACAACAGCATGCCGACCCGGCGACTCTGCCGATCGAGGATGTCCATGAACTCCTGCTCGACCGCGTGGTCGCCTGCCAGAGGCACAAGCTCATTGTCAGGCGACTTCGTCGTCGATACGACCGCGTGAAGGAGCTGACGGAAGCGCCGTTCAGCTGCGCTCTGCTCCGGTGCCAGCGCCGCGATGCGCACGACGGTGGCAAACAACGGTTCGGAAAACTTGGCCTCGATGAGCGGAAGAACTCTATCCTGGTCGTCAATATTCGAGACGAACTCTCCGAGGTCTCGGCCCCATGGCATGACCGCTGGACTGAAGAGCACCTGAAACAGCGCCAGCTCCCCAGCAGTTAGATCATCTAGCCGCGCGATGATCTCGGACAGCGAGTCGATCCCGGCGTCGTCCTCCCGGAGCGCGTGGAACACACGCGAGCGAAGGCCGAAGGAGCAACTCGCGCAGAAACGGTCAGTATCGAACCAATGATCGAATAGGAAGTCTCGCCGCTCAATCAACCTGAGGTCTGCAATAGAGGACCGAAGCGATCCTCTGAGGAGATTGCGATCCTTCTCGTCGCACACGAACTGCGCGATGGTCTTGTCCGGTAAAGCGACGAGTTCGAACGCGAGATGGCGCGAAACAGCGGAGAACGAACCGAGGAGGGCACGCGATACGGCAGACGAGATCGAGGGCTGCTGGGGTACGAGGACCTGTAGCTCTGCCAAATCTCCGGAACCTTCATGCGGCACGGGTGTGGGAAGCGTCGGCGACAGAGGCGCAGGCGTCGCATTCGGCGCCGGACGCAAAAATGCCGCGAACAAGCCTGGGACACGAGCGTCGTCGATGATATCGGTCTGAACGCGAAGCTGGCCAAAGAGCGGCTGATATGGCGGCTCGAGGCTGACGCGCTCATCGCCACCGTGAATACCACGCATCCCCTCTTCCCAGGAGTCGAAGTGCGCGAGCAGCCGGTCGGGATGCACGTACTTTCCTTAGATAGCGAGCTCGATGGCCTTCTTCCGCCTCGTGACTTCGCGGTCGGCAGGCGTGAGCGGGGCCATCTGCTTCACCGACAGGCTGCCGCCCACCACATCGAGTACGACGTGATGGATTGTGTCCTCGAACATCTGGCGCGTATCCTCGGAGTAGTACGTGTCTGGCTTCACCAGGTACTTGAAGATGAAGCCGACATAGGGAAGGGATTCCAGGAAGCCTGGCTTCGTCCCGAGCCACCAGCTCCAGAAGAAGTCATGGCCGAATGGCGCGGCGCAGATATCGAAGACATGGCGCTCGTGAATGACGCGCAGGTACTGACGTTTCCCAGAGAAGATGCCGCCCTCTCGCCAATCGATTCGCTCAGTCTTGACGGGTGCCTTCTTCGCGGCGAGCACACGCTCAACCTCGGCATAGAATTCCATCGTGGACGCCGTCAGGTTCTCCGCCGAATGATGCCAATGCGAAGCGAGTCGGATTTGTCGACCGCGGCTCGACTTACCGCGAACCGGCTTCGGCGTGGACTGAGACGCGGCTGGCGGTGCCGCTGAAGGCCTTTGTGGACTGGCGGAAGGCCCAGGCGCCGCTGCGGGAGTCCGCGGCGGTCTTGGCGGCGGCGTGGGCGGCCGATACTGGCCGCCTACTCCGTTCAGCGCCTTAATGATGTCCGCCGGCAACGGCGTGTCGCACTCCATGCACCGAGTAAGGATATGGTCGGAGAGGATCTCTGCATCGCACTTCGGACACTTGGCGACGACATGAACTTCTGTGGCCATAAGACCTCCATGGGATAAGTGGAGTCTGAGCGCGGCAGACATGGAGGCGTCAAATCTGACCGCTCTCAGGCTAAGAGGAGTCGTCGATACAGTGCACAGCCCTCGTAGCGGCCGCAAGAAGTCGAGCAACGTTAACGATCATTAAGAATATCTTGATACGCCCTTGGCGTGACCTCCGTTCTTGATGCAGGGATTCTTACCAATCGGTCGGGTTCGAAGTTGGCAGTGCAGTGATGAGGCAGCTCTCGGCAAACTCCGCCTGGGTTCGATCGTGACTCGGCCCGAGGCGAACGCCGCTCTCGAAGTCAGAGAGGTTCATTCCGCGTTTGCCGCTCGGCTGTTTTCATGAGACAATTGAACGATGTTAGGACCCCGTCATACGCGACAACTGGCAGGGTGCATCACGCTCCTGGCAGCGGCAGTGCTTGTTCCGGTCGCACTCCAACTAACAGCACGGCACGCTCTTGCGGAGGAACACGGGGCCCCGCCAGTGCTTTTCATGTCTTCCTGTCGTTGCAGTGTCGCCGATGATGGATCGGTGACGATAGACATCGAAGCGAGAACGGATCTGCCCATCAACGCTGTAGCCGCGACGCTTAGATATCCGTCCGACCGATTGCAGGTCATTCAAGTATCATCAGACGATTCGATCATCCCCCTCTGGATCGTAAAGCCATATGTCTCGCAGGATGGCCTCATCGCTTTCGCTGGAATAATCCCGACGCCCGGTTACCGAGGCATGGCGGGCCGCCTCTTCACCGTGAAGATGCAAAAAAAAGGTCGCGGCGCCGCAGAAGTAGACTTTCGCGACGCAGAGCTGTTGGCGAATGACGGCGAGAGTACGAACGTGACGGGTGAAAGCGAGCCGTTGATATTGGATGACATCGAATCGACGCCGGCTGCTCTTTGTGATGCCGATAGCGATGTCGCAAACCTGAGTGCGCTGCTGGTTCAATGGGCGGAAGAACCTGACAGATGCGATCAGAATAGGGACGGGAGCCTCGATCTCACGGATCTGAGTATCTATTTTTCCAAATCAGCACGAGTCGGCAGCGGCGTCGGTGTTCAGGGCGCTCTTCGAGGACCGTAGAACAGCTCTGGGGAGTGTGATGGGCTTTGCGCTAGCCGACACCGTTGCGAGCTCCGCCGGTGAACGAGCCGAGGCTCGCGGTCGCTTCAGTCGCCTGCGGGTTGTCTCGATGTTGGCGTGAAGAATCGAGACGGGGCCGTACTTTAGCGTACGTTGCCGACGTCCGCTGTTTGGGCGGCTGCCAAGGTTACTGAATTATGATGATGTCGCAGGGCGCTGCGCTTCCTCTTGATCGACTCCATTGGGTGCAGCCAATACTCGCCGAGTTTTTGATCGAGCGGCTCGCTGGTAGCTTCCTCAGATCACGCGGAAGCAATCGGCCTCCTTAAGCGCGTGGTTCAGGATCGTGGTCGACAGGCGCGGACAGCCGTGCGGGCGCCCGAGGATCTGCTGCTCACGTCGCCGCGCTGTACTTGGACTCACTCCCTGAGTGGCAAATGGACAAGCACAATTAACACATCTTAAGAAGGCAGGCTCCCACGGAGCGAACGGGATCTACGTTACTGAATGCAAGGTCGGTCGGGCGGTTGTTTCGGCGCGTCCAGCTGGGGCGCCCGTGACATGTTGCCGACTACCAGCGTCGCCGTGTAAACCATCTTGGCGACGCGTGCCAGATTGTCGTAGTCGATGTACTGTGCCTCGTCGGTCACTTGGTGGTAGTCCGGATGGACACCGCGCGACAAGACTACGGCGGGAATG
>Ga0081539_10000694_pt1 | contig 67521 bp, 47 predicted proteins | sample TabmetS4T2R2_FD_71023 | JGI IMG/M metagenome (GOLD analysis project Ga0081539, IMG submission 71023) | Tabebuia heterophylla rhizosphere microbial communities from the University of Puerto Rico - S4T2R2 | ecosystem: Host-associated > Plants > Roots > Rhizosphere ...
GCGACGACTCCCCACGCGAAACACCAGGCAGCGCTCAGGATCAACGCATATTTGAGGGTCAAAATCGTCAGGAGCTTTCGTGTGAATCGGCGGATCGCCCGATCGTGGGCGGCCGAGACTTGGGGAAAATCGATTTGATCCTTTTTCATAAGGCAAGCATATCAAAACCATCTCAACAATGCTTGGAGAAACCTTCGTCCCACATTTCCCTTCCCCTGCTGTAACGCTGGAAGATCAGCCAAGGTTGCCCCAAAAAAAATGAGGAGGCAAACTGCGCCTCCTCAAGAACGGGTCCGAAAACAATCGGACACCTCACCCTGAACACCAAATTGATATTCGCATCGGTCACATCGCGGTGTGACCTAAATCAGATCGCAAGAGCTACCGTTGGTCGATCTTCACTTTGATCTTCTGCTCATTGCGATCGCGAACAATCGTCAAAAAGAATTCCATGCCGGGTTTTTCGCTATGCGCCTCGTCACCGTTCAATCGATCGATCAGACGATTCATATCAGAGGCCGAAAAGACCGGTTCATTATTGATCGCGATAATGCAATCTCCTGCTTTGATTCCCGCTCGCTCGGCCGCCCCGCCGGCCCTGACTTCGCTGACCAGGACGCCACGCGTGACGTTAAAAAATTTGGACAGCTGTTCGCTCAAAGGAGCGGTAATGATCCCGAGGTAATAACGGTTCGCATTGACGTTCGGCAATTGATTCTGAGAATTCTGCCGAAGCTTGATCTTTCCTTCGCGAATTTGCGATTCGACAAAAGCGCGCTGCTCATCGGCCTGATTACGAAAATCCCGCTCCTCTTCGAGAGCTTTGCGCGCTCCTTCTTCGTCGCCTTTCTTTTTCAGATCATCCGCTTCTTTTCGCCGATCTTCGGCGGCGGCCAACATGGCATCGACTTCCCCATAGTAAGTTTGGCGATCGTCGATGAACACGCCGCGCCTCTGCCCGAGTTCGACCGCCAGGCTCCGCTGCTCGCCATTGCGGCTGATCCCCAGAGTGACCTTGTTACCCGGCGTCGAATCGATCAGCAATCGATAGAGCTGCGCCCGGTTCTGGATTTGCTGCTCGTTGAAAGCGAGGATGACATCGTTCTCCTGCAGCCCCGCTTTACCGGCCGGACTATTCTCTTCAACCTTACCGACGACGGCGCCACGGGCCTCGGTCAGCTTCAATTGTTTGGCGCGTTCCTCGTTGACATCACCGAGATAGACCCCCAGATATCCGACTCCGCCTCGTTGGGTCAAAGAGGATCCAATCAGAGGGAAGGCCAGAGAGAAGGCCAGAGGGACAGCGAGAGGGGCGGCGGACGCCTGGAGAGGCATGTCTGCAAATCGATGCAGAACTCCGGCCGCTTTCGATTGTGCGAAGATCTCTTCTGGGGCACTGACTGTCATCAGAATGGCCGCTATCAGAACACTCCTCAGAGCGCTAAATGTTTTCAACAACATCGACCCCCGCTCTGCCTGAAAATTACTGCCAAACTGATAAAACATGACGTGAAGATTGATTGGTAAATATGGCGTGTCCGATGCCAGTCTCGCTCACGCACCAAGTTCCACGCGGAGTTTCAGGGAAAGTTCCATAAAAATTTAAGTGTTTGACGATCTTTACAATCCGGGGAGGCCGGCAACCTGTTTTCTCAACCGACCGGCAGTTTTCGTCTCCCCTCCGATCAGCCAAGCGGGCCTATCTGACCTTGAAGATGACGAGGGTCAAATCGTCTTCCTGCTCGGCATCCGAGGTCCACTCGCGGACGGCCAGTAAAATCCGGTGTTCGATCTCGGCCGCCGGCAGGTCCGCATGTTTGATGACGGTCTCGATCACGCGTTCTTCACCGTACTCTTCATTGTCGAGGTTGCGTGCTTCGATCAAGCCATCGGTGAAGGCGACGACGATGTCTCCGCTGACCAATTTCACTTCACTGTCTTCATATTCAAAGTCGCGGAAAAGCCCGAGCACCGTCCCGCCACGGTCGAGCCGTTCGATTTCCGGCGGTTGATCTTTCCGGCACCGCACGACCAGCGGCGGATTGTGTCCGGCGTTGGTATAACGCAGTGTCGAATCTTTCTCGTCAAACTCGGCATAGAAGAGGGTGATGTAACTGGCGTCGATGACCGAGTCGGCGACCTGCTGGTTGACCCGGTCAACGATCCGTTGGACCGGATGGGAGCGCGCCTTCAACTCCCCCAAGAAAGGGCGCCCCTGACCGCCGCCTTCATCGGATTGGGCGGCGAGGCTCAGCTTGAAATTATAGGCGTCGTAATAGGCCTGCACCTGGCCGCGCAAATTGGCCTGCAAATTGGCCATCATGAGAGCGGCGGAGACTCCTTTGCCGCAAACGTCAGCGACGACAATGCCGGTGAGCCCCGGCGCGACGGCCAGGTAATCATAGTAATCGCCGCTCACGGCGCGCGCCGGGATGCAGACCCCGGGGGCGAAATCGAGTTTCGCCGTGTTGGGAACGGAACGCGGAAAGAGCCTCGACTGGACTTGAGCGGCGATCGTCATCTCGCGATCCAGCCGCTGTTTCTCAGCCGATACTCGCAACAACTCACGGAGAGAGCGCGTCATCCGGTTGAACGAGCCGGCGAGGGCTCCGAGCTGATCGCGACCGGTGGTGGGAATTTCATGGTCGAACTCGCCCGCCTCGACTCGATTCGTTCCCATATAGAGATGATGGACGGCGCCCGTGATCGAACGCGTCAGAAAGACCGCCGAGCCGATCGCCAGCAACGCGATGAAAAGGAAGAAGACTCCGAGGCCCACGATCATAATGACCACGGCGTTGCCGACCAGGCTGCCGGACCTGAATTGCTGAACTCGCTGCCAAATCTTACCGGGCAACAAAAACGACATATCGACCAGCAAGACATCGCCTTCGAACTGCCGGCCCGTCGCCCATTTGGTGGTGGTCTTATAGATCGGGAGGCTCCGCGGCGGCCAGACCGCAGCCTCTCCCTTCCGGCTCAATTCGGCCATCTCTCTTTCATCGATCTGCGCTCCGTTCGAGGTCAAAATCAGGGGAGCGAGGACCTGACTGGGTTTAACATCCAGGTCGGTCGTATGCTTGAGGTGCTCACACATGCTTTCACTGATCGGATAGCTCAGTTGAAAAACGGCCGGCATGGGCTCCCTCAGTTTGATGATATGCCGGGCGCGAACGTACCTTCTGGTCATTAAGCTCTCTTCGATGACCAGCCCGTGAAACTCGTTGCGATCTTGTAACCACTCGGGCAGCCGCTCATCGTCATTGGCCGTCAGGTTCAGTCCGTGCAATTCTTCCAGAGCGCCTTCTGATGAAAATCCCTTGACCGCCACGGCCGGCGCCTCTCGCCCGAGGCCGCGCACGCTGAGCGTCACGTGGGGGAAGATCGGCGCCAGAGCGTTCGCCCGCTCCTGCAATCGACGCCGCAACTGATCCGGTCCCATGCCCTGCAAGTCCCAACTGCGCAGATCCTGGCTGAGAGACAATGAGGCCGCACGCGACTGTTCGAGATATCCGTCCAGTTGCCGGGTCACCAGGTTCGCGCTCGATTGCATAAAGACCGCGTAACCGACCAGAACGATCAACGAGACGAGCAATAAGATCGGGAGCGCGCCGATCAATAAATAGGTCACGATCAGACGGCGGCGCAAACGCCATAACAGATGCTGGGTGATCCAATATGCTCCCCGGATGCCAAAATAGCCGACCGGGATGAAACCGAGGAGGGAGATGAAATCAAAGACTCTTTTCAGCAACTCACTGCCAAAGAGCGTCCTCCCATTAACGAAAGCCCAATCGACAAACCACACTCCCAGTGCGATCAAAACGGCCTTGCCCATCCTGGTAATCGGCATCAGGCTTCTGACCAATTCGAGCACTGGGATTTTCTGCGGACGGTGTTCAGGCATAACTCAAACCTCTGTGTCACAATACGCAACAAAGGAGAATAATGGAGGGAGCATCGGCGTTTTTTCGGGTCTCAGCTCAATTCGGTTTCAAATTTTGGGTAGAGTCCGTCAATCAGTTCGCGGTGCTTATCTTCGACGAACTTGCGGCGCACCTTGAGAGTGGGAGTGAGCTCTCCCCCATCGATCGAAAACTCATGGTCGAGCAGCGCAATCTTTTTAATCTTCTCATGAGGCGCCAGATCCCTGGTCACCTCGTCGATCTTCTTCTTGAAATATTCGACGATCCGCGGGTGGCGGACGAGTTCGGATGAATCCTTCGTTTCAAGATTGAGCGATTTGGCATAGGCACGCAGAGCCTCGAACGACGGCACGATGAGGGCCGCGGGAAATTTGCGGCCATTGCCGATGACGATCGCCTGTTCAACCAGTGGGATGTTGCGGATCATGTTTTCGATCGGTTGCGGCGCGATATATTTTCCGAGGCTGGTCTTGATCAGATCCTTCTTGCGATCGGTGATCCGGATGTAACCATCCTCATCGATCGTTCCGATATCGCCGGTATGAAACCAGACCTCATCCTGATAACGCTGTAAGACCCGCTCGGTCTCCTCCGGCATGCGATAATACCCTTGCATCACATTATCGCCGTTGACCAGCAATTCGCCGTCTTCGGCGACCCGCACCTTGACGTCGCGAATGGTCTTTCCGATGGTTCCGACCCGATTCTCATGTGGACGATTGAAAGAGACCACCGGCGAGGTCTCGGTCAACCCATAGCCCTGCAAGATCGGGATTCCGGCCCCCAGAAAGATATACGCCAGTTCGGGCGAGAGGGCCGCCCCGCCGGCGACAAAGAAACGAATGCGGCCGCCGACCGCCGCGCGCCATTTGGTGAAGACGAGCCGATCCATCACCTTGTGTTCGAGCGCCAATTTGAGCGGCACTCGCGCTCCTCGATCCCGGAGCATCGCGACTTCGCGGCCGACCTCGATCGACCGGTGGAAGATCTTTTGCTGGAACGGCGTCGCCTCGGCGGCCCGCTTGTTGATTGTCGCATAGATCTTCTCGAAGAGGCGAGGAACCGCGGTCACCACCGTCGGGCGCACCTCCTTGATGTCCTCGGCGACGGTCTCGACGCCGCGCGCAAAACAGATTCTCACGCCAAACCACATATAAATATAGAGCACCGTCCGCTCGAAGACGTGCGAGAGCGGCAGGAAACTGAGCGCCACATCCCCGTCGCGCAGATTGAACAACTCGCCCGAACGCAACGTGTCAAAGACGAGATTGTGATGACTGAGGATGACGCCTTTCGGCTCGCCGGTGGTCCCTGAAGTATAGATGATCGTGGCCACATCCTCCGGCTTCGCCTGCGCCGCCAGCCGCTCATAAAGTTGAGGTTGCCGCTCGCGTTCCTCCGCGCCCTGCTGCTCGAGGGCCGCGAGGCTCATCGCGCCCTGGTCCTTCGATTCATCGAACAAGATCAGCCGCGGCCGCTCCTTACTTTTGAGAGCATCGAGCGCAGGTTGGATGCGGCGCAATTGCTTGCCGTTCGAGACGAAGAGGGTCTGCGCCCGGCTGTCGCGCAGAATATATCCGACCTGATCGACCGATTGCGTCGGATAGATCGGAACATTGATCGCAGCGTTGGCCAGAATCGCATAATCGGTGATGCTCCATTCAGGCCGGCTTTCAGACAGCAAAGCCACTCGTTCCCCCGCGCGCAGACCTTGGCGGTGGAGCCCGAGCGCGACATTTCTCACGCGCTCACTTAATTTGGCGCCGGTCAGATCGTGCCATTGCTTGTCGCGCTTGTAACAGATGACTGCCTCGCCGGCACGCCTCTGAATAGCTTGGTCGAACAACTCGTTGAGAGTACGAGGCTCATGACTGCCCATTTTTCTCACCCGTCAGAATTGTGAACTGAAAAACTCGCTTGAGACCGCGTAGATTAAGCTTTAAGCGTGTGTGGTGCAGATGGAATCAAGCACTGCTTTCGCCCGTGATCATCGATCTATTTCAATGTTTTGTCAATTTTTACCGGTGCCCGATCTTCCCGCCCCATCCCCTTTCCGGCACTCAAAGAGGCGCTCTTCGGCGGCCGAAAAATTGCGGGCCAACTATCGACGGCCAAGCCTTGACACTAACCCCTTTTTTTCTTATTCTTTGCGTTCGTGTTTTTCACGATATTTAATGGAGATCATATCTATGTCAACCTACTTTCCTAGTGGCAAGGGTTTGGAACAACACCGACAGTGGCACATCATCGATGCCACCGGACTGACCGTCGGCCGTCTGGCCAGTGAAGTCGCACGGATCCTGATGGGCAAGAACAAACCGACCTATACTCCATTCCTTGACACGGGCGATCACGTGATCGTCATCAATGCCTCGAAAGTTGTCTTCAAGGGCAATAAGACTAAGGCCCAAGATAAGTTCTATCGTCATCACACGGGCTGGCCGGGGGGATTGAAAGAGATCTCGGCCGATAAATTGCTTGTCAAGAATCCGGCGCGGCTGCTTGAACTTGCCATCAGGGGCATGCTTCCCAAGACCAAGCTCGGGCGCGCGATGAGCAGTAAGCTCAAAGTCTACGCTGGAGCCGAGCATCCGCACGGAGCACAGAAACCGGCGGCGCTTGCCCTTTCAGCCAAGTAGCACACTGACCAAATTTCAGCCATCTCGACCGGTTCACCTCTCTGTCGAGGATTCATCGGGATGGCGCATGAATATTATTGAGGAGCGAATTCAAACGTGGCTGATATTCAGTATTATGGAACTGGGAGACGAAAGAGCGCCACGGCGCGCGTCTACCTGCGTCCTGGAAACGGCGGTTTCAAGGTTAACCGCACTTCGATCGATACCTATTTCAAGAACGAGACGTTGCGCATGATCATTCGCCAGCCGTTGCAGCTGACCGACACACTCAGCAAATTTGATGTGCTGGTCAATGTCGCCGGCGGCGGTCCGGCCGGACAGGCCGGGGCGGTGCGTCACGGCATCGCTCGCGCCCTCGTGGAGTTCAATGCCGAGCTGCGCAAGAAACTTAAGAAGGCCGGCCTCTTGACGCGTGATCCGCGAGCTAAAGAACGCAAGAAGTACGGTCAGAAGGGCGCGCGTAAACGCTTCCAGTTCTCGAAACGATAAAATCAGTTTTCAGTTTCCAGTCTGCGGTCTTCAACCTGATCAACTGAAGATCGCAGACCATCAGCTGAAAACTATTCCATTGCCGGCTTCGTCATTGGTTGTTCTGCTGAGAGACCGAGAATTCCGGGGCCGGTGAGTACATCAAACCATTTTACGGAGGCATGATTGGCTACTGTTACCATGAAAGAGTTGCTCGAAGCGGGAGTCCATTTCGGGCATCAGGTCCGCCGTTGGAACCCGAAGATGAAAGAATATATCTTCGGAGAGCGTAACGGCATCTACATCATCGACTTGCAAAAAACCCAGCGCATGTTCAAAGAGGCCATGAAGTTCCTCTCGACGCTCATGGGCGAGGGCACCAACAAGACGATCCTTTTTGTCGGAACGAAGCGTCAAGCACAAGACGCGATCAAAGAAGAAGCAGTCCGTTGCAATCAGTTTTACGTCAACCAGCGCTGGTTGGGAGGATTGCTCACCAATTTCCAAACGATTCAGAAATCGATCAAGCGTTTTAAAGAGATTGAAGCGATGCAGGCCGATGGCCGCATCGAGCAGTACGCCAAGAAAGAGCGGCTGCAGATCGAGCGCGAGCGTCAGGCTCTGGAGAAGAATCTCTCGGGAATCAAAGACATGAAGAAGCTGCCCGATGCGATCTTCGTCATCGACACCAATAAAGAAGAGATCGCGGTGAAAGAAGCCAGGCGGCTGGGGATTCCGGTGGTGGCGGTAGTCGATACGAACTGCACACCCGAGGGCGTCAATTTCATCATCCCTGGCAATGACGATGCCCTGCGCGCGGTCCGGCTCTTCGCTTCGCGAATCGCTGATTCAATTCTCGAGGGTCAACAACTAGCACAGCAAAAAGAGGCGGAAGAGGCGGCGATTGCAGCAGAGCAGGCCAAGGCAAGTGGCGTCACAGTGGAGATTGCTCCGCGTCAACATCGCGAGCGAGGCGAGCGGGGCGGCCGCGGGCGTGATCGCAACCGCGGCGACCGGCGTAATCGAGGCGGCGGCGGCGGCGATCGTGGTGACCGAGGCGGCGATCGAGGCGGTGATCGAGGCGGCGAGCGGGGCGGTGAGCGGGGCGATCGAAGACCGGCTGTCCAACCTGCGGCCGGAGCGGCGGCAGCGGCGGCGGCTCCTCAACCAGGCGGTGAGGCTCAGACGGCTCCGGCTCCGGAACCTTCCGTTCAGCCCGCAGCTCCTCGCGAAGAGGCAGCCGCACCGAATCGGCCGGTTGAAGCTCCTGTCGAAAGCGCAGCAGAGTCAGCGTAGTCCAATTTTCAGCAGTGAAAACCTGCTATCCAATTACGACGGCGCAGCCACTGCCCATTGAGTGCGGCTGCGCCGTTTTTGCGAATTCGTTATTATTAACGAAGAGCAGTGGGGATGAAGGAGGGGGGCTCAACTCATCCGCTACTGCCTTTTAACAGGGGAAGAGATATTTATGGCAATTACGGCAGAAATGGTTAAAGCTCTGCGCGAAAAGACAGGCGCGGGGATGATGGAATGCAAAAAAGCGCTCACCGAAGCCGATGGCAATGAGGAACAAGCAATCGAGAATCTGCGCAAATCGGGGCTCGCGAGCGCCAAGAAGCGAGAGGGACGGATTGCGGCAGAGGGGATCGTCGGTTCATACATCCACATGGGCGGCAAGGTCGGTGTGTTGGTCGAAGTCAACTGCGAGACGGATTTCGTCGCGCGCAGCGATGAATTCCAGAAATTCGTCAAGGACCTGGCGATGCATATCTGCGCTTCCGAGCCGCAGTATGTGGGCAAGGAAGATCTTCCCGCCGAATTGATTGAAAAAGAGCGCGAGATCGCTCGCGGCCAGGCGCTCGCCGATCCGAAGAACGCGAGTAAGCCCGAGAACATCATCGAGAAGATGATCGAGGGCCGCCTCGAGAAGTTCTACACGGAGACGATTCTCCTCGAACAGCCATTCGTCAAAGACCAGGCGGTCACGATCGGCGAATTGGTCGTTCAGCTGACGGCCAAGACCGGCGAGAAGATCAGCATTCGCCGCTTCACCCGCTACAAAATGGGCGAAGGCTTGGAGAAACGCCAGGAAGATGCTGCTTGAGAGGCGGCGCCGCCATCAGCAAATTGTTGAAAATTTGTGATGCGTGATGTGTAATTCTGGCCATTTGCACATCACGTATTCTCCATTACGCAATACTTATCACCGTGTCAGATCAATCTAAAAAGGCAAGACCTCGTTATCACCGCATCATGCTCAAGCTGAGCGGTGAGGCACTAATGGGCGAGGCAAGTTATGGCATTGATCCCAATGTCATCGAACGTGTCGCGCAAGAAGTGAAGGAAGTTCACGGTTTGGGTGTCGAAATGGCACTGGTCGTCGGCGGCGGCAATATCTTTCGCGGACTCAAGGCGAGCACTTCAGGAATGGATCGCGCCTCCGCGGATTATATGGGCATGCTGGCGACGGTCATGAACGCCGTCGCGCTGCAAGATGCATTGGAGAAGATCGGGGTCTTCACGCGCGTCGTTTCCGCGATCGAGATGCGGGAAGTTGCCGAGCCGTTCATCCGCCGCCGCGCGATTCGCCACCTCGAAAAAGGACGCATCGTGATCTTTGCGGCCGGCATCGGCCAGCCATTCTTCACGACCGATACCGCCGCCGCCATGCGCGCGCTCGAGATCAAAGCCGACGTGCTGATGAAGGGGACCGGCGTCGGCGGCATCTATACGGCTGACCCTCGCAAAGATGCCAATGCAGTCAAAATCGACGAACTCAGTTATATGCGCGTCTTGCAGGAAGAGCTGGCCGTCATGGATACTTCGGCCATCTCGCTCTGTAAAGACAATCGGCTGCCAATCCTGGTGTTTAACATGAATGAATCCGGCAATATCAAGCGTGCGGTGCTGGGTGAACGGGTCGGATCGATCGTCAGGCCGGATGACGAAATTAACGAGAAGTAATTGAATTATCTTAGCCCAGTAGCGAGTGACGGGTTATCACCTCGTCACTCGTTGCTGTCTCTGTCGGAGGAAAAGTATGATCAAAGAGATCACCAAAGATACCAAGATCAGGATGGAGAAAGTGCTTGAAGATTTCCGTCATAAGCTGACCAGCGTCCGGACCGGCCGCGCCTCGACCAGCCTCATGGACAACGTCACGGTCGAATATTACGGCTCGCAAATGCCGCTCAATCAGGTTGCGACAATCCACGCTCCGGAAGCTTCCATGCTGACAGTTCAACCTTTCGACCCATCGCTCATCAATGAAATCGAAAAGGCCATTCGCAGCTCGGAACTCAATGTCAATCCTTCAAACGACGGTAAACTGATCCGCATTCCGATCCCGCCTCTCACCGAAGAACGCCGTAAACAGATGGTCAAGGTCGTTCACGAAATGGCGGAAGATCATAAGACCGCCGTCCGCAACATCCGCCGCGACTCCAACGATAAATTGAAAAAAGCTCTCAAAGATAAAACCATCTCGGAAGATGAAGAAAAAGGCGGATTGGACGAAGTGCAAAAATTGACCGATCTCCATATCACCAAGATCGGTGATTTGAGTAAGCATAAAGAAGACGAAATCATGAAGGTCTAAACAAAAGATGGAGGGTGAAGGTGGAAAGGCAAGGTTCCGCCCTTCATCCTTCATCCTTCATCCTTCATCCCTCATCCTTCATCCCTCATCCTTTCTTTCCTTCTGACTTCCCTTCACATGGTCCCTTTGATCAACCCGCCATCAACCTGCAAAGAGACGCCTGAGATATAGCCGGCGCGCTCCGAGGCCAGAAAGGCCACAACCTCCCCGATTTCGCGCGGTTCACCAAGCCTTCGCAGCGGAATTTCAGTCGCCGCCTGAGCAAAGTATTGTTCGTAAGTCATCCCGTGTTCTTTAACGCGAACGTCGGCGAGGGCATATTGCCGGTCGGTCAGGATATGGCCGGTCAAAATCGCATTGACTGTAATATTATCCGGCCCCAACTGATTCGCCATCGTCTTGGTCAATCCCGACAGTCCTGCCCGCAATGTGCTTGAAATGGTCAGTTCGTCAACCGGTTGTTTGGCGACCAGCGAGGTGAGATGGATGATCCGGCCCCAGCGCCGCGATTGCATCTCGGGAATGACCAGTCGAGAGAGACGAATGACATTCATCAGTGTCGATTCGACTCCGGCCATCCATTGTTCGTCACTCAATTCGAGAAAACGTTTGACCGGAGGGCCGCCGGTATTGGTCACCAGGATATCAACCTCTCCAAATTGTTCGACGGTTTGATCAAACCATCTCTCCATCTCGGCGGCGGAAGAGACATCAGCGGCAACCGCCATCACCTCGCCCTCATCAGCGATCTCGGCGCGCGCCTTCTCGAGGCTTTCGCCGTTCCGCGCGCAGATCGAGACGCGGCACCCTTCTTTTGCGAGCGCGATGGCGCACGCTTTGCCGAGCCCTTTACTGGCGGCGGCAATCATTGCGACACGACCATTGATTTCGAGATCCATGGTAAAGAATGATACACGATCATTGAAAAAACGGCAGCCCGCTCGCGCAAGCTGCCGTAGTCTTGATTACCTGTTATTTTATCGCGGTTAAAAACTGAACCGAATGTTGAAATCCAACTGGCGTGCCTGCCCAGAGCCGTTCGATCGTCCGAAGAACGGTGACGTCAGCGATCCGAAATAATTACCATAGTTGACCCGATTGAGGAGATTCGAGGCCGTCACTGAGATCGTCACGTTCAACCGTTGAGACTCGTTGCCGCCGAATGGTCCTCCGCCCATTCCCATCGGCCCGCCAAAGCCACCCCCGCCGCCTGGGCCACGACCACCACCACCGCCTCCACCACCCTGGCCGCCGCCACGTCCGCCGCCTCCACCACCCAGGCCGCGGCCTCCGCCGCCGCCACGTCCGCCGCGCGCACTATCGCCGCCAGTGGCGTCAGTCGAGCCATTTTGTGCGACTCTCCCACCGCGCGGCCCGAAGAATCCAAAGGTCTTGCTCAGCGTCATATTTACGTTGAAGGCGCCAGGGCTTTCAGCTTTGACGCCGTTGGGAAAGAGCGCCAGCGCCGCGGCCACTCGCTCTCTGGTGACCGGATCATAGGCCGCCAGGACTTGCGGATAGAAGCTGGCCGGCAGATCGGAGTTGCGGTTGATCCCCGCCGGACGATCATTGAAGAAGGTGTCGCCGTTATTGTCCAGGCCGGTAGTAATATTGAACGGCGCGCCCGATGACACGATGATCATCGGCTGGAGACGGAATCCTTTGGGCAGATTGACCATTCCACCGACGAAGAACGAATGACGGCGATCCGTGAATGCACGCCCCCACTCAGAAGCCAGATCGTAATTATTCGCCGGTGTGGACAGTGACGAATCGGAATCGCTGTTGGTCCATGATAACGTATACCGACTGAAGAAAGAGACCTTGCCGAAGCGCCGGTCAAGCCTAAACTCCAAGCCCTTGTAGATGGAACTTGCCGATGATTCGATCTGATAGATATTGCCCTGTGTTGGAAAGGGCCGGATCAATTTGGTCGGATCGTTCGGATCGGGCAGGGGCGCATTGATGTTGCGTGAGCGAAATTGATGGATCCCCTTGTAATAGGTAAAACCGACCGTTCCAATCAAATTCTTCGGCAATTGCCGTTCGACACTGCCCTGGAAATTGATCGTGTATGGCGCATTAAGGTCACGATCCAGGACACGGACGTAGGTGTTGCGCAGATTGAGAAAACTACTATCCAGCGGAGGCGGGACCGGATTGGCCGGATCGAAGACCGGGTTATTGATGATATAACTCTGCTGGGCAACGCCGTTGTAACGCAAGACGTTCTCGTAGAGGTTTGTCGTCAGCCGGTTGAAGAAGATTCCGCCGCCACCTCTTAAAACCGTCTTGCGATCTTTGAATGGCGTCCATGCCACGCCGAGGCGCGGCGCAAAATTGACCTTGTCTCGCAAGTGATTTTGGAATTCGTGGCGCAGTCCGAACGAAAGGGTCAATGATTGCCTCAACCGGTAATCATCCATAATGAACCAAGAGGCCTGGTACTGGCTATATTTGAGGAGCGGATCGCCAGTGTTGATCGTGAACTGGCGCGCACGCCCGGCGGCATAATCGTCCAGACTGGAAAAAGTGAAGGTGCCGTTGAAATTGCGCCCGCTCAGGTTTTCAAAACTCTCGTTCTCAAACTGAATCCCGCCCTTGATCGTATGCGCCTTTCGCGTATAAGTCAGATAGTCCTGATACTCGATCGACCGTTGCAGCGAATCGTTCGGGCAACAGGGCGAACCGCCACCGTTGAAGGCATCGATCACATTGATTGCCACCCCCGTCGTATTGGGGCGCGTCATGCTATGCTCACGCTGGTATTGTAGCCGTGATTCATGGATCAAATGCGAGTTGATGATCATCGTCTCGGCGAGCCGCACGGTATGGTTGGAGTTTTCACCGCTCGTCGCGCGCTCTTCCAGAGTGAGACTGCTGCCACTGTTGCCGCCGCCACCGCCGCCACCGAAGAACATTCCGAATCCACCGCCAATACGTGGAGCGAACTCCGAGTTCGTCGTTTTGGATCCGCTGTATGAATACCCCATCGTCAGCGTGTTTTTGTTGTTGATGAGATATCCGCTCCGAGTAAAGAGGTTCGAGTTCTTGACCGGCGCTGAGACGTTGTCGACGAAATCGCCATTGAGGGTCTTGGCGACAATCAGCCCCTCTCCGTTCAAATTGCGACGTTCGATATTGCCGAAGAAGTCGAGCTTCTTCTTGATCAACGGGCCGCCGAAATTAAAGGAATAACGTTTTTGATCGAAATCGGATTTGCCCCGCGTGGCAAAAGCATTGCGCGCATCGAGCGCCGAATTATGTTCGCCGAAACTGCCGCTGCCGCGCCATTCGCCCAGTCCGGGCTTGGTGATGATCTCGACGCGGCTGTAACCGGGATGCGCGAACTCGGCGGAGAATGGATTCTGGTTGACACGGATCTGCATAATCGCTTCTTTGGGAGGTAACCGCCCTCCGCTGAAACCATCAACCATGATTTGCGCGCCGCCCTGTCCGCCTTGCCCGCCACCCGCGCCAGGGCCGGCCAGCGCATTCAGAAAATCGCGGAGATCATCCTCGTTATCGGGCAGATTCTTGATAAACTCCTCGCCCAGGACCGTCGCCGACATGTTTTGATCCGGCTCGACCGAGATATTGCCGCTCTCCGCTTTGGTCTCGACAACTTCATTGACTGCCGCGACGGTCATGACGACCTTGATCGCTCCTTCTGCCGCCGGAACCTTCAGATCACTCTCAATGTGACTTTGGAATCCTTTAAAGGTACTGGTCAGAGTATAGATACCAGGGGCGACATTCTGGATTGAGAATTCGCCATTGTAGTTGCTCTTGGTCGTCCGCCGTTTACCATCTTTACTGATCAATGTGATCTCGGCATTCGGAATCACGGCGTCGAGTTCATCGACGACTTGACCACGCAGTATCGTATTCTGCGCAAAGACCGTGTTCCGCGCAAAGACTATGAATGCTAACAGGACGATCACAACAACAATCGGGGATAGTTGATAGATTCTATCTTTCATCTCACTCGTTTCCTTCGCCACCTCTTTAGCCGCTTCTTTAGCCACTTTCTTCTTGGCTCCCTTCTCCATCACTATTTACGGTAATCGCTCGAAAATTTACAAAAATCTTACTTTTTTATCATTACTTGTTATGGTTTGCGACTTTTCCGATTTTCGGGTGAGGACTGCAATTGGAGGTAAGATTACTGCAATCCACACGCGTTTAAAGACGAATCATGAATGGATGCAGTTTCAAAAAATTCGCGATTTGTGAATGTTGACCCGGACTTGAGAGACCGCATAAGACGGAAGCCGGACGAAATATTCGTGCATTTCGTTGATTTCGCGATTTCCGCCTGTTTTCCGGTCACCTCGCATCACCCGCATCAATTGACACCGCATAACCTTTGCCGTAGCTTATCCGCGTATACGTCCATCACCGGCAGCTGTTGACCAGCTGCGCTCAACGCATTTCACGGATAAAACCAGGAGACAATTGTGGCTGATTTCATTCGCATCACTCACGGAGATAATCCCTATCAGCGTGAGGTTCAGGGCAAGGCCAATGAACCGATCACTGTCGCCGCGTTGCTCGACCGAAGCCGGGCGCTGGTCGGCGTCCGGGCTCTCGATTACTCGCTGGAAGCGATCTATGACCGGTTGGAGCATAACGCTCCGCGCATCGCCGTGATCGGAGGCTCACCTGATCATCCGGCGCATATTATGGATCACGAGACAACGGCGCGCGCGGCAATTCGCATCTGGCAAAACGGCGGGGTGCCTTTCGCCTTTTCAACGCCCGTCTTGTGTGATGGCACCGCTCAATCGAACACGGGGATGTGTTACTCGCTCCAGTCGCGAAATGCGATGACCGAGATGATCGTCAATCAGATGGAAGCTCAGTCATATCACGGGGCCTTTGTCATTCAGGGATGCGATAAACAACCGCTGGCCGCAGTCGCAGCGCTCGCCGCGCTCGACGTCACCCGCCAGGCGCGCGGAGACGCCCCTGTCTTCGCCACCTTCGCGCCCGCGCACGTTCTCAAAGGAGGCGTGATCCCTGACGATCTCAGAGACGAACTCGAAGAGATCGCACAATCGGCCGCCCGCATGAACCATCAGGAGATCGCCGATGATCTGCGCGACGCGCTCGCCTACGTTCTGCAGTGCTCATCGAATACGCAGTTTCAGGGTGTTCTGATCCGGGCAGTGGCGGCCGGGGTGATCACACACGATCAGCACAAAGATTTCGAAAAACGCCTGGCGGTCAATACCTGCGACGGAAAGGGCGGTATTTGCGCGTTCAACGGGACCGGCAATTCATCGCGCCACCTCGTCTCGGCGCTTGGTCTGGTTCATCCGGCGCTCGAACTGCTCACAGCCCCGCCGGGTCAGGAAGAGGTCGATCAAGCCGTCGATGCGCTCTTCTCTTATTGCAACAACCGGGACTATTCAGTCTCGGAGATGGTCAAGGCCAACGTCGAAAACGCCATTCGCATTCACTCGACGACCGGCGGATCGACCAACCTCATGATGCATTTCGTCTCGGCCGTCATTCACGCCGGCATCAATTTTTCAATCTGGGATTACGATCGCATCCGCCGGGCCACGCCGATTCCGGACCTCTTCGATTACAGCTTGACCCAGGGCCGCACCATCTTCGAATTGGCTCAGCAATGCTGCGCGGGACAGATTCGTGGCATGGAGACGGTGCTTTACGAACTGAAGCGTAACGATGTCCCGGTGACGCTCGACTCTCCGACGGCAACGGGAACGACCTGGAGAGAGAGACTCGCCGATCAGCGGAACCTCGCGGCGACGGGCGTCACGAACAATCCCATCATTCTGAGCAAGCCCCGCCGTCCGATCAGCGGCATCGACGTTCTTCAAGGCAATTTCTTCGACTCGGCTGTCGTCAAGATCAGCGGCATGCCGGATGCGCAACTCGACGAGTTCGATACCAAACTCGCCATCGTGCTCTATTTTGAAAACGAAGACGACGCGAATGCACGGCTGCTCGAGGCCGACTTTCTCGACTCGATCAAATCGGACGAGAACGTGACGCAGATCGACCTCTTGCGAATTTACGAACACAACGCGAAACGGCCGCTCGAGGCGCCGCTCACTTCGCTCTCGCGCGAAGACCTCTTCGATCGTTTACTGCACGACAAGATCATCAAATTTGCGGTGGTGATTAGCGGACAGGGTCCTGAAGCATATGGAATGCCCGAAATGTTCACCCCGATGCAGCATATCAATGCCAATCGCCACATGAAGAAACTGGCGATGATCCTGACCGACGGCCGTTATTCGGGAGTGTCGTACGGGGCGGGAATCGGTCATCTCACGCCGGAAGCCAAGAACGGCGGCGGGATTCTCTATTTGCGGACCGGCGACATCATTCAAGCCAATCTGCGCGCGCGGAATATCATCCTGATCGACCGCCAGGCATTGCGCGAACGGCATGAAGTCGTCGCCGAAGCAGGCGACCTGGCCGCCCAGCGAAGCGAACTGGGCGCAGAGCGTTTGCGGCGCATCAACTATCGTCTGACCGCCATCGCGCCGACCAACCGCATGCGCGATGTGAGCGACGCCGCTCATGGAGTAGTGCCGAATGCTGTGGCAGAATGCGCATTACAGACCTTCATCGAATTCGCAAACAGAGACTTGGCCGTCGCCAGTGATTGAGAAATTGCCGCGGCCATTCGAGAGTTATCACGCTGAGTCAACGGATGGCTTAAGACAACCGGTGCCATCTACTAAGCCAGGAGATCAGATGAAAATGATTTTACTCACAGCGTCAATTCTAATGACACTACTGCTTTTCGGGACGGTTCTCGCCGCCGACAATGACATCGAAAAGCGCGTTGAAAACGGTTATGCCGACAGCAATGGCGTGAAGATCCATTATGCGGCGCTCGGCGACAAAAAATCGCCGCTCATCGTCATGATCCATGGATTTCCGGATTTCTGGTACTCCTGGCGGGATCAAATGAACGCCCTTTCCAAAGACTACTATGTCGTGGCCATCGATCAGCGCGGATACAATTTGAGCGATAAGCCGAAAGGCGTTGAAAATTACGATATGCGGTTGCTCGTCGGCGATGTGGCGGCGGTGGTCAAACATCTCGGCCGCGAAAAAGCGATCATCGTCGGTCACGACTGGGGCGGCGCGGTCGCGTGGACGATGGCGACGTATATGCCGCAAATGGTTGAGAAACTCATCATTCTCAACCTGCCGCATTTGCGCGGCCTCGCTCGCGAACTCGCCAACAATCCCCAGCAACAGAAGAACAGCGAATATGCGCGGAAATTCCAGCAGCCGGATGCGGCCCAGAGCGTTAAGATAGAACAGTTGGTATTCTGGGTGAAAGACCCGGAAGCCAAGAAAAAGTATATCGAAGCGTTCAATCGCTCGGATTTAGAGGGGATGCTGAACTATTACAAGCGGAACTATCCCCGCGAGCCATACAAAGAAGACACTTCTCCGGTCAACAAGATCAAGATGCCCGTGTTGATGATTCATGGATTGGACGATTGGGCCTTGCTTCCCGGCGCGCTCAACAACACGTGGGAGTGGCTCGAAAAGGATTTGACCTTGGTGACGATTCCTGGCGCCGGCCATTTCGTCCAGCAGGACGCGTCCGAAATGGTCACGCGCTCAATCAAGATGTGGCTGAACAGATAACAAGATCCGCACCAGGGTATCCTTGTGGGAATGCTGATGAATCAACTGGCGATACGCGGAGGCCATCCGGTCCGGACCAAACCGTTCACGCGCTGGCCGATCTACGATGAACGTGAAGCGCGCGGGCTGCAAGCCGTGCTCGAAAGCGGTAATTGGGGCGGTTATCCTTGCCCCAATGATCTGGCGCGTGAATTCGCGAGCAAGTTCGCGGCATTTCACGGCGCAAGTTACGGAGTCGCCGTCGCCAATGGGACGGTCTCATTGGAACTCGCCCTGGAGGCGGCTGGAATCGGTTTCGGCGATGAAGTGATCGTTCCGGCCTATACCTGGGAAGGGACCGCCGCCGCCGTCCTCTTCGCCGGAGCGGCGCCCGTCTTCGTCGATATCGATCCGCAGACTTATTGCCTCGACGTTGCCATGATCGAAGCGGCGATGACCGAACGCACCAGGGCGATCATTCCGGTCCATCTAGGATTTCGCTTCGCCGATCTGGACGCGATCATGAATCTGGCGGCGCGGCACGGATTGTTCGTCCTCGAAGACTGCGCGCATGCGCACGGCGGCCGCTGGCGAGACAAAGGCGCGGGGGCGCATGGCCATGCCGGCAGCTTCTCGTTTCAGACGAGCAAGCTCATGACGGCAGGCGAGGGCGGCATCGTCATCACGAGCAGTATCGATCTGGCCGATCAGGTCATCCGTCTGGCAAATTGCGGGCGCCCTCCGCGACGCGAGTCGCGAGGTCAACCCGCCCTCGGTCACAATTACCGGATGACGGAATTTCAAGCGGCGATTTTGTCGGCGCAACTTGAACGATTGGACGAACAGACCGGCCGGCGCGAAGACCGGACGAAACTGCTCGAAGAAGGGCTCAAAAACATCAACGGCATCTCCCTGCTCCGACGCGATGATCGAATCACTCGTCAAGCAAGCTATCATTACGTCTTCAAGTTTCACCCGGAAGGGTTCGGAGGCATTCATCGCAATGCTTTCGTCGCGGCGCTCAACGCGGAGGGCATTCCCTGCGACGGCCGGTTTTACGAAGCCGTCTACCGCTCATCGCTCTTCGAATTCGCGGCGGAAAAATATCCGGCCTGGGCACAGGCGAAACACGATTTTCATTGCCCGATTGCCGAACGCGCCGGCTCTCAAGAATCGGTCTGGTTGCCTCATCAACTCTTCCTCGGCGATGAGGCGGACGTAGCCGACATCCTGACCGCGATTGCAAAGATTCAGGCGCGAATCGACGAGTTGATCGGATACGAGGACGAAAGAATTCACATCCAGGGCATGTCGCGGGCGCAGCGCGCATTGCTCGAATCGAAACCACCATATTGAATAACCGGAGATTTCTTAAACTATGACCAACAAACGATTGGGCCTCGGCTTTATCGGCAGCGGCTTCATCACTCGTTTCCATATCAAATCATTCATTGCGGTACGTAACGCGGATGTGCGCGGGGTATGGAGCCCCAATCATCAACGTGCGGAAGAAGCGGCGGCGCTGGCGAACGAACTGCGTGTCGGCGATTGCCGGGCTTTCAATTCAATCGAAGAGATGGTCGCCTCTCCCGAAATCGATGCCATCTGGCTCTGTGGGCCGAATCACAAACGCATCGAGAACCTCGAAGCAATCGTCAAAACGATCAAATCGGGTAAAGGTTCGCTGAGGGGCATCGCCATTGAAAAACCGTTGGCGCGCAATGTGGCCGAAGCCAAACGAGTGATCGAGCTGATCGAAGAATCGGGTCTCCTGCATGGTTATCTTGAAGACCAGTTATTTGAACCGGGGATCACACGCGGCCGCGAGATCATCTGGCGCCGCGCGGCGGCCCTGACCGGCCGCCCTTATCTGGCGCGTTGCGCCGAAGAGCATAGCGGCCCGCATATGCCGTGGTTCTGGCAAGGCGATCTCCAAGGCGGAGGAGTGCTCAACGATATGATGTGCCATTCAGTCGAAGTCGCACGATTCCTGCTCACCGATCCGGCCAAACCGCGCAGCAGCGTCAAGCCCCTCAAAGTTTCGGCGACCATCGCGAGTTTGAAATGGTCGCGTCCGGAATATGCCGGTCTTCTCCAACAAATGATGGGGCCGGAGGTCGATTACCGCACCAGACCGTCAGAGGACTTTGCGCGAGCGACGATCTATTACGCCGATGACGAAGGTAATCCGCTGATCGCCGAGGTCACGACGTCGTGGAGTTACGTCGGAGCGGGTCTTCGTCTCTCTTCGGAACTGCTCGGTCCCGAGTATTCCCTCTCGATCAATTCGCTCGATACCAGCCTCAAGCTCTTCTTCAGCCGCCGGGTCCAAGGCAAATCGGGTGAAGACCTCGTTGAAAAACAGAACGCGGAACAGGGCCTTATGCCGGTCGTCGCCAGCGAGGCTGCGGAATACGGATATGAAGCCGAAAACCGTTATTTTGTTGACTGCTTTCTCGACGGCAAACAGCCGGAGGTCAATTGTTACGACGGCCTGGAGGTCACGCAGTTACTGATGACCGCATATCAGAGCGCGGAACAGGAACGCACGGTCGAGTTCAACCCGAAGGAGATCGAGACATTCGTTCCGGCGGTCGCACGCGGCGCATGGAATCCCAGAAAATAACATTTCGCAATGAGCATTCCGCCGAACAGCATTTTTCACTTCGCTGTTCAGGATCAACCCGAAGCCTGCCCCCTGCTCCCTGGCCCATGGTCCCTCATACTTTTTCATAAAATTCAGGACGCAGGGAGCAGGGGTCAGAAAATTGCCCGGGACCTGATCACTCATCTAAAAGTGCTGTAAATATGAAAAGACTACCTCTTTGCCGCATCTCACTTCTGTCTCTTCTCTTCTGCCTGCTCCCCGTTGCGGCCGGTAACTCCGGGGCGGTTACTCATCGGATAGTTAACGGATGGATCATCACCCTCGAAGAACCGACCGGCATCTATCGCCGTGACCAGGAGGTCGTCACCGTTAAATTGAACTTCAAACCCGGAGAAGCCCCCAAAGAATATTCACGATATTTACGCGTGATCGACTCCAACGGCCGTCAAGTCGTCTCTCAGGTCGAGGTCACTGAGAGCTATGCTGACGGCTCGATCAAAACTGCCGACCTGCTCTTTCAAGCGACGATCGTCCCCGGCGAACGGCCCACGTTTCGTGTGTTGGTGATAAATGATCACTCGCAAAATGATCCTCGCAACCCGTCAGAGCCGTCAGAGCCGTTAGAGCCGTTAGAGATAGTTGCGCGCAAAATCGGCACGGGGCGCTTTGAAATGGCGAACGACCGGTTCGGCGTCATCGCCAACCTGGGTTTCGAGCAGACGGAACCGGCGATCGTCTCAGCTTTCAATAAAACGGCGGGAGAGCACCGCATGCTCAACCTGATCGATACGTCGCCGGAGATCAACGAGCGGCTGATCTTCGGCAAGAAGGGCGCGGGTTTCGGAACCTTCATGCTGCCACCCGAATCGTCACAGACGGATCAACACGAAAGCGCATTCGATCGGATCGAGATCATCGAGGCCGGCCCGCTTCGAGCACGCGTCAAACTCAGTGGCGCGCGTTTCCGCGATCTGCGCGAGACCTGGGAGTTTACCTGGCACCTCGGCAGTCCGGTCTTACGGTGGAAAGCATATCTAGAGAAAGCAGAATTAGGATGGGCATACGGTTTCTTCTTCTCGGCGGTTTCAGCGTCGCCCTATGAGCCGTTCGATCGTTGGATCGGCGGCGCTGAAGTTGGTTTTCCCGATGGTTGGGAAACGGACAACCCTCCGGATCACAAGATCGGACCCAACAACTTCTTAGAGCTGCCGGGCCGCCACCTGCTCTATTACAGACGCCAGGAGAATTACGGCGCGCTCGGATTTTACGAAATGGATCGAGAGCTTAGTTGGGATGGAATCGGCGCGCGCCAATTCTCTGCGATCAGAAAATTCATCGATGATAAGAATTCGATCGAGATTGCGCTCGCATTTCCCAATTGGAAAGGGACCGAAACGGTTCTCGAAGGCAGAAAAGAGTATCGAAAATTCATCCAGCCAATTCTTTCGGTAGTAAGAGCCGCAGAGCTGGATGTCGGCGATCGCCCGCCCGTTTCATCGCAATCCGGGCAACAGATCTCAATCCGCCCGGTCGCGGAATTGCAACGTGACGCAGCAGGGAGTCCTCTTGACTTGCGGCTCGACGGTGATTGGAAGATCAACCATGCCGAAAAGTCTGAAGGTGAAAAACAAGGTTTCTATCGCGCCGATCTCGATGATTCTTCGTGGCGCACCGTGCAAATTCCCGGCTCGGTTCATACACAAATTCTTCCCGCTCCACAGTATTACTCTAAAAAAGCGGATTGGATCAGCGATCAAGAGTGGTGGTACCGCCGCCGTTTCGCCGCCCAGCCCGCAATGAACGGCAAACGGTTGTGGCTGAAATTTGAAGCCACCGATTATTTCGCTGATATCTATCTCAATGGTGAGTTGCTCGGCACTCACGAAGGTTATATCGACCCTTATCAGTTCGATGTCACTGACAGGCTCAGGTTGGACGGAGAGAACACGCTGGCGGTTCGAGTGTGGACCCCGGTGAGTTATTACTGGCGACACCGGCCCTACACGGTCAAAGGATCTTACGGCGCGGTCGATCAGAAACCGGATAATATTACGCCGCTCGGGATCACACGCTCCGTGCATCTCATCGCCACCGGGCCGGTAACGATCGACAATGTCGCGGTCGATACGCGCATCAACCAGGATGGCAGCGCCGACGTCATCATCGATCTTGCCCTTGATGCCAAGCAAGAGTTGACGCCCGAAGTGATCTTGAGGCTCAAGCCACGTAACTTCGTCGCTCCAACCGGCCTTGAATTGAAATCTCAATCTGCTCTCACTCCGCGTTCAAATACCTCTCGTTTCATCCTTCACGTGGAAAAGCCCGAACTGTGGTGGACCTGGGATCACGGAAAACCGAATTTGTATACCCTTGAGATCATCGCCAAGGCCAGTAACGAGTCATCCGATTACCGCTCGCTCGCCGTCGGCATTCGCGAGATTGAACATCTCGACTGGAAGTTTTATCTCAACGGCAAAAGGATGTTCATCCGCGGCACCAATTCCTACTACAATCTATTCCTCTCTGAAATGCGCCGCGGCGACTACGAACGCGACTTAGAACTGATGCGCCGGATGAACATCAATATGATCCGGCTGCATTGTCATTACAGCAACCCGGATTTTTACGATCTCTGCGACGAACAAGGGATTCTCGTCTGGCAGGATTACTTGGAAGCGTGGTATCCGGAAGATCGAGCCTTTTCGATCAAGGCCGCGCGGCTCTACGATGTGCATATCAGATACATCCGAAATCATCCATCCATTGCGGTCTGGGCGACGAGCGATGAAGAGTCGCTTGAAAACTATCGCGATCTGACCAAACATCTCGAACCACGGCTCTACCTTCTCGATCCGCAGCGCCGCCCGGTCGTGCGTTCGACGGGCCGCTATGGCGATGCCCATGTTTACGAAGGTTGGTATGGTGGAACGATCTGGGAATATACGCGGGTCACAGAAAAATTCATCTCGGAGCTGGGCGCAACGGCCCTCCCGAATTACGAAAGCATCATCAAATTCCTCCCCGATCATTGGCCGATCAAGGATCACGAAGAGGACTGGGTCTTCCACAAATTGCAGATCACCGAGGCGATGCGGGCCTGGGGCGATCCGGGAGAGATGACCTTGCAGGAATATATCCCCCAGACTCAAGATTACGTCGCGCGCCTGTTCCAACTCGCCATCGAGCGCATGCGGCGATTGAAATACAACCCGGCGGGCGGCATTCTGCACTTTCACGCAATCGACATCTGGCCTTCGGTGACAATGGCGGCATTGGATTTCTATCGCCAGCCGACAAAGGCCTACTTCGTCGTACAGCGATCATTTCAAATGATCCTTCCCTCTTTCGCTTATGATCGTGACCAGTGGGCTCCCGGCGAGACCGTCAAGACAGAGTTATGGTTGATCAACGATCACTGGTTCTCGATTCCAAATGCCGTCGTCTCGTGGCGATTGGAGGATGGCCAGACGAAGGTCGTTTCGAGCGGCAAACTGCCGAATAAAATAACGATCGCCGCGGATTCATCGGTCAAACTGACTGACATCAATTTTCCTGCCGGCAGTCCCGGCAAATATCAGCTCTGGGCGAAGGTGACCAACGAGCGCGGCGAGGTGATCTCCGAGAACAATTATGAGTTCAAAGTGAAATAGGTGAGGCTCAAGAGGCAATAACGATCGTTGAAAACCAGCAAGGCAGAGTTTAAAATTTGCTTTACTTTTAGATAGTCTTGTCTTCTTAACTATATCGGGCGAATTTCATATGGCAAAGATCAATCGTAGAAACTCCGTTGCCGTCGATGTGGGCGGTGTTCAAGTCGGCGGCGTCCATGCTGTCGTCGTCCAATCAATGACCAATACCGATACGGCGGATGTCACCGCAACGGCGCAGCAGATCATTGATTTGGCAAAGGCCGGTTCTGAACTCGTTCGCATCACCGTCAACAATAAGGAAGCGGCGGCGGCGGTCGGCGAGATTATCTCACGCGTGCGGGACGCGGGTTATCACACGCCAATTATTGGAGATTTTCATTACAACGGCCACCTCCTGCTCACGGAATTCAAAGACTGCGCCCGCGCCCTGGCCAAGTACCGCATCAATCCGGGAAATGTCGGCGCCGGCAAACACCACGACGAGAATTTCAAGCGGATGATCGATGTCGCAGTCGAGAATGACAAACCCGTTCGCATCGGCGTCAATTGGGGCTCGCTCGATCAAGCACTGCTCGCGCGTTTAATGGACGAAAATGCGAAACTGTCCGAGCCGCTCGATGCACGGGACGTGATGAAGGAAGCGATCGTCCGCAGCGCAATTGAATCCGCCCGGCTGGCCGAAGAATATGGCCTCCCGTCCGACCAGATTATCCTCAGCGCAAAATGTTCGAATGTGCAGGACCTGGTTGACGTCTACCGCGAGTTGGCAAGACGAGGAGATTACGCATTGCACCTGGGCTTGACCGAAGCAGGCATGGGATCGAAAGGGATCGTCGCGAGCGCCGCGGCATTATCGATCCTGCTCCAGGAAGGAATCGGCGATACCATCAGAGTCTCATTGACGCCTGCTCCAAACGGCGATCGGACCGAAGAGGTAGTCGTCGCACAGCAAATTTTGCAATCGCTGGGAATTCGTAGCTTCGTTCCCCAGGTTACGGCTTGTCCGGGTTGTGGCCGCACAACCAGCACATTATTCCAGGAGATGGCCGACGACATCGGTAAGTACCTGCGCGCCCAAATGCCGATCTGGCGCGAAAAATATCAGGGTGTCGAAGAGATGAAGGTGGCGGTGATGGGATGTGTTGTCAACGGTCCGGGCGAATCGAAACACGCCGACATCGGCATCAGCTTGCCGGGGACCGGAGAAGAACCACGCGCGCCCGTATTCGTTGATGGCAAATTAAAGACGACGCTTAAGGGCTCGAACATCGTGCCCGACTTTATCGAGATCTTGAACCTCTACGTCGCGACACGCTACAAATAACGTTGAAAAAGAGAAAAAGATCGGGCGAGCGGATGCATCCTTTCCACTCGTCCAATCTTTCTCCTCCCACGATCCTATTTTCCTCTTAAAAAACCGGCTTCTTCTGCTTGTTCCGAATCAATGAATAGAGCGCGCCGCCGCCGCCACCTGCAATCGCGCCAATCGCCGCACCCTTCTTACCGCTGGCGATGCCGCCGATAAGAGCTCCAGTCGCCGCTCCACCACCAATGACAATCGCGGTCTTGGCTGCACTGCTCATTCCGCCTTCCCGTTGACGCTCAATCGGAGCCGGAGCAGAACTCACTGCGCGTTCCTCAGCAGGAGCAACTTCCGTGGCCCCCGTCTCAGGCGTCCGTCTGACCAACTTCGGCCGATTGGCGCGAGTGCGAGCAACCGGAGCCGGCGTGTCTCGATAGACGGGCTGTGTGACCGGCGCTGAGATTGCCGGCGCGACGTTGATCGGAGCAGCCGCAGGCGCAGTCAGTCCGAGTGCCGGAACGCTCGGCTTAACAGTCTCGGCCTGCGACGTAAAACTATTAGATTTAATATTGGTCGCGAGCGCCGAAGCCCCCCAACCGACCACGGCCGCAACCACACCAATAAGAACAAACAAATAATATTTCTTGACAATTACCATTGAGATCACCTCCCTTTCGGGCAATGACTAAACAATCGATGTGCCAGGGATGATGAGAGGCGGGAGGCATCTGATCGCCACTATAATCCATTCTGTCAGCGTGACTTATGGTTTAATCTCAGCTTGAATTAAGATCGATGCCGGCGAGATTAAAATGCATCAGTTACCAAAACGTGTAGGAGCACCACGTAATGGCATATCAAGCCATTTTTATCGTTAATTATTGTCCTAACTCTGAGGCGCGCTAAACCTTCACGACCTCGACCAACACGTCATAGAACGTCGCGGCCGCTCCGAGATCGGTCAAGGCCTGCGAGGTCACGTCATTCGCGTTGCAGCCGTCGCTCGTCAATTTCTTCCACCAGACTGACAATGCGACGACTACGCCGGGACGCGCCTTTTCAGTCACTCTCGCCTTGACCTTGAATTCGCCGCGATCATTGAAGACGCGCACGCGGTCGCCGTCCTGAATCTTGCGCGGAGCGGCGTCCAGAGGATGGATATCGAGGAAAGGTTCCTTTTCGGCTTTGACGAAAGTCGGCAGGTTCGCAAAGCTCGAATTGAGGAAACTGTGTGCCGGCGGCGAGATGATCGCCAGCGGATATTTCTTGGCCAGTTCGGGCGAGGTCTGCACCGACTCATACGGCGCAATGTAGGTTGGCAATGGATCAATTCCCTGCTTCGCCAGGGTCTCGCTGAAGAATTCGCATTTTCCCGAAGGCGTCGGGAAATTGCCCTCGGCAAACGGAGCGAAGATTTCCGGCACGTTCAACCGTGCCCATCCATTCTCTTTCAATTCGTCGAAATCGATGCCCTGCAATCGCGGACTATCGCCGGTCAGAGCCTGGCGCGCCATCTCTTCGTCGGAGTCTTTGAAGCATTCATCGGTGAAACCCATCCTCTCAGCCAACAATCGGAAGACTTCACTGTTCGGCTTGGCCTCGCCGATCGGCTCGATGGCAGGATTGTTCACCAGCAGATAGAGGTGTCCGTATGCCTTATGAAGATCGAACTGCTCGAGTTGAGTCGTCGCCGGCAGGACGATGTCCGCATAGTCGGCCGTGTCCGTCTGAAAAATTTCGTGGACGACGGTGAAGAGGTCTTCACGTTTGAACCCGGCGATCACTTTGCGCGAATCGGGAGCGATCGCGACCGGATTGGAATTGTAGACATAGATTGCACGGACCGGCGGATCGAGAGGTGTGAGTACCTGTTCGACCTGCGAAGCGCCGCCCTTCGCTTCACGGTGTTTGATAGTCCGCTGAGAGCCGAGCAAGGCATCGCCGATGGCGGACATATTGATCGTGCGCGGATTATTCCAGATCAGATCGGGGCGCTGCAGCACATTGGTATTGATGCCGGGCGTCCCCGATGTTGAGAGCAAGACGCCGCCCGCCGCATCACGCCAGGCGCCGATCAATGCCGGCAAACACGCGACCGTCCGGACGGCCATGCCGCCGCCGACGTGGCGCTGCATTCCATAGTTCAATCGGATGACGGCCGGTTTGGTCGTCGCATATTCGCGCGCGAGCCTGACGATTGTCTCCTCACTCAAACCGGTGATCGCCGCGGCCCGCGACGGCGGATAATCTTCCACTCGCTCGCGCAACAGCTCGAAACCCAGGGTATAACGCTCGAGATAATCGTGATCGACCAAATTCTCCTTGATGATGACGAACATCATCGCCAATGCCAGTGCGGCATCGGTGCCCGGCAATAAAGCCAGGTGCTCATCGCACTTCTCTGCCGTCAGGCTACGGTACGGATCGATCGCGATGACTTTTGCGCCCTTCCGCTTCGCTTCGAGGATCTTCGGCCAAAGGTGAACATTTGAGGTGATCGGATTGGAGCCCCAGATCAAAATTAGCTTCGCATCGACGAATCTCTCGGGATCGGTCCCCATGCTCAAACCGATGGTAGCCCGGTAGCCGGCAGCCCCGGCGCTGGCACAGATCGTGCGGTCGAGCAAAGAGGCGCCGAGTTTGTGAAAGAATCGGCGATCCATCGATTCACCTTGCACCAACCCCATCGTCCCCGCATAGCTGTATGGCAAAATCGCTTGCGGATCGTCTGCGCTGATCTCCTTGAATTTCGCGGCGATTAAATCCAGGGCTTCGTCCCACGTGATGCGGGCGAAGATTCCCTTCCCTTTTTCGCCGACACGCTTCATTGGATAGAGGACTCGCTGCGGACTGTAGGTGCGTTCGAGATATCGGTTGACTTTGGTGCACAGAAATCCGTCTGTCGTCGGATGATCCGACCCGCCCTCGACCTTGATCGCCTGACCGTTCTCAACCGTCACAACGAGCGCGCACGTGTCCGGACAATCGTGCGGGCATGCTCCTTTGACAATCCGTCGTTCAGAATCTGCGGGATTCGCTGATAATGTATTCGTCATCTCTATTCCCCATTTCCATCTTGAAGCTTATTCTGATCCCTCATACCGGATACTTATAAAAAAGTATATCAGGGATCAGGGATCAGGGATCAGTCTTCGATTCAATCCCGAACATCAGCTTGCCTTGCTCGCCGCCTTGGACTTGACCCGGTACAACATTTCACCGGCTTTCGGCACGATTAGAATCCCTTCCGCTTCCCTTCCCTTCCACTCATCGAGGTTGACCGTGTCGGGATCGAGATAGCCGAGATTCACTTGCCGGCAGCGCTCTTCGGGAATCTTCGTCGCCAGGGTGACCTTGATTCGCGGCCTCTCGACGCCAGTCTCAGCATCGTAAGTTCCGATGCCCTTGAGATGCGTGCTGTGTGCGATCACGCCCCAGGGATGATGCTTGAATCGATCCCATTGCTTGGAGAAGTAATCGCGCACGTGGTATCCGATCTCGTCCAGAATTTTACCGTGAGTATAGCTGATCTCGCTAATATGTGGCGCGTAGATGATCACTTCCCCGCCCTCTTCGATCGCCGGTTCCAGTTTATACATTCCCTTCGCGGCGGTCCAGATATCGTCATACAATGGCGGCATCACCGACAGCACGCGCTTGAACGGCCGCTCGATCCAGACGATGTGGAGCTGCGAAGATAAATCCGACGCGGCCTCCCAGGCCTCTTCCGGCGTGCCGATATACAAACCTGCCAACGACTCGCCCTTGACGACCATACTGAAACACAATTTCGGCCGATCAATGAATGAAGCGGCGCGGTCGATCACGCGACGCACGGCCGTTTGTTTGGTGCCGATCAATTCGTAGCTCGTCACCATCGCCCCCAACCAGTGCGAAAAGTTGATGACTTCGGGACCGCTGATGCCGGGAAAGAAATATTTGTTGCCGCCGGAAAATCCGACGACTTCGTGCGGAAAGGTCGGGCCGCAAATGATGATCTGATCGTAATCGAAGATCAGCTTATTCAACCGGACCTTCACCGATTGTTTAAAAAGCCCGTCACTGATGCGCTCGATCTCGTCCGCCCCGATCTCGCCGAGTTCGACCATTGTCTCGGGCAGGTCCCACCGATGGTTGAAAATCTTGGTCTTTGCATATTTTGTCAGGCGCTCTTCTGCGGTAACACCGACATGCTTATTGATGGCGTCTTCACTCATCGGCTGGTGTGTGCCCAGAGCAATGAGATAATCCAGGCTCGCGGTCTTCTCGCTCAACAGTTCGTGAAAGAGCCGGAAGATCATGGGCATGGGCGCCGTGCGCGTCCCATCCGGAATGATAATGATCACTCTTTTGCCGTCGAGCCTGGCTTCCGACAAAGCCGAAGCCATCAGTTCGCGGATTTCGGATTGAGAGAGAAAATCGTCTGTCTTGCCTTTACCGATCAGCATTTATCTGAGCTCCAATGAATGAGGGACAGCAAGCTGGGAAGCCCGCTGCTGATGTTTGCGAACGAATATTTGGTGAAGAGGTCGTGCTGCTTACACGCCGCCGAACGCCGAAAAGCCGCCATCGACCGGGACGACGATTCCCGTCACAAAAGCGGAAGCTGGAGAGAGCAGCCACAAGACCGCGCCGATCAGGTCCTGCGGATCGCCGAAACGTCCCATCGGCGTGTGCGCAATAATACTCTGGCCGCGCGTAGTCAACTCTCCCGTCTTCTCATCGATCAGCATCTTGCGGTTCTGCTCGCTGACAAAAAAACCCGGAGCGAGCGCATTGACGCGGATCCGCGGCGAGTACTCCCGCGCCAGGTGCACCGCCAACCATTGAGTAAAATTATTGATGCCGGCCTTCGCAGCGGAATAACTGATGACGCGCGTGAGCGGACGGACCGCGCTCATTGAAGAGATGTTTAAGATCACTCCCTCACCCTGCTCTGCCATCTCCCTCCCAAAGACCTGTGAGGGCAGAATCGTGCCGAGCATGTTGAGATCAAACACGTAACGCAGTGCGGACTCGGGCAGATCGAAGAAACTCAAATCGGGACGCGTCGTCGCCTGTGGATCATTGCCGCCCGCGCCATTGATCAAACAATCGATGCGACCGAATTGAGCGATGATGGTGCGCGTTGCCTCTTGCAAGGTGTCCGGCTCGAGCACATCGCCGCGGACAATCGTCGCGCGCCCCGGTCCCGAAACTTCGGCCAAAAGGCTCCCTCCCTTCTCAGGATGACGAGCCAGAATGGCGACGTTCGCGCCGCAACCGATCAAAGCCTTGGCCATTGCCCGACACAAAACTCCAGTCCCCCCGGTGATGACAACAGAGCGGCCGGTGAAATCGTACAGCGTCATCAAATCAGTCAAGTTCATGGTAAAAAGGTATAAAAGTCCGACCAATGAGCACAGAAGACCTGAGGGCGCATGATTGAAGCGATCCGAACGCCAACCCGCCATCGGGCCTGCCGCGGCTATCACTCCCCGTACTGTGCCTTGGTTTCACCGAACGGAGCGAAATGTTTATCGAAATGCGTCTCAAGCATCTCGTAATAGACCTCTTCATTGCTGCGCAGTGCGGCAAAGAACGGTTCGCGGAACTGCGGATGGTGCAAGACCGAACCAAAAGTGACGTGGAGAATTTCGCGGGCGTGAAAGTCGTCGAGCAAGGTCGTTAGTTTGTCGTCGGTCAATGAACCGGCATCGGGCATCTTGCTCACCTCCGCCGAGACGTAATAGCTGGCGCGATCGACCGGATAACGTTCACGCGCAAAAGAGACTATCTCGCGGAAGAGGCCCGGATTGACCCGACCGATCGCGCGCAAGGCTTCGAGATAACTGGTTCCGGCGGTCTTCAAATGGACCAGATCGCCCGCGATGCGCGAGGCGATCGGATAGATGCTGAACTTATCCGAACCCGAATGCAGACTGAGTTTGTAAGGTCCGAACGTTTTGACGACGGCTAGATGCTGGACGAGCGACTTCTCAAACTCGGCCAAATCGCCGATGTAATCGACGCCCTTCTCAAATGTCCCGATATATCGCGGAGCCAGACTCACCCATTTCACGCCGAGCCGCTTCAATTCATGCGCGATGTAAATATGTTCAGCCAGCGTCGTCACTGTCTCCGTCTCATCGACGCTCATCTCAAGTTCAAAAGGCCGGCCGTTCATCGCTCTTTCGAGATGGCGGTACATCTTCACCGTGTGCGCAACGACACGGCCATATTTCGCGGCGGCGCGCAACAATTCTTCCTCGCTGATCGTCAGGTTGAACTCACCGAGATCGAGTTGGCCGCCAAGTCGCGACTGGGTCTCCGACCAATCCGTCTCAAGCTCGGTCCAGGGCAAGGATGTAATCTTCTCCCTTAAGATTTCGACTGGAGCGGTGTTCGCTTCATTGTCCACGTGTTCACCGGGATCGATCGTATAGAAAGTGAAGCCGGCGGCGGCACAGGCATCAATATCATCGGTATTCTTCAGATGATCGGCGTCGGCGCCGAATCCGTCTCGCCAGCCTTCTTGAAAGATGCCCCACATCGCATCATCCATAACCTCTTGGGGCGTGCGCCCGGTGCGGGAGTTCTCACGAATCGATTGCTGGGCCAGAATCGGAGCCATCGATGAATGGCGAATGGCGCGGATGTGTCCGGGAGTCGCCAATCCGAGCCGGTCGCCACATCCTGCCGATTTTTTCAGGCCAAGCGTGCGCGGAACGAGAAACGAGAAGATCGATCGAAGCGCCGCGGCATTCGCCGCCGTCAGCCCACACATCTTTCCGCCTCCCGCGGAGATCGGCGTTCCGTCGAATCTATCGAGGATGGCGGCGTTCTTGGAGATGATCCCAAGCAATTTCGTCTCACCTTTGCGACCTAAGAAAAAGATGGAATCGGATGCTGCCGAGATTGACTGCGAATAGACATCTAGATCGCATAAGCTGCCGATTTCATTAGCCAATTGTTGTGCTTCGGTCGCCGACAATGATGTGGCCAAACCAACCTTCTCGAGAAAACCCGCAAATGAGTCAGCCATTTCGTCTCCTCAGACAAGCAGTTTTCGGTCCTCTAAACAATTATGGGAGCGTTTCCGCTCCCAAGCTTCCGCAGCGTCCTCAGCCATTAGGGTATACCGCTGCGAGTTGATTGGCATTATACCTCACTCGTCTTCAGACACAAGTGCCCGCCACAATTTCGTGCTCCGTGGCCGCCTCAAAAACTTCCATCTGAAATTTTGAGCCGCGAAGAGGAACATCATGCCGGGCCATTTTCGTTTTGTCTTCCCACAGCTTGAAAGCTATGATGCGACGCGCGGAGCAATTCCAAAACGTTTAATCAACCTGATGCAGGCCATCGCTGTTAAGTAGCCGCATTGAGTAATCTGGGGGTAGGCTTGATGGCCAATCCACGCTCGAATTTCTGATCCCTGATCCCCGATCCCTGACCCCTGATAATCTTTGATAAAGATCAGGAGTCAGGCTCGGAAATCAGAATTCCATCTACTATGGGCTACTATGGGCTACTATGGGTTATATCGGGCTTTGACGTCGTAGCAGTTCAACAGTCCCTGATTGCGAATATACAATTTCCCACCGACTACGACCGGATGCGCCCAGCTCGGCTTCCCCTGATCGTCGATTTCGAAGCGTCCCTTCTCGACATAACCTTTCGGCGACGCCTCTGCCAGACCGACGGTATTGCCCTCGCCGAGCAAGTAGAGCATGCCGTCAGCGTAGGTCAACGAGCCCTTGCCGACGCTGCGATGGCTCCACATCTTCTTGCCGGTAGCAAATTCGAGACAGGTGAGGATCTGGTTGGAGAAACCGTAGAGGTAGCCATCGACCAGCACCACGCCGCCGTGATGGTTCTGCATCTCCTTGGTGAAATAGATCTCTTGCGCTTTGACCTCGCCGTTCTGAGCGCTGAGGCCCAACAATGCGGCGCCGGTGCCGTAAGCCGACGTGAAGAAGACTTTGTTATCGGCAAAGACCGGAGTCGAACAATTGGCGGTGCCGTTGGCAGCACGCTCATGATGCCACATCAGCTTGCCGTCACTGGCACGCACGCCGACCGCCGACCGCGAGGTGAAGTTCATAATGGTATGCACATTGCCGATGTCCGCCACAATGCACGACGCATAACCGGCCTCGTCGCTGAGGTCTTTCGTCGCCCAGACCAGTTTCCCGGTCATCTTGTCGAGCGCGACGATGCCCGCGCCTTTGCCTCCCGGAGTCACAATCAAACGATTGCCATCGACCAGCGGAGATTCACTGATCAACCAGTGCGGATTTCCTCCGCCGAACTCCTTGAGGATATTCTTGCTCCACACCCGAGATCCGTCGCGCGCCTGCAAACAGGCAAGATCGCCATTTTCGGTCAAAACATAGACCCGATCTTCATCGACCGTCGGAGTCGAGCGCGGCCCATTTCCCTTCCCTTCACTCATCTTCGGTCCGAGCGATGCGGACCAGATCTGCTTTCCATCGGCGCGATTCAAGCAGAAGACCGCGCTCGCTGACCCCGAAGTGCCCTGCACATAGATCCGATCACCTTTGATCGCGAGCGAGCCATAACCTTCACCCAGCTTCGAGACCGACCAGACCTTCGGCGGCCCGGCCGAGGGCCATTGCTTGAGCAATCCGGCGTCGCTCGAAATCCCGTTGCGTTCCGGCCCTCGCCACTGCGGCCAATCAACGCCCGGCGCCGGTGCGCCGGTTATCAACGGGGCCAACATCAAAGCAAAAAGGATGGCAAGCAAACGATTGTGCTTCATCGATCTTTGTCCTTTCTCCCTCTTGGAAGTACACCGCAGACGATCGCCTGCGGCTCAGATTGCCAGTTTTTCAGCCAAAATAACGATTAACGGAGACCTTCAAATCGTAGCATTTAATTCGCCGCTTGGTAATAATCATCGCATTATCCATTCCTTATTTTTGCCAACGACAATGCGCTTTTCCTCACCTTTGACAATTCTCAGGAAACCTCTCCATGCCTCGAGCATAACCCACACCGGATCCCTCCTCACGACAGGCCACCGCCCTTCTCTCCCTTGGCGCAGTCCTCTCGATCCTTCTCTGGACGACTCATCCTTTCTTTTGATCTTTTGACCAAGACGACGCGAGAAGGCTCAAAATAAGCGGATTTGTGAGGGGTTTTTCATCTATCAGGTATAATTTTCTTTTACAGATCTATAAAAAGTTGAGGAAAGATTAATTAGAAAGATGGAGCATATTTTTGTCACTATGAGTATAATGCAGCTCCTGGAAGAAGGATCGGCAGAGAAGAAAATAAAATCAATTGAATAAAAAGTAAAGATGCCGATCAAAGATTATCACTGGTTCTCGTTAGGTGGTTCATTGAATGCAGCTATCATCGCTTCGGTTACGATTCATCACCGATGACTCAGACGACGGAAGTGATCGGTAGAATCGCTTGTGCAAGCGCATCAAGCTCCGATTCGCCAGGACATGGCTAGGAAGGCTTTTTGTAAGGAGATTGAGCAATGAGATCATCATCCGCCCATCGTTATCTGTGGCTCGCGTTCAGTCTTTTGTTGATCGCAACGCCCGCTATCGCGCAGAATAATAATTCCCCGAAACAAAACACCGATTCGCAGAACAATTATGCGAAGAAGGAGCCGCTCGCCGAAAATGAGAATCCCGAACTGATCGGCAAGCGCAATATCAATAAGCTCCAGATCAACTTCTACTCATATGATAAAGAGGTCGCGATTGGACGCCAGTTCGCGCAGGAAGTTGACCGGTCGGCTAAGCTCGTCGAAGACCCGATCATCGTTGAATACATCAACCGCGTGGGTCAGAACCTGGTCTTGCATTCGGATGCGAAGGTGCCGTTCACGATCAAGGTGATCGATAGCGATGAGATCAACGCGTTCGCCTTGCCGGGTGGTTTCTTCTATGTCAACAAGGGTTTGATCCTGGCGGCCGACAATGAGGCCGAGTTGGCCGGTCCCATGGCGCACGAGATCGCGCACGTCGCGGCCCGCCATGGTGTCGAACAGGCATCGAAAGGTCAGATCGTTAACTGGGGCTCACTGCCGCTCATCTTTCTTGGCGGATGGGGTGGTTTTGCGGCGCGCCAGGTGGCAAGTTTGGCCATTCCGGTGGGCTTCTTGAAGTTCTCGCGCGGGGCTGAATACGAGGCCGATACGCTGGGCGTGCAATATCTGTGGGCTTCGGGCTACGATCCGCATGCGATGGCGACCTTCTTTGAGAAGCTGCAGGCGCAAGAGAAGAAGAAGCCGGGAACCATCGCGAAGGTTTTCAGCACCCATCCGATGGTTGGCGACCGGATTGAGAAGGTCAATTCGTTGATCGCTCGTTTTCCGGACCGGAGCGAATACACCCTCAACACTTCCGAATTTCAGATCGTCAAGAACCGTTTGATCTCGATCACCAACGCACGCGCCACCGGCGGTCGAGGCGGAGGAGCGGTTGAGGCCGAATCGAAGCGCCCCACGCTTAAACGCCGTCAACCGGGATCCCCGGACAGCACTGGTACTGATGCCAGCGCCGGACAAGGCAATGATCAGGAGAAGAAGGCTCCTGGTGAGCGCCCGACGTTACGTCGGAAAGATGGCGATGCATCTTCATCGTCCTCTTCTTCGTCGCCATCGACACCCAAACCGTAGTTCCTCCTTTCATCAAAGCTGTTTAAAAAAGGCAAGGCCGACGGCGGTCTTGCTTTTTTTATTGCGCGGCCGCAAATCCAAAAATCCAATTCAGAAAAAGTGAGAATGTAGCAAGGAGCGAAAGAAGGCCGCCTCGCGGGTGATTTCAGGCTGTTTTGCGGAATTAGCGCCCGCGCACCGGATATTCTCTCCAGATTTCCGAAGCCCGTTGAAATTAGAATCGAGCTGAGTGTAACATTGCCCGCTCTTTGCAGGCGGTCATTCACCTGTGACCGAAATCGTAATTCTCTCGCTTTAACACCCATTCGAGGCAATCTGAGGAGGCAATGCGTGAAGACGTCCCTTTCCATCAACGGCACAACATATGAAGCCGATATCGAACCGCGTCTACTGCTGGTTCACTTCATCCGCGATCTGGCGGGATTAACGGGCACACACATCGGTTGCGAAACATCGATTTGCGGCGCTTGCACCATATTAATGGATGGTAAGCCGGTGAAGTCCTGCACCATCCTTGCGGTCCAGGCAGATGGCGCTCAGCTCACCACCATTGAAGGTTTAGCGAAGAACGGGCAACTCCATCCGGTTCAAGAAGGTTTTTGGGAGTGTCACGGTCTACAGTGCGGCTATTGCACGCCGGGAATGATTATGGCGGCGTGCGGCCTGCTCCAGGAAAATGCCGGCCCGACCGAAGCGGAGATCCGCCACGGACTGGAGGGAAATTTATGCCGCTGCACCGGTTATCAGCACATCATCGATTCCGTGCAGTATGCGGCGAACAAACTTCAAGCGCAGGCCGCCAAGGCCGACTGAGATGAGGGGGATAAGGCATGTCTTTCCTGGCAAAATATATCGGTCAAAAAGTGAAACGAACGGAAGACCCGCGCCTGATTCAGGGGTTGGGCCGTTATGTCGATGATATTAAACTAGCCGACACGCTCCACGTGGCGATTCTGCGGAGCCCCTATGCACACGCCAAGATCACTTCGATCAATACCGACGCGGCCAAGAGTGCGCCCGGCGTCGTGGCGGTCTATACGGGACAAGATATCGAAGGTAAAGTTGGCTATCTTCCCTGCGCCGCAGCTCTGCCTGATTTGAAGGTTCCCAAACATCCGGTCCTCGCTCAAGAGAAAGTGATTGTCGTCGGCCAGCCGGTGGCCGCCGTGGTCGCGACCGACAAATATCGAGCGCGAGACGCGGCCGAACTGATCGAGGTCGATTACGATCCGCTCGATGTCGTGACCGATCCGGAGAAGGCGGCGCAACCGGATATTCCGGTCATTCACACGGAGTTCGGAACCAATATCGCATATCTTCACAGCGCCGGAACGGGCGATGTCGAAGCCGCGTTCAAGCAAGCCGACAAGATCGTCTCGCAACGACTGGTCCACCAGCGTCTGGCGCCAATCGCGCTCGAGCCGCGCGGCGTGTTGGCGCAATATTTCCCCGGCGACCAGCAGCTCAATTTGTGGTCGTCAACCCAGATCCCGCACCTCATGCGCACGCAAGTCGCATTGATGCTGGGTATCAATGAACACAAGCTGCGCGTCGTGGCCCCCGAAGTCGGGGGCGGATTCGGCAGCAAATTGAACGTCTATGCCGAAGAGGCCCTCCTGGGCTGGATTGCGATGCAACTGAATAAGCCGGTGAAATGGATCGAGACGCGGCGCGAAAACGTCGCCGCCACTATTCACGGCCGCGCGCAGGTCGGAACGATCCAAATGGCCGTCAAAAACGACGGGACACTCCTTGGCCTCAAATACGAGGTGACGGCAGATCTGGGCGCTTATCATCAGTTGCTGACCCCGGCCATCCCAACGCTCACCGGGCTCATGCTTTCAGGTTGTTACAAGATCCCGGCGATCTCGATGACCTGTACCGGAGTCTTTACCAACAAGATGGCGACGGATGCCTATCGCGGCGCCGGCCGCCCGGAAGCGACCTATTCGATCGAACGGATCATGGATCGCGTCGCGCAGGAACTGAAGATGGATCCGATCGAGTTGCGCCGTAAGAATTTTCCGAATCCTGACGAGTTCCCCTTCACAACCGCGACCGGCCTCTCATACGACAGCGGCGATTATGCCAAAGCTCTCGACAAGGCGCTCGAAAGCGTCGATTACAAGAAGCTGCGCGAAGAGCAGAAGGCCGCCCGCGCCGACGGGCGCATCATGGGCATCGGAGTTTCGACCTATGTCGAGATCTGCGCGATCGGGCCTTCGGCCGCCACTCCAGCCGGCGGCTGGGAGAGCGCAACTGTCCGCGTCGAACCGACCGGCAAAGTCACCGTATTGACGGGCATCTCTCCTCACGGCCAGGGCGAAGAGACATCGTTCGCTCAGATCGTGGCCGACATGCTCGGCGTCGATCTCAACGACGTCCTCGTCATTCACGGCGATACGTCGATCGTGCAATATGGGATCGGAACTTTCGGCAGTCGGGGGATCGCGATTGGCGGCACGGCCATCGCAGTCGCGACCGACAAGGTCGTCGCCAAAGCCAAGAAACTGGCGGCGCATCTGCTCCAAACCGATGAGGCTGGTCTGACTTTCGAGAACGGGAAATTTGTCGGCGCACCGAATGACAAAGAGGTCTCGATTCAAGAGGTCGCGCTCGCCGCTCACGTTGCGCACAATATTCCGCCCGATTTCGAGCCGGGTCTGGCCGCCACCTACTTCTTCGAGCCAAAGAACTTCACCTTCCCGTTCGGCACGCATATCTGCGTCGTCGAAGTGGATAAAGAGACCGGCGAGATCGAGATCGTACGTTACGTCGCAATCGACGATTGCGGCAAACAGATCAACCCGTTGCTCGTCGCGGGGCAGGTTCATGGAGGGATCGCCCAGGGGCTGGCGCAAGCGTTATATGAAGAGGTCGTGTATGACGAAAACGGGCAGTTGTTGACTGGCGAGCTGATGGATTATGCTGTCCCCAAAGCTCATCAGTTACCCCGTTATGAGTGTGGACATACCGAGACCCCCACGGACGTCAACCCACTCGGCGCCAAGGGAGTTGGTGAGGCGGGCACAATCGGCTCGACGCCGGCCATTGCCAATGCCGTGATCGACGCGCTGGCGCCGTTCGGGGTTCAACATTTGGATCTGCCGCTGCGTCCCGAGAAGATTTGGAAGGCAATCAATAACTGAGAGCGGAAGAAGTGGACATCCGTCTCCATCTTTGGAGCAAGCATTATGATTCCCAACAACTTTGAATACTTCGCACCAACGACCATCGACGAGGCCCTCAAACTGCTGAGTGAACACGGCGACGATTGCAAGATCCTCTCCGGAGGCCACAGTCTGATTCCTGTCTTGAAGCTGCGCCTCGCTTCGCCCACGGCCATCGTCGATATCGGGCGGATCAAAGACCTCAAACAGATCAAGATCGACGGCAATACCATTCGCATCGGCGCCAATGCGACGCACGCCGAGATTGCCAATTCCGCCGAATTGAAAAAGAGTTGTCCATTACTGGTTGAGACGGCGGCGCAAATTGGCGACCAACAGGTCCGCAATCGCGGGACGATCGGCGGCAGCCTGACACATGCCGATCCGGCAGCCGACTGGCCCGCGGCCATCCTCGCGCTCAATGCCGAGGTCGTCGCGCGCAGCAGCCGGGGAGAGCGTGTGATCAAGGCCTCAGACTTCCTGATCGACTTGATGACGAGCGCGGTCCAACCGGACGAAATAGTCACGGAGGTCCGCCTTCCCAAACCTACACAACCCGCGGCTGCCGTCTATCTCAAAGTCCCGCAATCCGCCTCCGGCTTTGCCGTTGTCGGGGTCGCGGCTCAAATGAAGATCAGTCATAGTCAATGCGAAGAGATCAGCATTGGCATCACCGGGCTCGCACCGAAAGCTTTCCGCGCAAAATCGGTCGAGGACGCCCTGCGCGGCAAGGCGCTGGATGAAGCAACCATCGGCGCCGCGGCGGCAAAGGCGGATGCCGAAGCCTCCGACGCGCTGGAAGATATTCACGCTTCGGGTGATTACCGGAGGCATCTTACTAGAATCTATGCGCGGCGCGCTGTTCAAACAGCGGCCGCCAGAGCATAATTCAAGCTTCGAGTTCGGAATTTCCGGTTGACGGCAAGTTGTGCGCCATCAACCGGAAATTCCGAACTCGGGATTTGAAATTATCATAAGCCCCGATGCTCGCAGATATTGTCAAAATTCACTGTCTGATCCATCGCGCCAACTTCCCGATGTCACGGACCAGCCGGATCGTGGTCTGCAAAGAGGGAGCCGAAGAACACGTCATTTGCAATGACTTCCCTCACTCCGGCGCATGGATCTATTGCTGTAATTGTCAGACATTTATCGCCTGGGAGACCCGGCGCACCGATATTTCGGTCAAAGAATGCCCCTTTTGCCTCAGTTCATTGAACCCCCGACTCTATGCTTGCGACCGCTGCGCAGTGACGATGCTCGATTTCGATGATCAGACCTTGCAAAAGCATCATGCCGTTTTATCCTGGGGCATGCCGCAACCCGCCTGTCCGGGATGTCATCAATTTCCCAGTTCGACTCCGAAAGCGCATTTCTGCGAAATGCTGCAATGCAACCTGGCAACGGCGCGCTCGCAATGCCCTTTCTGTCAACTCACGCTTGAAGATCTCGCCCTGAACGGGACCAAGAGCATCACGGCCAAGCTCGATGCGGCGCTGATCGAAGCAGAGGCCAAGGCGCGCGAGGCTGAAGAACGCCGCATCCTGGCCGAAGAGGCCGCGCGCAAAGAGATCGAACTGAGAGTGAAGGCCGAACGCAAGATGCTGGAGATCGAAGAAAAGGTCACGCACCAGTTGATGCTCTCTCCGGTCGTGGTCAATGGCCCTCAGCTCAAGAAAAGAGAGATGGAACTCGCTCAGGCAATAGTCGCGGCCGAGGCTAAAACCCTGGCCGAAGCCGAAGCGAGGGTGCACGAAGCCGAGGAACTGAGACGCCAGGCCGAGGCTGCGGCCAGGATGGAAGCCGAGATGCGCGCGGCGGCCGAACAAAAAGCGACGGAACTGGCCGAGATGTATCACAACAACCTGTTGATCCCAGCTCAGGAAGCCGCGAAAAAATCGGTCAAAAAAGATAAGGTGACGATCGCCCTCCTCTCGGCAATTGCTACTTTCTTATTCCTCGCGCTGGTCATGTTGATTATTACCATGTTTCATCTCTACTATTCTTAATAGTAGCTTTAGTCACAACTTGTCAGGTGTAATTTGAAGTTATGATGAAGTCCGGCCCCGCAAAATCAATTCTAATATTCGTTATTCCGACTCTCCTCAATACCGTTATCATTGTTTCCGGTAGCTCGGCGGAAGCATTTCCGTTCGAAGATATCTTGACTCGAAAGTCTCTCAACCAGAATCAAAGTCAGAATAACTCGGGCCTCTCGCCCGATAAGAAGAAGTCCTTATCGAAGTACGGCCCCGAAGATATCTTTTCAAATACGCCGAACCGGAAAGAGAAGAGAAAAAAGGCCGCTCAAGTAGTGCAGCGCAGCGCGCCGACTGTCACTCCAACGCCCACGCCAAGCCCCAAACCAAGTCGATCGGTCATGCCCTCGCCCACGGTGACCAAAACCGTTGCTCCATCCGCCAAAGCTTCGAAAACCCCCGCCGTCGCTCTGGTTGAAGATTCGCCCCAACCGCCTCTCCCGGATCAACCGTCAAACCTGGCGGTGGTCCTCTCCAGCCTTGCGGCTCTCTCTCTGCTCGTTCTGACGGCATTTATCTATGTTCTCTTCAAGCTGGTAGAGAAATTGCGCGAAGGTAGCAGCTAACACGTAATCCGGAGTTACTCTCTGAGTAACTCGACAAACAGGATTTACAGTAGGATAGAAAAATGCGAGTCATTATCCCCAAACCTACCTGCCTATTCTTTCTACTTATCCTGCTTCTACCTCCCAATACAGCAACCGCGTCCGGACAGACAAAGCGGTCCGCGCCGCTCGCATCCGACGACCTGTATGGCGGGATCGAGGTCGGAGCCAAGGGGATTAAATCGGTTGTCATCCGAGTTTCCAACGGCGAGGAAGGTTATAACATCAAGATCGTCAATACCGAGGTGATCAACACGACTCTCGTCCAGACGAAGGACGGTAAATTCACGCCCGAGGCGCTCAAAGAGACGGGTCAGGTTGTCCAACGGTTCTATCAACGAATGCAACGAGAGTTTCATGTTTCACCGAGGCACATTCACATTGTCGGCGGCAGCGGGCTCATCGGCGATAATCGCGAGGATCTGATCGAGGAGGTGAAGAACCGGACGGGGCAGGACATCTCATTCCTGGACGTCGATTCTGAGGTACAATTGGCAATTGCGGGAACCATCCCGCGCCGATATCAAGTCGGCCAGGTCTGGTATGACAACCGCAGCACCTCAATCTTGATCGACATCGGAAGCGGAAATACCAAAGGCGGGTATCAACAACTCAAACAGGGCGCCACCGGAAAGGTAGACTATGATTATGTGACCTGGGGCATCCCGAAAGGCACCGTGACATTCACCAACGATGTGAACAAATCAGCAGGTGACACCGCAAGCTACCAAACTTTCGTCAGAAATGCCCAGACTCTCGGTAATAGTTCGCTGCGCCCGCTCATCCGAAGCGAGGTATCTCAGAAACTCGGCCTCTTCAATCGCAAAAAAGTCTATCTGTCTGGCGGGATCATCTGGTCGATGGTCACCTTGCTCCATCCCGGAGATCGGGGAGCATTCGTCACTGTGACCTTGGATGACATCAACACATTCTACAATCGCGCGACAACCAATCCCGATACGCTGTTGATCCCGGACCTTTCGCGAATTAGCGATCAGGCGATCAAACGGGAGGCTGAAAGAGAGATCGAATCGGTCCGCAACACTTTCACGCCGAAGAACCTGATCGCCGGAGCGGAGGTCCTCAAAGCGGTCGCCTCGGAGCTGAACTTCAGCAGTAAAAGTCTGACATTTGCCCGATTCGGTTATTTGTCCTGGATTTTGAGCTATGTTCGTTTACAAGCGGAGAGCTTGCCCACAGGTGCCGATTCAAAGGAGGAACAACAATGAAGGTTGAGGGAAATTACACAATCACGGCGCCCCGTGAACGAGTATGGCAATTGATCACTTCTCCTGAAGTATTGGCGCGATGTATTCCCGGTTGTCAATCGCTGGAAAGCAATGAGGACGGCTCGTACAAGATGACGCTCAAAGTGGGCATCGGCTCAATCAAGGGCGTCTTCAACGGTTTGATCAGACTCGACGAAATCCAAGAACCTCAACATTACAAGATGACGGTTGACGGCAAAGGCTCACCCGGCTTCGTCAAAGGGGAAGGGACGCTCGATCTGGCTGAACAGGATCAAGAGACGGTCATCAGTTATGTCGGTGATGTCAGCGTTGGCGGGACGCTCGCGAGCGTCGGCCAGCGAATGATTCAGTCATCGGCCAAGATGATGACGGGGCAGTTTTTCGCGGCCATCGAAGCAGAGGCCCGAGCCTGGGCGAAAGCCGAAGAGAAGGGCGAGCCGTTTGAACCGCCGAAGCATGGTTTTATCCGTAACACGATCAGACAAATCAAAAAGTGAGGGCTCAAATGTGGGACCTAGCTGGATCTTACGCGAGGAACTTTGCATTCATCTTGCTGACTGTGCCGTTTCTTTGCTCGTCGGCATCCGCACAGGTCAATTTAAAACTCCTCGGTCAACTCGACCCGTTCGAGGGCAAGAACCGTTATGCCGATGTCTGGGGCGAGGGCAATTACGCTTACCTCGGTTCTTACAGCGGGACCGGTGTGATGATCATCGAGATCTCGAATCCGTCCTCGCCACGAATGGTCGGGTACTACAATCCGCCCAGCGGCGGACGTTTCCAGGATGTCATTGTAATTAATGGGATCGGTTATTTCTCCAGTGAAAGCCAAGGCGGGGTCCACATCGTCGATGTTCGCGATCCGGCCAATCCGACGCTGCTCAGCCAGATTACACCGGATCGGAACGGCTATACCTTAGTTCACGAGATGTTCGTCGCCGAGGGTCTGCTCTACGAAGCGGACTCACGGACTCCAAGGGTGAAGGTCTTTGATGTCAGAAATCCGCGCGAACCGGTCTTTGTCCGGGACATCGTGACCACTGACTCGCGTTTCATTCATGCGATCGTCGTCATCAACGGCCGCCTTTACACCTCCGGCTGGAGCGGCAAAACCGACATCTACGATGTGCGAAACGTTTTGACGGAAGAGCCGCGATTGCTCGGCGTGGTCGATTCCGGAAATAATTCGCATAGCAGCTGGGTGAGGAGCGACGGCAAGCTGCTCGCCAGCGCCCGCGAGACGCTCGACGGCGATGTCCGATTGTTCGATATCTCCGATCCGGCCAATCCCAAGTTTCTCTCTTCGATCACGTCACAATCGCTCGGCATCAGCGCCTACTCGGCGCATAATCCGTACATCGTCGGCAATCTGTTGTTCGTCTCGTGGTATCAGGCCGGCCTCGTCGTCGTCGATATCACCAACCCGAGTCAGCCGCGGCTCGCCGGGACGTATGATACGTTCAACGGAGGGATCAACGGATTTGAAGGCTGTTGGGGAGTCTATCCCTTTCTGGGCCTGGATCGTGTGCTGTTGAGCGATCTGGACGGCGGTTTATACCTTGTCGATGCGACGGCGGCCATGAGCGGACCGGTCACGGTCTCGGCGGCCAGTTACAAAGTTTCAGCCATTGCCCCCAAATCGATCGTCTCAACTTACGGAGTGAATCTCTCATCGGATACCCAGGGAGCAGATAAGATTCCGTTACCGACATCTCTGGCCGGCACCACCGTCCAGATCTTGGACAGCGCCGGGCAAACGCGTTTCGCTCCGCTCTTCTACGTTTCACCGAATCAAATCAATTTTCAAATTCCCCCGGGCACTGTGCCGGGTCCGGCAACGCTCTTTGTCACCGCCGGGGAAACGCCCGCTCAGGTCGGAGCGCTGATCGTCTCGCCGACGGCGCCGTCAATCTTCACCCTGGATCAGAGCGGAAGAGGGGGCGCGGTCGCCCTCGATGCTTTTACCTTCACCGGCGCGCCCTTCAGTCCGACACGTGCGGATGGCCAGCCGAACATCATCGCACTCTATGCCACCGGATTGGGAGATGACGCGACCGATATCGAAGGAAATGCCAACGCGACCGTTCAGGCCGTCATCGGCGGCCAACCGGCAACGGTCCATTACGCCGGCCTCGCACGAGGCTTTGCTGGATTGAATCAGTTGAATATCGAGTTTCCGCCCGGCATTCCACCGGGAGTTCACAGTCTGGTCGTGAGTCGGAACGGCGTTTCGAGCAATAGCGTCAACATCACGGTCAAGAAACCGGAATGATGAAGAGGGATGAGGGACGAAGGTAAGAAGAGGAAGAAGAGCATTGGTTGATAAAAAAGAAAAAGTTCCGCCCTTCATCCTGTGCTTTCTCATCCTTTCTTTCCTTCATCCCTCAACCTCTCTGCAACGAGTTCAAGCGTATTTTTCAACTCACTAACCCTGGTTCCGCCGCCTTGCGCGAAGTCCGGTTTTCCGCCTCCACGTCCATCCAGATTTTCGCAGGCGATCTTCATCGCCGAATTCATATCGGCCGAGAGGTCGGCTGAACGGGCGAAGACCAACCGCGCCATCTCATTCTCGCGCGTCGCCAGCAGCGCGATGACGGACTCGCGCTCCACCAGACGATGAGCGACGAGCTTGAGCTCTTCAAAATCTCGGCCGTCGAGAATTCTCGACACAATGCGCATGCCGCCGACCTCACTCGTGGCGTCGATCAAATCCTGCGCCTCGACTCTCGCCGCCAGCTCCGCCAGTTCGCGCACACGCCGCGAGAGCCGTTTATTCTCATCGACCAGCCGGACGACGGAATTTTCCGCCTCTTCCCTGCCAACGCTCAATCTTCGCCCAATCGCTTCGGCCGCTTGATTGGCCGTCCGATAGTCGCGCAATGCCCGCACGCCGCAGACAAAATGGACGCGCGTCATCTTCTTCGCGCGCTCCCAACCGCGGATGGCAATCAGTCCGACCTCGCCCGTCCTTTTTGCATGCGTCCCTCCGCAGGGTGACCAGTCGTAATCGGCGATCTCGATCACGCGAATGCAGTCGGTGATGAAACTCTCTTTGCGAAGCGGCAGTTTGAGGGCTTCCTCCGGCGTCACTTCATGAATGCGGATTTCACGATTATCGAAGACCACCTCATTCGCCAAATCCTCGGCTCTCACCAGAGCCCGCTCGATCTCTTCCGGGTGCTGATCGAGCGTGAGGTCGATCTCAGTACTACGATCGGTGATCCGAAACCCGCGAGTCTCGGCTCCAAAGAGCTGAAAAAAAGCCTGCGAGAGAATGTGTTGCCCCGTGTGTTGCTGCGTCATCTCAAGCCGCCGCGGGTAATCGATCTCGCACTCAACCTGGTCGCCCACCTCAAACGCCGGGTCGCCCGCGATTTGATGCAGGATCCGCCCCTCATCCGTGATCTCGACTCCGATGACATGAGCCGCATCGATCCGGCCAAAATCGGAGGGCTGTCCGCCCCCGGTCGGATAGAAAGCGGTTTGGTCCAGAACGACCACTCGGCTCCCCGCCTGCTCAACAACCGCGATGACGCTTGCGTTGAATCTCTTAATGTGTGAGTTAGTCCAGTAAAGTTTGGTAGTCATAAAAGATTACAATTCACTTAATGAAGTAGCTCCATCGAGTAACAATTTTAACAAGTATTCCACTATCGTTGACAAATATAACAAATAATATTTAACAAATCGTTACAATTACGTGAAATTGAACTTCCGGCAAGTCCCTCTCAAACATCGGCAAATCCGAGAATATGAATCGAGATTCAAAATTTTGAACCATTCTTTGTTATCAATCTTTACATCTCTCCACAAACTATTAGCTTCCATAATTTTGACGTGGGACATTATTGCAAAACTGGTAATAGTAGCGACTGGAATAGTTGTTGCGTTGAAACGAGCCGGCAGCAATTCAATCAATTTGGATTTTTCCCGAACTTTTTCGAATCGAACCAATTCAAATTCCATAGATCGGAAGCTAAAGAATAAGTAGATCAAATCAGATTGGCGATGGGAATACCAAATAATCTCGATTTCATAATTCCATGAACTTGTAAAAAAAGACCAAGGAACAAAAACACAGATCCAGACCCAATCTGGAGACTAGGAGGCCAAGCAATGTCTGATCATCCCGAAAATTCGATAAGGAGGGCCGTCTGTCGATTGACGCAAGTCGTCAGTCTAGCGCTTTTCATTTGCGCATCGATGACAGTGGCCTTTGCCCAGCAGACGACCGGAAACATCCGCGGTATCGTCAAAGACCCGGCGGGCGCCGTGGTTTCAGGAGCAAAAGTTACAGCAACCGATAAGAGTACCAATACCTCGACGTCCACCGTATCGACCACTGAAGGCGAGTTTAAACTGAACAACCTGCTGGTGGGCGAGTATCAACTCAAAATTGAGGCGCCGAATTTCAGGACTTTAACTCTCAATGATGTCCGCGTCGCATTGAATCAGACCACCGACGTGCCGGCCCAGTTGACGGTCGGCATTCAGGGTGAAGTGGTCGAGGTTTCGGCGGGCGGCGCAGAGTTGGTCCAAACCACGACCGTCAATCTGTCAAAAGGATTCAACGCGCGCCAGGTGGTCGAGCTTCCGCAAACGACCATTACGACGGCCAACGATACCGGTTCCGGTATCTATAATCTGGCGTTGCTCTCACCGAACGTCTCCAGCAGCGGCGGCGTGGGACTGGGCACCGGCGGTTCGGTTGGTGGTCAGCGTCCGCGGCAGAACAACTTTGTGGTGGACGGAGTCGATAACAACCGCAAAGACATCTCGGGACCGGCCGTCTACATTTCTCCTGAGACCGTCGCCGAGTTCTCCATTTTGACCAACCAGTTTTCGGCCGAGTTTGCGCGCTCGACGGGCGGCCAGTTCATCACGGCGACCAAGAGCGGCACCAACGAATTTCACGGCACAGGTTATGGTTTCTTCCGCAACCGTTTCCTGAACGCGCTCGATACTTCGCAAAAGAATGCCGGGTTCATCCGTGAGGATAAACCCGGATTCGATCGGATTCCGCGTTACGATTACGAACGGTACGGCTTCAACATTGGCGGTCCAGTCTACCTTCCCCTCTTCGGTCAGGGTGGTCCGGCGGTCCGCGGCTTCAAGGATCGTCTCTTCTTCTTCACCAGTTATGAAGGACTGCAGATCGGCAACGCGGCGGCTCCGGCCGGCCTGACGTCGCCGACGGCGGCCGGTTTCGCCAAGCTGGGCACGATCTCGGGACTCTCCGCAGCCAACCTGGCGCTCTTCAGACAATATGTGCCGGTGTCTCCTGCGCAGGGCTCGGTCGGTGGGCAACCGCAGTTCATCTGTGTAGGTGGAGCGATTGTCGGCGACGACACTTGCGCTGCGACCAGCCCGAATGCCATTCCGGTCGGGCCGGTTTCGTTCGGCGCGCCGAACTTCTCCAATCAGCGCAACTTTGTGCTCAATCTCGATTACACGCAGAGCGAAAACACTCAACACCACTCGAGGTTCATTTATAATCGCCTGCGCAATATCGACAACCTGGCCGTCCTTCCGGTCTTCTACAACTTGACTCCGACCGATGGCCGATTGTTCTCGTACACGTTGATGCACAACTTCTCGGCGAAGTTGACGAACGAGCTGCGTTTTTCCTATCGCCGCTATGTCAATGACACACCGGCGCCGGACATTGGATTCCCGATCGCCGGTTTCGACTCCTTCCCGAATATCGGTTTGACCGATCTGGGAATCGACATCGGGCCGGACCCGAACGCGCCGCAGTCCTCGATCGAGAACAGCTATCAGCTGGTCGATAACGTCTCCTACCTGGTGGGCAATCACTCGTTCAAGTTTGGCGTGGATACGCGCAAGATCATCTCACCGCAGACCTTCGTTCAGCGCGTCCGCGGAGATTATCAGTACGGCTCGACCGACCGCTTTTTGCGCGATCTCAACCCAGATATACTATCCGAGCGCAACGTCGGGGCATCGACCTTCTACGGCGATCAGATCCTTTTCTTCGGATTTGCTCAGGATGAGTGGCGTTTCCGTCCCAACCTGACGCTCAATCTCGGACTCAATTATTCATATCAACAGGTTCCGTTCTCAGCCAGAAGGCAGACCGTCAACTCGATCGCGTCGGTGCCGGGCCTGCTCGAATTCAACGAGCCGAAAGCGCAGAAGAAGAACTTCGGTCCGCGCATCGGCATCGCCTATTCGCCCAACTTCAGTTCGAGCCTGCTCGGCCGGCTCTTCGGCAGCAACGGTCAGAGCTCGATCCGCGCCGGGTTCTCGATGGCGTATGATGTGATCGTCGACAACCTCTATATCCTCTCGAATCCGCCGCAGGCGCAGATCACGATAGATGATCCCGATGTTGCGGCCACTTCCCCGAACTTCCTGGCACGGGGCGGCATTCCGAGCACGGTCCCCGTGGTCAGCACCAGTCCGGCGGATGCGCGGGCCAATACCGCCTCCTGGATCCCGGATCAACAGGTGCCGTACGCGATCTCGTGGAATATCACGTTGCAGCGTCAATTCCAGACGAACTGGGCACTCGAGACGCGCTATCTGGGAACTCGCGGCATTCACCTGCCGACCCAGAACCGCATCAACGTCCAGAACCGGATCACCGATACTCTGTTCCTGCCAACGCTCTCTTCAAGACCGACGCAGGCGCAGATCGACGCGATGCCGCTGACTTTGGCCACGCTGCTGGCACGTCCGCGCATCATCCCGGCTTATGCCAATGCCGGATTCACAACAAACGTCGTGGCTTTCCTGCCCAACGGTAACTCGACCTATCACGCTTTCTCGGCGCAGCTCACCCGGCGTTTCACCAAGGGATTGCAGATGTCGGGAGCCTATACGTGGAGCCACCTGCTCGACGATTCGACGGCTGAAGTTTTCAGCACCGTGCTCTCGCCGCGGCGCGTCGAGGATTTCCAAAACCTGCGCCCTGAAAAAGCGAATTCCGCGCTCGACAGGCGGCACCGGTTCGTCTTCTCAGGCATTTATGACGTGCCGATGTTCTTCAAGAGCTCGAACAAATTCATGCGGACATTGTTGGGAGGTTTCAGCCTCGCCGGAGCCCTGACGCTGGAATCGGGTGAACCGGTCACCGTGTTGAGCGGCAGTGACGCCAATTTGAACGGAGATCCAGCCGGCGACCGGACGATCTTCAACGTCAACGGAACGAAGAACACGTCGAGCAGCGTCACGCCCTTGCTCAAGACCTGCACGGCGTTTAATACCAATGGCACTTGCTCTCAATCCGTTGAATCGAGAACGGTCGGGTACCTGGCTACTAATCCGAACGCGCAATATATCCAGGCGGGCCCTGGGGCGAAATCCACGGCCGGCCGCAACACGATGGTCCTGCCGGGAATCAACAATGTTGATTTCTCGATCTCGAAGAACTTCGCGATCACCGAGGTCAAGAAGATTCAGTTCCGTGCGGATATGATCAATACCTTCAATCACCCACAATACGTTCCAGGGACGCCCAACAGCGTCACGCCGATCGCCACGACGGCCGCTGGAAATCTCAATACGGCGGGCAGCGCACAGTTCAATGACCCGTCGCAAGTCTTCAGCAGCAACCCGCGCATCATTCAAATGTCATTGCGCTTTGTCTTCTAAACCCACCCAAAGTTGCTGAAGAACTTTTCGTTGCTGGGGAGCCCGCCGGGCTCCCCATTTATTCTTTATCCCGGCGCTTATTCAACACTCGCGTCCACTGGTAGAAAGAGAGGCCATTAATGCTCAATGACCATCGCAGCCTTCGTTTCTGGATTTTGTTCTCAATACTCCTCCTCAGCGGAATAACAGCCCTGGCGCAAGCCAAATCGGGTGTCAGCTCAACACGCGACCGCCCGGACGATCCGCTCAACCGAGATCCGGCGCGCCCCAATGCATATGACATGGAATATTCGCGGCTCGGCTCAAAGACCGAAATGGAAAGTCTGCTCAAAAGCGGCAATGCTGCCCGCGAGGCCAAACCGCCGCGATACGCCGACGCCGAGAAGGCCTATTTACGCGCCATCGAAATCAATCCTAAGGAATCACGCGCCTACCTTGGCCTCGGCAGCACCTACGCCGGACAGAATCGCGTCAAGGAGACGATCGAGGCATTCAAAAAGGCCATTGAATTGAATCCGAAGTTGGCCGAAGCCCATTACAATCTAGCGATGGTCTACTGGGCCACCAATCAGAAAGAGGATGCGCTCAAACACTACGAAAAGCTTCAGGAGTTGAATCAGAATATGGCCAAAAAGTTCAAGGAACATATGGATAAGCATTGATTCGCGTGAGATCGCGCCGCACGTTAGGTTCAAATTCGATCGAATCATCAGACGAGTCGCCGGGCTGAGTTAATCACGCCTTCCGCATCAAATCCCTTCCCCTTCTTGCCCCGTTCGGCTCAATGCCCGATAATTCACGTTTATCTCTGAAACTTAAGAATTATACTCATGAGCTATGGCCAAAAAGGGAAATGTTTTAGTCGTCGATGACGAAGAGATCATGCGCGATGTCCTGGAAAGCTTGCTTTCGCAAGATGGTTATCGTGTGGATCTAGCCAAGACCGGTGAAGAGGGTCTGGCTCGTTTGAACGAACGCACTTATGACGCGGTTCTGCTCGATGTTTCAATGCCCGGGATCGGCGGTCTTCGCACACTCGAAGAGATCCTCAAACTCGACCGCGAGGCGATTGTGATTATGATCACGGCCTATGCGACATTCGACACGGCGATTGCCGCCTGGCAACTGGGTGCGTTCAATTGCATTCGCAAGCCGTTTGAGAACGATCAGATCTTGAAGACCGTCGCCGCGGGCATTTCGCGGCGGCGCGGAGACGAAGAGCGGCGGGTTTTGCGGCGCACGCTGCGGACAACCGGTGACCGCAGCCAGATTGTCGGTAATTCGGCAGCGATGCGCGAAGTCTATGACCTCATCGAGCAGGTCGCGCCGGCGCGTTCGACGGTGCTGGTCACCGGGGAATCGGGGACGGGTAAAGAGGTCGTGGCGCGAGCCATTCATTTCTCCAGCCCCCGCGCCGAATCAGGACAATTTGTCGCGGTCAATTGCAGCAACATTCCTTCCGAGCTGCTCGAATCCGAGTTGTTCGGCCATACCAAGGGCGCCTTTACCGGCGCGATTGCGGCAAAGAAAGGACTGTTCGAGGTCGCCGACGCAGGTTCCATCTTTCTCGATGAGATCAGCACGATTCCACCGGAGACGCAGGCCCGGTTGCTGCGTGTCATCCAGGAACGTGAATTTACGCCGCTCGGCGATACGCAACCGCGCCGCGTCGATGTCCGCATCATCGCCGCCACCAACACGGACCTGCAACGAGCGGTGAAATCAGGCGATTTCCGCGAAGATCTCTTCTACCGCCTCAACGTCATCAACATTCATCTGCCGCCGCTGCGCAACCGGCGCGAAGACATTCTGCCTTTAGCGCAACATTTCATTCGCAAATATAACGACGAAAATGGACGGTCGATCTCCGACCAGATCTCGCCGGAGGTTCTGCGGACGCTCGAAAGCTATCCGTGGCCCGGCAATGTGCGTGAACTCGAAACGGCGATTGAGCGCTCGGTGATCGTCGCCCGGACCGATGAGGTGACGCTCGAGTGTCTCCGCGAAGAGATCGTCAATCCTCAGGCCCGCGCCGGGACGTCCACGAGCGGCGTCGATTCGATCGCCGCACTCGACATCGTCCGCGGCATCTCTTTCTACGACGAGGTCTCTCGATTTGAGATCGAACTCATTCGACGTGCGCTTGAGATCACCGGCGGTCATCAGAGCAAAGCGGCTAAACTGCTGGGGATGAATAACACCACGCTCAATAGCAAGATCAAGGTCTATAACATCAAACTCTGAATCAGCGAAGTGGCACATCAAATTGAAACGCACCCGGCGCGCGGATATCTGTTTGCCGCAAGTGCCGCCGTCATGTGGGGATTTTCAGGCGTGGTGACGAAATATCTGCTTCGTCATCAGATGCGCCCGGATGAACTGCTCATTTTCCGCACCTCTCTCGCCGGATTTATACTCCTGATCTGGCTCGGTCTCTCTTCGCCGCACCTGCTCAAGGTCAACCGCCGCGATCTCTTCTACTTTGCGCTGCTCGGCGCCATCGGCCTAGTCGCCAATCAGGGATTCTATTATCTCGCGCTCTCGATGGTGAGCGTCGGCTATGCCTTACTCATTCAATATCTCGCTCCGGTCTTTTTGATGATTTATGGCGTCGTGTCAAAGACCGAACGAATGACCAGAGGAAAGCTGATCGCGGCATGTACGGCGGTCGGCGGTTGTTTGTTGATGGTGCTCGGTCAGCAGGGGGGCATTGCGCGGGCGTCTCTCGTGGGAGGAGTCTGCGCGCTGGGTTCGGCCCTCGGATTCACGTTTTATACAATCTACGGAAAACGAGGTCTGGAGCGTTACGATCCGCGCACGATCATGACATATGCATTCCTCTTCGCCGGGCTGATCTGGTGCCTGATTCGGCCTTTATGGACGCTGCCCTGGAGCAATTACGATCTGGGCACCTGGGCCTTCTTCTTCTACCTCGCCGGCGTCGCCACGGTCTTACCTTTCGGACTGTTTTTGGCGAGTCTGCGTTATCTCGAAGCGAGCCGGAGCAGTCTGACATCGATGCTCGAACCGGTGGTGGCGGCGGCCGTCGCCTGGCTGTGGTTGAACGAAAAGATGGGAGTGTGGCAGATCATCGGCGGCATCGCAGTACTAGGAGGGGTGTTATTATTGCAGGTTGAAAGCCTGCTCTCGTTAAGGCGCCGGAAAAGAGAGGTCGAATCCCTCGCCCCTGATTTTGATAAAAATTATCGGAGATCAGTTCAGTCCTAAGCAACGAGGTGAAAAATTCTGTCACTTTCTTATCTCGACTTTATCCATTCTGAGATCGGCGCGACGCCGATCTCAGAATGGATAAAGTCGAGCTCAGTTCCCCTCGCCCATAACATCAAAACCCGCCCAGAAATAGGGATGGCGATAATTCTCCTGAGAGAGCAAATGCCTGGTTGCCGAGCGCCAGGCTTCCGATTTAACGACCGGGCCGCTGCCGCTACGCTGTGATGGTTTAAGGCGACGATAAAATTCGAGCATGAGATCGGACGGAGCCGGCGATTGGACGCGCCATTGACCGGCGAGTATTGACGGACAACCGGCGATGAAGGAGATCCAGGCCAGTGCAATCATGGCCCTGCCGGATCCGCCCTTGGCCGAAGCCAACTCGCTCGACGGCATTACGATCAACTCGGCTTTCAAATCCAGGCCCAACAACTCCCGCGCCTCGAGCAACCCATCTTCTTGCGTATTGCCGGCTGACATCAACGCGACGATTGAATAGAGTGGGCTCGATTCATTGAGAACTCCTCGCGCGCCGAGGTACAACAACCTGTATTTACCCGCTTCAACCTTGAATCGCTCTTCGCTTGCTTCAGGACCGGTGAAAACACGGCTGCTCTCCGCGCCGAAGAGTTGCCCCAGGGCTTCGATCTCGGTCGGCGTCTCAGAAGAACCGGGTGGCTGATCGACCGAAAGCATGGCGTTGACGCGCGCCATTCCATCAGGGGCCGGAGCAGGACTGCCGAAAGCCAATAATTCTGGTGAACTGTCGCGACCGGTACGCGCTCGGCGAGATTTCATGATAACGCTCAAAGTGGTCAGAGACGGCGTGTAAGAGATCGCGTAATCTTCAATCAGGAAACGATTATTTTCCGCTTGCAATGATTGAAAAGGCAGATCCCAGAAGATCATGTCCGGCGAGATGACCAGCTGCGTTCTGCCCTGTAGTTGCGCCTGCGCAGGTTTCACAATTAAATCATATAACGCGCGCGCGCCCTCTTGAATTTGAGGGCTCCGAGTCATCATCAAGTTCCGGTAACTCGAGATCTGGGCCGCCAGCTCAGCACGATTCGTTCCGATCACATAAATCTTGAGCGCAGATGAAGGCGAGGTGGCAGGCTGGGTTTGATCACTTTCTCGGCGGCTTCTGGCCGGCCGCTCCGGGTCCTTTGTGAAAACAAAGAGATAGAGATGCTCATCCGTCTCGACAAAATCTAAGATCGCCTTCTTGGTATCGGTCACCAGCGCCGCCGCCTGATTGACAGTCAGCGGCTTTCCCTCGCCGCGTAGAATCTTCAATTGCGGGTGCGCCAGATAGAGCCTGTTTTTGAAGGTGTTGTAATCGAGCCGCGCCTTCTGCCACTTCGCATTGAGACCGTCGATCCGCGTTTGTTTCGGTTTCTCACGTTCATATTCGCGGTAGATTTGTGCGGCGAGCATCGAGATTTGGCTGAGGAGTTGCCGCTCTTGCTCCTTTTCCTGCGAGGTCATCGTTTTATTGATCCAGACATTTGCGCTTTGAATGATGCCGAGCAAGGTACGCGCCCTGGCGCGTTCGGCGAAATTGAAGGCTTCATTGCCTCGATTGAGCGCAATCAAAACATCGATCATGCCAAGATAAGGCGCGAGTTTGTTTTCGTAAAATCGGGGCTGGCGAGCACGTCCCGCGGGCGAAAGTTTCGTTTCAATCAGATCCACAGCTTCAGAAAATGCGCGACGCGCCTGCTCGTACTGCTCCATCCGATAGTATGCTTTTCCTGCTCGATAACGGGCTTGCCAGAACAGATCCATGTCATTCCCCAACTTCGCGGCATCACCCGCCTGTCCGGCAATCTCTAACGCTTTTGCCAAATCCTCTTGAAGATAGTAGATGACGCTCGTATTCAAGAACGCACTCGCCACTCCGGCCCAGTTCCCGACAGATTTGAACAGTTCCCTTCCCTGTTCGTACTGCTCAAGCGCCTGGGCGTAATTTCCCATTGTGGCCTGGGTGATTCCCACATCCAACAATGCCCCCGCGATCTCCCGCACTTCACCGATCTCTCTTCGCAAAGCCAGAGCCTGTTGGTAAGCGTCCAGCGCCTTTGCATGATCACTAAGCTTGAAAAATGCGCCACCGACTTTCTGGAAAGCCTCGGCTGTTTCGGTCTTATCTCCGAGTGTCTGAACGATGCTCAAATTCTTATTGTATGCCTCCAATGACATTGCATAATTGCCATTTAGAGAATGGACCAGCCCAACCCCCTGTAACGCTCTCGCCGCGCCCTGCCGGCCGCCGGCCTTCTCTTCGGCATTCAAGCTTCTCTGATAGTAGGTCAAAGCCTGCGGATAATCTCCCTGCTCGTAATAGATGTTGGCGATGCTGTGCAATGCATGACCACGCCGAGCCGCCTCTCCGAGCTCTTCAAGCTTGGTCAATGCCCGCTGGTAAAAATTGATGGCGGCGACGTCATGGCCTTGACCATATTCCGCCTGGGCAATTTTGAAGAGTCGATTCACAATCACGTCTTTGATGCCGATTGCTTCGTAAAGCTTCACGCCTCTTTGATAGACCTCCGAGGCCGGCGCATAGTCTCCCTGCTCGAAATGAACGGCGCCGATGTTATCCAGGGTCTGCGCCACGTTAAACTCTTCGCCCAGCTCTTCCTGAATCTTGAGCCCTCGTTGAAGATATTCCAGCGCCTCTGTGGGCCGTTCGGTTGCCGAATGGACCAGCCCGATATTGACCAACGATTGGGCGATCTCAGACCTCCTTCCCAGCTCTTCGTTGATCGACAGGCATTTTTGGTAAGCCTCTAAAGCTTGCGGATAGTGAGTCTGAACGAAATGAATAATTCCGATATTCTGCCAGACGCCCGCCTCCTCCTTCTGATCGCCAAGCCGTCTTGCAACCAGGAGCATGGCTTGAAGCAAGTTGAACGCCTTGTTGTAATCACTTTGTCTGTATGCCAGGTCGCTCCGCGAGCCCAAGATGGATAATAACTGGCTCGTCACGCTGTCAGGATCGCCCGCCAGCAATGCTTCCCGTTCGGCATCCGTGTTGACCGCCGCCAGTGAGTTAGAGAGGCTACTGACCGCGGGCACCTCCGCCCAGAGCTTCCAATCGGGACCTTCCTTAATAAACGATAGATCAAGCCTCATCTCATTCATATTCATGGTGCCGGTAATCGAATCCCGAGCAATACGCACGGTACTAATATGCAGCGAAGCCTTGCTCTCCTGAATTTTTAAGCGTGAGATGGCAGTATCTTGGAAGCTATATGTATAGGTAGCGAACATCTGCCGCAATGTCTGGCGCTGCGGCGCAGCCGTGGGAGCGTGCCGGCTCCACAAGGCATCGAAGATTTCAAGATCCTTCTTGAGGTAGATGTCGAAATATTTAGTAACCAATGAACGGAGCGCCTGCTCATCCGTTGAAGGCGCGGGGGTATCGCTTCCGCTATTCGATTGAGCGAACGCAAAAAAGGAAAGACTGAGAACTGTAGCAATCATTCGCACACAGCCAAGCGCGCGATTCAACACGGTGTGCTCCCTCCTTCTCGCTGCCCGATCCTCTGCCCGATTCTCATGGCTGACCGCAGAAACAGAGTACGGGTCAAATGGAAATAACGAAACAGACGGAAATTCTCGAAAATTCCCGCCTGTTTCGTTATTACTTCCGTTCGTTACGCTCTCTGTCCGGCTTAGAGCTTACTCAAGATACCTGAACGAACCCGGACAAAGTTTTTTGCAGAGATTATTGTTCGTTCGGCTTCCGCGATTTGATCTCGATTTTATCCATCATATTTGGGATATTTGGTGGAAGCTGGGGACCTTCCATCACCGTATAATCAGATGGAATCTTAAAGAGCGAAGCATCAGGTTCACTACGATTGATGTTGGTCAATTTAAAGACCGTCTCGCCGATGCGCGGATCGCTCTGCCTGCTCATAATCAGGGTCTGCAATTCCGGAGAATACCATCGCTCGTTAACGATCTCAATCGGACGTTCGTTACCGATGGTTCCGGCGGGAATGGTATCGATCGTCCTCGTACCTTCGGCTTCTATCCCCTCGATCGTCTGTTTACCAAGGGACTCCGTATTGTGAGTCACGGCTGACAGAATTCCGCTTTGATCGCGGACAAACGATACTTCGGCCTTAGGCTCCGGCTTCTTGTCGAGTACAAAGTTGAAAGTGAGAATACCTTGAACCTTGACATTCTGGCCGTCCATTGAGGTCGGCTTGAACTTCCACTGTTTGGCCGCCTCAATCGCAGGGTCGCGCAGCAACGGATGGCCGTTGACAACATTGGCATCCGTCACATCGCCGTTCTCGTTGACGGTAATTTGCACTTGAACCGCGCCCTCTGCGCCCGCCGCCTTGGCGACCGATGGATATGAAGGTTGAACCTTCTTAAGGGCGTTGCCCTGTAACATTCCCCCGCCGGCTTTGACCTGTTTGGGAGCAGTAGAAGTAACACCGGAGGTTGCGGCGCCGGAGGATGTGGCGCCGGAGACACCCGCTCCGGTGACAGACATGGTGTAATAAGAGCCGGCTTTTCCGACCATCCGGGCAAAATTCGGTATTTTATGTGCGGTGCGCGCAGTCGAATCCAGAGTGAAACTCGTGTCGTTGACAGGATCGGAGATAAAGATCGTTCGATGTTGTCCGGCATTGCCTCCCAATGAACCGATGATGATAGGCGTCTGTTCGCGGCGAGTGCGGCCCTCGCCATCGCGAGCGATACTGGCGGTGAAACTGCGTTGGATGCGGTTTCCGTCGCCCAGAGTTTGGGTGAACTCCGTGACGGCATCGGCTGTGAAGGGAGAGCCTTTGACCACTTTATTGTCAAAGTTCATTTCCGCCGAAACAAATCCGAATGTCTGGGCGCCACTTCCCTGCATCCCGCCGTCCCACATCGTGCTGAACCCTTGCGCCGGCATGGTGAAGATCGTGTCTTGAGGCATTCCCACTGTGATGTTGAACGTCTCGATGGCGCCATCACCGGATTGCCGGATAGTCACAGTTTGAACGTTTGAAGTTGTAACTTTTTCCTGCTTCTTTTCCTGTGCCTGGACGCTCAAACCCGCGAATCCATTGACGACCATCGCCAGCGCACAGGCCGAAGACAATATTGTTCTCTTCTTCGTCACCATTGTGTTTCTCCCTTTCCTGGTTTGATCAACCTCGGTTATTAAAAAGTTAAGTCTAGCGGACAAATCTGATGGCGCGCGCCAATCCGTCTTCTCCTACGAGCAAGTCCGCTTTAACCGGCTGCTCGGACCGCTCGGCATTCATCGGCAATCCAAAAGAGACCAGCGCCGAGCGCGGAATCTGCACGCGAATGACCTGGCCTCTATCCATTGGGACCAGTTTGCCGCTCGAACTCAACATGAGAAAATCCGTTGTCACCTCGCTGTCACTTGCATAGAGCGTCATTCCATCCCTGATCACAACCCGCCGAACATCCGCCCCGATCGGAGGACGATGTGACCTTTTTTGGAATCTCTTCTCTCCCACTCCAGCGTTGCCGGCATTGCCAGTATTGCCGGCATTCACCGCCACCGTCGGAGGCGCCGATCCGATGTCTTTTTGACCGATCAGCGGTTTGACCTGTGGGTCTCGGTCGTTCTTTTCCGGAATGCGAGACGAAGGATGAGGCGTGGGGCGGCTGCCACCGACCAGTGGCTGCTGCGGCAGCCCCGTCCCCAATGTGCGATAGACAATCAATCCGAGCGCGAGCAAGACCAGCGCGGCCGCAGCCAGCGTCCAACGAGACCACGGCTCGGAACTAACGGGGCTGGGTGGAGAAACCGCCGGCCATGCCCTGCGGCGAAAAGCTTCAAGCAACGCGGTCTCAACCTCCGCCGGTGCCCCCATGGTCTCATCGCTCTTCGCCACGGCTCTGAGACCCAACGTCAGCGTCCGCTCATCGGACAATCTTGCCGCACAACCTTGGCAATCTCGCGCGTGGTCCAGCCCCTCACGCTGCGCCGCGGCATCGATTAGCTGCCCGCGCGCGAGATCGTTGACGATATTTTCAAAATCTTGACACTTCATAGCTAAACCTAGACGGAACATTTCATCAGATCGACAGGATCCGATCCGTTCTCCAAGAGGCGCAGATCGCGCAACTTTTCAATGAGCAATGTGCGCGCGCGATGCAATCGCGACCGGACGGTGCCAATCGCGCACCCGAGGGCGGCGGCAGTCTCGGCATAACTCATCTCCTGCAGATCGCAGAGGACCACGACTTCACGGTAGTGTGGAGGCAGGGCCAGAATCGCTTGCCGCACCGATTCGATTGTTTCGCGCCGGGTTAAATCACCGAGCGGATCCTCGAGAGAGATTAATCCTTGAGGGACGAGATATTCATCATCCTCATCGTGACCGATCTGCGTCAAAGTGCGATCTTTTTCGATCTTGCGCAAGACCTGGTTCCGCGCGATCCCGTACAGATAGGAGGTGAATGACCCGCGCGCCGCGTCATAGTTCCCGTGATCGTTCATCAATGCCATGAACACATCTTGAGTGACATCCTCGGCGATCGACTCCGAACCGCTCATCCGCAGCGCAAACCGGTAAATACTCCCCTGACGCCGCTGATAGAGCGTGACAAAGGCCCGTTCGTCGCCGGCGCGCATGAGCCTTAACAATTCGTCATCGCTATGTGTTATGTTCATCGACATCAAAATTTCGTGGTCGTGGTTCAACTGCTGCCGTCCCTATTTCAGTTATCGGGGCCGGATAGTTCCACGAAATTTCAAAAGAAAGGCGAGACCTATCTACTGGTGCTGACGCGGCGGGGTTTCAATTTGATCTCAAAGAGCTTTGGCCAGAGTTTACCCGTCACAAAGAGCCGGTCGTGGGCTTCATCGTAAGCGATGCCGTTGAGGACGCCGCCTTCGGGCACGTGGTCTTCGGGCAGGAGCAATCCGGTCAGATTGAGCCAGGCGGTGACCCTCCCGCTCTGCGGGTCGATCTTCGCGATTCGATCGGTCAGCCAGATATTGGCGTAAATTTCACCCTTGATATATTCGAGTTCGTTGAGGTGGTCGATCGGTTGTGAATTATCGTGAACGTTGATTGTCCGCTGAACTTCGAAAGTGTTCGGATTGAGAAAACGAATCTGATTGGTCCCGTCGCTCATAATCAGCGATTGCCCATCGTGCGTCAGCCCCCAACCCTCACTCGTATAACTGAAAGTGTCGAGTTGTTGGAATGAATCGAGATCGTAGATGAAACCGCGCCTTGATTGCCAGGTCAGTTGATAAGCCCGGCCATTCAAGAGGGCCAGCCCTTCGGCGAAGAATTGAGGCGAGACATCGACCTTTTTGAGCACCTGACCGGTCTGCAGATCTACTTTACGAATCGAGGATTGGCCGTTCAGCCCCGTGCTTTCATAGAGCAGTCCCTGGTAATAGACGAGCCCCTGCGTGAAGGCAGCCGTATCATGCGGATAAGTATTAATGATTTCATAAGTGTATGTAGGGACTCTGATGGGTGAGGTCATTTGATCAGGTTGTTGATTTTCGCTCTGTTGGGCGCGCGAAGTCGCCTGGCCGGAATTGCACCCGCCCAAAAAACAGAGGATCGCCATCGAAAAATAGATTTTCAGCATTTGCATTGTACTTACCTCAAGGATTTTCGGCCGAGTGGTACTCAGGCCCCCTCATTATTCCGGGTAAACATTTATTTCGCGAAGCTTGCGACACCCTTGAAATATGTTAGTATCTTCGGAGCGATCGCTATTCGCTATAAGTTTCAATACAGGAGAATCAATGTCTGAGAAAAATTGTATATTTTGCCGGATCATAGCGGGTGAAATCCAATCCACTAGAGTCTACGAGGATGACCGGGCTTATGCCTTTCGTGATACTAAACCGCAGGCTCCGACACATATCTTGATCGTTCCCAAGGAACATATTGAATCACTCAATGACATCGCTCAGGGGGATGAAGCTTTACTGGGACACCTGCTGCGCCTCGCGTCTAAGCTCGCTAATCAACAAGGCATTGCCGAGAGTGGGTTCCGCGCAGTGATCAACACTGGAGAGAATGGCGGACAGTCGGTTTGGCATCTCCACATTCATGTCTTAGGTGGACGCCCCATGACCTGGCCTCCCGGTTAGACCGGTTTAAACACCCTGAACGGACAATGATGGTTGACGATCTTAAAATTAAACCGGAAAATTTATCGCTTGCTAGTATTGCAACAATCTCTCCGCAGCTTTTAATGAGTAGAATACTAGCGCTATTCCGCCCACGATCAGTAACACCAACGCACCGATTACTCCACAAACGAACAGATAATCTCCAATACCCGGTCTTCCCTGAGTGCGCGCATGTTTGCGCAGCAAATTGATATTCCAGCGATTCGATTTGACGAAGAAATCCGTGGCATCGCCGACAAAAGGGATCAGGCCAAGCAGGTAATCAACGGCGACGTTCATTGCCATGCGGAGAATGACCACTTTCGGCACACGATAGTAGAAAGCGCTACCGATGAGATAGAGCGAAAAGACGGCAGTCGCGGTGTCACCGATCCAGGGGATCATGCCGAGGATCGGATCGAGACCGATGCGAATATTGAGAATAGGAATGCGAATGAGGTCATCCAGCCACCGCACCACGCGTTCGAGTCCTTCAAACTCATCGCCCTCGATGCGTTCAACCCTCCTCGCATAACCCGGCCGGCGCCTTTCGATTGTTGAGTCGATGTGAGCCATAAATCTTCAACTCCTTCTGCGGCAAGATCCCTGATGCGAGGAGAGCATGACCGATCGTCACGCGTCCGGCATCTTGCCAAAATTTCCACACCTCGCTTAAAAGGGTCTGGCTGCCGTCCGCCCGATCTTGACGAAGACCCTGCCCAACGCCCGCATCTTTGAGACCGGAGGCGGCAAGAGCGTCAAATCCGGCGAGCCGATATCCTCGTCAGCATGTTTTTCTTTCAACCAACGTTGAAAAAGAGCCCGCACCGGCCGCGGGTCATCAGAAGTGACGAGAAAAGCATAACGTAAATGATCAGGCGTCGTAGTCCGAAACCTGTGCGAGATGAAATAATATTGAAGCGCGCCAAAGAATTTTTCGTCACCCAATTCCTTGCGCAACCCGACAAAGAGCAAAGCCGCTTTCGCCTGGACGATGGCCGTGTACTGGAGCGCATTCTTAAAATCCTTGGCCGGTTTATCAGCTTCGAGATCGGTTCCGCCCAACATGCGATAGGCTTGATAAGTCCCGCGCAGTTGTTGGTCGATTGTCACATCGCCCAGTTGCTTGCCATAAACAAATTCGTGATAGTAAGCCGCCCCATATGTCGCCAGGGCCTCATCCAGATACGGCCAACGTTCGGGATCGCTTCCGACAACTCCCCCCCACCATTGATGCGCGATGCCGTGTGCCAGCGTGAACTCAAAAGACGACTTGATGACATCCGCTTGTTCACGCAGCACGCCCGGAAGGCGGACGGATTGCGGCGCATCAAAGTCGATGTAGTAGGCTTGAGCAAGAGCGATCAAGGCGGGAAATTCAATCCCGCTGTAACCGGCCGGGAGCGGCATTTGGATGACCTGCAGTAATGGATAGGGGTATTCGCCAAAAGCTTTGGTGAAGGCTTCGACTGCGCCTTTGGCGATGCCGAGAGCTTTTTTGCCGAGCCTTTCATCCCCTTCGCGAAAATATGAGACGACACGCACCGAGCCGACTCGCTGCTCGACACTCTTGACGCGTTCCGCGAGGGCGATCGCAAAGCCGCGCATCTTCTCGCCGCGAAAGAGGTGAATCCGGCGATTGCGCGAGGTGCTCTTCGGCGAAGACAAGGGCCTCGAATCTACTGCGGGAGCCGAACTGATAATGGTGATGCCGTCATCAGCCCTGATTGAGACGTCATAATCGGCAATCTCGCTGAAAACAATCCCGCCCACCCCGGCCGGAAAACTCTGCTCGGTCGCTTGCCACTGCCTGGCAGCAACGACCGGATAACAATAACCGAGGAGCATCGCCTCTTCGCCGGCAAAGAAGATATCGCGAGCATCGTGCAGCTGGCGTTCATCGCTGACGGCATCGTTGACCTCTTGTAAAAAGTGGGCGAGGAGGCTCGCTTCCTCACGCTGGACGCGCGGGACACGAGCGGCAAAATCGATGACCAGTTCAATGCTCTGCCCGTTTGCAAGCTTGACCGGCAAGTCGACCTTGAGCACAGAATGGCGTGAACGCAGATTAAATTTAAGCTGGCGTGGACCGGCCCTCACCTGTTGGATCGTCATCCAGGGCTCGTCCTCTTCCGAGAGACCAATGTTCGGATAAAGATGAAAGATGAGGCTGTCGAGGTCCTCACGCATCAAATTGGTGAACCGGACCGTCTCGCGACCGGTAAAGCTCGCCGCGTCATAGTTCAAATCGAGATCGATCCGATAGCGGAGGTTCGCCGCCATGCCGCTTTTCCGCGAAATCTCGCGAGCCGCCACGACACTGACAAGCAAGCTTAAACAGACCAACTGCGCACACCACTGAGGCGCAGAGTTTTGAAGATATCTTGATCGTTGCACTGATCTCACCAAAATATTCTACTTCACACTCCGCCAGTCACGAAAAGCCAAATCGTTTGAGAACCTCGTCCCAATCAGAAAAAAGATCGGAGTTCTCAAGATGAACGCCGGCCTTACCGCATACAAGTGAGATGAACGGACCTCAAGGATTTGAAGACCTTCCCTCTCTCTCCCACATTCACCAACTTTCAACGAATCTCACGAAATTTCGTTGACTTTTTTTCCCCTTGCTACTAGCATACCAATTTCTTGAAAACGATTTTCAAGATCATCAAAAAGTTAAGCAGCGTCTGAGCAAGAGAGAGCTAACAAGTAAGCCTCCAGCGCAGCTTTTGGAAGAGGGTGCGCTGAAGGCTTGAATGCAGCTAAATGCTGCGACAAGCCAACCCGATCTGTTTTGGTCATTCATCAGGTGGCGTGTGAAAGTCATCCTATCACGCCGGAATGATGAAGTCATATTTGTTTTATTGCGAAGTTCAGCGCGATAGGAGACTCAGATGAGAACATCCCCTCGGTGTAGATCTTTGTGTGATCACTCGCCACTCAATCTTTGTTTTCATTTTTCTGAACCGGCCGAGTTTGTCAGCTGCTTAAGGACTATCAAGAATTTGGGCGGCGTGAGGTCCACTCACCTCCAATATCCCATCTTAATAAAGAAGCTTGGACAGTCACGCGCATCCTCGCACCGTCCCTTTTTGCCTTTTTTAAATCAGATTAAATCTCATCATTGAGGAGGGAGATGAACAAAGAGCCTGAGACACGTGAAGAGCTGCGCATTCCGGTGCGCTGTTACAAATGTAGCGATGGGTGCATTCATCTTGAATACGGGAATGCAATGTTCACATTCACGCCGCAGCAATTTTGTGTACTGGCCGATGTCATCGGCAAAGTTCAACGCGAACTGGCGGAAAAGACCGAACGCTCAGATCAACCTTCTGAGCGTCAAGCGAACACCTTCGTCATGTGAATGTCAATCATCGTCATTATTGGCATCGTCATTATTGGCATCGTCATTATTGGCATCGTCATTATTGGCATCGTCATTATTGGTTGAGCTGTTGTCTTTCAATAACTCGAAGATTGTCTGGCGCCGGACACGCCCGGACTTTCAATCAATTCTTGAGATCGACAATGAGGTGAATGGATGAAATTTCTAACTGATCACGATCCCCGCTCAGGTCCGGCTCGGAGGCAGATGCGGCTTGGGAGACTGTGGGACGACAATAAAACTCAGAGCAAGCCAAAGAGAAGGCTGAAAGAGGGTGGAACTCGTAAGTGGCGGCGCGGCCCGAAGTATTGGATGGCCCTTGGTGCGATGAGCGCGCTGATGACATACGCGCCGGCCAACAGCAGGTGGTTGAAATTCGCATCTGCGCAAGAGGCTCTCGGCGTATCGACCGGGATCTATTCGCAGACTCAAGGACAGGCGGCGACTGTTCGCCGTTTCGACATTCCGCCCGGGCCCCTCGACACGGTGTTGGGTACGTTTCAGAAGGTGACCGGATTGCGCATCGAGGTCGCGAACGATAATATTCTGAGACTACCTTCTCCTGGCGTTTCGGGCGTTTATAGCGTCGAACAGGCGCTGAAACAGTTGCTGGCAGGCACGGGCGTCAGCTACCAATTGACCTCTTCTGAGACAGCGAAGCTGGAGATCTCCGGGCCGACCGCATCGGTCGAAGTGACCGGGCGCATTTCGCCACTCTCATCCCCGAAATATACCGAGCCGTTGCGCGACCTCCCGCAAACGATCACGGTCATCCCTAAAGCAGTGATCGAAGAGCAGGGCGCGACGACGTTGCGCGATGTGTTGCGCAATGTCCCCGGCCTCACTCTCGCAGCCGGCGAAGGCGGTGCTCCGGCCGGCGACAACCTGACGCTGCGCGGTTTCAGCGCCCGCAATGACATCTTCGTGGACGGCGCGCGCGACCTCGGTCCGACAACCCGCGACCCATTCAACCTGGAGCAGGTCGAAGTGGTCAAAGGTCCGGCATCGGCCTTTAATGGCCGAGGTTCGACAGGAGGAACGATCAACCTGGTGAGCAAGTCGCCGCACATCGATCGCACATTCGGTGGATCGCTCAACTTCGGCACCGACAGAACCAAGCGCGTCACGACCGACATCAATCTGCCTCTCAAGAGATTGGGGTTGGGAGAGCGGACCGGATTCCGGCTGAATCTGATGATGCATGACGCCGACGTCAGCGGGCGTGATGTGGTGAATAACCAGCGCTGGGGAGTGGCTCCATCCTTGGGGTTTGGTGTCGGTACTCCGACGCGAACGACCTTCAGCTATTTCAAATTGAAGCAAGATAACATTTCGGATTACGGAATCCCCTGGGTTCCCGCCACCAACAATGCGCTTGTGGCCTATCGCAATAAACCGGCGCCGGTGCCGCGCGACACTTTCTATGGGCTCAAGAACCGGGATTCCGAGAAGATGAACTCGGACCTGGCGACGGTCAAGATCGAACATGACTTTGAAGATACGATGAACTTGCGCAATCAACTGCGTTATGGCCGGTCAACACGCGATTCGATTGCGACGCCGCCCCGTTTTCTCAACGACAACTCGACCGCCATCAATCGCGAGATGAGATCGTGGATCACGAGAGACGAGA
>Ga0081539_10000695_pt1 | contig 67496 bp, 59 predicted proteins | sample TabmetS4T2R2_FD_71023 | JGI IMG/M metagenome (GOLD analysis project Ga0081539, IMG submission 71023) | Tabebuia heterophylla rhizosphere microbial communities from the University of Puerto Rico - S4T2R2 | ecosystem: Host-associated > Plants > Roots > Rhizosphere ...
TCGATGGCGTTCGGTCTGCGTGGCCTGTCGCACATCGTTTCGACCGGCTGCACCAGCTCTACCGACGCAATCGCTTACGCTTCGCAGCACATCGCGCTCGGCCGCCAGGATCGAATGCTCGCCGGCGGCGTTGATGCGCCGATCGCGCCCGGCATTCTCGCCGGGTTCAATCTGATGACGGTGCTGACGAACGAGTGGAACGACGAACCGCATCGCGCTTCGCGCCCGTTCTCACGCAACCGATCCGGCATGGTGCTTGGCGAAGGCTCGTGGATCTACGTGCTCGAAGAACTGAAACACGCGCTCAATCGTGGCGCGCAGATCTACGGCGAGATCATCGGCTACGGCGCGACGTGCGACGCGTATCATCGCGTGCGGCTGGCCGAAGATGGCGACGAACCCGCGCGCGCGATGCGTCTCGCGCTCAACGACGCGGGTCTCGAAGCGAAAGATATCGATTACGTAAACCTGCACGGCACGTCGACCGTGCTGAACGACCGCATCGAAACGAGCGCGTTGAAGCGCGCTTTCGACGGGCACGCGGCGCGCATTCCGATGTCGGCGACCAAGTCGCAGATTGGCCATCCACAGGGCGCGAGCGGCGCCGCGGGACTCGGCGCGGCGCTGTGTGCGATGCACACGAATCGAATTCCTCCCACCATCAATCTCGAAGAACCCGATCCTGATTGCGATCTCGACTACGTCCCCAACGAAGCACGCGAGGCAAACGTCAAGACAGTGCTCTGCAACTGTATTGGCTTTGGTTCAAAAAACAGCGCCCTCGTGGTGCAAAGGTTGGCTGAGTCGTAGACGGATGTTCCAAAGATTTAAGCAGCGCAGTTACGAGCTCGAAGACATCGACACCGGTAACTACACGCCGGAAGAGTACGAGGCCTGTATTTCCGAATTGCAACTCGTGAATCGCTGGATGGGCGATGCGCACGCGTTGAAGCAGACGTTGCTGAAAGACGTCGAGCAGCGTTCGCTGCGAGAGTTTTCCGTGCTCGACGTCGGCGCGGGGTCGGGCGAACTGTTGCGCGTGGCGGCGACTTGGGCCAGAGAAACCGGTCGGCGTTTCCGCGGCGTTGGCCTGGAGTTGAACGAACGTTCCGCCGAGTCGATCCTGGAAGACTCGAAAGAGTTTTCTGAAATCTCTTCGGTGCGCGGCAACGCGCTGCAACTGCCCTTCGCTGACGCGGAGTTTGATTACGTGATGTGCTCGCTGTTCACGCATCATTTCAAGGACGAACAGGTCGTTCACATTTTGCGCGAGATGAATCGGGTGGCGCGCCGGCGCATCTTCGTGATCGATCTGCATCGCGATCCGGTGCCGTATTTTTTCTACACGACGTTGGGAAAACTCGTGCTGAAGAACCGTTTGATCCGGCATGACGGCGCGCTCTCGATTTTGCGGAGCTTCAAAGCGCCTGAGCTTGCCAGCCTTGGTAAGGCTGCGGGCCTGCATGAAATTGCGGTGGAGCTGCACTTTCCCGCGCGCCTGGTTTTGAGCGCAACATGAGTGATTACGACGTCATCATCGCGGGCGCTGGTCCGGCCGGCACGAGTGCCGCGATTCATCTGGCGACGAGCGGATTGAAAGTCCTGCTCGTCGAGCAGAAGAAGTTTCCACGGCCGAAGCTGTGTGGTGAATTCATCTCGCCGGAGTGCCAGCAACACTTCGAAAAGCTCGGCGTCGCCCGAGAGATCATCTGTTCTGATCCTGCGCCGATCGACCAAACGGTTTTCTATTCGAGCCGTGGTCATCACGTGAGTGTGCCGAGCAATTGGTTTGGCGAAAGGATGGCGCTCGGGTTGAGTCGCGCGGTGATGGACGACGTGTTGTTGAGACGAGCGGCGCGAGCTGGCGTCGACGTGATCGAAGGTGCGAACGTCATCGGGCCACGGATTAACACGGACTTCGTACACGGATTGAAGGTTAGAAGCGAGAGAGGTGAGGAAGAGTTCGAAGCTCCGCTAACGATCGACGCCACTGGTCGCGCGCGCATTCTCGCGCGCAAGACGAATCATTCGCACAAACAGAAACCAAAACTGATCGCCTTCAAAGCGCATTTCCGAAACACGCGCGTCGCGCCTGGCGCGTGCGAGATCTATTTCTACCGCGGCGGTTACGGCGGGTTGAGCAGCATCGAAGCCGGCGAAAGTAATCTCTGTTTCATCGTCAGCGCCGAACAGGTGAAGCAGTGTCACTCGGATCCCGAACGCGTCATGCGCGAGCTGGTGATGCAGAATCGGCGCGCGCGTCACACGCTCGAACCAGCCCGCACGACTTCCGAATGGCTAAGCGCTTCGTGGGAACAGTTCGGCCGTCAAAGCCCGGCGCCCGCCAAAGGCCTGCTCGCGATCGGCGACGCCGCCGCGTTCATCGATCCCTTCACCGGCAGCGGTATGTTGATGGCGCTCGAAAGCGGTGAGCTGGCGGCCGAAGTGATTATTCGTCATCGCGACCAGTTAGACTCTGCGGCTCTAGCCGCCGACTACGTCCAACAGCATCGGAAGAAATTCGATTCGCGTCTAAAAATTTGCAGCCTTTTGCGGCGCGCCGCGTTCAGTCCGCGCCTGGCTGAGTGGGGCGTCACCATCTTTGCGGCGAGCGAGCGCTTTCGCAATCGAGTCGCGCGCGCCACGCGCTCTCCCGCCACGGTAAATCAACGCTCGGCGTAGGTATCTCCGAAACCGGCAGGCGAAATTATAAGTGTTGCCACATCGCCGCTTTTAGAGTAAAAAGGCGAGGCAGTACCGTCTCTCTGTCAGCTCCCATCCCAGGGTACGCGGACGTAATTTCACGAAATAAATTTGACGCGAGTTCCAAGCCGCGAAACTAGTGAAGGAGAATAAACGGATGTTTCTATCGTTGAAGTCCCGGCTATCCGGATCGTTTCAACTTATCTCTCTGGTAGCGGTGTTGTTGCTGTCCGCAAACGCGGCCTTAGGTCAGGCGCAGGCGAATGCCGCCGACCTGCAAGGAACAGTCAAAGACTCGACGGGCGCCGTGGTTCCCAACGCGAACGTCACCGCGCGCAATCCGGCTACGAACGTTTCGCGCAGCGCCACGAGTAACGACGAAGGCTTCTATCGCATCGTCGCCCTGCCGCCGGGCGATTACGAGGTCACCGTCGAGGCCCCGAATTTCAAGAAGGCGGTGCTGACGAAAGTCACTATCACGATCGGTCAGCGAGCCGATGTCGACGTGACGCTCGAGCCGGGACAGATCACGGAGAGCGTTACCATCTCCGATGCGACTTCCGAAATCGTCGAGACTTCTAAAACCGCCGTCGCGACGACGATCGATCAGCAACGCATCAACAATCTTCCGATCAACGAGCGCAACTATCTCTCGTTCGCGCTGACCACCTCGACTGTCGGACGCGACAACGGCCGTCCGATTGGACCAGCGCCGACGACGGGTTTGAACTTCGGCGGCCAGCGCGGCCGCTCCAACCTGGTCCAGGTTGACGGCGCCGACAACACCGACAACTCCGTCAACGCGTCGCGGTCCACCGTCAGCCAGGAAGCGGTGCAGGAATTTCAGGTGGTCACGAATTCATTCGCACCGGAGTTTGGCCGCTCCGCCGGCGGCGTCGTGAACGTCGTCACCAAGTCGGGCACGAACGATCTGCACGGAAACGTGTTCGGCTTTCTGCGTCACCGGAGTTTTCAGGCGCGCAACGCTTTCGCGCCGATCGAGGATCCGCCGTTCACGCGGACGCAGTACGGCTTCACGATCGGTGGCCCGTTCGATCGCGATCGCACCTTCTTCTTCTTTGCTTTCGAACAGCGGCGCCGCAATGAGTCCGGTTTCTTTACCAGCGACGTCGCGGCGGGACTGACGGGCTCGGTCACGTTGCCGCCGCTCGCGCCCGGTTTCCCCGCTCAGACGTTGCGCAATCTCCGGCCGGAACAGGTTAGTTACATCAACACCTTGCTCGCGCAAGGCGGTTCGGTCGCGCAGCTCGGCATCGCCTACGCTTATCTGGCTTCGGGCGGTGGCAGCACCGCGCTGACCGGCTTCAACCCGCTCATCGCCACCGCCGCGCCGTTCACGCCCGGCACGGTGATTGGCAACAGGTTCTTTCTGACGGGCGCGCCGATTCCGCTCTCGACTGTCAACAGCCTGGGCCAGCCGATCGCTTTTCGTCCTCTGAACAACTTGCAGAAGATCTTTCCGATCACTGACCGCACGACGTTCAATTCGTTTCGTCTCGATCATCTGATCACAGCCCAACATCAATTCAGTTTCCGCTTCGGCTACAACCCAAGCACGCTTACCGGCATTCAGGTCGAATCACAAAACCAGTCGCTCGGACAAAACGATTTTTCGCGCACCGGCATTCAAACTCTGCGCGACTTCTCCGCAGTCACGACGCTCACGTCGACGCTTTCCAGCCGCATCGTGAACGAAGGACGTTTCAACTTCGGTGAGCGGCGCGCGACTTTCAAATCGCAAAACGGCGACGCCGTGGCCTTCAACATTTCCGGCACCGCTTTCATCGGACGCGAGCTGTTCTCGCCCGTGCTGCGCACCGAGACACGTTACGAGTTCACTGACAACGTCAATGTCATCGCCGGAAATCACAGCTTCAAATTCGGCGGTGACGCCGCGTTCGTTCGCATTCCGCAGGCGATCTTCGAACTAAACTTCGCCGGCCTGTTCAACTTCGGCGGCCTGGGCGCGTGTACGCTCGTCCCGCAGCTTTGTACGTTGCCGGCTTCTTTGCAGCCGCCGCCGGACTTCACTCCGGTGCAGCAGTATGGTCTCGGCTTCCCCGCGAATTTCATCCAGGGTTTTGGCAATCCGGTCAGCAGCATCGGCAACAAGCCGCTCGCCTTCTTCGCGCAGGATTCGTGGAAAGTGCGGCCTAACCTGACGCTCAACTACGGCGTTCGCTACGACTACGAAATCACCGAACAGGTGCCGACGTTGCCGCTGCGCGATCCGTTGTCAGGCATCAACCTCTCGGCGGCTGACGTGCTCGCGGCGCAGGATGCGATGGGCATCCAACAGGGCTTCCCGCGCGACAAGAACAACTGGGCGCCGCGTCTCGCCATCGCCTGGGACCCGCGCAACGACGGCAAGACCGTCATCCGCGCGGCGTTCGGAATCTTCTACGACCATCCGCTGCTCGCCATCGCGTTCAACTCCGACATCGCTGACGCCGTGCAACAGCAGCAGGGGATCCTGACGCCGGGCAATCCGGCGCCGAACCAACTGCTCAACGCGGTGCAGGTGTTTCAGGGAACCGTTTGTCCGCCGGGCGGCGGCAATCCGATCTGCCCGCCGGGCGTGGTGACGCCGGGTGTCGCCGCCGGCGCGCAGTATCAGTTCGGCCGCCAGCGTTTCAACGACCAGACGTTCCCCGGGTTTGGCCCAGTGCTTCCATTCACGCTGCACGTGCAGAAGAACTTCGAGTACGCCTACGCAAACCAGGGCAACTTCACGGTCGAACGCGAGCTGTCGAAGAACATGACGCTCTCGACGAGCTACATCTTCGTCGGCGCGCATCATCTGCCGCACCCGCTCGATATCAACGCCCCGCGCACCGATCTACAGATTCAAAACTTCCTGCGCTGGGCCGGACGCAATCCGGTTAGCACGACTGAAGCGGTCGCGTTTTCGATTCCGACGAGCGGCAGTGCCTGTCCGTTCGGCGTGCCGTTGCAGTGCTTCACGATGACGACACCGACCGGCGCGCCTACTTACGCAACTGCCGGGCAGATCTTCGCGATTATCATTCCGGGCATGATCGCGGCGCCGCTGGCGAATCTCGGCAGCCGCATCGTGAACGCCGGCATCGCCAACTTCTTCCGGCCCAACGCGCCAAACTATTTCCTGGCCCAGGCGCTTTCCGGCGGCCTCGTCACTCCGGCCGTTTTGAACAGCGCGCTGGCCGGTACGTTGCGAACGCCCGGAACGATTTCACCGTTTGGCTCGATCAACGCGCAAACGTCCGACGGCAACTCGACCTACAACGCGCTGAACGTCGACGTGAAAAAGCGCTTCTCGCATCACTTCCAGTTCCTCGCGTCGTACACGTGGTCGCATTCGATCGACGACTCCTCCGATCTGCAAACGCTGTTGCTGCCGCAGGACAATCGCAACTTCGGCGCTGAACGAGCGGATTCGCTTTTCGATCAGCGACACCGGTTTGTGTTCAGCGCGGTGATCGCGTCGCCGAGCCGTTGGGGACAGGCGAGTGGTTTCCATCGCGCGCTGTCGAACTTCACGCTCGCGCCGATTTTCGAAATCTCGTCGGGTCGTCCATTCAACATTCTCAGCAACCAGGACACGAACAACGACCAATCAAACCAGACCGACCGTCCGGCCGTGCTTTCGGACGGCACGCTGTGCGTTCCCGGCACGCAGGGCTGCGTCGGGTTGATTACTAACGGCGCGTTTACGAGCGGCAGTCTCGCCCGCAACTTCGGCCTGACGCACAACTACATGTCGCTGGATCTGCGTTTGGCGAGGCTGGTGCCGCTTGGCGAGCGCGTTCGGCTGGAACTGATCGCCGAAGGTTTCAACCTGTTCAATCGCTTCAACGAGGCGGCTGCATCGCCGTTCATTGACGACGTGCGGGCTTTCAATCAGCGCGCCGGCAACGGCCGCTACTACAGCCGTCCAACTGCGGCCTTCGATCCGCGGCAATTCCAGTTTGGGCTGAAGCTCAACTTCTAATCCCCAAAATCCCTGTCCGGGTTTACTCTCGCAGGCGAACTCCACCGGGTTCGCCTGCATCCCAAGCTTTGTTCCATTGAACCAGGGGATCTGAGCTTTCAACCTGTCCCTCTCCCGCAATACAATCGTTAGCCACTATGAGTAGATTTACGCCTATCGTCCGACTTCTTGCCCTCGGTTTCATTTTGGTCTTGCTCGCGGCGGCGACTGAGGCCCAGTCGACCCGGCCGAGACGCGCCCGGCCAACGCAAAAGAGCACCACCACGACGGACAAGTCAGCTTCGGACCCGCTACTTCGTCCGGAGCCGACCACGTCGCCAACCGCGCGGAAGACCAACCCCAACGATCCCCTGCTCGACGTTCAGCCGGTGAAACCGGTTGCGAACACCGTCGCACCGGCGGACACGAAGCACGCTTATTTGCTGCTCGAACAGAAGCAGTTTGCGGCGGCGGCGAAGGAAGCGAAGGATCTCGCGGCGCTACATCCGAACGATCCCGAGGCGTGGAAAATCGCCGGCTTTGCTGAGTTGAACCTGAAACAGTACGACGCGGCGGCAAAGGACCTGGAGAAAGCGGTCGAGTTGCAGCGGAATTCCAGACAGGAAGATCCGAACACCACGGACGCGCTCGCACAGGCTTACGTACTTTCCGAAAACTATCAGCAGGCGTTGCCGTTGCTGGTTGCGGCCACGACGCGAGACGCGAGCAAGCCGGATGCGCTGATGATCTATTACCGCGGCATCGCGGAATACAAAACCGGCAAGACTGCCGACGCGGAGAAGAGCTTCAACACCGTCGTCAAACTCAATCCGAAAGATTCGTTGTCGCTCTTCTACCTGGCCCAAATCGCGCTCGCCCGGAACGATCTCGATGGCGCGATCGCTTCGTTGAATCGCGTGACGGTCAACGACGCGCGCATGACCGGGGCCTGGACGTTACTCACGTCATCGTATTTGCGACGCGCCGCCATGAGTCAGGATCCGGCGAAAGCCGATGCCGATTACATCAACGCCGTGCGCTCGGGTGAAGCGTTGATAAAACTGCGCACGGACGCCGAAGCGATCACGCTTTTCGGTCAGGCATTGATTGGTTCGAAGCAGTACGCGCGGGCCGCGTCGGCGCTGGAAAAAGCGACCGCGTCACCGGACGCGACTCCGATTACGTTCTACTTGCTCGGCGTCGCACATTCGCGCGCCGCCAATTTCCCGAAGGCGATTGCGGCACTCGAAACGGCGGCGAAGAAATCACCCGACGACGTGAACGTCTATCGTGAGCTCGGCTACGCTTACGAAGTTACGAAGCAGTATGCGAAGGCGCTGGCGGCTTATCAGCGCGGCGCGGCGCTCGCCCCGAGCGATGCGGATTTCAAAGAGTCGATTGAACGCGTGAAGCCGTTTGCGAAGGCCTAATCGTTCTTTATCTCCTTCGTCGTTTCGCTCGCTAGCGCGAGTCAAGTGGACAGGGATAAAGAAGGACAGAACCGCAAGTGTACAAAGAAGAACTCCCCGGATTAGCCGCAACCGCACGAGCATTTGCGACCTATTCGCTGGTGCCGTATCTCGGCATTCTGTTTTGTCCGGGCGCAGTGGTTGTCGGCGCGGTTGGAATTGTCAGGTCATATAGCTCCGCCGAAGCGACCCCGGCGCGCACGGCTTGTTATTTCAGCACAGCGATTGGCGCCGTCGTTCTGATCGGACAGTTGTTGCTGTGGTGGATTCTTTATCAGGTGCCCGCGTGGGTCCTGACTCAGTGACTCATTCTCGGCTGAAGGAGACTAACATGCGAATCATTTTCACTCTGTTCCTGCTCGGAGCGTTGCTCACCGGCGCATTTGCGCAACGTCCCCGCACCGCGGAGCAGGAGACCGCAAACACCCAGACTCCTGCGGCTAAACCGGCGCCGGCAACTGTGAGAGCCAAATACGAAGGCGGCGTTTTCGGCTACAAGAAAACGATGGAAGGCACGCTGACCTTCGACGACGCGAACAACCGTCTGATCTTCAAAGACAACAAGCCGCCGAAGGAAATCTCCATCCCGTACGACTCGATCACGTCCGCGTTTGCCGACACGCACAAGCGGCAACCGGCGGCGGCGACAGTCGCCAGCAACGTGCCGTCGATCTACGCGCTGCCGGCGCGTTTCATCAGGACCAAAGTGCGTTACCTGACGCTGCAATACGACGATCAGGATTCGCACGTCAGCGGCGTGACCAGCTTCAAACTCGAGAACAAGGAACTGCTCGAATCGGTGCTCCAGACGCTCGCCCAAAAAGCTAACATGACTTTGCGCGGCGACGTGTACGTCAAAAAGCGCGACGCGTCGAGTAAGCTGACCCAGTAATCCGTATCAGAAAAAATCCCCTCTCCCTGCGGTACCCAAGTCGAAGATCGGAAGGACAGGGGATTTTTGAAAGAACTGATACGCGGCGCTCACAGCACCCATTTCGCAAAGAACTCCCGCAGACTCTTCCCGTTGGCTTCTTCCATCGCCGCGATGAAATCGCTCGTGACGACTGACTTTCCGAAATACCGCCGCGTGAAGATCTGCAAACCCCGCCAGAACGCGCGCTCACCCATTTCCTCGCGCAACAGGTGCAGCACGTAAGCTCCCTTGTCGTAAACAAGCGTGCGATCTTCGGCAGTCGGATGGAGCCAGTCAGGAAAGACGAGCGACTTATCTTTGCCCGCCGCGCGCACCTTTTCGTAATGTGCGCGGTAGGTTTCGATCTCGCGCAGGTACACCGCGCGCCCGAAGCGATGTTCGAGATACGCGGCGGCCATAAACGTCGCGACGCCTTCGTTGAGCCAAAAGTGGTTCCAATCGCGGCAGGTCACCATGTTGCCCCACCATTGATGCGCAAACTCGTGCGCCGCCAGCCAAAGATCCTGTTCGTTGGCGAGCAGATCTTTGCCGTACGACTCTCGCAACGCCGTGAAGCTGCTCATCTCCTGTTCGACGCCGCCCGCGGCGAGCACTTGCGTGTACGTCTTATCGGCGTATTTCACGCCCGCGTGAGTTTCGAAAAAGTCGAGCATATCGGGCGTCGCGCGGAAGATGCGGCGAACTTCAGGTTCTGAATAGTTGGTCGCGAGGTATTGCAGCTCGACGTTCCCGTGTTTTTCCTTCACGACCTTGAACGGGCCGACAGCGAAGCCGAAGACATAAGTAGGAATCGGTGTTCGTTGGCGCCATTCGAAGCGGCGCTTTGCGTTTGGCAGATCGTGTTGCGAGATGAGTTCGCCGTTTCCGACCGCGCTCAGGCTTGCGGGAAGGATCAGTTGCAACGTGAACGTCGCTTTGTCCGACGGGTCATCGATACAGACCATCCACTGGCTCGTCGAGAAGATCGTGTAGACCTGTTGCCGGTCTGGAAAGAAGCGAATCCCGCGCCGTGGCGCTCCGTGGTATCTGATTTCGACATCGGTTTTAGATCCCCTTACTGAAACCTTCAGCTTGTGGTCGTTCACCGAAAACGGAACGGCCGTCCCATTCTCTTGCACCGAATCGACGATCAACTCTCCGCAGTCGAAAACGACCTCGTGTGAGTCAGTGAGAACACGGATTAAGACGGATCCCTTTACGGATTTGTTCGCGATGTCAGGTTCGAGTGTTAACGAGTAGTGGAGTACATCGGTAGCTCCGAAGGTGACCACATTCATCGACAAGACCAGTACGAGACACAGAAACAGTTTTTCTGACATACTCAGCATTCTATGACAGTTCTCGAAACAGAACGCCTGATTCTTCGCGAGTTCAATACCGACGACGCGCGCTTCATCCTGACGCTGCTTAACGAACCATCCTTTCTTCGTTACATCGGCGACAAGAAAGTCCGCAACCTCGACGACGCGCGCCAGTACATCCTCAACGGACCACGCGCGAGTTACGATCGACACGGCTTCGGACTTTACCAGGTGGAACTCAAAGACTCGCACACGGCCGCCGGCATGTGCGGCCTGCTCAAACGCGACGAACTGCCCGACGCGGACATCGGGTTCGCTTTTCTGCCTGACTACTGGAACAAAGGATTCGCTTTCGAAGCCGCCGCTGCGGTTTTACGCGACGCGCGCGAACGGCTGAAACTCAATCGCGTCCTCGCGATCGTCAACCCCGACAACGAGGCATCGATCAAGTTACTCGAAAAGCTCGGCTTGCGATTTGAGCGGATGAAAGACGACGTGAAGTTATATGCCTTGCCAGACCAGCTTGTGAAATAGCTGGTCCATTTCCGCCGGCGACTGCTTCATCCCGCGATCGATCCACCACGTCAGCAACGCCAGCAAAGCTCCGGCATACGCAAACGCCAGCGCCGGACGCTCGTCAGCCGGGATTTGCCGGCCGCGTGCAAGCTCCGCGAGCCGCCGTTCAATCCCGCGGGCAAACTGTCCGCGCGCCAGCTCCATGTTGTCGTTAAACTTCCCTGCCGAAACCAGCGCATCGACAAACTGCTTCGCTTCCGTGATGTGACTGAAAAACTCCCGCACCGGAAACACGCGCTCCGACTGGTCGCCACGCCGCGAAAGCAGCATCGAAACCGACTCGAAAAACTCTTCCGCGTCGCTCATCAGCAGGTCGTCCTTGTCGCTGTAATGCGAATAAAAAGTCGAGCGCCCCACCTTCGCGCGATCCAACACGTCCTGCACCGCGATCGTTTCGAAAGGCTTCTCCTGCATGAGCGCGACGAGGGCGTCGCCGAGCGCGTCGCGCGTTCGACGCACGCGAGCATCGGTCTTTTTCTCGGAGGCGACAAGATGCAGGCGATCGTTCTCGGACATTGACTACCTCTTTGTTCGGTTACGCGCGATTCCGCGGCCCTTGCGCTGGACAGCCCGGCAAACGGCTCTTAGAGTAGCGCACCCTATGATCTCTCTACACCAGGTCAACAAACAATATGAAACTCCCGCGGGCGCGTTCGCGGCGCTGCGCAACGTCGACGTGCAGGTTCGCGCGGGCGAGTTCGTCGGCGTCGTCGGCAAGTCGGGCAGCGGAAAGTCGACATTGCTCAACCTGATTGCGGGCATCGATCGCCCGTCGTCGGGCATGATCACCGTCGCGAACACGCCGATTCACACGCTACCGGAAAACAAGCTCGCCGCCTGGCGCGGCCGCCACGTCGGTTTTGTCTTTCAGTTCTTTCAACTGCTGCCGACGCTCACCGCGATCGAGAACGTAATGCTGCCGATGGATTTTTGCAAAACGTTTCCCGCGCGCGAGCGGCGCCGGCGAGCGCTCGCGTTGCTGGACCGCGTGGGCGTTGGGCCACACGCTGATAAACTGCCGAGCACGCTTTCCGGCGGCGAGCAGCAGCGCGTCGCGATCGCGCGGGCATTGGCAAACAACCCACCGCTCGTTGTCGCCGATGAGCCAACCGGCAATCTTGATTCGATCACTGCGCGAGGAATACTCGATCTCTTTCGCGAGCTCGCCAACCAGGGCACGACGGTTGTGATCGCCACGCACGAGTCCGACATCGTGCGCGTGAGTGACCGCAAGCTTCAAATCAGCGATGGCGTCATCACCACGGATTCACGCGCATGACGACACCGTGGCGCAAAGCAGTCCGTGACTTTTGGCACGAACGCGCGCGCACCGTGCTCGTGGTGCTGGCGATCGCGCTCGGCATCTCCGCCTTTGCCGCCGTGATGTCTTCGTACGCGATTCTCACGCGCGAGCTCGACCGCGGCTACCTCGCTACGAACCCCGCCTCGGCAATCTTGCGCGTCGATTCGATTGACGACGAGCTGATTGCCGCGATCTTGAAGAATCGTGAAGTCGAAGCGGCCGAACCACGCCGCGTCGTGACAGGACAAATGAAATCGGGCCCGATGCGCTGGCGCAACCTGATGCTGTTTGTCGTGAAGGACTACGGCGACATTCGCGTCAGCAAGCTGGTTCACGAACACGGCGCGTGGCCGCCGGCCACCGGCGAGATCCTGATCGAGCGCGATGCGTTTCAGGTGGCGGACGCGAAGATCGGCGACACCGTACTCGTGAAGACGGCGAACGGTGTCGAACGGCCGCTGGTGATCAGCGGCAGCGTTCACGACGTGGGCCAGGCGCAGGCGCGCATGGAGAACATCGTCTACGGCTACATCAATCTCGCGACCCTCGCCCAACTCGGCGAGAAGCCGTATCTCGATCGGCTCAACCTGCTGGTCGCCGAAAACAAGTTTGACGAAGACCACATTCGCCGCGTCGCTGACGACGTGAAGTCGCTGATCGAAGCGCGGAGTCATAACGTCTGGCGCATCGACGTGCCCGCGCCCGGCAAGCATCCGCACTCGGAGCTGATGGGCATCCTGCTGCTGGCGATGTCGAGCTTTGGCCTGTTCGTGCTCGTGCTGAGCGGGATTCTGGTAGTGAACCTGCTGACGGCGATGATGGCGTCGCAGGTGCGGCAGATCGGCGTGATGAAAGCCGTCGGCGGCACGCGCTGGCAGATCGCGCGCATCTACTTCAGCCAGGCGCTCTTTATCGGCATCGCGGCGGTGATCGTGTCGCTGCCGCTCGGTTTGCTGGGGAGTCGCGAGCTGTGCCGGTACATGGCGGTGTTTCTGAACTTCGACATCAACAGTTTCGCGGTGCCGCTGTGGGTTTATCTGCTGGTTGCGGTTGTCGGGATTGCGGCGCCCGTCGTTGCAGCGGCCTATCCGGTTTGGAAGGGCTCGGGCGCGCCGGTGCGCGTGGCCATCAGCGATTTTGGTTTGACGCAAACGACTTTCGGCAGCAGTGGTTTCGATCGTCTGCTCGCGCGCGTTGGTGGTGCGTTTCGGCCGCTCGTGTTTGCGCTGCGAAACAGTTTTCGACGGCGCACGCGACTGGTGTTGACGCTGGTGACACTGGCTGCGGGTGGTCTGTTCTTTCTGGCGGCGCTGAACGTGCGCGCCTCGATGATCAATACGCTCGATCGAATGTTTGCGACGCGCCGGTTTGATCTGAGTGTCGTGCTGCGCGAGAACTATGACGAAGACCGCGTCCAACGCGCGATTAGCGACACGCCGGGCGTAAGACGCGCCGAGGCCTGGCTCGCGACTGACGCCTCGCTGGGCCGGGACGAGTTCACGCTGATCGGACTCCGCGCCGACACTCAGTTGCTCGCGCCGCAGATCACCGCGGGCCGCAATCTCTTGCCGTCGGACAGCGATGCGATCGTTATCAACACTGCGCTGGCCCAGAGGTTTTCGCAGATGCGCGTTGGGCAGACGGTCACCTTGCGGATCGGGAGCGTTGAAAGCAATTGGCGCGTGGTCGGCGTAGCGCGTGAGACGTTCTCACCGGCGATCGGTTACGTTTCGCTCCCCACGCTCCAACAGCAAACGGGGCCGGTGGTGAACAGCTTGCGCCTGGCGTTGAACCAGGCCGATGAAGACTCAATTGAAACTGTCAAAGCGGAAGTCGAGCGGCGTCTCGAACAAAACGGAGTGCGTGCGCGTGGCGGTAGCAGCAAGGCTGAAACCCGGTTTAGCTACGATCAGCACATGCTCATGATCTACGTGTTTCTGATCGTGATGTCGGCGATTGTCGGCGGCGTGGGCGGGCTGGGATTAATGACGACGATGAGTCTCAACGTGCTCGAACGACGGCGCGAGATGGGGTTGTTGCGGGCGATTGGCGCGACGCCGCGGATGGTCTGGGTTCTGATTGTGGCGGAAGGAGTGGTGATTGGTTTGTTGAGTTGGATCGTGGCGGCGGTGCTGGCGTGGCCGCTCAGCAAGCTCGTGGGTGATATGTTCGTCGGAATGCTGTTTCAGGCGGGATTGGATTTCACGTTTGAGTGGCGGGGGTTGGTGCTCTGGTTGTTGGTTTCGGTTGGGCTGAGTGCGATGGCGAGTTTTTTGCCGGCGTGGCGTGCGTCGCACGCTACAGTGAGAGAGGCGCTAGCGTACGAATGAAGGAAAGGGATGTGAAGAATCTTAAGTTGTGCGGCGCAGGATAAAATCCACGATGCGATGCAGCACTTCGGTTGGTCGATCCAGTTGGCTGAGGGCTTCGCACGCAGCGCGGTGCGCGTTCACGGCTTTCTCGCGCGCCTCTTCGATCCCGTACAACGCCGGGTAGGTCGCTTTGCGCGACTGCACGTCTTTGCCTGGAGTTTTACCGAGGTCCGCTGCGGTTGCGGTTATGTCGAGCAAGTCGTCGGTAATTTGAAACAGCAGACCGAGGTGCGAACCGTACGAAGTCACGGCCGCCAACTCCTTTTCATCGGCGGCGCCGATGATCGCGCCGCAACGCGCCGCGCCGACAATCAACGCTCCCGTTTTCAGCCGGTGAATCTCTTCGAGCTGCGCACCGTTCACCTGCCGCGCCTCGGCTTCCATATCGAGCGCCTGGCCCGCGACCATTCCGTCGGGCGTCGCCGCCGCGCGCGCCAGTTCCGAAACCAACGCGATGCGGGTAGCGGGATCGAGCCGGAGATCGTCGGCAATCGTTTGAAAGGCGAGTGTCTGCAACGCATCGCCCGCCAGAATCGCCGTCGCTTCGTCGAAGCGAACGTGACAGGTCGGACGTCCGCGACGCAGGTCGTCGTCGTCCATCGCCGGCAGGTCGTCGTGAATCAGCGAGTACGTATGAATCATTTCAAACGCACAGGCGGTTCTGATGAGCTGGTTGATTTCCGCGCCGAAGGCCTGGCCCACCGCGAGCAGCAACGCCGGCCGGAAGCGCTTCCCACCGGCGAAGACGCTCCAGCGAATCGCCTGGTGGACCTTCTCCGGGGCTGCGCCCGACGGCGGCAGCAAACTATTCAATTCAACTTCAACGAGCGCCCGGCTCGCAGCGAGTAAGCTGTCGAGCTCGAGCGTGTTTTGGACGCGCGCCTCAGCTTTAAGATCCGTTTTCATCTCCTCCAACGTTCTGGTCATTCTGAGGCGGCGGAGTGAAATTCGTAACCACAGCCCGTCCCTGGTTGTCGCGCAGCAGCACCTCGATGCGCCGCTCGGCCTGGCTCAAACGCTCCTGGCATTCGCGCGAGAGTCGAATTCCCTGCTCAAACAGTTCCAGACTTTTTTCCAACGGCAAGTCGCCGCTTTCGAGCTGCCGAACGATGCGTTCAAGCGCCTCGAGCGAGGCTTCAAAAGTGCGCGCCTGTTCCGGACCGTTTGTCATCTGCGTCTTTTCCTGGACCTGCCTGAATTCTTAAACAATGGACCGTTCGCGTCAAAACCGTCAATCGGCGGCAGCTCTTTCACCACGTTGTCGACGACGCGTTGCACGACCGTGTCGTCATTGAAAGCGACAACTTTCCAGCGATCCGCGTCACGCCGCAGCGTCAGTTCGACGTTTCGATTCTTCACGGACGCTTTCGCCGTATCGCCATCCGTGGTGACGGTCATAAGCGTCGGCACGGTGGCGAGCAGCACGAGGAAAGTTTTCGGCTGGGAACCAGCGACCAAAGAGTTGATTTCGTTTGTCACTTCGTCGTGAATCGTCCGCTTCAAAACCGGCAACAGCACCGGCACGGTTTTATCGATCTGCTGCTGCGCGGCGGGGTTGGTTGAGCCGCCGTAGCGATCGACGGTTTTCTGCCTGACCGTGGCGAGCATGTTGTTCGTGATGGCGTCGTCGTCGATCAGCCTGGCGAGTGCGGCGGTGTCGTTGCGTTGCGCGGCATCGACGAGCAAAGTCAGCGAGTACTCGGGACTCGACTGAAAACGTCGCCACGAGAAAAAGCCGGCGACTGCGATCACGACGATGACGGCGACTACGACCAGCGCGAGCAGTGCCAGTATCCTCAGCCAGCGACGACGCTTCGGGCGGCGAGCGGCGGCTGGTGCCTGACCGGGTTCAAAGTTGACGACTATTCGGCCCACTGCTTAGCTTTCTTCGACTGTTTCGACGCGAGTATCAAGACTTCCCTGCGACAGCCGTACGCGAACCGAATCGCCAACGGCAACGGATGATGCTTTACGAATCGGTTTGCCCGACGCATCCTGCGCGATCGCATAGCCGCGTTGCAACACCGCCAGCGGCGAGAGCGCATCGAGCGCCGCCGCCGCCAGACCGAACCGTTCGCGCGCTTCCTGCAGCGTTGTTTCCATCGCGCCGTTGCAGGCGGCCGAAGCCACGTCAAACCGGCGCCGCGCGTCGCGCAACTGCGACTTCACTTCATCGAACGCCTGCGACAGCGCCTGCTCCTGCACGCGGCTACGCAAATCGACCACGCGATAACGCATCAAGCGCGTCAGTTGCCGACCGAGATGGTCGAGCGCCGAACAGATCTCGTCTTCGCGCGCGGCGACGAGTTCCGCCGCGGCCGAGGGCGTTGGCGCGCGCAAGTCGGCGACGAAGTCCGCAATCGTGAAATCTGTTTCGTGGCCCACGGCGGAAATTACCGGGATGGTTGATTTGCGAATCGCGCGCGCCACTTCTTCCTGGTTGAACGCCCACAGATCTTCCGTCGACCCACCGCCACGTCCGACGATCAAAACGTCGACAAGATCCGCGGTGCGCCCGTCGCTCAGCGCGCGTTCGTGATACTGGTTGATGAACCGGATCGCGCGCGCGATGTCGGGCCCGGCGCTGTCGCCCTGGACTTTCGCCGGCGCAAACAGCACGTGAACGGTGCGCGTCCGGCGCGAGATGACGTTGAGAATGTCGCGAATCGCGGCGCCCGTCGGCGAAGTTACGATACCGATGCGACGCGGAAACACCGGCAGCGGCCGCTTCAGCTCCTTCGCAAACAGACCTTCCGCCTGCAAGCGCGCGCGCATCTGCTCGAACGCGACCTGCAACGCGCCGGCGCCGACCGGATCGAGCGCCTCGACGACGAGCTCGTACTCACCGCGCGGCGCGTAAACCGAAAGTTTGCCGCGCGCGCGCACGTGCAAGCCGTTCGCGGGCCGGAAACGAATCCGGATGTTCGTCGAGCGGAAACATTTCGCGCGCAGTTGCGCGTTTTGATCCTTGAGCGTGAAGTACCAGTGTCCGGACGAATGATCTTTGAAATTTGAGATCTCGCCTTCGACCCAAACGGAAGCGAAGCGCGACTCGAGCGAGATCCGGATCGAGTTTGTCAGTTGAGAAACTGTTAGCGGCTTTCGTTCGCTTTCGTCGAAGAGCGCGTTGAAGAGGGGTTGGTTCATCGGGGACTTTCGTTACGGCGTGTTGTTCACCCCGACCACCGGACTCAGCCGTACCGAAGCGCCGTCGCGGTTCGTGCGCACGCGCACGCGCGGCGACGCCGAAGCGGAGTTTGACGCGTAAGTAATCGTGTAGGCCGAGCGCAATTGCGCCACGACGTCGTCATACGCCTTCTGCAAATCTTCCAGCCGGTGAATCGGGTAGTAAACGCCGCCCGAAGCCAGCGCGAGTTTGCGTCCTTCTTCTTCCGCGCGCGTCGTCAACGTCAGATAACGCGTGCGCAGCGGATCGATCGTGATCTCCGGCTTCGGCACGCTCCCTTCGGGAATCAAACCTGACGGCACGTACAACGGATAAACCAGCGCGCCCGACTCAGACAGCGCTTCGAGAATCGCCGGAAACGGCAGGAACGATTTGTTGTCGTCGCCGTCAGACATCACAACGATCGCCGTGCGCTCGCCGTGCAGACGTCTGACCGGTTCACTTAAGACATAACCGAGCGCGTCGTAAAGCGCGGTGCCGCCGCCCGCGTCGATCTCGTCCAGCTTGCGCGAGAGCATCTGCCGGTCGGTGCTGAAATCGGAAATCACCTGAATGTCGTCGCGGAAGCTGATGATCGAGATGCGATCCTGCGGGCTCGCGGTGCGCAGAAAATCGCGCGCGGCCTTGCGAATAAAATCCATCCGTTCCTCGACGCTGCCGGAAACGTCGAGCAGCAGCACGAGATTGAACGGTTCGTTCGCCGGCGAGACGTTCGTCACGCGGCGTTCGATGCCGTTTTCCCAAACCGTGAAATCGGATTCGCGCATGCCGCTGATCGCGCGCCCGTTGCGATCGGTGACGCTGGCGTTGAAGCGCAGCAGTTGCGGTGCGACCGAAGTGACGATGTGACCCGGCGCCGTACGGCTCACGAGTGCGGGTTCCTTTTCCGGCGGCGGCAGCGTCTTCGCATAATCGCCAAACATCTTCGGCGACACTTGGCGAATCGCTTCCACGAGCGCACTATCGCCGCTGCGCACGATCGCGCGCGCGGCTTCGGTCAACGGACGTTCGCGCAGATCCGCCGGCGCTCTTTCGGGATCGACATTCAACAGCACGACGCCGCGTTGCGTGCGGAAGTTGAGGGCGATCAGCTTCTCCTTGTTCTCTTTCTTCTCTTCGTCGGTCTGACCCTTTTCATCCTTTTCGCCGAGGCGGCCGGAGAGCTTGAACTGGCCGCCGGCTTTTTCTTTGACCTCGGGCAGCTCGACGTCGCTCATGTAGCGCGGCCGGCTCGCTTCCCAAACGAAATCAAACTTCAGCGCGTCGAGTGGAACGTCGGCGTGAATCGTGCCGGTGTCAGTCTTGACGACCGCCGATTCGACGTTGCCGACGACGTCGACCGCGCCCGCCTTTCCTTCCACGTTCACTTTCGAGCGCGGCGGAATCGTGACGATGAGGTCGATGCGATCCTTTTCGCCACGCGGCCGCACGTCGATCGTGAAGTTCGCGCCTTTGGCTTCCACTTTCACGTCGCTCGGCTCGACGGCGAGGCCGGTGGACCGGGCGTCGACGGTCACCTTTTTCTGTTGCTCGTCAGACGCGACGACACTGACACGCCCGTCGAGGTTGCGCACCGTTAACGCGACCTTTTCCGGAGCTTCGAGTTCCTGTTTGAAACCTTGAGCGCGTGCCGGACAGGAGAAAATTGCGAGTAATGCCGCGGAGAGTACCGCTAGAAACAATTGCCTGAAAAACATCGCGACAGATCTTGCCCGCCACGCGCGTAGTGGTCAAGCGCAGGTAATGGGCTTATCATACCCGCCGAGGAAACCGACATTGGCACAATCTGAGCCCGCCCCAGATGAACGTCTGTACCTTCACAATCTCGTGAAGCGCGACCCGCTGGCCGGGCTCGCCGACGACGTCCGCAAAGGTCTCACCGCGCAGCCCAAACGTTTTTTGCCGAAGTATTTTTACGACGAACTCGGCTCGCAATTGTTCGAAGCCATCTGCCTGCTGCCTGAATACTATTTGACCCGTGCCGAAAACGAGATTCTCGAGCGCTACGCCGGCGAAATCGTCGGGTCAGTCGACGGGCAGATTACGCTGGTCGAGATGGGCAGCGGCAGTGCGTCGAAGACGCGGTTGATCATCGAAGCGCTGTTGCGGCGGCAGTTGGGGTTGCTGTTCATGCCGGTCGATATCTCGGCGTCGGCGCTGGAAAGCAGTTCGCGGATCCTGTTGCAGTCGTACCCGCGACTCCGGATCGAAGCTTACGCGGCGGACTATTTCGCCGCCTTGGCGGAACTCGGAAGAAAGCCGCGCAAACGCACGCTGGCGCTGTTTCTCGGTTCAAACATCAGCAACTTCGATCTCGAAGAAGCCCTGCGCTTTTTGCGCGCGCTGCGCAGCGTGCTGCACAAAGGCGACGCGCTGCTGCTCGGCGCCGATTTGAAAAAGGATCCAGCGATTCTCGAAGCCGCGTACAACGACGCGCTCGGTGTGACCTCAGCTTTCAATCTCAACGTCCTGGCGCGGATCAATCGCGAGCTCGGCGGCACGTTTGATTTGCGCGCATTCAAGCACCGCGCGTTTTACAACGACGCGATGGGCCGGATCGAGATCTACATCGAGAGTCTTTTCAACCAGCGCGTGCGAGTCGAGAAGCTGGATTTGACGGTTAACTTTGCGGTCGGCGAACTCATTCACACGGAAAATTCCTACAAGTACGATATCGAGGGCATTGCGCAGCTCGCGGCCGAGACCGGGTTTCAACGTAAGCACACCTGGTTTGATTCGCAGGAAAGATTCAGCAGCAATCTGTTGCTCGCCGCCTGACCTCGCAGATGAACGACGCTGCCGCCAACCACCAGCTCGTTCAGTTTCATAACGTCAGCTTCACGCTCCCCACGGCTATAGCGCCGATCATTTCCGACCTCAATTTCTCAGTCGCGCGCGGCGAGACGCTGGTGCTGCTCGGCGAGTCGGGTTGCGGCAAGACGACGACGCTGAAGCTCGTGAATCGTTTGCTGGTGCCGACGTCGGGCGAGGTTGTGGTCGAGGGCAAGAGCACGACCGCGTGGGATCCGATCGCGTTGCGGCGGCGGATTGGTTACGTGATTCAGGAAGGCGGGCTGTTTCCGCATTTCACGATCGGGCGGAACGTTGGGCTCGTACCGGCTTTGTTGCAGTGGGAGCGAGCGCGGGTAGACGCCCGGGTCGCGGAGTTGTTGGAGTTGGTCGGCTTAGAAGCGGGGATTTACACGGATCGGTATCCGAGAGAACTGTCAGGCGGTCAAAGGCAGCGTGTCGGCGTCGCGCGCGCGTTGGCGGCGGACCCGCCGTTGTTGTTGCTCGATGAGCCGTTTGGCGCGCTCGATCCGCTGACGCGGGCGAGTTTGCAGCGTGAGTTTGCCGAGTTGGCGCAGCGCTTAGGCAAGACGGCGATTCTCGTGACGCACGATGTGCGCGAAGCGCTGCTGCTGGGGACGCGGATCGGCCTGATGCACCGTGGTCAGTTGCTCCTGCTCGAAACTCCCGACAGTTTTCTCGCTTCGGACAATCCGCAGGCGCGCGCTTACCTGGACACCCTGACAGTCACCGCAGAAGCTGGAGAACACGGATGAGCTTCTGGCGCTTTCTCCAGCTCAACTGGTCTGAACTGCTCACGCTCGTCAGTCAGCACGTGCAACTCGTGCTGATTGCGATCGTCGTGGCGGTCGCGATCGGTGTTCCCACGGGAATTCTGCTGACACGTCATCGCGCGTTGCGCGGGCCAGTGCTGGGCGTCGCCAACGTCATGCAGACGATCCCGAGTCTCGCCCTGTTCGGTTTTCTGATTCCTTTACCCTTCATCGGCGGCATCGGCGCGCGGACGGCGCTCGTCGCCCTCGTGCTCTACTCGCTGTTGCCCATAATCCGCAACACGATCACCGGCATCATGAGCGTCGAGCCGAGCGTGCGCGAAGCCGCGGTCGCGATGGGCATGACGGACGGGCAGATCCTGCGACAGGTCGAACTCCCGCTGGCGATGGGCGTCATCGTGACGGGCATTCGCGTCGCAACCGTGATCGCCGTCGGTGTGACGACGATCGCTGCGGCAGTCGGCGCGGGAGGTTTGGGTGTTTACATCTTCCGGGGCCTGCGGCAGTACGACAACAACCTGCTGCTGGCGGGCGCGGTTTCAGCGGCGCTGCTCGCGCTGGCCGCCGACGCTTTGTTAGGTCTCCTTGAACGACGCTTCAAGCAGTCGACACGACCCAAATCCGTGAGAGCTTTTCGTGGCAAACTCGCCTTCTCGGCCGTTGCTGTTCTGGTTATCGCGGGGGTCGTTTTTCTGTGGGGCAGAAATGGGGATAGGGCGACTAAAGTCGTCATCGGCTCCAAAGATTTCACCGAATCCGCTTTGCTCGCGGAGATGGTCGCGCAGATGCTCGAGGCGCGCGGTGTGGCGGTCGAGCGCCGGTTTGAACTCGGAGGTAATTTGCCACACGACGCGCTCGTTAGCGGCACACTGGATCTCTATCCGGAATACACCGGCACGGCGTACACAGCAATCCTTCACCACGACCCCATCACCGATCCGCGCGCCGTTTACGATCAAGTCAAACGGGAATACGCCGACAAATTCCACGTCGAGGTCAGTCCACCGCTCGGGTTTGAAAACACGTTCGCGATTTTGATACGCGGCGCCGAGGCGCGAAAACTCAACCTAAAAACGATCTCCGACGCCGCGCCTCACACGAACACGTGGCGCGCCGGCTTCGGCCAGGACTTCATCTCGCGGAAAGACGGCTACCCGGGGTTCTCACAGGCTTACGGATTGAAATTTGCTGAACTGCGCGAGATGGATCTCTCGTTGACTTACATCGCGCTCTCGTCAGGCCAGGTCGATCTAATCGCGGCCAACTCGACCGACGGCCGCATCGCCACGTTGGATCTGTTTCAGCTCGCCGATGACCGACATTACTTTCCGCCGTACGAAGCGGTTTACCTCGTGCGGCAAGACACGCTGGCGCGCGTGCCGGCGCTACGCGAAATCCTGAACAAACTGGCGAACTCGATCAACACCGAGGAAATGCGGCGGCTCAATTACGAAATCGACGGCAACCGGCGCGACCCGAAGGAAGTCATACGGGAGTGGATCGGAGGTAAACGATGACTCTGCTGGATCTTTTACTGCTGTTACTGATTGCGGGAATTTGCGGGTCGCTCGGCCAGGCAATCGCCGGCTATTCGCGCGGCGGCTGCCTCGTGTCGATTGCGTTGGGATTTATCGGCGCGCTACTCGGAATGTGGCTCGCGCGCCTGTTGGGATTGCCAGAACTGATCCCGGTCGTAATTGGAGGAACCAGTTTTCCGATCATCTGGTCGATCATTGGTTCGGCGCTGTTCGTGGCCGTGATCACACTGTTAACCCGAAGCCGAGTGTGAGCCAGTACATTAGCCGAATTCGTCTGATCTCGATTACCTACTGGGTGCCGCCGTCGTTGCTCGGGGGATCAACGGCTTGGGCATCCGCGGTTGATGAATCCGCACTGACCGCGGCCTTGGTGCCGCCGTCGTTATTGGGGGGATCCACTGCTTGATCGAGCATCTCGTTATCTACTTCTGACATGGTTCTGAGCTCCTTACTTGTTGGGAGTTACGAGGATTTCAACCCTCTTGATAGAAGACCCGAATATCGGGTCGCAAACCGTACTGCTTGAATGCTTCCGCGCCCCACTGTTGTGCCAGTTTGGCGCGAATGCTCATTGCATTTGCTAACTGTTCCTGGGCCTTGCTTTTGTCGCCTAGTTTTTCGCTGGCCCGTGAGGCAATTAGCCAGGCCCGCCATTCCGACTCGTACTGTTGGCCCCGCGCAAAGCTCGATTGGGCTTCGGTAGCGAGGTTTAAGGCAGTTCTAGCGTCGTTAGCCAGCAACGCGGCTTCCGCCTTATTTAGTAACGCGTGAGATCGAAGCAAAAGGTCTTCTCCGGCGGCAGATATTTTTGCCGCCTCGTCACACAATTTCAGGCCCTCGCCTGGGTTTCCTGACTGCGCCTTCGCCAAACCGAGCACCGCTTTTGCCTCAACGACGATGTCGGTTTGTGTGCCGGCGGCGGTAATCGCCTCGTTAGCGAGGCTTATGGCCTCCGGAAACTTGCGTTGGCTCAGCTTCGACTGCGCCTGATACAGCCGCACCGTAGGCAGGAGCTGCTGGTACTTCTCCTTCGCTTCGGACACCGTCTTCCACGCCTCATCCAGCATCGCGTCCGCCTGATCATAATGGCCCAGACGCCACAGGATATTTCCGAGATTCGCTTTGTTGTACGTTGCCAGCACCTTGCTATCGACGTTCTGATAGATGTTCAGCGACGCTTCGTACTGCTTTTGGGCCGCCGGCAGATCTTCCTGATCGAGCAGAATCGCTCCGACTTCGACGTACGCGGCGGCGATTACGGTTTGGCTACTGTCCTTTCGCGCCAGATCGAGCTTTTGATTTGCGGCCTGGACTGCCCCGGCATAATCGCCCTTCCGGCGATAGCCGCGCACCATCTGCGTGAGGCAGTTTGAAGCATTTCCCGGATAGTTTCCCTGCTGGAAGAAATTCAGCGCCTGTTGTGCGATCTGCAGGCCCTGATCGACGCGGAGCGTGGAAATGTAGACGCCCGCCAGATTGCACATGCCTTTGGCTTCGCCGACGCGGCCTTTATTCGCACGGGCCATCGTAATCGCCTGGTTGAAATACTGTTCGGCGTTTTTGAAGTCCTGTTTGGTTGAGTAGGAATTGCCGATCTCGAGCAGTCCGGAGGCGGCAAGATTTTCGAGGTGTTTTTGTTGGGCAATCTGGACGGCTTGCTGCGCGAGCTTCTCCGCCTCCGCGGGCTCGCCGCGCGTCGACGCCAGGTAACTCAGATCGATCAGCGCCGAGATCTGTTGTGCTTCGGTGCCCATCGCCCGCGCGGCGTCGAGACATTGCTGGAATTGGGCGCGTGCTTCGTCGTAACGACCCACCGCCCGGTAAAGCGCGCCACGGTTACGCAACACTTCGTTTACGCCTTCGTTGTTGCTGGCCGCGCGATATAGCTGCTCGGCCTTGTCGTACATCTTCTGCGCGTTCTCGCGGTCGCGTTGCCGGTTGTAGATGATTCCGGCGCGCAGGTAGGCGGTCGCGTACTGGGTGTTCAACGAACTCGCCTTCAAATAGCTCTCGAGTGCTTTTTCGGGCTGGCCGTCGTTTTCGTAGGCGTAGCCGAGATCGACGTAAACCGGACCCTCGTTCGGCGACATTTCGGCAAGCGAGGTGTAGGCCTTGACTGCTTCGCGAAAATCCCGCAAAGCCATGGCTTTGATGGCGTCGAGATAAAGCGAATCTTTCTCGGAAATCGCGGCGCCGTTTCGCGTCAGTCCCTGGATGATGAGCAGTTCGTCTTTCGCGTTCTCGATGTAATCGAGTTCGGTCCAGGCCTGGGCGAGACGTGCGCGTGCGAGCGCGTAGTTGCTGTCGATCGCGATCGCTTGCTGGAGCGCTTTGCTGGCCTGGTGGTACGCGCCGTTTCGCAAGCCGTCGGTCCCGATTTCGTACCACTCGCGCGCGGCGGCTGACGGTTGGTAGTAAGTGCGCGGCCAGAAATGAATGACAGCCCAGATTGCCAGGCCGCTGATCAGTATCGTCGCGATAAACGACACGAGCGAAAACCGCTGCCGCCGCAGTTGCAGCGTGAGCGTCGCCAGCGCGCTCGTCGCACGCTGCATCTCGCCCGGCGTCGCTTTGTTTGACTTGCTGCTGACAGGAACGCCGTTGCCGCCCAACCCAATCATTGCGGCCTCGAGGTCGTTCAGCATGTCGTCCGCCGACTGGTAGCGATCTTCGACCTTCTTTTGCAACGCCTTCATCGTGATGCGATCGAGCGCCGGCGTGATCTGCGCGTTGAAATGCGACGGCGGCGGCGGCGTGACGTGAATGATCTGCGCCCCGATTTCCAGCACGCTGGCGCCGTGAAAAGCGGAACGTCCGGTGAGACATTCGTACAGCAACGCTCCGAGCGCGAACAGGTCGCTGCGGCCGTCGATCTTTTTTCCGGTCGCTTGTTCGGGCGACAGGTAAAGCGGCGTGCCGACGATGACGTCGCTGCGCGTTTGCGTTGAATAGATTGTTTGCGCGTCCAGATCGACTTCGCTCGACGGCGGCTCGAACAAGTGCTTCACGAGACCGAAGTCGAGCACCTTCACCTGGCCGCGTTCATTCACGATGATGTTCGACGGTTTTATGTCGCGGTGAACGATGCCGTGGTGATGCGCTTCGGCGAGTGCTTTACCAATTGAGGAAACGATCTCGACCGAGCGCCGCAGCGTCAGTCCTTCATCGAGCAGTTGGCTCAGCGACTTGCCTTTCACAAACTCCATCACGAGAAACGGCTGGCCTGTCGACGATTCGCCGTAGTCGTGAACGATGGCGATGTTTGGGTGCGTCAGCGCGGAAACGGCGCGGGCCTCGCGAATGAAACGCGCGCGGTAGTGATGGTCCGTCGAGGTCAGAAACTTGATCGCGACGCGGCGCGCCAGGTGTTGATCTTCCGCGAGGTAGACGACGCCCATACCGCCTTCGCCCAGTTTTTCCAGGATTCGATAATGGGAAACCGTCTGGCCGATCATAATCGGGGTACAGCCACGGATTTAGACGGCGTATAGACTAAACCAGATTGCGACCGGATTTCACGTAAGTTTGGTCGCTCGGATTTTTGCCTCTTGGGTCGCGCGAAATTCGTGGAGCTTTTGACGCAGTTCCGGTCGGCTGTTCGCCAGAATCGCGACCGCGAACAGCGCGGCGTTGATGGCGCCGGGTTTGCCAATGGCCAACGTGCCGACGGGAATCCCGCCCGGCATTTGCACCGTCGCCAGCAGCGAATCAAGTCCGTTGAGGGCGTCGCTTTTCATCGGCACGCCTAAAACGGGCAGCGTGGTGTGGGCCGCGAGCACGCCCGCGAGATGCGCCGCGCCGCCGGCCGCGGCGATGATTACTTCCACGCCGCGTGTTTCAGCCGTCGAGCCAAACTCCGCCGCCAGCGAAGGTGAGCGGTGCGCCGAAATCACGCGCGATTCGTGGGCGACGCCAAACTGGGCCAGCGTTTCGTCAGCGTGCTTCATCGTTTCCCAGTCAGACTGGCTGCCCATGATTACGGCCACCAGTGGCCGGTCTGTGTTTTCTGTGTTCATCTATCTCTATTCCCCCTGGTCCAGCGAAAACCCACGCTGCCCGTCGAAAGTGTACAAACCCTCAGTTTTCACAAAGTCGTATCCGTCATCAGCCACGCGTCCTAACAAAGAGATGACCTGCGCGTGCGAAACCTTTCCGCCGTCCGACTCCGGCAGGAACCGGCAGCGCCAGTGGTCCGAACAAAACGTTTCCGTGTGGCCGCCGGGCCAAACCTTCACGCCGCGGTTGCTGATCATCGTCAACTTCAATCCGTCGCCGCTCAAACGCGCCAGGCCGTCGCCGAGATCGTTAGCCGAGCCTTTGGTCCAATCGAGAAAAACGTCGACGCCGACGAGTTCCTTCTGCGGCGCCGGTTTGCTCGCGCTCGTTGCTGACGTCGCAGACGTTTCATCAGCCTTCCGGTACTTGCGTGCGTTCAGAATCTGCGGTGTTTGGCCGAGTCGCTGAATCACCGCATCGGCAAACTCCTTCGTCCCGACCTTCTGCTTGCTGACCTGCTCGTCGTAGATGTCGTAAGTATGAATGCCGTCTTCGATCGTGCGCAGCCACGCGTTGTGCACGCGTTCTGCGTGCTCGGTCAAACCAACGTGGACGAGCATCATCACCGCGCCCAGCAACAGTCCCGATGGATTCGCCAGGTTCTGACCGGCGCGTCTTGGCGCTGAGCCGTGAATCGCTTCAAACATCGACACGTGCTCGCCGATGTTTGCCGAACCCGCCAGCCCGACTGACCCGGCGATCTGCGCGGCCACGTCGGAAAGCACGTCGCCGTACAGGTTCGGCATCACGACCACGTCAAACGCTTCGGGCGTATCGGCCAATTTGGCCGCGCCGATGTCCACGATCCAGTGCTCGTTTTCGAGGTCTGTGTACTCGGCGGCAATCTCGTCAAAGATCTTATGAAACAGACCGTCCGTCAGTTTCATGATGTTGTCTTTGGTGAAGCAGGTGACCTTCTTCCGGTTATTGCGCTGCGCATATTCAAACGCGTAGCGGATGATCTTTTCGGAGCCGGGGCGCGAGATCAGTTTCAGGCACTGCACCACCTGGTTCGTTTGCCGATGCTCGATGCCGGCATAAAGATCCTCCTCGTTTTCGCGGACGATCACGACGTCCATCGACGGGTGTTTGGTTTCGATAAAAGGATGATAGGCGACGCAGGGGCGCACGTTTGCGTACAGACCGAGCACCTTGCGGACGGTAACGTTGAGACTCTTGTAGCCGCCGCCCTGGGGCGTAGTGATCGGCGCCTTCAAAAAAACTTTCGTCCGCCGCAGCGACTCCCACGCGCTCCGCTCGATGCCCGACGAGTTGCCGGCGAGGTAGACTTTTTCGCCGATGTCGATGGTCTCGATCGCGAGCGGCGCCTTGGCCGCTTCGAGAATCCGCAGGGTTGCGGCCATGATTTCGGGCCCAATGCCGTCGCCGTTGGCGACAGTGATAGGGATAGGATTTGCCATGTAAACTGACCTTTCCGCGTTATTTCACCACAGATTACACGATTTATAGCGAAATTGTCCTTGACGCGTTTCGGAACACTCCTGCATACTTTTGCTTACCAGATACCTGCTCTCGCGCATCAACGGTGACTGCGCCTGTCCGTGATCGTAAAGCGACGAGGTTCGGCTGATAGAGAGTGAGGCAGTTGTCAACTAGTTAGAAGCCGCTCTCGAGATTTTTGTTAGAGCATCGGGTTCGTCGCAGCTCGCCGAAAGTATCGGTCGTCCCCCCCGAACTGGATCAGCGAATTCCAGCAGCCCGCGCTTCCTTTCGAAATTAAGGATAGTTAAGAATGGCTACAAAACTTTATGTAGGAAACCTCTCGTTCCGTACTACGAGCGAGGAACTCCGCGAGGCTTTCGCGGCAGTCGGGACAGTAGAATCAGCTTCGGTGATTGAAGATCGAGAAACAGGACGATCGCGCGGCTTTGCTTTTGTGGAAATGGCAACCCCTGAGGAGGCAGCAGCAGCTATCGAGGCATTCAACGGCAAGGATTTCGGCGGCCGCAATTTGACGGTCAACGAAGCCAAGCCGAGAACCGACCGTGGCGGCGGCGGCCGTGGCGGTTACGGTGGTGGACGTGGCGGCGGTCGTGGTGGTTACGGGGGTGGTGGCCGTGATCGCGACAATGATCGTTACGAGCGTGAGCCACGCTGGTAAGACTGATAGGCCACGGGTTTCGTCAATCCGTGGCCTATTTCCTCGCTTCCGGCTTGATTTTCAGACTAAGCCTTTCAGTTCCGCGCACAACCTCAATCACGTACTCTTCACCAGCTTTCATCTCGCCTAACGCAGCCGTGTAGTCGTAGACATTGCGAATGTCGCGGGTGCCGATTTTCACTACGCGATCGCCCGCTTTCAGTCCGGCTTTCGCCGCCGGTGAATCGTCCCGAACGCCGTCGAGCAACAGACCGTCGTTCGTGTCGGCGTAGTTGGGAATCGTGCCGAGATAAACGCGGAAGCCGCCGGTCCGCGGCGCCGGATCGGATTTCGCAGTCGTGTAGGTCAGCCGTTTGTCGGCGGCGTCGAGGCGGTTGACGATCCGCGCCACCATTTCGAGAATGCGCGCTTCGTCGTCGTAATTGATCTTGTCGAACGTATCAGAAGGTTTGTGATAGTCGTTGTGCGTGCCCGTCCAGAAGAAGAGCACCGGGATCTGCTTGGCGTAGAACGAAGAGTGGTCGCTTGGGCCAAAGCCGTCTTCGTTGAGCGTGAGCTGAAACGTCCTCTCGGATGACATCAGGTCGCGCCACTCTTTCGCCGTGCCGACCCCGCCGATGACGAGCCGACTGTCTTTCATGCGGCCGATCATGTCCATGTTAATCATCGCGACCGTGTTCGCGAGCGGCAGCAGCGGATGATTGACGTAGTAATTCGAACCGAGCAGTCCTTCTTCCTCGCCGCCGAAAGCCATGAACACGATCGTGCGTTTCGGTCGCGGCTTCTGCGCACTGAACAGGCGGGCCAGCTCGAGCACGCCGGCGGTACCGGAGGCGTTGTCGTCAGCACCGTGGTGAATCTCGCCGCCACGCGGCGCGAGACTGCCGCTGCCCTCGCCGCCGCGGCCGAGGTGATCGTAATGGGCGCCGATAATGATGACTTCGTTCTTCAGCAGCGGATCCGAGCCTTCCAGCATGCCGACGACGTTGTAGGCCGGTGTTTCGTTGCGCGCGATGTCGGTCGAGAGCTTAATCGTGACCTTCGGTAGGTTAGAGCTCGCGGGCTGGGCCAGCTTGACTAGCTGCAAGGCCATTGTACCTATGATTCGATCGCTGGCCTGCCGCGAGATCACGATCACCGGGAGGCCTGCGTCGCCGGCGGAATTGTCGTAAGCGAGTTTGGTTAGCCGGTCGTCTTTGAAATTGGCGTCGCGTGCGATCAGGATCAGCGCCTTCGCGCCGGCGTTTCGGGCGGCGACCGCCTTCCAGCGCACTGCTTCATACCAGCCGAATTTACCGTGTGGATTATCGCCGTCAGGCGTGCCTTCCTGCGCGATCGCGATTCTGCCGGTTGCGTCCGCTGAGCTGTAGTCGTTGTAATTCAGCTCCGGAGCGGTGATGCCGTAGCCCACGAGCACCACTTCGCCCTGGACCGTTTCTGACGAGGAAAACCCCAGCGGCAACCAGTCGACGCCAACGCTCAGCGTTTCTTTCCCAATTGCAAACGAGTTGTTCCGGCCAAGGCTCACACCGGCAACGTAAGGAAACTTCTGAAGGTAACGCGACTCCGATCCCTTTTCTGTCGCGCTATTCGCTACGGGTTTCAATCCCACCTTCTTAAACTCTCGCGCGATATAACTCGCGGCTTCTGTTGCGCCTTTCGATCCGGTGAGACGCCCTTCGAGCGCGTCGGAAGCGAGATACTTCACGTCTTGTTGAATGCGGGCCGGCTGTTGGGCCAGAACGCCCAACGCGAAGATCAGAAGAAAGGAGATTTTTAAAAACCTATTTTTCATGGCGCTTAATTCCTGATAACAGTTCGCCTACTCGACCCAGTCAGCGATGAAGACGTTCGTCTCTCCCTGCTTCTTCGCGTTTCGGTTCGAGGCGAACACCAGTTTCTTCCCATCCGGCGAAAACATCGGAAACCCATCAAACGTTTCGTTGAACGTGATTCGTTCAAGACCCGAACCGTCAACGTTGATCTTGTAAAGATCGAAATTTCGTCCGCGCGGATCATCCATGTTCGACGCGAAGATGACGCGCTTACCGTCCGGAAAAAAGTACGGGCCGAAGTTCGCTTTACCGTTCTCCGTTACCTGGCGCTTGTTCGAGCCGTCAGCATTCATCACCCAAATCTCGAGCGTCGTCGGACGAATCAGGTTCTGCTTCAACAAACTCAGGTAATCGGCTTTCTGCTCGTCGCTCTGCGGATGATACGCGCGATAAACGATCTGCTTGCCGTCGTAGGACCAGAATGGCCCGCCGTCGTAACCAAGCTCATTCGTCAGCCGGCGCACGTTGTTGCCGTCCGCGTCCATCGTGTAGATATCGAGATCGCCGTCGCGCATGGACGTGAAAACGAGCTTCTTGCCGTCGCGCGTGATCGTCGTTTCCGCATCGTAGCCGGGTGCGTTGGTGAGTTGCTTGAGATCGCTGCCATCGGGCTTTGCAGTGAAGATGTCGAAGGTCGGATAGACCGCCCAAACATAGCCTTTCGAAAAATCAGGCCGCGGCGGACACTGCTTGTCGCCGAGGTGCGTCGACGAATATAGCACCCGCTTGTTGCCCGGAAAGAAGTACGAACACGTCGTGCGTCCATCTCCGGTCGAGATCATCTTCACGTTCGAGCCGTCGATATTCATCGTGTAGATCTGATCGCAGCCGTGCCCGTCGCGCGTCGATTGAAAGATCAGTTGTTTGCCGTCAGACGAGAAGTAGGCCTCGGCATTTTCACCGCCGAACGTCAGTTGTTTCAGGTTGCGGAGATGCTTCTCGTTCGGCAGGGCGAGCGATACTTGCTGAACTCGTTCAGCCGCCAAACTCGCGCTGATGACTAAAATTGTGAGTAGGAGACTTAGTATTTTCACGGATTTTAAAGCCCAGAATAACCAACGCGGAAATTCCAATCACGAGACTGATCAATTGCGAGGTTGAGAGTCCGGTCAGAGTTGTTAACCCAAGAATGTCGCCGCGCGGATCGTCGCGCACGAACTCGATCGCGAAGCGAATCGTCGAATACAGCAGCGCGTAAGCCAGAATCACCTGACCACTGAAACGCTTCCGTTTGTGCAGCCACAGCAAGAAGAAAAACACGATCAGCATCGCAAACGACTCGTAAAGCTGCGTCGGATGCAGGTAAGCGTCCGTCGGCACGCCGGTGATCTGGTGGCCCAGTTCGCTAAACTTCACGCCCCACGGCAACGACGTCGGCTTGCCCCAGCAACAACCGGCAGCAAAGCAACCCTGCCGCCCGAAGAAATTACCGACGGCAATTCCCGGCGCGCACGCGTCAGCCGTTTTCCACCACGGCAGCTTGTAGCGCTTCATGAAAAAGTAACCGGCGAGCACCGCGCCGATCAGCCCGCCGTAAAAGACGCCGCCGGAACGTAAGAAATCGAGCGAGAGCAGTTGGAGCGGATGGTCGCGGTATTCCGGCTCGGTAAACAACATCAACACCTTCGAACCGATGAGCGATGCCAGCAGCATCCACAAACACAGGTCGTAGATGCGGTCGCGAGGCAGGCCGTCGCGCGCCGCCAGCTTAACTGCGATCAGAATCGCGCAGAGAAAGGCGAGCGCGAGAAACACGCCGTAGGTGTTGATGGGGAAACTACCGATGCGAAACAGTTCCGGGTACATCTTGTGGTTTTGATCGACGGCTGAAAATCAAATCGTAAGCCAGTAGCAACGCTCCAATTGTAATGCTCGCGTCCGCGATATTAAACGTGGGCCAATGATAATTGCCGGCGTGCAAGACAATGAAATCGATGACGTAACCAAGACGAATGCGATCCGTGAGATTGCCGCCGATGCCGGCGAGCAGCAGAGCGGAGGCGCCCAGCACGCGATCGTCATTTCGGGGAGTGCGCAGGAAATAGTAAAAGACGGCGATCGCCGCGGCAACCGCCAGCACGACGAAGAACCAGCGGCCAAACGAGCCGCCTTCCTGGAGCTGGCCGAAGGCGATGCCGGGGTTTTCCGTGTAGAAAAGCTTCACCAGACCGGGGATCATGACGCGTTCGTCGCCGAAGCGCAGGGCGCGCACGGCCCACGCTTTCGACGCCTGATCGGCGAGGTAAATTCCGAGCGCGGCGAGCAGGTAACCGGCGCGCCACGCGAACCGCAGGCGAACAGCCTGCGACGCGTCGGCGGCTTGTTTTGGGTTGTTAACGCTCGCTTCCATCTTCAATTTCTCGCAACGCTGCCGCGCAACGCTCGCACACGGTCGGGTAACGTTCGAACTCACCGACGCGAGTCGAGTAATTCCAACAACGTTCACATTTCTGACCGTCAGCGCGCCGGATCTGTATTTCGATCTCCTCTGTTTGTGCTTCCGCCAGCTCCACCTGCGAAACGATGAACAGGTAACGTAACTGGCCTTCGTGTTTCTTCAGCACGTCGTACGTTGCGCCGCTCGCTCGGACCGTGACGTGCGCCTCCAGGCTGCTGCCAATCGTCTTGTCAGTTCTCGCCTTCTCGAGTTCACCGAGGACCTTGTCGCGCACTTCAAATAGCGAATTCCAGGTGGGAATCAAAGCCGGATCGGAGGATCCGGATTCCGGAAACTCAGCCAGGTGTACCGACACGGGCGTTTCGACATTTGCACCGCGCGGGATGTGTTCCCAGATCTCGTCCGCCGTAAACGCGAGGATCGGCGCGAGTATGCGCGCGAGCGCGTCGACGATCTGGTAAAGCGCCGTCTGCGCCGAACGCCGCGCGCGGTTCTTCGGCGCATACGTGTAAAGACGATCCTTGATGATGTCGAAATAGCGCGCCGACAAGGTGACAGTCGAGAAGTTCACCACCGTTTGCAGCACGGAGTGAAACTCATACTTCTCGTAAGCTTCGTTGACGGCTGCAATCATCACCGCGAGCTCGGCCAACGCCCAGCGATCGATTTCTTCCAGCTCGTCGACGGAGACCGAGTCGCGCGCGGGATCGAACCCGTAAAGATTGCCGAGCGCAAACCGCGCGGTGTTGCGCAGCTTGCGATAACCATCCATCACGCGTTGCAGGATTTCGTCCGACGCGCGCATGTCGTCGAAATAGTTTGACGACGCACACCACAGCCGGATGATCTCCGCGCCCGACTGCTTGATCACCTTCTCGGGCTCGACAGCGTTACCCGCCGACTTGTGCATCGCGCGCCCTTGCGCATCGAGCGTCCAGCCGTGCGTGATTACAGTTCCGTACGGTGCGCGATCATGCGCGGCAACGCCGATCATCAACGAAGAATTAAACCAGCCGCGAAACTGATCGCCGCCTTCGATGTAAACGTCCGCCGGCCAGCGCAGCTCTTCGCGTCGCGCATTCTCGAGCACCGCGATCGACGACGTGCCGCTGTCGAACCACACATCGAGAATGTCAGTCTCCTTCGTCCACTCCGTCGCGCCGCAGCTTTTGCAGACGTAACCCGGCGGCAACAACTCCGCCGCGCTACGCGTGTACCACGCGTCGCCGGATTCTCGTTCGAAAATATCCGCGACGTGATTGATCACGTCCGGCTCGACCACGGCTTCGTTGCACTTCGCGCAGTAGAACACCGGAATCGACACGCCCCAGACGCGCTGGCGCGACACGCACCAGTCCGGCCGGCCTTTCAGCATGTTGCGCATGCGATCGCGGCCCCACGCCGGAATCCAGTTCACGCGCTCAGTCGTTTCGTGCAGCGCGCCTTCGCGCAGCGAACGCGGCTGACCTTCGTCCATCGCGATGAACCATTGCGGCGTCGCGCGGAAGATGACGGGGTTCTTGCAGCGCCAGCAGTGCGGATAGCGATGCTCGTACTTCTCGCTGAACAGCAGCACGCCGCGCTCGCGCATGAACTCCACGATCTGATCGTTCGCTTCGAACACGCGCAGGCCCGAGAAGTGTTCGACGTCGGGCGTGAAGCGCCCGGCGTTGTCGACCGGGCAATAGATGTCCAAACCGTAGCGCTTGCCGATGACGAAGTCGTCATGACCGTGTCCAGGGGCGGTGTGCACACAGCCGGTCCCGGCTTTGCTGTCGGACGCTTTCTTCTGCGCTTCGCTGACGTCGAGTTCGGTTTCAGCATCGGCCTCGCCGCCAAGCGTGACGTGTTCGCCGACCATCAACAGCGACGGCCGAGCGATCCACGGATGTTGCGCTTCGAGGCGATCGAGTTTCGCTCCCCGAAAACGCGCCAGCACTTTCGGCGCGAGGCGTTCGCCGGCTTCGTTTTCGGTGGCGAGCTCACACTTAGTCGCGACTGCTTCGACGAGCTCACTGGCGACGATGAAGACCTCGTCGCCGTGTTCGAAAGCGGAGTATTCAAAGTCAGGATGGACGGCGATGCCGAGGTTTGCCGGCAGCGTCCACGGCGTGGTGGTCCAGATCAGCACGAACACCTGGCGACCCGCCAGCGCCGGATCGATCAGCGCCGGATCGCTGCGCAGCGGAAACTTCACGTAAACGGACGGGCTCGTGTGCTGGTGATACTCAACCTCCGCTTCCGCCAGTGCCGTCTGATCGACGATGCACCAGTAAACCGGGCGCGCGCCTTTGTAGACGTAACCACGCTCGACGAACCGGCCAAACATGCGCGCGGTTTCGGCTTCGTAGTGGTTTGACATCGTGAGATACGGATCGTCCCACTCGCCTAAGATTCCGAGCCGTTTGAAGTCACGCGTCTGGTTTTTCAGCGCGTTCTGCGCGTGCTCGCGGCAGGCCCGCCGAAAACTCTCGATATTCAGGTCGTTCTTTTTCTTGCCTTTCTTGGTGAGCGCGCGCTCGACGTGTTGCTCGATCGGCAACCCGTGGCAGTCGTAGCCGGGAACGTACGGCGCGTCGTAGCCCATCATGCTGCGCGACTTCACGATGAAGTCTTTGAGGATCTTGTTCATCGCCGTGCCGAGGTGGATGTCGGCGTTGGCGTACGGTGGACCATCGTGCAGGATGAACTTCTCGCGGCCGGCGCGAGCGCGGCGGATCAAGCGGTAAAGATCCAGCTCCGCCCACTTCTGCAACCGGGCGGGTTCGCTTTGCGTCAGGTTGGCTTTTTGCGAGAAGCCAGTCTGCGGCAGGTTGACGGTCTTTTTGAGATCGAGCGGCGTTTCTGTCGACATAAGCGTAAGTCCCGAATATAACATCTACGAAAAACCCGAGCCATCGAGGGATGCGATGGCTCGGGCCGCTAAACCGGATTGGCAGTTTTGCTCAACCGATAAACATCTCATCCTCTCCGTACGTCTGGTTAATGGGCTTCGGCACTGGCGCCACGAGGACCTCGAGGCCGCGGCGGAAGCCCGCCATAATCGCGGCCAGCTCGCGCGCCGGCTCAATCACTTTCGACTGCACGAAGTCGGTAGTCATTGCGACCTGCCGGTGCGTGCGATCGATGGTGCGGCCGACCAGCTCGACTTTGTCGCGCGCTTCGACCGCTGTGTCGCTCACCAGCGTCTTTAGCTCGGCGACCTCGCTCTTGATGATCGCGAGCGACTCTGAGAAGTGAATGGTCGCCGTCGACAGGTGACCGGAGACCGCGCTGAACTGCTCGGCAATCAGCTTACCTTGCACAGCAATCTGTTGGCCTTGTTCGCTCATCGCGGTAACGCGCTGCATCAGCGGTTCGAGTTTCTCTTCCACGCGTCCGACAGTCCTGACCGCGCGGTTAACGAAAACCGCGATCGCGACCATGGCGATCGCGATCACGATAAACGACGCAGCGACAATGACCATGATCCAGAACAGCGGATCTCTGGTGCTCATCTGTAACGCGAGAAACGTCATCGGCCGTTAACCGGACTAGTTAGTTTTCTCGCCGTAGTTCGGCGCGGCTTCGATGCGGCCTGACATTTCGGTCTTCCGCTTCTCTTCCTGGTAAGCCTTCTTGCCGGCTTCAATCGCGGCCGACACGGTGCCGCTCTGCCGGGCCGCAGCCTCGCGAGCGCTTTGCGCTACTTCACCGACGCGCTCGGCGGCTTGCGAGTAGAGTTCACCGGCGCGAGTGCGAGTGGCTTCGTAATACTCGCCGGCGCGATCGCCCAACTGCTGGGCCGCTTCGCGTGAACGGTCGATGCCTTTGCGGGTGGCGTCGGCGATGTCGCCGCGGAGTTCCTGGCCCGACTTGGGCGCGAACAGGAGCGCCAAAATGGCGCCGATGCCGCCGCCGATCAGCAGATAAGTTAAACGGGTAGAGATGCTGTCGCTGCTATCTCTCCGATATTCGTCGTATCCCATTTCAATGGCCCTTTCCTAAAGATTGAGGCGTTGGACTATAGCATTGCCGATTTGCGATTGCCAATTGCCGATTAGTCTCAGCTCGCAAGCTGCAGGTGGGTCTTAACAATCGGCATTCGGCAATCGCAAATCGCCAATCAACTCCCGCCGTTGTACTGTTCCAGCTTGCGATAAAGCGTTTTGCGGCCGATGCCGAGGGCGCGGGCCGCGTGGGATTTGTCGCCGTCGGTGTAGTCCAGCGTGGCTTCGATGGCCTGGCGTTCGATCTCTTCCATCGACGACGGAACGGTGACTTCAAACGTCGTCGTGCGGCCTTCACTCGCCGCCTTTGCCCGTTCGACCTTGACGCGGTCGCGCTGACGCAACGCCATCTTACTGATTGCTTCTGGCAGGTCTTCCGACTCGATCTGGCGGCCGGAAGCGATGATCACGGCGCGCTCAATCGCGTTTTCGAGCTCGCGCACGTTGCCCGGCCATTCGTAAGTGATCAAGGCCTGCAACGCGTCCTTGGAAATGCCCGAGATAAAGCGGCCGGTCTTCTGTTTGTAGTGCTCGATAAAGTGGATCACGAGCGGGTGAATGTCTTCCGGCCGTTGGCGCAGCGGCGGCAGCGTGATCGGAAACACTGACAGACGATAGAAGAGATCCTGCCGGAAGCTGCCGAGCTCGACCGCGCGCTTGAGATCGACGTTCGACGCCGCCACCACGCGCACGTCAGTCTTGATCACTTCACTGCCGCCGACGCGGGTGAACTCGCCGTCCTGCAGCACGCGCAGCAGTCGCACTTGCGCCGACAAACTCATCTCGCCGACTTCATCAAGAAACAAAGTGCCGCCGTCAGCCTCTTCAAACCGGCCGCGACGCAGCGCGCGTGCGTCCGTGAACGCGCCTTTCTCGTGGCCAAACAGTTCCGATTCCAGCAGCGTCTCGGGAATCGCACCGCAGTTCAGCTTCACGTACGGATGATCTTCACGTCCGGAATTGAAGTGAATCAGGTTGGCGAGCAGTTCCTTGCCGGTACCCGACTCGCCTTCGATCAAGACGGTCGTTTGCGTGTCAGCGACGCTCAGCGCCAACTCGATAGCGCGCCGGATCGCCGGCGTTTGACCGATGATGCGGTCTTCGCCGTAACGTTCGTGCAGCGCGCTGCGCAGGTGCATGATCTCCGCCGACAACTGGTCGCGTTCGAGCGCAGTACCGATCTGGTCGGCGATACCTTCGACGAGCGCGACCTCGTGGTCGCCGAAGCCTTCGCGCGCTTCACTCCAGACCAGCCCAAGCAGACCAAACGTTTGTCCACCGACACGCACCGGCGCCACGAGCGCCGCGCGTCCGCCGAGCACGGAGTTGAACAGGAAGCGAATCGGAAACGGCAGATCGGTATCGAGCAGCCGCAGTGTCTTGCCCTCCGCCAAAAGTTCGACCATCGCCGGAAACGCCGTCACGTCCAGCGATTTCCCGTGCGCATCAAACAGACCCTGAATCGAATCGGTGGTGGCGTGCGGCGCCGCCTTGAACGCCGCCAAACTGATCTTGGTGGCCGCCGGACCGAGTACACCCAGCGCCGCATAATCCGCGCCCACGAGCGCGATCGCGCGTTCCAAAACGAGGCCCGACACCTCGCGAAAATCGGAGCGCGCATTCAACGCATTCGCAATCGAAAGCAGCGCGCGCTTCGTTTCGGCCTCGCGTTCCTTGTCGGTGTAAAGACGCGTGTACTGGTAGCCAATCGCGATCTGCCCGGCGATCGCCTGGAGAAACGAGACCTCATCGTCGAGCCACTCGCGCGGCGTGCGCGTCGTGTGCAAACCAACCAGACCAAGCAGGTCATCGCCGAGCATCACCGGCACGACGAGCAGCGAGCGCGTGCCGAGACTCTCCGCCAGAAAACGGATCTTCTGGTCCAGCCCGGCGGCGGAGATGTCGTCGAGACGGATCGGTTGGCGCAGGTCTACGTGCTCGAAAAGCTGTTTCCGATCGAGCGGGATCACGGTCCCCAGGCTCGAAGGCACATCACTCGAAGCGCGCCACTCGTGACTGATGCGCAGCTCGCTGGCAGACTTCAACTGGATCACGTCGCAGCGATCGACGTCCATCATGCGGCCGAGCTCGGAGACGATGACAGTCAGGAAGCGATCGAGATTGATCGCGTTTGGAAGAGTCATCGCGAGGCGGTTGATAATCCCCTCGCGCGCCTCGTGCATTTTGATCTTGCGTTCCAGCGAAAGCGATTGGGCGGTGTTAGACATGCCTGCGCGAGAGAATAGACGAAGCCCGCGGCAAGTTGCAAAGCAGCGGCCTTTTTTCCGTATAATCCGGGTATGCCGATTTATGAATACGAATGTCGCAAGTGCAAGGGGCATACGGAAGCTTTTCAGAAGGTGACGGACAAGCCGCTCACGAAGTGTCCGAAGTGCGGCGGCCGGCTCGAGAAACGGATCTCGGCGCCCGCCATTCAATTCAAGGGATCCGGCTGGTACGTCACCGACTACGCGGGAAAGGCAACGAAAGGCGAGAAGTCCGACTCTGAAGCAAAGACCGACAAGTCTGAAAAGACCGACAAGACGGAAACGAAAGCCACAAAAGAGAGCTCCCCCGCGAAGAAAGGCGACAAGCCTTCTGCTCCAAAGCCCTCAAGCGGCGACTAAGTAGTTCGACCCATGCGAAGTCCGGGTACTCACATCACCTTCTCAGCCGTGATTGTCTCAGCGCTGCTGGCCGCCACGATCCTGGGCCAATCGGGAGTCCGCCCGAATGCAACCGCGGCCGGCGGCGTGCAGGTCGGCGTGGTCGCCCGGCGCGACGGCAACCGCGAAGCACCGATCACCAGCAAAGAAGTGTCCGTTTACGACAACGGCGTCGAGCAGTCGATCCGCAACTTCACGCCGGACCCGTCGCCCGCGAAGATCGTTTTGCTGGTCGACAACTCGCTGACGATTCGCGCCGATGTCGAAAAACTCGAAAATGCCGCCCGCGAGTTTGCTTACGAGATTTACGAAGGCGACAAGCTGCTGATCGTCGGCTACGACGAACAGGCGGAGATCGTTTCGGATTGGACAGACGACGCGAAAGGGATCGAAAAGTCGTTGAAGCTGTTTCGGAAAAAAGGGCAGCCGTTCCTGTTTGACGCGATTCGCGCGGTGGTTGCCGAAGCGCTCCGGCCATTGCCGAGTCAGAAGCGAATCATCGTGGTCATCAGCGACGGGCTGGACCGCGGCAGCAAAGCGACTTTCGAGCAGACGCTCGCGGAATTGCAGGCGGAAAACATCACGGTTTATGCGGTGCAGGCTGTCGACCGGACGCGCGGCGCGATCCGACGCGACGTGCCGAAGCCGAAAGTCGTCATCGACAAACTGGCGGAAGGAACCGGCGGGCAGATCTTTTCGATTGACGAGCCGCAAGTAGCGGCGAAGGCGATCTGCGACGAGTTGAGGAAGAACCGCTACGTGCTTTCTTACGTGCCCTCGAGCGCGCCATTTGGTCAGGCGCGCGCGCTGCTCGTGCTCGGGAACGACGGGATCACCGTGCGCGCGAAGTCGATGCAGCAGCCCAACTAGCTATCCCTTTTTCCGTGAGTACAAATAAAAAAGCCCGCCCATGATGAGCAGGATCACCGCCTCCATGAAAATGAAAAACCGGATTCCAAACCGCCCGTTCTCATCCAGCGAATCCGAATAGGCGATGTAGGTCCCCATAACGAGCCCGCCGACTACCCAGATAACCTGCCGCTTTCGATCCCACCCGCGCATCGACGCTTACTTCTCTTTCAACAACCCCGAAAGCCAGTGCATCACGTTTAGCGCGTATTGCTTGTTATCGTTGCCGGGCACGTTCATTCCCATCTTGAACTTTTCAGGCCCGGCAATTTGCGCCGACAGCATCGCGGCTTCGCCCTGAACGACCACGCGGCCTTTCCCGAACTTGAAAGCCAGCGCCTGCGCGCGCCCGGCAGCCGAAACGGCTTCGTTTGGATCGCGGTTCGGACTGTCTTTGGCCGTGTCGGCGAGTTTGAGAATCGCGACGCTGTCGGCTGGACCTTTCAACGACTGTCCCGTAAAACTCTGCACGCGATTCAGCCGCTCGTTTTGCTCGCGCCCTTCGGTGATGGGATGGCTTCCGAGCAGTTTGTTGTCACGCGAAAAGATGAGCAGCGACGGACCGCCCTCGGAGTTTGCCTGGTCGAAAGTGAAGCCTTTACTCATCTCGACGCCGAAGCGGCTCGCGAGCGACTGCGCAGCACCACCGAACGGTGCGTGGTCCGCGATCAGCAGCAAAGATCCGCCACCCTTCACCCAATCCTGAACCGCCTGACATTCCTCCTCGGTAAAGGCGGAGGCGTCGGCGCCAGTGTCGTCCATCTCTTCGGCGCCGAGTGCGTTCGCGATCACGAGCACTTTGAAGCTGCTCAAGGTTGATTTCGAGAAAGGCTGGCGGTTACGGATGATGCGGTAGCCGTCGTTCGCCAACAGATCGGCGAAAGGTTTGTAACGGCCGTCGGACGTGTGGAAGTTGTGGTGCGCTTCGTCGAAGAGGACGCGCGGTTCGCTCTTCGTGTAAGCGGGATTCGCGACGGCCACACTAAATTCAGGATCCGCGAGTTGCTGCGCCAGAACAGGAGAAACTAAAACGACGAGAAGTACGCAGGCAGTTGCGAAGTGCTTCATCGGGATTTACAGCGAGATTTCAGGTTCACAAGCGTGATTTAAGTTTCGAAAACCGGTCAGCGGCCGCGTGTAGCGTCTCATCTTTCTTGCAGAAACAGAATCGCACCTGCTGCCGGCCCAGCTCGGGCACGCTGTAAAAACTCGAACCCGGCACGCAAGCGACCCCGACTTCGCGAATCAGGTGCTTCGTAAACTCGACGTCGTCCGCAAAGCCGAACGCCGAGATGTCGGTCATGATGTAGTAAGCGCCGTCCGGCACGAACGTCTTGAACCCCGCTGCTTCCAGCACCGGCAACAGCAGATCGCGACGCGCGCGATACTCGGTCTGCAACCGATCGTAATACTCCTGCGGCAACGACAACGCGTAGGCTCCGGCTGATTGCAACGGCGCTGCCGCCCCGACGGTCAAAAAGTCGTGCACCTTGCGAATACCGCTCGTGATCTCCGGCGGCGCGATGCAATAACCCACGCGCCAGCCAGTGACCGAGTAAGTCTTCGACATCGAGTTGACGATCATGGTGCGCTCGCGCATCCCGTCGATCTGGGCCATCGAGATGTGGCGAATCTCGGCGCCTTCGCGCGGATACAGAATGTGCTCGTAAATCTCGTCGGTGAAGCAGAGCGCATCGTGTTCCTGGCAGAGTTCGGCGATGAACTCCATCTCTTCCTGCGTGAAAACTTTTCCGGTCGGGTTATTGGGATTGCAGACAATGATGGCTTTCGTGTTGTGGTTGAACGTTCGGCGCAGCTCTTCGCGATCGAAACTCCAATCCGGCGCGCGCAACGGCACGTGCCGGGGACGCGCGTCCGAGAGAATCGCGTCCGGCGCGTAGTTCTCGTAAAACGGTTCGAAGACGATGACCTCTTCGCCGGGATCGACGGTCGACATCATCGCGGCGATCATGCCTTCCGTCGAGCCGCAGGTGACGGTGATCTCCGTTTCCGGATCGATGTCGAGCCCGAGATACCAGCGCGTCTTGCCGGCAATCGCGTCGCGAAAATCTTTCGCGCCCCAGGTGATCGCGTATTGATTGACATCGGCGGCGATCGCTTCCATCGCCTTGCGCTTGATGTCGTCAGGCGCGGAAAAATCCGGAAAGCCCTGCGAGAGGTTCACCGCGCCGTGCTTGAGCGCCTCGCGCGTCATCTCGCGAATGACTGATTCGGTAAACGAGCTTGCCTTGTGAGAGACGTGACGATGTCTTGAGATTAACGGGGTGGCCATGATTTTTACTCCCGAAGAGCCACCAGAGTACAGTCAGGCAGGGAAAAACCTCAAGGGATGATCTGCTCGCCGGCTGCTTCGCGTTTCAACTGTTCGAGGATCGAGCGGATCGCGGCGGCGTAGCTGCCGTTCGGCGCGAGTTGCAGATATTTTTCGTAAGCGGCGACGGCGTCTTTCGGCTTTTCGATTTTTTCATACGCAGCGCCGAGCATTTGATAGATGACGGGTTCGCTGTCGGAAAGTTGGTCGATCGCTTTGCGCAGCTCGGCGACGGCGCCGTTGAAGTCGCCCGCGTCTTCGTAAACGCGTGCGAGACCGACGTGCGCTTCGGGCTGGAATCCGTTGCCTTCGCGGATCGCGCGGCGAAACGAACGGATTGCTTCGGCGGCGAATGCCTCTTCCCGATAAATGCGGCCTTCGACTGCCGAAGCTTCGGGATAGACGGGCTTCGTCCGTCGCGCGGCATCGATCTCGGCTCGCGCTTCTTTGAACTGATTCAGATCGAGTAGCACGCGCGCGAGTCCGACGTGAGCGGCGGGAAATGCCGGACGCAGTTTGATTGCTTCGCGATAAATATCGGCGGCTTTTTCGCGCGCCGCATCGTCGCGGGCCTGTTCGCGTGCGGTCTCGGCTTTTTGGAAGGTCAGTTCGGCTTCGTCTGTGGTCGGAAGTAGTTTGACGGTGAGCGTGCGGCGGCCGGGCAGCAGCACGGCGGTCGCTTCTTTGAAGCCGTTGGCGCGAACGCGAACCGTGTGACGGCCGGCGGAGATTTTGGTAAGGGCGAGTTTGCCGGAGGCGTCGGTCGTGCCGCGGCGCACTTCGTCAATCCAGACAATGGCGTTGGGTTCAGTTGTAATTGTGAGTGCCGGCGGTTGAGCGTGAACGACCAGTGCGAAGGCAATTAGACAGAGATAAACGCGGATTGAAAGAGGGATTCCCCGGCGCAGGCGCATACAACTATTCCTCGCCGCCTTCATTGACTCGGCGCTTGCGGATGTCGGGGTTCGTGCCGGCCGCGGGCGCCGCTCGCGTGCCGACTTCGGGACGGAAGTTTCCTTTGTCGTCGTACAGCCGCAGGTACTGCAAACGGTTTCGCACCACGCCTTGCACGTAGCCGCGCGTCTCTTTGTACGGCACGGCCTCGGCCCATTCGTCGATGTCCGCGGGCAGCGATGCTTTCCACTGCACGGCGCGCTGCGGACCGGCGTTGTAAGCGGCGGCGACGTACTCGATGCGGCCAAACTTGTCGATCTGATCGCGCAGGTACGCGGTGCCGAGTTGGATATTCAAACGCGGCTCGTACAGCGACTCCGCGGTTATTTCACGACTCACGCCATACTTTCGCGCCGTCAATTTTCCGGTCGGCACGAGCACCTGCATCAGCCCGTAAGCCGCCGCGGACGAACGCGCGCGAGCGCTGAAGATCGTTTCCTGCCGAATCAAACCGGCGACTTGATACGGATCGAGGCTGCGCGCCTTCGACTCCTGCACGATGATGTCCCAGTAAGCGAGCGGATAGAAGACGTCCCACTGTTCGCGCGTCATCTCTTCCGGTTTCATCTGCGAGTAGTCCGGGAAACTGCGTCGCAGCGTGTTTAGCGCGCGAACGTTGTCGTCGTTCGAGCGGTAGATCTTGGCGATGGCGAGGTTGATTTTCGGACTGTCGGCGGCGTTCTCGCCGGCGGTGGCGAGCTCTTTCAGCGCGAGTTCGTCGAGGCCGATGTTTGAGAGTTCATCGGCTTTGATGATGCGCGCGTCGGCGTCGGCATTGGCCGTCTCCTGGGCCACTGTAACTGTCTGGAGATTTGCGACGGCGCGCGCGATGAGCGAATCGGGCGCGAACGTTTTCGCGGGCGTCGTCTTACTCAAAATATCCAGCCGCTGCTTGGCGAGATAGCCGTACCAGTTAGCGTCGTAACGGCCTTGCATGGCCTCGTAAAGCGCACGTGCTTCTGCCAGCTTGCCTGCCCTTTCCGAATCGCGCGCGGCCCAATAACCGGCGCGGCCGCGATTGTCCGTGTTTCTGTCGGCGTAGTACGCGAGATGCTCGGTCAGCATGCGCGACGAGTCGGCGAAGTTGCGCTTCTCGTGCTCGTCCCACGCGAGATCGAATTGCGCCTGGGCCACCTCGAGCGAATTCTGGAAGCCGTTGACCGCCGCGCGCAGGAAGTAATTCGCGTCCGTGTCGTTCTTCGCATCTTTTGCGATCTGGCCAACGGCGACGAAGGCGCGGGGCGTGAAATTGCTCGTCGGGAACGTGCGCCGCAACTCTTCGACGATGCCGCGTGCCTGTTCCCACTGTTTGGCGCGCGCGTAAGTTTGGGCGAGGTAGAAAAGCGCCTCGGCGCGTGTTTCGCCGGCGGAAGTGGGAACGCTGTTCAGCGAAGCGACGGCGTCCGTGGTCTTTCGCAGATTATAGGCGGCGATGCCGCGGCGTAGCTGATTCTCGGTTGTCGCAGTCGCGGGAAACTTTGCAAACGCGTCGGTGTAAGCGTTCAGCGCGTCGTTGAATCGCCTGGCTGAGTACAGACGATTGGCGCGCGTGATTGCTTCTTCAACGTTCGCGGGCGATGGCGTCGAGCCGAGTTTTGTGATTGCGGTCGCGGCGTCAGCACTCTCGGCTGCCTCGGGCGCGAAGAAGTAGAGCCGCCGGTACGAAGCGAGCGCGCGAGTGGTGTCGCCCGTCTGCTCGTACGCTTTGGCGGTCGCGAGCAGCGCGGCCGCGTCGTCCTGTTGGTTGAAATCTTTTAAGAGCAGCGGCACGGCCGCAGTCTCGCCGCTTTTCGTCAAGAGATCGGCAGCGTGAAGCGCAGCCTCACGCGCCCGCAGCGAGTTCGGGTACGTCTGGAGCAACTGCTGGTAAACGGCGCGGGCTTCCGGATTTCGGCCCGCCTGCTCGAGCGCGCTGGCACGGAGAAACAGCGCGTGGTCGGCGATCGACGTGTGCTGTTCGATTAGTTTGGTGTCGAGGAGCGTCGCCGCGCCGGCAAAATCTTTCGAGTTGAGTCTGATACGCGCGCGCAGCAGACGAGCGAGCGCGGCAGTTTTCGTGTCGGGAAACTGGTTTTCGAGCGCCGCGACTGCCTGCTCCGACGGCAACACGTCGTTGCGCGTCATGCTGCGCAGGGTTTGAAGCGCTTGTTGTTCGGCTGGGAGCTGCTGCCGGGAGCGGCAGCTTGCGCTCATGAGGAAAGGCAGCGACGCAAGGCCGACTAGTGCAATCGCGATGGAAATCAGAAGTAAGCGATGCTTGGCCAAAACCTAAAAACCGATCTAAGCGTTCACGGTCGCGCCGGGGTAATTCGCTCCGAGTTTTGAAACGTCGCCTTCCGCCAATGTGTTCACCAATTCACCGTGGAAGTAGTCGTAACGATTCGCGACTTCCGATCTCACGCGTTTGTCGTACATCTCGCGCGAGCGATCGATGTATTCGCGCAAGCGATCGTAAAGATCGTGCTCGATTCTTCCTTCGGCGACCTTCTGCTCGTTGTATAGCTTGATCTCCGAGATCAGCAGTCGCGCGAAGCGACGCGCATCGTTGTGCAAGCGGCGCTCTTCGTCGTCGTGAACTTCCACCGGCAGTTCCGCGTCCTGACCGTAACGTCGTCGCGGCGATGCAGCGGGAGTTGCTTCAACTGGCGTCGCAGTCCAGGCCGGCGGCTCTGTACCTAAACTGCCAGACGGTTGTGTTGCTTCGCTCGCGGGTGTGGTTGCTTCCGCAACTCCACCGTCGATCAACGAACCGGCTTCAGCAGGTTCGGCTTCGTAAGTCGGAATCGTTTCAGCGCCTGAGAACGCGGGCTCCGGCTCAGCGGAGTATGTCGGTTCAGGCGAATACTGCGACTCGGGAGAGTATGAGTATGACGGCGCTTCGGGAGCCGCTGGCGGCGCTGGTTCGTATTCGCTCGCCGGAGTGTACGACGGCTGCGGTTCGGGTACAGCAGGCGCGGCTTCCGCAGGTGCGGCTTCCATAGAGGACGGCGCGGCTTCTTCAACAGCCGCGCGTTTCGGCGCGGCGGCGCGCGCCACGGACAAAAGCTCAACCGCCATGCCCGCGACGGTGACGAGTGTTTCCAGTGCTTCGAGATTGATCGACTCGGAATCGAGTCCGGCGGAATCGGCGTACAACACGGCCACGGCGCGTCCGCGAACGGTCAAGGGAATCGCGACGATCCGTTGCGGGGGTTCTTCGCCGAGGTGATTTATCAGCATGTGATCTTCGGCATGCGAACCCGGGCCACCACTCCAGGTCGTCAGTGACTTCGCGGCGGTGCCGATCACCGTGTCAGCGCCGAGTCCGAGCGAAATCTGCGGAATCGCCTGATCGCCGACAGTTCCTTCAAAACCACGTCCACGCCAACCGTTCGCCTGATCGCCCTTCACGACAAAGAAAGCGACGCGCGGCGCAAACGAGGAAGCACGATTAACGAGAGCTTTCAGGATTTCTGCCTGCGATTTCTGCTCGTTGATCTCGCCGATGGCGGCCTTCACGATGGCCATGTCGCTCGACGCTTTGGCGCGCGACGACTCGGACGCGGCGTGCTCGATGCCTCGCTCGTGAGCGGCGTGCAGGTGCTCGGTTATCGAAGCGACCAAACTGCCTTCCAACTGCACGTCGGACTGGCGCTCAAGAAAATTGGCGAGTGATTCATTGAGCAGGCTTTGCAGCGTGGCGATCTCCTGTTTGACGGCGCTCAGGCGAGTGTCGAGATAGTTTTCAATCTCATGCCGCAAACTGTCTTCCAAATGTCCGTTGACCACAGTTGGGTCCTCCGTGTCGTGGTGTTGAAGTGACGAACCTAAGGTCTTCAGGTAGGGAAACTAACCCAAGGTCTTTAGCGCAAAGAGAGCCTGGCAGGGGGCACGGGCTCAGAAGTGATTATGGACGGGCGGGATTGAGCTAGTCAACACGTTTTTGGAGACGCTTGATTCGTCTGGTATCTTGGTTGCCATTGCAGTAACCAGTGGAGGAAAACCACCGTCCGATGGCTGCTACGATATTGATTGCCGAGGATTACGACGACAATCGCGAACTGCTGCGGCTGCTGCTGGCAAACGCGAATTATCAGGTGCGCGAGGCCAGAAACGGGCAGGAGTGCCTGAATCTGGCTTACATCGACCCGCCGCCGGATCTGATCATGGTCGACCTCTCGATGCCGGAGCTGGACGGTTGGGAGGTCTTCAAACAGCTCAGGGCGAATTCCAACACGGCGCACATTCCCTGCGTGGCGGTCACCGCGCACACCGATCGCGATCGGGTGCGAGCGCTGAAATGGGGCTTCAACGATTTCGTTGGCAAGCCATTTCGGACCGAAGAGCTGCTGACCACGGTGGCGCGTTTGGTGGGCTCGAAATGAGCTTCACTGTTTGTAAATCTGCCCGCCCTTCATCACGAACCTAACCTTCCGCAGCGCGCTTACATCTTTGGTCGGATCGCCGTCCACCGCGATCAAATCAGCGAACAGCCCGGTCTTGACGCTGCCGATCTTGTCGCTCAGGTGCAGCACGCGGGCGTCGACGCTGGTCGCGGATCGCAGCGCGTCGATCAGCGGCATGCCAAACTGAACCATCGTTTCGATCTCGCGCACGTTGTCGCCGTGCGCAAACACGCCCACGTCGCTGCCGCTCGCGATCGTCACGCCTTCCTGCAACGCCAACTGGAAAACGCGCTTCTTCTTTTCGGCATTCGCGCTGGCGATCGCCAGCGTTGGACACAGCGCGACGCCGCGTTCCTTCATCAGGCGAAACACTTCCGCGGTGCCTCCGTCGCCGTGTTCGATTGTTTCCACGCCCGCGAGCACTGCGCGTCGCATGCCTTCGGTGGTCGTTGCGTGCGCGGCGACGGGAACGTTCGCACTCTTCGCCGTTTCGACCGCGAGCTTCAACTCGTCGAGTGAAAACGTCGGCGCGGCGCCTTGCGTGCCCCAACGATAGTCAGCGTAGACCTTGATCCAGTCGGCGCCGTGGCCGATTTGATCGCGCACGACGCGCGTCAAACTGTCGATACCGTCAGCTTCTTCCGCGCCTTGCGGCACGTGCCATTCCGACGCGTAACCCTTCGGCCCGTAACTGCCCGTGGCGACGATCGCGCGCGTGACGACGATCATGCGCGGCCCGGGAATGATGCCTTGTTCGACTGCTTGTTTGAGGCCGACGTCGGCGTAGCCCGCGCCTTCCGTGCCGAGATCGCGAATCGTCGTGAACCCGGCCTGGAGCGTGTTGCGCAAGTGGTTCGTCGCGCGCGCGACCCGCAAACTCAATGACTCGTGTGCGACCTGATCGTTCCAGGGTGTTTCGCTGTACGGGTGCAGCAGGATGTGCGAGTGCGCCTCGATCAGGCCGGGCATCAACGTTAGTCCCGGCAATTCGATCAGCTTGGCCTCGGCGGGGACGCGAATCATTGCCGGCGAACCAACCGCTTCGATCTTCTGACCACGCACAACAACGGCCCAGTCGTCGTGAAGCTGCGCCGATTCGCCGTCGAAGACGTGCGCGGGTTTCAGCAGGTAGACGGTTTCTGGTGCGGGCGTCATGGTTCGTTGTCCTTGCGGTGCGAACAGGAGACTCAGACAGACGAGTAACAAGAGGGAGCAGCGCATGCGAGCCTTTCTGAAAGGGGCGGCATTTGCCCCGCCCCGATGTCCTTACTTACTTCTCGGAAATCACGACTTGTTGAATCGTCGGCGGCAGCGGATGAAGCGTGCTGCGCGAGAAGCCGGCGTTCCTGAACATTCGTTCCAACTCGGCGAAAGTATAAGCGTCGCCGGACGGCGTGCCGGAGAGCATCATCATGCTGAATCCGGCCGCGTCAGGCGGCGAGACGCGATCGTCGTTCGGCACAAACTCGAGCGTCACCGCGCGGCCGCCGTCCGCGAGCGCGTCGTGAACTTTTCGCAGCAGTGTCTCGTTGGTTGGCGGATCGAAGTGGTGCAGGAAGTTCGTCAGCAGAACAAGGTCGTAACCGCTGCCGAAGTCGACGTCGAAAGCGCTACCTTCGATCGTCTGGTAGCGATCGCCGACGCCCGCTTTCTCCGCGTTCTCCTTCGCGACTTCCAGCACGGCTTTCCAATCGACGGCCGTCACTTCGGCTTGCGGGTTATTCACCGCGAAGGTGATTCCGTAAAGTCCGTGACCGGCGGCGATGTCGAGAATCTTTAGCTTTCGACTCGGACTGGGATCGACGAGTTTGGCGATTAGCTGGGCCGGCATGGCCATCATTGGCGCCATCCCGCGCGCGAACTTCACCCAGATCGGATGGTCGGGCCCGATGGTGCCTTCGTTTTCCATCGCGGTGCCGCCTTTGCGGACTGCGTCGGCGATGTGTTTCGAGCCTTCAGTCAGCATCGGCGAACAGAGAAACTCGACCGCGCTGCCGAGATACGCCGGTGAACGTTTGTCGAGAAACGTTGCTGAATCGAGCGTCAGTCCGTATTGGCCGTCCTGTTTGGTGAGCATCCCGTGGATGGTGAGAAAGTCGCACAAAATGCGCATTCCTCTTTCCGAAGTCTCGCAGCGTTTTGCGATCTGCGCGGCGGTGGTGTTGCCCTCGCCGATTGCAGTGAACACGTCGAGCTCGATCGCGGCTTTGAGCGCTTCGGTCCGTTGATGTGCGTTGATGGTTTGAAAAAAGAGTTGGGGAGACGGTTGCTGGGCTGCAGAAGTAGACATGTAAAAGACCTTTCTTTGGGTATTGAAATGTGGACCGATTTTAGCGGATCGGTTCGCGCAGAACTACCTCAGCCGCAACTGCCGCCATCTGCGCCGCCTGCGGATGCGTGCGACGCAAGCCCGCGATTTGCAGCAGCGCCTCACCGGTGCGGGAAAACATGCGAAACAGATCGCCTTCCTCTGCGCGCGTCTGGCGCACGACTTCGGACCACGAAACGCCGTCGGCCCAGAGCACTGCCGCGCCCGCCGCGGAGAAGTTAAGCTCCGGCGCGGGTTCGACGCCGTGCTTCCATTCCTCGCCGGAGACTTTGAAGCCGATGTCTTCGAACCGCGAAAGCGAAGTCACGATGTCGTCGTCCAGCTCGAGATTGCCGTAGTCGCGCTCTTCATCTGCCGTGAGCGCGGCCATGATGCCGGCGAGCTGTTTGAGATCGAGCGAGTTGAAGAGCCCGCTTTCGAGCGCTTCGCCGACGAGCAGCGGACGATCGATGTGCAAGTCGGCCAGCCAGCGTCCGCGCTCAGTCACTTTCTCCGCTGCAAAATCGAGATAACCAAAAACCGAAAGCACTTTCGCGCGCTGCTCGAACGGCAGCCAAACTTCTTCGCGCAGCGCCTCGACGCGGCGCGTGGCGCGCTCGTAGTCTTCCGCAGTTTCGTGAAGCTCCCAAAGCAGTTGCGTGCAGCGCAAACGGTCCGGCCCGGCAAGGTCCGGCGGCAGCAGGTTCTCAATACTGTCGTCGAGAATTTTTAGTGCGTCGGTCTCTTCTTCGTGCACATCGCGCAGGCGCGGCTCGGGCAACACCAGCTCACGGCCACGCTCGTGAATCTCGTCGAAAGCCTGCTCGACGTCGTGCTCGCGCAAACGATAAACCGGCGAATACACGCGCCCGATTCGTTCCTGCGGAAAACTCGCGCTGCTTCCATCCTCGCGAATGCCGCGCACGTTTGCGTCGCGCTTTTCAGTGACCATCACGAGCCGCCGGCCGCTGCGTCCGACGCCGACGACGCGCCCCGGCTTTACGACCTCGTTCAGCCAACGCGAAAAAACTTCCGCACGCGTTTGCGGTTTCGCTTCCTGCAACCGCGCCCGCGCGCCGATGAGCCGCTCGAGGCCGAGCACGGTCGAAACCGGCAGCTCGCAGCCGCCTTCTTTGAGGCGTTGCTCGATCCTTTGCTGACTCGTCTCGCGGGTCTTTTCGAGCTGGCTGAGCTGTCGCACGGAATCGCGGTGCGCAAAGCTGCGCTCGGCGATCTCGCGAACGTGTGCAAACGTTCCAAACGCATCGAGCAGATTTAGCAGCGTCGTGTACGTCGCACGAAATTGACTTGTGAGCGGATCGGGTGCGGCGCGCAGGAGCTCAGCGATGCGCAGCGGATCCTGGTGGAGTCCGGGAGCAGCGATCACGAAGCCGACGTTGTCGCGGCCACGCCGCCCGGCGCGTCCGGTCATCTGTTGTAGTTCGGAAGCCGACAACGGACGCCAGCCACTTGCGGTTCGCGCGTCGGCGCCCGTCAACACCACGCTCCGCGCGGGAAAATCGACGCCGGCGGCAACGGTCGCGGTCGCGAAGATCGCGTCGAGCAATCCGGCGCTCATCAATCTTTCGATCACGAGTTTCCACGCCGGAATGTGGCCCGCGTGATGCGACGCGACGCCACCGCGAATGATCGTGTCCCAGTGACGATGCCCGCGCACTTCGGGATGCTGCTCGACAAACGACCGCATGAACTCGCGTCGCTGTTCGCGCCGGTGGTCGTTGCCGGTCGGGCGCGCGAGCGCCGCTTCGGACGCAGCCTTGTCGCACCGGCGGCGCGTCGGCATGAACACGATCGCCGGCAGCAAGTTGTAACCTTCCAACGCCGACAGCAAAGTCGCCGGCGGCATTTCAGGCATTCGCAGTTTCATGAATCAACCGTGCAATCTCCGGGTTCGTTTTTCCGTCGTCGCTTATCAGCGGTAGTAGTCGCCGGTCCGGCAGCAACACCGCCGAGCGCAGCGGAACGGGCCGTTTGCCCGGGCCAGTGATCACGCCGCAACGCACGCCGCGCACTTCTTCCAGCCAGCTTGCGAAGTCGCCGGCGTTGCCGATCGTTGCCGACAACAGCAGCAGCCGAATTCTCGGCGGCGTGAGGATGATCGCTTCTTCCCAAACGTGTCCGCGCTCTTCGTCCGCGAGATAGTGCGCCTCGTCGAGCACGACGAGATCAGAATTGACTTCGCTGCCCGTCCGCAGCGAGTCGAAGAGTTGGTTGCGGTAGATCTCGGTCGTGCCAACGATCAGCGGCGCATCTGAATTTTCCTTTCGGTCACCGGTGAGAATGCCGACCGAGGCGGCGCCAAACTCGTCAATGAACTCCTGGTATTTTGAATTCGTGAGTGCCTTCAAGGGCGTCGTGTACCACGCGCGTTTGCCGGCGTTCAGGAGGCGCCGGATTTCTTCGCGGGCGATCCACGTTTTGCCGCTGCCGGGCGGAGCAGTGACGAGCACGTCTTCGTACTCGAGCATGGCCAGCGCTTCGAGCTGAAATGGGTCGGCTTTGAACGGCGCGGGCGGCGGCGTGCCGATGCCTTGCAGCAGCTTCTTGACGTCTCGCGAGTGTGACAGCGGCCTCTCCGGCGAAGGAGCGGCTCTTTTTCTCCTATCCGGCGGACGTGTTCGGTTTCGGGGGCCTTTTCCCCACCGATTTTTGCGCATGGGCGAACATTCTAGCCGCGCGGGTTGTGGCCTGCGAAGTGCTAAGCCAAACCGGGCGAGTTACAATTTGTCTCGCAACGCGTCGTTTGACACGGGCGTCTAACTGGCTTGAACAAAACCGCCCGCCGGACGTTTCAAACAGGGATGGCTGAGCTGTTCGCAAATTTCGAGGTAAATCGCGACGCCAGATGGCCGATGATCTTGCGGCTTGTCGGCGCGTCGCTCGTGCTGCATCTCGTGCTGCTGTGGCTGGTAGTTTACGTTCCGGCGCTGCGCGACACGCTCAACATCGCCGCCCTCATCGCGAGCACGAAGTTTGTCGAAAAAGACTACGTCGGCACGCAGATCGGCGACGACGTGCAGCTCGTTCAGCTAACGAACGAGAAGTTTCACTATCCCGAAGGCTACTTCGCGCTGGAAGCACAGCTAAACGGTGCGCTTCCGGGGCAACCGGCGACGAACGATCCGTTTGCGCCGAAGATCATTTCGCAGTGGAACCCGAAGACCCCGGACCCGGAACCGTCGCCGTCGCCCGCTCCGACACTTAGTCCGGAAGCGAGTGCTTCGCCCGCCGCGAGTCCGGCTGCGTCGCCAGGCAGTTCACCGGCGGCAGTCGCGCAAGCATCACCCTCGCCTAACGCAAACACAAATAAACAACTGACGCAGGAAGAGGCGCAGAAGAAGCTGGATGAAGCGGCCGCGCAAAATCAGGTCGCGTTGCCGGAAGAGAACCAGATCAACAAGAAGGTCTTGAAAGACTTCGCCACTTACGCAAACAATCTCAAGAACCAGGGCAAGCTCGATTTGAACAAGCCGTTTGAGGTTGTGATCGAGGCCGAGCTGGACGAGAGCGGTAAACTCAAGAATCCTCGATTCACGAAGAAGTCCGGCGACGAGAACCTCGTCGATCTGTTTGGCCGCATGATTGCGGCGCTGAACGACAGCGGGTTTTTGATTTACCTCCAACCGATCAGCAAAGACAATCCCGGCGCGACCGTGGTGATTACGGTCAAGCAGGGCGAGAATGAGGTGCTCGCGTCCGTCGCATCTGAGACGTCGTCAAACGGCCGCGCGGAATCCTTGGCGAAGAATCTCAACAACGCGCTCTACCTGGGCGCGATTACTCGTTCCGGCAAGGACGAAGAAGTGTTAATGAAGAACACGAGTGCCACGCCGGACGGCAAGAAAGTCGTGGTGAATTTTTCGATGCCGCGGCAAAGCGTTGTGGACATGATTAAGAAGCAATTGGAGCCAGGCGTTTAATTAGCATAAAATCCAACACCGTTATGAGTTTCGATAAATTTCTAACTAAAGTATTTGGCAGCAGCAACCAGCGGTTCCTCAAGTCGATTATGCCGTTGGTCGATCAGATCAATTCACTCGAGCCGTCGGTCAAGAAACTTTCAGACGACGAATTGCGCGCGCGCACGGCGGCGTTCAAGGAGCAGGTGCAGCGAGCTGTCGGCGGCGTGACTGAGAAAGAAGAACGCAAACGGCGCGAAAGAGCAGCGCTCGATGAGATCCTGCCCGAGGCGTTTGCCGTCGTTCGTGAAGCGAGCGTCCGCACGACCGGCATGCGTCACTTCGATGTGCAGTTGATCGGCGGCATCGTTTTGCACCAGGGCAAAATCGCTGAGATGCGAACCGGTGAAGGTAAAACGCTCGTCGCGACGTTGCCTTCGTATTTGAACGCGCTGACCGGACGCGGCGGCGTTCACGTCGTCACCGTTAACGATTACCTCGCTTCGCGCGACGCCGAGTGGATGGGCCAGATTCATCGTTTTCTCGGCCTCGAAGTCGGTTGTATTCAGAACGACATGGACGACTTCGAGCGTCAGGCTGCGTACGCTGCGGATATCACTTACGGTACGAATAACGAGTTTGGTTTCGATTACCTGCGCGACAACATGAAGTTTGACCTCGCCACATGTGTGCAGCGCGGTCACTACTTCGCCATCGTCGACGAAGTCGACTCGATCCTGATCGACGAAGCGCGCACGCCGCTGATCATCTCCGGTCCGTCTGACGAGGCCACAGATAAATACAAGAATGCTGACGCGATTATTCCGCACCTGAAAAAGGGCGAAGACATCGACGGCAAGAAGACGGGCGATTACGTCGTCGATGAAAAGGCGCACACGGCCGTGTTGACGGAAGAAGGTGTCGAGAAGGCTGAACGGCTGTTGGGTGTCGGCAATCTTTACGATCCTTCGAACATGGAGTTGTTGCACTGCGTCGAGCAGGCGTTGAAGGCCCACACACTTTACAAGCTCGATCACCAGTACGTGGTCCAGGACGGCGAGGTCATTATCGTCGACGACTTCACCGGGCGTTTGATGAAAGGACGTCGCTGGTCAGACGGTTTGCACCAGGCGGTCGAAGCGAAAGAAGGCGTCGAGATCGAGAAAGAGAACCAGACACTCGCGACGATTACGCTGCAAAACTACTTCCGTCTTTACGAAAAACTCTCCGGCATGACCGGTACGGCCGAAACAGAATCCGCCGAGTTTCATTCGACGTACAAGCTCGACGTCATCGTTATTCCGACGCACATGCCGATGGTTCGGAAAGACAACGCCGACGTTATTTACCGCACGTTGCCGGAAAAGTGGGACGCCGTCATCGAGGAGATCAAGGATTGTCACCACCGCGGGCAGCCGACGCTGGTCGGTACCGTTTCGGTGGAAAACTCGGAATTGATCTCGCGACGATTGATGAAGCAATCGGTGACGCACAACGTGCTGAACGCGAAGTACCACGAGCGTGAGGCGGAGATTGTCGCGCAGGCCGGCAGAAAAGGTTCGGTCACGATCGCGACGAACATGGCCGGTCGTGGTACCGATATCCTGCTCGGCGGCAATCCGGATTTTATGGCGCGGGAGTTTTTGAAACGCGACGAGATCGACCCGGATGAAGCGACGGATGAGCAGTGGCGTGTTGCGTACGAGCGCGCCAAACGGATCGTCGAGGACGAGCACATGGAGGTAGTCGCACTCGGCGGTTTGCACATCATCGGCACTGAACGTCACGAGTCGCGGCGCATCGATAATCAGCTTCGTGGTCGTGCCGGCCGCCAGGGCGATCCGGGTTCGTCACGCTTCTTCCTGTCGCTCGAAGACGATCTGATGCGCATCTTCGCCGGCGACAAAGTTAAAGCCTTGATGCAACGGCTCGGCATGGAGCAGGGTGTCGCAATCGAGTCGAAGATGGTTTCAAAGCGAATTGAAGCCGCGCAGAAGTCGGTGGAAGGGCGCAACTTTGAAGCCCGCAAACACTTGCTCGAGTACGACGACGTAATGAACCGCCAGCGCGAGACGATCTACGGTTTGCGGCGTCAGTTGATGGAAGAACCGGATCAGCGTGAGTACCTGCTGGGCGATCCGCCGGCCGCCGGTGTTGCTTACGATTTGCTGTCGGACATCACACGTCAGTATTTGAATCCGGATGTTTCGCCCGACGAGTGGGACATCGAAAATTACAAGATTCAGATCAAGACCATCTATGACTTCGACGTCGACAGCGAAGGACTCGACCTGCAGCGCTACACCTCGCAGGAAGCCGTCAACGCGATCTGGGAGCGCGTAAAACTCCGGTACCAGCAGAAGGAAGAACAGATTGGGCCGGAAGCGATGCGCACCTACGAGCGCATCATCATGCTCAACATCATCGACGCGCAGTGGAAAGATCACCTGCTGTCGTTGGACCACTTGAAACAGGGCATCGGCCTGGTTGGTTACGGGCAGAAGGATCCGCTGGTTGAGTACAAGAAGCAGAGTTTCGACCTGTTCCAGGAGATGCTCGATCGCATCGACACCAGCACAATCCGCTCGCTCTTCAATTTGCAGGTTGTTTCCGAACAGGCGCCGGAATCGCTGCAACAGCGGCGCCAGGCGCGTCGTCCCGGCTCGCTGAGATTCACTGGACCAAATCAGGGTGCAGCGCCGGCCGGCGAAGAGGACGGCAAAGTGAAGACCGTGGTGCGCGACCAGCCCAAGGTCGGGCGCAACGAGCCTTGCCCCTGCGGCTCCGGCAAGAAGTACAAGAAGTGTCACGGCATCGCGGCGTGATTTGAGCTCAAATCCCGTAGTCCAGGCGATCATTAGTGGCTCCGCTCCGCAACCGGCGCGGCTCGCCGCGGCACGCGGCATGTTGCCGCTGCAGCAGAATGAGCTGCTAGAAATCCTGGTCGCTCTCGCCGACAGTAACGACGCCGAGATCTCAGCAGCCGCAAAGGAAACCCTCAAAGCTGAAACTCAGGAAGACCTCGTCGTCGCCGCGTCCATCGAAGACACGTCACCGACCGTGCTCGCGTATCTCGCCACTCAGCCCGAGGCAACACTCAAGCTTTGCGAAGCGACCATCCTCAATCCCAAAACTCCCGACGAAGCGCTCGCGAAACTCGCCGCCGCAACTACGCACGGCCCATTGCTCGAACTGATTGCCGTCAATCAACAGCGACTCGTCCGCGCGCCCGCGCTCATCGAAGCAATCCTTTCGAACCCCGCACGCACTGCCGAAGCCGAGCGACGCGCTCGTGAAACACGGCGCGAGTTTTTCGAAAAAGAACGCGGCGCGCGCCAGATCGCAGACGAACTTCGCGCCCGCGGTCAAACCGCCGCGGCGGAGTTTTTCGAAACGGGGGAACTGACCACGCCCGCTGGCGAACTGAGTTTCGAGGACGCCTGGTTGATTGCTGAGCACATCGAAGTGTCGGACGATGATATCGACGATAGCTGGCTACCGGCCGAACGCTACGCCGATCTGGTATCCGAAACCGCCGAGCAAAGCACGGCGAACGTGCAACGCGTTCTCGAAAGCGAGCGGCTGGAATCAGGCGAGGTAACCGCCGAACGCGTTTCGCTGATTCGGCGAATCATGTTTATGAACACGAAAGACCGGATGAAGCTTGCATTGAAAGGCGACCGAGAAGCGCGCAGCATCCTCGTTCGGGACTCCAACAAGGTCGTCTGCTCAGCAGTCGTAAACAATCCGCGAATCACGGAACAGGAAGTTGAGAACATCGCGGCCATGCGGACGGTTTCCGATGAGGTATTGCGGCTGATTGCGATGAACCGAAGCTGGGCCCGCAACTACCCCATAATTCATAACCTGGCTCGCAATCCCCGCACGCCAATTCCGACCGCCATGAACATCCTGCCGCGCATCCGCACGAAGGACCTGAACGGCATTGCGCAAAACCGAAACGTTTCGGAAGGCGTGCGCCGTCAAGCCACTCGCCTCGCCCAAGCGCGAAGCGGCGAGTGAGCCTCTCGCCCGGAACTTTTTGCGAAATTGTTAATAATGTGCTTGACAGGTCACAAATAAAACGTATAATTTCACACACATCATAATTGTGAGGTTTTTTGCTGATTGAAATTGTGGAGGCGCCAACCTGGCTGGTGCGGCAATCGCCATCATATCAGTATTTTTGCCCGCTAACGCACCGCCCGAATGAACCGTTCGTATTTTGAGTGGTTCTCATGCTTTGGATTGCCACCCCTGATTTGCCCGAACCCTACCCTTTAACGCTTTGCCCCGCCAGTTTCTAACGAATTGGCGGGGCAACCCTCTTTTTAGCGCTTCGTTTTTGGTTAGAGCTGCGTGGATGACACTTCGGCTGCGACCTCGTTCGCTGCGCAGACCCTGGAGGATTCGGAAACGGTCTGCCCGCACATCCGTGCAAAAAGCTGCTCGTATTGGTCCACCACGGTTTCCCAATCGTAGTGAGTTCGAATTCGCTGTTGCGCCCGATTGCGGTAGGCCTGGACTAAAGAACCGTCCCGCAGCACGCGCTGCAGCTTCTCCGCCAAATCATATTCATCGATGTATGGGACGCCCGCGTCGCCGACGACCTCGATATTTTCCGGCGTTGCCAAGGTCAAGACGCAGTTTCCATAACCCATCGCTTCGAGCAGCGCCGGATGCGTGCCGCCGACTTCCGTCGCGTGAACGTAGCAGTAGGCGTTTTGCTGCAACGCGCGATAATCCTGGCCGAAGACAAAGCCAGTAAAGACGATCCGTTTGTCGCCGCGGGCCTGGGCTTTGAGGCTGCTGATGTAACTTTCCGCGTAAGGCGCATCGCCGACAATCAGCAGCCGGTACGCCGTCCGCACTTTCTTGAAAGCTTCGATGACGAGGTGAGCGTTGTTTTCGGGTTCAAGCCGCGAAACGTACAAAACATATCGATTGGGCTCGACGCGCCATTTCCGCACCATCGCGCGCTCCGGCCGCCGCTCGACTTCACTGCCGTAGGCAATCATGGTCGATGGCGCGTTGTGACGGGCTCGGTAGTAATCCTGAATTACCTGCGCGTCAGTCACCATCTCGTTTGGCAACACGGTCGAGAGATATTCGGCGAACCGGTAATAACGGCGGCCCAGCCAGCCCCATTTTTTGCGTTTGTGTTCGAGACCGTCAACGTTGATGGCGACGGGCGTTCCCGTAAATCTCAGTATCGGGCTGAACGGCGCGTTGGCGGCATTGCAAATCAGAGCGGCGTCAAAACGATGCGCCACCGCGTGAAGCGCGGACAGGAATGTGTGCACCACCGTGTCGAAGTATTTGTGCCGGATAGTGGGCAAAACTTCGAGCCTTACACCCTGATACTCCAACTGGCGTGGCGAAACGTAGTGCGCACGGCAGTAAACCGTGACTTCGTGACCCCGAGCGACGAGACGCGTGGCCAAATGCTCGGCGAACGTTTCAAATCCGCCGTAGCTTGCAGGAATACCTCGTGTTCCCAGGATTGCGATGCGCATTTTGTCGTTTAGCCAGCCGCTGTTCGGTAAGACTCTCGATGGACCTGTTCGTAGACTGCTAATGTTCGCTGGGCGGTGGCCTTCCAGTCAAACATTTTCACACGTGCCAGACCCTTGACGCTCAACTCCGCCCGGAGTTCCGAATTGTTGATTAACTGGTCCATTGCGCGCGCGATCGCGGAGACGTCGAACGGATCGACTTTCAGCGCAGCATCGCCGACGACTTCCGGCAAACTCGTCGCGTTTCCGACGATCACGGGCGCGCCACACTTCATCGCCTCCAGCGGCGGTAGACCAAAACCTTCGAAATAAGACGGGTAAATGAAACAGAGCGCGCCGGAATAGAGAGCCGGCAGATCCGGTTCAGGCACGTAACCTGTCAGGACGACCGAATCCTTAACGCCCGCTTGTTCAAGTGCACGCAAAGTCTCGTCATAAAGCCAGGCACATCTACCTACAATGACGAGTTTGGGACATCTGTTTCCGGCACGAGAGCCTCGCAGTTCTGCGTAAGCCTTGATCAACCGCACTAGATTTTTGCGAGGCTGGATAGAGCCGACTGACAAAACGTAGTCGCCGTCTATCCCGTAAGTATGTCGCACTCGTTGCAGTTCCTTATCTTGGGTCACCGGACAAAAGTGGTCTGGAGCTGCGAGCGGAATCGCGGTAACGCTTTCCGGCGCGACGCCGTAGGTGTCGATCACGTCGCGGCGCGTGTGCTCAGAGAGCGTCAATATCTTCGCTGCGCGACGGGCGGAATGCCGCACGGTCAGTCGCAGTTGCGTCCGGCTGCGACGATTGAAAGTTTGCGGCAAGTGCTCGAAGGAGAGATCGTGAATGCTGACTACTACCGGGCACGGGCAGAACGGCGGCGCGGTGAACTGCACGTGCAGCACGTCGACGCGATTTTTACGAAGTTCGGCGCTGAGCGTTAGCGGAATCCTGATCAGCGGCGTGTGCGGCAACGTCGTTTGAACTTTGAAATTGGGCCAGCGGCGGTGAAAACGTTCGAAGGCTTCGGAAGTGGTGACGTAGAGAGTGTATTCGTTAACGCGATCGATCTGCGCGAGCGCTTCGATTAGATTTAGGGCGTAGCTTTCGTTGCCTCCAAGCTTCGCCCCCACAGAATGAGCATCGATTGCGATACGCAACCGGTTTCTCCCATCTCACTTTGTCGATGCGTTAGCGAGCAGAGGAAATTACTTGCCCTTCGCAGCAACGGCCTGCGTTTCGTCGTTTTGCTGCCCGCGCGTGTCGCGCTCGCGAATGCGTGCGGCCTTGCCGCGGAGTCCGCGCAGGTAGTAGAGCTTGGCGCGGCGAACGCGTCCGCGTTTCACCAGGTCGATATGGTCGATGATCGTCGCGTGGAGCGGAAAAATTCTTTCAACGCCTACGCCGAAACTCGTCTTACGCACCGTGATGGTTTCACGCGCACCGCCGTGTTTGCGCGCGATCACCACGCCCTCAAACGCCTGCAATCTCTCTTTGGTCTCGGATTCCTTGATCCGAACGTGAACGCGGACCGTGTCGCCCGGCTGAAACTCCGGAATATTCTTTCGTAATTGATTCTCTTCGATTTTATCCAAACGATTCATTTCTGATGCTCCTTCAACAAATCCGGACGTTTGCGCCGTGTCTTTTCCAGCGCGGCTTGTTTTCGCCAGCGCGCGATCTCCGCGTGATTTCCGCTCAATAAAACTTCGGGCACTTTCAGTCCGCGAAACTCCGGCGGTCGCGTGTACTGCGGGTAGTCCAGCAGGCCCTCGGAAAACGATTCGTAAACTGCCGAAGTCTCACTGCCCAGCGCGCCGGGTAACAACCGAACCATCGCATCAATCACGACCATTGCCGCGGGTTCGCCACCTGACAGCACGTAATCACCGATCGATATTTCATCGGTGATCAATGCTTCCGAGACGCGTTCGTCGACGCCTTCGTAACGGCCGCACAGCAGCACGATGTGCGACGCTTCCTGTGAAAGATCCTCGGCTAACGACTGCGAGAAAACCTGGCCCTGCGCCGATAACAGGACGACGTGTGTTCTCGCTGGCAAGTCTTCACGCCGGGCGGCGCCCGTGAGCGCTTCGACACCTGCGAAGATCGGTTCGGGCTTCAACACCATCCCATCGCCACCGCCGAACGGCCGGTCGTCAACGACGTGATGTTTGTCTGTGGTCCACTGCCGCAAGTCGTGGGCGGTTATTTGAACCAGCCCGGCGTTACGCGCCCGTCTCACGATTCCGCAATCGATTGCATCGCGGAAAAACTCGGGAAAGATCGTGATGATATCGAAGCGTAACATCGCTCAAAGATCTACAAGTCAAGTAACCCTTCGGGCGGGTCGATAACGATCGTTTTCGCCGCGGTGTTGATTTCAACGACGATCGGCTCAGCAAGCGGAACGAGTTGTTCCTTGCCGGCCGCATCGTTGATTACGAGAATCTCGGCACCGCCCGTTTTCAGGACCGATCGAACCTGGCCGATGTTTTTATCGCCGACTCTGACCGTGCAGCCTTCGAGCTCCCAGTCGTAAAACTCGTCTGACTCGAGCGGCACCCGGTCCGATTCCGGAACGGCGAAATCGTAGCCGACGAGCTCTTTGGCGCGTTCGACGTCGTCATACCCGGCGAGCTTTAGCACGACGCGGTCCTTCTGAAACCGGAAATCCTCGAGCTGGCCCGACGTTCGTTCACCGGAAGGCGAAACGAAAATCAGCTCGTCGACGTCCTCGAACCGTTCCGGAAAGTCGGTCAGAAGCTCAGCGACGATTTCGCCTTTGAGTCCGTGGGTCCGCACCGCTCGAGCGATCACAACCAAATCATCCGAGCCGGTCCGGTCCATCTGGCTCACTCCACGATTTCCAGGAGGTATCGTCGATTCTGTTTCGTGCCGGCGATTCTTGCCAAAGATCTGAGGGCGCGTATCGTGCGCCCTTGCTTACCAATAATCTTACCGATGTCTTCCGGCGCAACACGCACTTCAATCAGCGTCGCGCCATTACGTTGTTCTACTTCGCGAATATCTACGTTCTCTTTGTTGTCGACCAGCGACTTAATGATCATTTCGATGGCGTCTCGCATGGCTTCCGTTTACGTAAGAGAGACTGTTCAGACTTAGGCTTCGACCGCGGCTGCTTTTTCAGCCTTGGCGCTGGCCTTGATCAAGCGGCTGACGATGTCGGTCGGCTGCGCACCTTTTTCGATCCAGTAGTTGACTCGTTCCAGGTTCAACTTGATTTCCGCCGGGTTGCGAGTCGGATTGTAGGTGCCGAGATTTTCGAGGTAAGCGCCGTCGCGTTTCGACTGCTTTTCCTTAACTACCACTCGATACGAAGGGCTCTTTTTGGCGCCGGTGCGCATTAACTTAATCGCTAACAAGTTGATTCTCCTATCGTCGTCGCTTCTTTCGTTTCTTCTTCAGTTTCTTTCGCGATGGTCCCGCCGGTAGCGAGGGCATCGCTGGCATCTCACCGCCATCACCACCGAAACCACCCATGTCCGGTATGCCGGTGATCTTGCGCATCATTTTGCCTTTCAGTCCGCTGCCGCCGAAAAGGCCGGAACCGGAAAGCTGTCGCATCATCTGCCGCATTTCGACGTACTGCTTGATGAGCTGGTTGACGCCGGCGACCGTCGTTCCCGATCCGCGTGCGATACGTCGCCGGCGATTGGCGTTCAGGATCCGGTGATCGTTGCGCTCTTCCCACGTCATCGAGTCGATGATGGCTTCGGTGCGTTTCAGCTCCTGCTCCATCTGCTGCGACTGCTCGTCCGTTAACTGCGGCATGCCCATGCCGCCGAGAAGCTGATCCGGCAACAGCTTCATGATTTTTGAGAAAGAGCCGAGCTTCTTGACCTGGCGCAACTGCGACCGAAAATCGTCAAGCGTGAATTCGTTCTGCTGCAGCTTCTTGAGCTGCGCCTCGGCTTCGCTTTGATCGACCTTTGCCTGGACTTCTTCGATCAGCGACAAAACGTCGCCCATGCCGAGAATGCGCTGCGCCACACGATCCGGAAAAAACGGCTCGAGTGCGTCGTAACGCTCGCCGACGCCGACAAACTTCACCGGCTGGCCGGTGACCTGTTTGATCGAGAGCGCCGCGCCGCCGCGCGCGTCACCGTCCATTTTCGTGAGAATCACGCCCGTGATTCCGACACGCCGGTGAAACTCTTCCGCCGAACGAACCGCATCCTGACCCGTCATCGCATCCGCAACAAACAACGTCTCGACGGGATGAGTCTCGTTTTTGATCGTGACCAACTCCTCCATCAACTCATCGTCGATGTGAAGCCGGCCGGCCGTGTCGATCAGCAACGTGTCAAAGCCCGTTTGCTGCGCGTGCTTCAAAGCGCCCCGAACGAGTGTCAGTGGATCGTTGGTCTGCGGATCTTCAAAGATCTGTTGGCCAGTCGCTTTGGTGATGACCTTCAACTGTTCCCGCGCGGCCGGTCGGTAAACGTCAACCGAAAGCAACAGCGGCTTTCGCTCCTGGTTGGCCGCCAACCAGCGCGCGATTTTTCCCGTCGAGGTGGTTTTGCCGGATCCTTGGAGCCCGACCACCATCACCGTGTTGGGAATCTGCTTCGTAAAAACGAGACGCGAAGATTGGCCGCCGAGTAGCTCAACCAGTTCGTCAAAGACGATCTTTACGACCTGTTCCGACGGCTTGAGCTCCTGCCAAACTTGCTGCCCTTCCGCCTTCTGCTGAACTGAAGCAATAAAGTCTTTGGCGACTTTGTAGTTGACGTCGGCCTCTAACAAGGCCAGGCGAATCTCGCGCAGCGCCGCGTCAACGTGCTCCTTTGTAAGAACGCCTTCGCCCCGCAGATTTTTCAGCGTGCGCTTTAATTTATCCGAGAGCGACTCAAACATATAACCCTAGGTGTCGGTTCGCGCTGCGAACGGAAACGGAGATGATAGCGATGGGGTTTTGGGGTGTCAAGGCGCGTAAAACTGGCCGAACTCTTTGGACTGCTGAGACTTGTCGCTGTCTCCCACGAATCGTCGGGCTCGTCCTTTTGACCTGCACCGCACAGAAAGAAAGAGGATTATGCACTTGACACACCTTAGGGCCGGATAGGCCCGCCGCGAATTATTACTTGCTACTTCCGCCGTAAAACTGTGACAATCCGCATCCTTCGGGGATACAACCCCGCTACGCTCTGACCTGGAATTCTTTTTGAGATAGAGGTGAGATATGAGCAGTCCAGTAATGGAACCGGAGCGAACGCACTCAGATGTAGAGGTTGCCGCATTCTTAAACGCACTAACCGAACTCTCGCGCCAACATAGAATTGGCATCACTGGCGATCCCGTTCTGTTCTCTCTCGAAGATGAAGACATGGATCGGGAATACACCAGCGATGCCGAAAGCAACCTGATTTATTAACTACTCGGGCAGTCGAACACTCAAACCAGAGTTAGGACCATTGGGTAATCCCAATGCCGTGTCAACGCCTTGATGGATGCGGAGGTCTGCAAGCAACGCCCCTGCGTCGATCATGCTTCCGATCATCGCCTCCGAGTCAGCGCGAGGCACCATAACCGCCTTTGCGCGATACACCAAAAGAGACGGCATCCCGATCTCGATGGCATACAGACACAGTCCGCGCGCGTAAAAGCGATTGAACTCGCCTTCCGCAAAGGTGTCCGGAGCCGTGATAGGTACGTTTACTTCAGTGTAGCCGCCTTTCGGTTTACGCCTCATTGCTTTGGCGTTCATGCAGCCGCCGACGCGCAGTCTGTTAGCCAGCCATTCGTCGTCGTAGGCTCGGGTCGCTTCTCTTATCAAGTCGAGGTACGTGGCATTTCCCACATCATTGAAATACTTGCTTTTGTAGAGCTGGTCCCTCGTGACATCAAACTCTACCTCTCGCAGCATGAATCTACGAACATTGTCGTTAAGACTCTCCAACCTTAAAGCCATTTCCGTTTACCTTTCTAAGAATGCGCGGTGATGCGCGGGTCGTCCTTTGTGAGCACAAGCAGGCGCATCGGGATGACCTTTGCGCCCCCTGCTATTCAGTTGTGTGGCGACGTTGGGTTAACCTTTGTAACCGTTCCGTCTGGCGTTATCTACGCAGTCCGTGCGGTTCACGTAGCCTTGGCTTGACGCCCCGACTATTCGACCGTTCGGCGCAATGCGACGCCAACGCCACTCACCTGTGGCGTCCTGATAGAACTCCCACGAATCCACTGGGCAGTCCTTTCCGTGTGCGCCGGAAAGACACTCCGACGCGTTGGTGTCCGTAAGTACCTAAAGGGAAATGAGGGAAGGTCGGAAAGGCGAATGCTGGACGATCAGAAAGTCTGATCTCGGTGATTGCGTTTATACGCGAATCTGGGTATTATCCGAAACGTCTAAGCGAACCTTCCCTTTCTTTGCCCTTTTGGCGTAAACGACAAGGCGAAGGTTTCGTTGTCTCTGGGCCAATTCGAGAAATCGAGTTGGCCCAGTCGGTTTTAGGCAAGTCGGTGTCTAAGCGATCCTGCCGTACAAAACAATTCGCCTTGTCAAATGTATTGTGATCGAGCGGTGGCCCGACCACAACATTCTGCGGAAGTCTAAGACTTTGTTTAGCACTCGTCAAGATCGCTTGCCAATAAACCGTTCGCCCAAATTACGCCGCATGACGATGTGGTTTCAGAACATCACGATCACAAGGCTTTGCGGCAAACAGACGGCGTACGGGTCATCGCTTAGGTAAATTCAGTTTGTCGTCGATCAGAACCTCCGTGGACGACGCCGCCGCGCTGCCGTTCGATACTTAAGCAAGTCTTTATGCCTTGTGCGGAGTGCGTATGCTAATGCCTGCCACGACATTCCTGCGAGGCGCGCAGCCTCGCTTACTCTGCCTTTAGCCTGCTCCAAAGCGAGCTTTATGACGTGATGCTCCAGTGCCAGTTTGTCTTGCCCCAACGCACGACCGGAAATAAGTTGGCCGCGCTCAGGCGCTGCGAGGTGTTCTCCGATTTCCTTGACCATTGCGAGCGCCACTTCTGCCGCCCGCTTCATGCAGTCATTTTGTTCATAAAGCGCGATAGCGCGTCTGAACGCCGTTAGCGATGCGCCGTATCTTTCGACGCGGGCCAACGCTCTGCCGTGCGTTGTGAGGGCTTCTGCTAGTAGTCCCTGTCTGTTCGTCTTTTCCTGATAGCGAACCACGGAA
>Ga0081539_10000696_pt1 | contig 67397 bp, 59 predicted proteins | sample TabmetS4T2R2_FD_71023 | JGI IMG/M metagenome (GOLD analysis project Ga0081539, IMG submission 71023) | Tabebuia heterophylla rhizosphere microbial communities from the University of Puerto Rico - S4T2R2 | ecosystem: Host-associated > Plants > Roots > Rhizosphere ...
AGAAAATTAGAGCATTAGTAAATTTTTTAAAATTTTATGTTCGCTTTGATAATGCTGAATTTCACACTAAATTTGAGGAAACAATCCTCAAAATAACTAAAAATAAAAGACAATGGGTATTGAAGAAATGTTATTAGAACGTGCCAAACAAGAAGGTATGGAAAAAGGTATGGAAAAAGGTAAACACTTATTTGTAAAAAATCTTTTGACGGATACCAACTTTAGTATTGCTAAAATCGCAGCGTTAGCTAATGTAACAGAAGCCTTTGTTCGTAAAGTGAAAAAATCATTGAAGTAAACTAATGTAATTGCTTATCGTAATTTACAACCGGCACCGAATTATATTTCCACCTCCTCTCCAATTTTATTACCCTTAAATTTTTTATTACAATGTCTATCCACCTGTAATTTATTAATTTTGCACCCTTAATATTTTTGCTCTATGCAAGAGTTGTTGGATAAAATTGATAAAGCCCGCCTGCCTAAACACGTCGCAATTATTATGGATGGTAACGGTCGCTGGGCACAGGAAAAGGGCCAAGACAGATTATATGGTCATTTTCATGGTGTAGAGAGTGTGCGCAATATTGTGGAGGGTGCCGCCGAACTGGGTATTGAATATTTAACACTCTACGCATTCAGCACCGAAAATTGGGACAGGCCTGCCTATGAAGTTACAGGTTTAATGGAGTTGCTTGTAAATACAATTAAAAAAGAAGCTGCAGATTTAAAGAAAAACAATATAAAGCTTCACGTGATTGGCGATATGAAGATGCTTCCTGAAAATGCAAGAATCGAATTGCTCGATGTTCTTGCAGATACAAGCGACAATACAGGGATGAACCTGATAATGGCACTTAGCTATAGCAGCCGTTGGGAACTGGTAAATGCTGTAAGGAATATTGCTTTTGATGTTAAGACGGGTAAAGTAGATCCTGCTTTTATTACTCAAGATACTTTACAGGCTTATCTTACTACAAGCGAATTTCCCGATCCCGAATTAATGATTCGTACAAGCGGCGAATACCGCATCAGTAATTTTTTATTATACCAACTTGCTTATGCAGAATTATATTTTACCAATGTTCGCTGGCCTGACTTTAGGAAAGAAAATTTATATGAAGCGATTATTGATTTTCAGGGCAGAGAAAGACGGTTTGGTAAAACAGGAGACCAATTAAAACATGAAGAACTTACACATTGATATTCCGTTTGTTTTAACAAACAGTTTTGAAACAATTCTGATTAATACTTTTAATTTGCCCCACTTAAAGCAACTGTAGTATAACCAAAACTTGCAGATGCTGTAAAACAACAATCCGGATGCAGCGATTTTACCGTTTTTTATTTACGCTTTCCATTATTGGAGTGTCATCAGTGGTACGTGCCCAATTACCAACCGTTGATACAACCATACACCCTACAGATACAGCAATAACTTCTCTGAATCCCGAACTCCTGAACATTTTCAATCAAAAGACTTCACAGAAATATAAGATAGCAGATATTAAAGTAACTGGCAACAAATATTTTGATCAATCCCTTCTTATTTCTGTTTCTGGTTTAAATGTGGGTGATGAAATTGCGCTTCCGGGTGCAGATAATTTTTCAAAAGCAATTTCAAAACTCTGGGCGCAAAACTATTTTAGCGACATCGCTATCTATATCACGAAATTGGAAGGAACAAATATTTATCTTGAAATAAATGTAACCGAACGTCCGCGTCTTTCAAACTTTACTTTTAAAGGAATCAATAAAAGTGAACAAGACGATTTGGTTCCAAAAACAGGTTTGATAAAAGGAAGAGTTGTAACTGAAAACATGAAGCGAACTGCGATTGATGCAATTAACAGGTATTATTTCGACAAAGGGTTCAGAAATATAAAAACACAAATAGAGGTAAAACAGGATACTGCTCTTGAAAATTCAGTAACGCTTATTCTGAACATTGATAAAGGCAGTAAGGTAAAAATAAATCAGATAAATTTTGTTGGTAATACTGTTGATGAATTAAAGCTGAAGAGACAATTAAAAGGCACTAAAGAAATGTCGCGGCTTACGCTTTATCCTGCCAGAGATAGCGGTGGATTTGCCAATCCTTCACGTTATACTTTCAGCGAGTATTTGCATGACAAGGGTTTCCTTTCATTATCAAAAACCAAACGCGTATTAGATCCTTATGTACGCATCAAAATATTTTCGTCGGCAAAGTATAATGATAAAAAGTTTGATGAAGATCAACAAAAGCTGCTTGAATACTATAACTCCTTAGGTTATCGTGATGCAAACATTCTTGATACAAAAATTTATCCCAATGTCAAAGGCAATTTAAATATTGATATAAAACTCGAGGAAGGAAAAAAATATTATTTCGGAAATATAACATGGAAAGGGAACACAAAATATTCCGACTCTTTACTTACTGCCCTTCTCGGCATCAACAAAGGAGATATTTATAACATTGATTTGCTCAATAGAAAATTAGGTAAAACAATTACACCAGAAGGTGGTGATATAAGTGGACTATATCAAGATGATGGTTATCTATTCTTTCAGGTTGATCCTGTAGAAACCGCTGTATATAATGATACAATTGATTTTGAAATACGCATACGCGAAGGTTCACAAGCCACATGGAAAAATGTACGTGTCAGTGGTAATGAAAGAACAAAAGAATATGTAATTCGCCGAGAGCTGCGAACATTACCGGGAGAAAAATTCAGCCGTACAGATGTTATACGTTCGCAAAGACAAATTGCAAATCTTGGTTTCTTTGATCAGGAAAAAATCAACCCTAATATAGTACCCAATCCCGATGACGGAACTGTTGATGTAACATGGCAGGTTGTAGAAAAATCAAGCGACCAGCTTGAGTTAAGTGCAGGCTTTGGTGGTGGCATAGGTTTAACAGGCACGCTCGGTGTTTCCTTCAATAATTTCTCCATCAGAAATATTCTTCACAAACAAGCCTGGGACCCATTGCCCGTCGGTGATGGACAAAAGCTAAGCCTTCGTGTACAAAGTAATGGTCGCGCATATCGGTCTTACAATATTTCATTTACAGAGCCATGGATGGGCGGAAAAAAACAAAACGCATTTTCGGTAAGCTTCTTTGATACCAAGTTTGCAAATGCTTATAATCCTTACACAGGTACTTATGAGAAAACTGCAGCAGATACATCCTTCTTTAAAACAACGGGTTTTTCTGTAGGCTTTCAAAAACAGTTGAAGTGGCCCGATGATTATTTTTCTGTTGGCTACACGTTTAGCTATGCACGATACAGGCTAAAAAATTATGCGATAGATCAAAACCTTAAACTTCCTGATGGCACTCTGTTTCGCAATGGTTATTCAAATAATCTTAGTGTAAGACTTAATATAAGCCGTTATTCACTCGATCAGCAAATATTTCCACGCACCGGCTCAAACTTTCAGTTAAGTGTTGCACTTACGCCGCCATATTCGCTCATCAATAAAGACATTGTTCATTCATCAAATCCTTATGAGTGGATTGAGTATCACAAATGGCGTTTCACTGGTGAGTGGTATGTGCCTATCGGAAGACCTAAGGGTGAAGATCACAACAGGCAGTTTGTTTTAAAGCTTGCAGCAAAGTATGGTTTCCTCGGTCGTTACAATCCTGATTTGCAAATCTCACCGTTCGAGCGTTTTCAGGTGGGCGATGCAGGTTTAAGCAACAGTTATGCTTTGCTTGGCTACGACATTATCGCGCATCGTGGTTATCCTGTCTATGAAAATTCCGACCCTCGTGTAAATCCCGATCAACAAGGTGCGTCGCAATACTTTACCATATTTAATAAATATACGGCCGAGTTACGTTATCCTTTTAGTACTGCGGCAAGCAGCACTATCTATGGTTTAACTTTCTTCGAGGCTGCAAATGGATGGTATTCGTTTAAAGATTACAATCCTTTCCGTTTGCGCCGCTCTGTAGGTGTGGGTATGCGTTTCTTCTTGCCCATGTTTGGCTTGCTTGGCTTCGATTATGGAATTGGTTTAGACAGGTATGGTCCCAACACATCATTTAAAGATGTTTCAAGATTTACCTTCATGTTAGGCTTTGAACCCGATTAATAATCATTACCCGTTATTGTATTTGTTGATTTTTTATGAGCCTGTCTGTGTTGCTGCTATTGAGCTTCTGTTGCGTCGCACTCTTCAACGTTCTGTTCTTTGTTGAGCAATGTGTATATTACACAGACAAGCAACAACTTCTAAAATTAAAAACTAAACAGTATGAAAAAAATTTTGCCCATCGTTTTAAGCTTTGCGCTTTTTACAATTAGTGCTTATTCGCAGCGGTATGCCATCATAGATACCAAATACATTCTTGGTAAAATGCCCGACTATGTTGATGCCGACAAAAAACTGCAAACAGTAAGCGAGCAATGGCAAAAAGAAATTGATAATAACCAAGCAGAGCTCGACAAAATGTATAAAGACTACGATGCAGAAAAATTCATGTTGAGCGATGATCTTAAAAAGAAACGTGAAGATGAACTTTTCAATAAAGAAAAAGAAGTTCGCGACTTGCAAAAAAGACGCTTCGGTTATCAGGGAGATCTTTTTAAAGAAAGAGAAAAATTAGTTAAACCTTTACAGGATAAAGTTTATAATGCAGTGCAAAAAATTGCAGTAGCCCGCGGATACGATTTCATCCTCGATAAAAGTGAAGGAATTACCGTTATATTTGCCGACCCCAAATTAGACAAGAGCGATGATGTATTGCGAGAGTTGGGGATCAAATAAATAAATCACTAAAAAAATCAATTAATAAAATTTCAACAGAAACGAAGATGAAAAAGTTTTTATTATCTGCCTTTGTTTTAACTGCTGTATTGTTCGCAGATGAAAAAGTACAGGCACAGCAATTAAAAATTGGCGTGTTCGATCTTGATTTAATGGTGCAAGTTATGCCGGGTTACCGTGCAGTTGACAGTCTTGTACAACTATATGACCGTGATTCACTAAGTGCAGAATATGATATTTATATGAGCGAATACCAGCGCCTCGATAGTACATATAAAGCAGATTCTGCCTTGGTTGCGCAAGGGAAGAAATCAAAGGCATTGCTTGATTATACCACAAGTGAGCGCCAGAAAATGGGAATGAATCTTGCCTACTGGCAGCAGATTGCACAACAAAAAGAAAATAATAAAAGAGGTCAGTTAGCACAACCTTTGTATGAACAGGTTGCAGCAGCGTATAAGAAAGTACTCGACACAAAAAAATATACGCTCGTTCTTAAGCCTGAAACGGTTGAGCTCGGTACTTCTGTAGTGGACAATCTTTTTGTAGCTGTTGCAAAAGAATTAAAGCTCACGTCCTTACCACAAGAGCTTTTGCAAATAGGAAATGATCCGGATGCTCCTGCAACAGGTGCCAATCCTCCAAAAACAAACAACCCACCGGCAACAAATAAAAAGCCGTAAGATATTGTTATGATAAAACCACGTCGTGAATAAGACGTGGTTTTTCATTCAAAAAAATTTACTTGGCAATTATTTCATTTCAACAAAAACAAAGATGAAAAAAGTTTCTTTTGCCTTATTTGTTATTTCTTCTGTTTTGTTTACTGTTGAAAAAACGTATTCGCAACAGATTAAAGTAGGTGTATTCGATATTGACTACATGGTTCGTGCTATGCCTGATTATGCAAGGGTTGATAGTTTATTGCAGATATACGACAGAGACTCGCTTGGTGCCCAGTACGACAAATATTTAAGTCAGTACAAAACGCTGGACAGTACTTATAAAGCAGATTCTCTTCCCGCAACAACAGACACAAAAGTGAAAGCACAATGGGATTCTACAGCAGCACACCGCCAGCAAATCGCATTGTATCTTATCAATTGGCAACAAATTGCTCAATACAATGAGGAAGCCAAAAGAAGACAATTAGCGGCTCCTCTTTATCAGCAGGTCACAACTGCTTATAAAAAAGTGCTTGACACCAGGAAATATAATCTTATTTTTAAACCTTTGGCTTATGAGATAGGGTCAACCGTTGATAATCTTTTTATAGCAGTTGCAAAAGAATTAAAGCTTACATCGTTGCCACAGGAACTCTTGCAGCTCGGTCCCGATCCCGATGCAAAACAAGCCGGTACAGCCCCCCCTAAAACCAACGTGCCGAAAACAAATTCATCAGCAACTAACAAAAAACCATAAACGATTTTAGATAATGAAAAAGCCACGTTTAAGAAATGAAAATGTGGCTTTTTTATTGAACGTAAATTAATCTCGCCCCAACACTAATTATTCACAAACATGGAAGATGGTTCATTCATATCATAGATAAATCATCTCACTTTATCGAATTCACAATCTCTCCAAGTTCTTTATCTATTTGTCCATACTTGCCATATTCAACAACACGACCAACTTCTTTACCATCGTGCATTACAATAAAAGTGGGAACATCAATAATATCAAATGCTCTGTGAAGATTATCGAGTGTGGTTTTAGGACGGTCAACACCGATTAATGTTATGCTGCTGTCCGGATAACCTGATTTATCAACAAGCCTGTAAAAGACAGGCAAAAGATTTTGAGTATCCTCACACCATGTGCCGCCAAAAATAATTATTTGAAATTTCGCTGCGTTTTTCTGAAACGCAGCTACAGCGCCGGCATCGGCACTGCCAAACTTCATATTATCTTTAAACCATTTAAACGATGTATCGCTCTCAATATCGGCGCGATGAAGTAATCCCTTCAAAACTTTTGAACCCGTTTGGGAATCGGTACTTACTTCAAAGGATTGCAATGCGGTTTGACCAAATGCTGTTACTGAAAAAAAAGAAGTGATAAAAATTACAATTAGGATGCTTGATGCTTGTTTTTTGATTTTTATTTTTTGGTTTCTCATGCTCCTAAGATAGCCTTCCATTCCAAAAGAAATGAGCGGAATTTTGTTAAAGATTGAATAAGTTGCATTTGTATATCGGCCTTCTTCTTATTTTCTTTTAAATATTGTTTTGCACCTTCAATAGAAAATTTTCTTTGACGCAGCAGAAAATATATAAGCTGCAAATTCTTTACATCTTCGGGTCTAAACAATCTGTCGCCTTTTCTTGTTTTGCGCGGCTTTAAAACATCAAACTCGTTTTCCCAGTAGCGCAGAAGCGATGCATTCACATGAAACCATTGCGCCACCTCGCTTATAGCATAATATTTTTTTTTGAAAAGTGTTTCATCATCGGGCACTTCCACATGCACAATTTCCGCTTCCATTTCTTTATACGATTTTCTTCCGCGCTTATTTTCTCTTTCTTTTCTTACAATTTCTTTTTTCGGTTTTGTCTCAACCAACTCTGGTTTTGTTGGCTCTGTTTTAGGTGTGGGCGCAATTGTGCTGCGCAAAACAATCTTAGGCTGTTCTGCAACATCGGTTTCCCGCTTTTTTTCTTCAACGGTTCCAAACAAATCCAATTGTCGCATACTGTAAAATTAGTTTGATTATTATGCAAAGCGAAACATGAGCAAACATTGTGCAAAACTTGTGAATGCTACCGGTTATTGGTTGATTTTTATGAGCCCAGCTAATGTGCTGCTATTGAGCTTCCGTTGCGTCGCACTCTTATACGGTTTGATACTCTATTCAGCAATGCCAAGCAGATGCTTCCTTCTTCGGCGCGACAAGTTGAAAATAAATAAAAGCTGATGAATAAAAACTTCAGCTTATCAAAAGAAATAAAACTTACGAGGCCGAAGGCATCTATCTTTTTACTCTATGCGTAAGGTTGTTTTTCATCGGCAACACTCACTCTACTCATTCTCTTTGTACTTTGCATGCCATTCAAAATTTATCGAAATGGATAACATGGATATATCATACATCATAAACGAATATGCAGAGGAACATGAAGACTATTTCCGGGCAATAGCGCCGCCGATTATTCAAACCAGCAATTTCGCTTTTAATAAAGTAGATGACCTTCGCAAAAGTTTTGAAGATGAATATGCCACATGGTTATATAGTCGCGGCTTAAATCCAACAGTAGAAATATTGAGAAAAAAATTGGCTGCGCTCGATGGTGCAGAAGATTGTCTTGTATTCAACAGTGGCGCTGCTGCAATTTTTGCAAGCGTGCTTGCCAACGTAAAAAGCGGTGACCATATTGTTAGTGTACGTCATCCTTACACATGGGCAAAAAAAATGTTCAATGTAATATTACCGCGCTTTGATATAACCACCACTTATGTTGATGGAAGGGATGTTGAAAACTTTAGGCGGGCTACAAAACCAAACACGACATTATATTATCTCGAAAGCCCGAACAGTTGGTGGTTTGAATTACAGGATTTAAAAGCTGTTGCTGAACTTGCTAAACAAAATAACATTGTTACTATTTGTGATAACAGTTATTGCACACCTTTATATCAAAAACCGATTGAGTATGGAATTGATCTGGTGTTGCAATCTGCAACAAAATATATTGGTGGTCACAGCGATGTTGTTGCGGGTGTATTAAGCGGCAGCAGAAAGATGATTGAAAGAATTTTCAACAGTGAGTACATGAACATTGGCAGCGGTATTCAACCCTTCAATGCATGGCTGTTGATAAGAGGATTAAGAACTTTGCCGATGCGTTTGGAAAGAATTACCAACACTACCAACAAGGTAGCAACTTATTTAAAACAACATCCACTGGTTGATAAACTAATTTTTCCTTTTGATAAAGATTTTCCTCAATACGAATTGGCAAAACAGCAAATGAAAGGAGCATGTGGTTTGCTCTCTTTTGTTATAAAGGCAAAAAACATAGAAACAATTGAAAGATTTTGCGAATCGCTGCGACACATATTAATGGCAGTAAGTTGGGGCGGACATGAATCACTAATTATTCCGGGATGTGCTGCAATAAAGCCGGAAAAATTTTTTGCTGAAAGTGAAGACCACCGCATGCTGCGTTTATACTGTGGACTTGAAGATGCAGAATATATTATTGAAGATTTGGAGCAGGCGTTTGATGATTCAATGTGCGGCATTACAGATTAGACAGCAGTATTACTCATGATAGAAATAGAAAGCTTTGATAATTATAAAGGAGCAAAATAATTGTGTGCACATTTTGGATTGCACCCTACTTTAGGCAAAGCGGTGATGGCACATGGGCTCCCCGGTTAAGTACGTAGAATGCGCTTTCTCTTTGGTACAATTTGAGGGTTCAAAATTTCCTTCTCTATCACGAGGAACTTCAATGCTTTTGTAATTCTATTAAGCTATTTATCGCGCCATTCTGACCTTTACACAGTTATCTAAACACTACCTAAAAATCAAACTATCCTTGCCGGTCTTTTTATTCCAAGTTTTTTCATTCTTGCTTCAAGTGTGGTTGCATTCAATCCAAGAATTTTTGCGGCGCCTTTTTCTCCGCTTACTTTCCATCCTGTTTTTTCAAGCGCATCAAGAATATGCTGCCGTTCTGCATCTTCCAATGTTGTGAAAGAAATTTTTTTATCTGTCTTCTTTTCCAAAGGGATCCATTCACCATATTCCAAAGTGTTGCCACGAGTTAATATCAACGCCCGTTCGATAATATTTTCGAGCTCACGGATGTTGCCCGGCCAATCATACTTCATTAACGCATCGAGTACTTTTTGCGGAATGTTGATTATCTTCTTGCCAATTTTAGCTTCATACTTTTGACAAAAGTGTTTTACAAGCAACGGAATGTCTTCTTTTCTGTCACGTAACGGCGGACAATGAATGGGAAATACATTGAGACGATAATATAGATCTTCGCGAAATTCTTTTTTCTCAATTGCCTGTTCAAGATTGCGATTAGTTGCCGCGATCACACGCACATTTACTTTCATTGTTTTTGGATTACCCAGTCTTTCAAACTCACCTTCCTGCAAAATGCGTAAAAGTTTTGCCTGCAACTCAATCGGCAGTTCGCCAATTTCGTCAAGAAAGATTGTTCCGCCATCTGCTAACTCAAACCTTCCAATCTTTCTTTCAAGCGCACCTGTGAATGCGCCTTTTTCATGACCAAACAATTCGCTCTCGATAAGATTTGCCGGCAAGGCTGCACAATTTACTTTCACCAGTGGCCGCTTGCTCCTGTTACTGATGTTATGTACCGCCCGTGCAAGCAGTTCTTTACCTGTTCCTGATTCACCAAGAATCAAGACTGTTGCATCTGTTGCGGCAACCTGTTCAATACTTTGCAACACTTTCCGGAATTTTGTACTGCGGCTAACAATTTCATCGAAGTTAAAAGTAAGCTTTATCTCTTCCTGTAAATAACGGTTCTGTGCCTGCAATAAAGCTTTCTCTTTTTCCATCAGCACTTGTTCGGTAATATCGAGAAACATAGTGCGTGTGAATTGACCGCTGGGATCGGGTCTTGACCACCATTGAATCCAGATGGGTTTACCATTGTCTTTTCTTCGTAATTCAAGGATAACGCCACTTGTATCAACACCCTTAGCAATTGAATCGAATGCTTCTTTCAATCTTCGTTGATTATCGGGATTATCAGCCACAAGCGTTTTTCCATACATCTGCGAAACTTCTTGAGGCTTTACGCCAAGAATTTTCAACGCGGCCCGGTTTGCTTTGATAAACTTGGAATCGAGGCCTTCATGTACATACGCAATCGGAGCTTCTTCAAAAAGATCACGAAAACGTTCTTCACTTTCACCAAGTAATATTTGCAGTTCCTTGTTGGCGATCTCTAATTTTTTCCATGCAGTTAACCGATCTATTTCAGCACCTGCTCTTGCAGCAAAGATTTTAAGAATGGAAGTTTGGTTTTGATCACTTGTCATAGGCATGTTATCAAATGCGGCGATATTACCAATCACTTTGCCGGTTGACGGGCTATAGATGGGAACCGCAACCCACGATTTAATTCCTTTTTCTCTTGGAAATGTTTCATCAAGTTTGTCGGCACAGAAAAACTCTTTTCCTTCCATCACAATTTCGCAAGGTGTTCCTTTCGTGTCGTATTCAATCGCCTCTTTTACTTCTTGCCTGTCAACATAAGAAAGCATGCGCAGTTTTGTTTTATCATCATTCATGCATTGCACAACAAATGAGTAACGAACATCGAGCGTTGCTGTAATATATTTTGCAAGCTCTACAAAATAATCTTCGCCGGTTAAACCTGCTGTTTGCTCCGAGATCGTTCTCAAAAAATTTTCTTCCAGTTTTTTTTGTCGTATGTCTCTTACAATGCTGCAGGTATAATCTTTGCCATCAAATTGAATATAGCTCTGTGTAATTTCAATTTCTTTTGTTGTTCCATCCTTGCATTGCAATATCGCTTCGCGTACAACTTTTTTTTCTTTCTTCAATCTTTCCCATATATCCTTCCAATTTGATCTATCTATAGATTTGTTCAAATCAAAAACATGCATCTTCAACAGCTCTTCTTTCGAGTAGCCTGTAAGTTCGCAGGTTTTATTATTTACATGCCATATAAAACCATCATCACTTATCCAGAAAAGCGCTTCGCGTAAATTTTCTATTGTGAAATGATAAAACTCAATTTCTTTTAATCGTGTTTGGATTTCTTCATTCTTTTTCTGCAAAAGTTTTTCAGCTTTCATGCGTTCCATTTCTGCGGCAATGCGTAAAGCAAAAACTTTTAGAATGGCGGTATAATTTTTTTCTTCTGTAACAGGCGATGAATCTGTAACGGCAAGATGTCCTAAAATTTCGCCTGTAGAGGGGCTGATGATTGGTGCGCCCACATAAGCCTCAATTCCTATTGCCGCCTTAAAATGTTCTTGAGCGCAAGCCGGTATAAAATAAGGTTTGCCATTCATCATCATTTGACAAGCAGATTCATTGGTATTATATTCAATGTTGTCTAAAATTTTTTCACCTTCTGCAAAAGCAATGGTGCGTAAACGATTTTTTGTTTCATCGGTGCATTCTGCAATAAAACAGTAACGCATACCAAGCAACATTGTAAGTTTTTTTGGTAGCTCATACATTAAATCGCGTCCTATTAAGCCTGATGTTGCATCAGATATAAGGGAAAGCAAACCGTTCTCAATAGCTTTTTTATCGTTTGGTAACATGGAGGAAATTAATGCTTAAAAATACCTTTTCTTATTTATAAAAAACCTACGATTGTATGCAGTGCAAATACTTAATAAATTTAGTCAAATAAAAATCAGTTTTCAACTCAATCTTTCTACTTGGATGATTCACTTGCAAAGCACAAGACCAAAAAAATATTTGTGAATGTATAAAGCATTCAAAATTTTCAATCAAGCTTTGCAAAAAATAAATGTGGGTAAAAAAGATTACGATGCTATTGTAGTTGGTTCAGGACCGAATGGCTTGTCGGCCGCTATTACCATGCAGCAGGCTGGGCTTTCTGTAATGTTGATAGAAGGAAAAAATACTGTTGGTGGGGGAATGCGATGCGCAGAATTTACTTTGCCCGGTTTTATTCATGATGTGTGCTCTGCGATACATCCGTTGGCAATAGGTTCTCCGTTTTTCAAAACACTTCCATTAAAAGAGCATGGGTTAGAATTTATTCATCCACCGATCGCTGCAGCGCATCCTTTTGATGATGGTACAGTATCGGCTTTGTATACATCAATTGAAGAAACTGCTCAAGCTCTTGATGAGGAGAAACTTTCATACCTAAATCTTATGCAGCCATTAGTAAAAGACTGGCAAAAAATCACGGCAGACGTGTTAGCGCCTTTACATTTTCCAAAACACCCTGTTTGCATGGCGCGTTTTGGTTTGAAGGCTCTTACTTCTGCAACACATCTATCCAAACATTTTCGTTCTAAACAAGCAAAAGGATTATGGGCGGGAATGGCGGCTCATTCTATACAGCCTTTGTCGAATGTAACTACTTCTGCTATTGCGTTGGTATTAATGATAACAGCACATACCGATGGATGGCCTATGGCAAAGGGCGGCTCTGTTGCTGTTGCAAATGCACTCGCTTCTTATTTTGTTTCATTAGGTGGCACCATTGAAACAAACTTCTATGTTCGTTCATTAAATCAACTGCCTTCCGCTGAGGCTTTATTGTTTGATGTTACACCAAAACAGTTACTGAAAATAGCAGGTCATAAATTTTCATCACTTTATAAATGGCAATTACAACGGTATCGTTACGGAATGGGTGTGTTTAAAGTTGATTGGGCTTTAGACGCGCCAATACCTTTTACTGCACAAAAATGCAGACAAGCCGGAACTGTTCATTTAGGAAATACCTTAGAAGAAATTGAAGCATCCGAAGAATTAACATCACAGGGAAAACATCCTGAAAAACCCTTTGTATTGCTGACACAACCCAGTTTGTTTGATGCATCACGAGCACCAAATGGAAAACATACTGCATGGGCTTATTGCCATGTGCCTAATGGCTCAAGCTTTGATATGACGGAGAGAATTGAAAAACAAGTGGAGCGTTTTGCGCCCGGCTTCAAAGAAAGAATATTGGCAAGGCGTGTGATGAACACAGTTCAAATGGAGGAGTATAATCCTAATTACATTGGCGGTGATATTAATGGTGGAATAATTAATGCTTCGCAATTGTTTACCCGTCCGGCATTACGATTATCTCCCTACAAGACTTCATCAAAAGGAATTTATATTTGTTCTTCTTCTACTCCGCCCGGTGGCGGCGTTCATGGCATGTGTGGATATCATGCAGCAAAAAAAACGCTGAAAGAGATTTTCAAAATTAGCGTTAACTCTGTTTAATTAATTTTTTCTCCAACACATTCAGGCACTTTGATTGCTGCAATGAAAATACAATAGCATTGATGATGGAAGAGCAAAGCGAATATGAAGTACCGGTTAAACGTCGCACCTACTGGCTAACACGTTTCATGATTCTTCGCTTGCTTGGAATAGTATATGCGATAGCTTTTCTTGTTGCCATCAATCAGATTGTTCCTTTAATTGGTTCTGATGGATTAACTCCTGTAGAAAATGCTTTAAATCTTATAAGCCGTTCACTCGGTTCGTATTGGGCTGGCTTTTTGCGCCTGCCATCCATCTTTTGGATTTGGCATTCTGATACAGCACTCGTAACTGCTGCATGGATTGGATTTATACTTTCTTTGATTGTGGTGATCGGTTTCGCGAATGCGCCACTGCTTGCTGTTCTGTGGTTTCTTTATATGTCTTTTGCTCATTCAGGATTGGAGTGGTACGGATATGGTTGGGAGATTCAACTTACTGAAACCGGTTTTCTGGCCATCTTTCTTTGTCCGCTAATTGATATGCGTCCTTTTCCAAAGCGCGAAACACCTTTTCCCATCATCGTTTTGTTTAGATGGCTTGTCTGTCGTCTTATGCTTGGTGCCGGATTAATTAAAATTCGCGGTGATGAAATATGGCGTAATGCCACTGCTCTTTATTATCATTTCGAAACGCAACCTATTCCGGGACCACTTAGCCGTTGGTTTCATTTTCTGCCACATACAATTCTAAAAATTGGTGTATGGTTTAACTGGCTTGCAGAACTTATTGCACCGTTGTTTGTATTCTGGCCACGCATTGCGCGTCATATTGCGGGAGTGATAATTGTATTGCTGCAACTCATACTTATTTTAAGTGGCAATCTTTCTTTTTTAAATTGGTTGAGCATAGTTCCAGCTCTTGCCTGTTTTGATGATGGATTTTGGTCGAAGTTGCTTCCACGTGCACTTGTTCACAAAGCTGAAGCGGCTGCGGAAAATGCTGAAGAATCAAAACCCATGTTAACTACGGCATGGGTTGTTACTGTTCTTGTTGGGGTACTTAGTTTTCAACCCGTGATAAACATGTTGTCTTCACAGCAAATTATGAACACTTCGTTCGATCCGTTGGATCTTGTAAATACTTATGGCGCATTTGGGACTGTCGGAAAAGAACGTTTGAATGTAATATTCGAAGGAACAATGGACGAAGACACTACAGACAATGCAAAGTGGAAACCTTACATCTATAAAGGACTGCCTGTATTGCTTGACAAACGCCCACCCCAAATAGCACCATATCAGTTGCGATTAGATTGGCAAATGTGGTTTGCTTCTATGTCAACTCCTGATGAGTATCCTTGGACGTTTAATCTGATATGGAAGTTGCTTCATAATGATAATAATGCTGTGAGTTTATTTGCAGAAAATCCTTTTCCTGATAAACCACCACGATATATCCGGGCTGTTTTATATCACTACAGGTTTACACCACCCGGCAATGCGCAAGGGCTTTGGTGGAGTAAAGAAAGATTGAGTATATGGATTCTGCCTTTGTCAGCAAGTGATTCAAGTTTAATTGCATTTTTGAAAGGCGAAGGTTGGATAAAATAAAAGGTGCGACAAATAACGTTCAATTTCAATTCTCAATAAATAAAAGTATGAAGGAGTTAAATTACCAGTGAAACTTTAAATCAAAAACCTGCAGATGCCATTTATTTTACAGATAAAGTGATTGCGACGCAAGGGACGATGCTATGAAATACCGCTGCGGGTATCATAAAAAATTTTACAACGTCACCGAAACAGCCCTATTCTGTAAGTTATTGTTCATACTACGTTTTGTTCAAACTGAAGACTATAGCTAAACAACTGCACACTTTGCAATAGCGAAACATCGGCGCCAAGAAGGATTGCACAGCGAAAATTCAAGGACTGAAGTTTTTTTGTTACAACTATTGACAATTAATTTCATTTATTTGGATGAGTTGAAGGCACATGCTTTAGCGATAAGATATAGCGGGCCATTACTTTTGCATCATCATTGGAAATGTTCGAATGTGGTGTCATTGTGTTACCACCCCAATAGCCTTTGCTGCCATGAATGATACTGTGAGCGAGATTCTCAACATTGCCTTCATTATTCTCATAGCGTTCGGAAATTTCGTTATAAGATGGGCCCACGCTTTTTTGATCTACATTATGGCAGGTTAAACAATCATTGGCAGCGATTAATCTTGCGCCTTTTTGATAGGATGAATCCGGATAACCTGCGCCCATATTAACAAGACTGTCTGTAGATGCCTCTTTTTTTACCGGCTTATTTTGATTGTTACAGGCAAGCAGTAAAACAATACAAAAGAGCATATAAACAAAAGTGTGTTTCATAGTTTTAAACTACTTAAGTTTAAAATCACATAAATAAATCGTAGCGCTCGGAGAGCTTACTCAATTTAGTTGAAGTTGATGAGTTCAACAATCTCTTCAAGAAACTTTTGATCTGTTTCATCGAAGTAATTCCATTCTTCGCTATCAACATCAAGAACAGCAATCACATGATTATTGCGAACAACAGGAACAACAATTTCCGATTTTGACAGGCTGCTGCATGCAATGTGTCCCGGAAATTTTTCAACATCGGGCACAATCAATGTTCTTGCCTGTTCCCAACTTGTGCCACAAACACCTTTTCCTTTGCGTATTCGTGTGCAGGCAACTGGTCCCTGAAAAGGGGCAAGCACCAACTCATCATTCCTGTCTGCCGAAGAGGCAGTCTTCACCAGATAAAATCCAACCCATAACCACTTAAATTGTTCCTTCAACGCGGCAACTATATTGCCGAGGTTCGCAATAAGATCGGCTTCGCCATCGAGCAACCCTTTTATTTGAGGAATAAGCGATTCGTATTGTTCTGTTTTATTTCCCGTAACTATAGTTAAATCTTCTGCCATGATTGTATAAATGAAATGCGAAGTTAGAGTAATAACTTTCATTGCTTTTAGCAGAGGAGTTAAATATGCTTCAAGAGATATTGGCGGCAATTTGAATGAAAGAAACTGTTTTTCCGATTCTGACATTAAGTGATCAAAATAAAAAGCAAATTAATAACACGCTGCTCCATCTCTTGGTTTTAAGTTTTTAATTTTGATGTATGCGATGAACCTCGAGCTTCGAGGTTTTACCCAAAGCTTAAACGTTCGAAGGTCACGCCTAAAACTAAAATATAAAACCTTATGGCAACTCCAAATATAGAATTGATAGCAGCGTTGAGAGAAACTGCTTCGCGTTTAAGGAAAGGTGCACCCTATGCATGGGGCAATCACGGGGCATGCAATTGCGGAAATTTATTGCAGGTAATCACACATTTGTCAAAAGAAGAAATTTTGCAGTATGCGCATTCGGGAATTGGTGAATGGACAGAACTGGCCGAAGATTATTGCGGCATAACAGATGCGCCTGTGAGCTTGTTGATTTTCAAACTGCAGCAATTAGGATTAACACCGACCGATATTCATAACCTCGAATATCTTGAGGATAAAGATGTGCTGCGCCATCTGTCGGGAGGCTTTCGATGGCTTAGCCGCAATGTGCGGGATGATGTGATTGTTTATTTTGAAACTTTTGCCGATTTGCTTGAAGAAAAATTACTTCAATATATTCAGATTCCTTATCACTATTTTGAACACCAAAGTGTTGGGTGCAGTGTATAAGGTGTAGGGTTTCCCCTTCTGCCTTCTACCTGTCACCTTACACCTTTCACCTTCTGCCTTTCCCCTTCCACCTTATATTTGCACAAAACTATTATGCTTTGAAACCAATCTTAACTGAACAACAGGTTGCATTAAGTATAAAGAGACTGGCACAACAGATATTGGAAAATCATTTGCAACTGGAAAATACAGTGTTGATAGGAATTCAGCCCCGCGGCATTTATGTAAGCGACCGTATTGTAAATGAACTGAAGAACCTGCTCAATATTTCCAGCATCAGCTATGGCAAGCTCGACATAACTTTTTATCGCGACGATGTGCGGAAAGAATTGAAGATAGCCAACCATACAGAAATACCTTTCAGCATAGAGAACAAAGACGTTGTTATTATTGACGATGTTTTATGGACCGGCAGAACAACCCGTGCCGCCCTCGATGCGTTGCTCGATTTTGGCAGACCTTCAAAAGTTGAACTCTGTGTTTTAATTGACCGCCGCTTTAGCCGCGAGCTTCCCATTCATGCGGATTACGTAGGAAGAACGATTGATACCTTTCCATCCCAAAAAGTAAAAGTGTACTGGAAAGATAAAGATGGAAAAGATGAGGTAGTGTTGATTTAATGTTGAGACAACACTATTAGACAATCCAACAATTTATTACTACCGGTTCACACTCTGATTTAAATTTGTAGCGGAACTTGCGGTAACACCGCCAGAACCCGACATAAGCATTTGAACACTCTCCTGAAGTATGTACTGGCGTTTTGATTTAAAAATCTCCAATTTATCCAAAGGTAATTTAATAGTATAAAAATCGCCGGCAGAAAGTGTTTTATCGAATAAAGGATTCAGCTTGTCAAACTCATTTATATCCAGGGAAAGATATTTGGAAACAGCAACAGAATTATACTTTCCAACTATTTGCAACGCTCCGATATTTGCAGAGGCGTTAAGTGAATCAAGTTTTCTTTGCATTTCGGCAATCATCAATTTTTTCTCAACCGTTTCTAAAGCAGAAAGTGTTGTCCATCCACCGCTTCCTTCAAAATAATAATGTGTGGCTATATATTTCTTTACGTGATTTCGTGTCTCTTCTGGCAGGTAAAATTGAAGCGTCCAAAAGTCAGAAGAGCCCGCTTTCTGAATGGCTCTTGTTACACATCCGCTTCCGGCATTGTAAGCAGCGATAACCAGCAGCCAATCTCCAAACTCATCATATAGTTCTTTCAAAAGTTTTGCGGCTGCAACAGTGCTTTTATTAAAATTGGTACGTTCATCAACTTTAGAGGTAATCTTCAAACCAAATCTTTTCGCTTCAAAATTCATAAACTGCCAGGGTCCTACAGCGCCTTTCACCGAAATAGCATAGGGCTGCAAATCGCTTTCAATAACAGACAAATATTTTAATTCAACGGGCAAGCCATAATCGGTAAAGGTTTTTTCAAACAACATGAAGTAAGGTTTGCCCCATACCTTCATATTATCGTATTTACCACTCACACGCGGCAAGAAATTTTCCACGAAAGGAACAACTTTGGGATTCAATTCAAAACGCCCGGCAAGAGCAAGTGTTTTATTGGAAGTACCAAGCAGGTTTTTAAACCCTTTAATGCTGTCGTTATCATTAGTGAGGGTTGCGGCTATTCGCCCGTGGTTATCATTTCTAAAAGACGTCAATGAAATTATTATCGCAGTCACCAGCAATAAGGCAAGTGGTCTTGGTATTCCTGTTTGCATAGGCGTTAATTTTCTTTGGCGGCCTTGTTTATAATCAAGAATCAAGCCCGAAATTAAAAAAACCTTCGTTTTTGGTGATAAATTTTCGACGGAAGGGTTTGGGAATTAGGAAAAGCAAGTTCAATTAAACCATCTCCAAATTAGATTGGTTTTTAAGACCTTCACCGTTTGGAGGAGAAAATTTAGAAAATAAACATCTCTTGGCAATCTGCAGAAGAGTTACTTCTTCATCGTGCGCCGCCATCAATTGAAGACCAAAAGGCATTCCCGAACTATGCGTAAACAATGGAATAGAAATCCCGGGAATACCAACAAGATTGGCAAATACGGTATAAATATCAGCGAGGAACATTTCGATAGGGTCGTTGCTTTTTTCGCCAAACTTAAATGCAGGAGAAGGAACGGTAGGAGAAAGTATAACGTCGTACTTGCTGAAAATTGTTTGAGTATTGTTATACAAGATTCTTCTAACCTGCTGCGCCTTTGTAAAGTAAGCATCATAATAGCCGGCGCTTAAAACAAATGTGCCCAGCATTATGCGACGTTTTACTTCTTTTCCAAAGCCGTGGCTGCGCGTTTTTTTATAAAAATCAGTAAGATCTTGAAAATCTTCCTTGACTGCATAGCCATATTTAATACCATCGTAACGCGAAAGATTGCTCGATGCTTCAGCAGTAGTGAGGATGTAATAGGCCGGAACAATATAATCAAGCAACTCAAAAGGAACCGCTTCAACTGTATGACCGTCTTCCGTCAATTCCTCTATAAACGATTTAATGGAAGCAGAAATTTCAACATCAAGGCTTGGATGATTAAGTGCTTCTTTAAAGTAAGCTATCTTATATTTCTTGTTATCATCGTAAAGTAGTTGTGAATAAGCAGGAATTTCAGAGGTTGAAACCGTGCTATCAAAATCATCGGCACCGGCAATTACTTCTAACAGCAAAGCAACATCTTCAACACTGTTTGCAAAGATGCCAATTTGGTCAAACGAAGATGCATATGCAATTAAACCGTAACGGGAAATTTTTCCGTAAGATGGCTTCAATCCAACTATTCCGCAAAAATCAGCCGGCTGTCTAACGGAGCCGCCCGTATCACTTCCCAAACTCGCCATACACAAACCCGCCTGAACAGCAACAGCAGAACCGCCCGAAGAGCCACCCGGCACACGGCTATTGTCCTTTGCATTAAGAACATTGCCAAAAGCAGAGTTTTCATTACTGCTTCCCATAGCAAATTCGTCGCAATTATTACGACCAATGATAATTGCGCCTTCGGTTAGTAACTTTTCAACAGCGGTAGCATTGTAAACACTGGTAAAATTTTCAAGTATTTTGGAAGCGGCAGAAACTTTGTGGTCTTTATAGCAGAGAACATCTTTTATAGCAACAACAACACCATGAAGTTTACCGGTGGGTTTTCCCTCCCGTTTAAGTGTATCTAATACTTCGGCACGTTGTAGTGCTTCCCGCGCATACACTTCGAGAAAAGCATTTAAATGTGCATGCTTTTGCATTTGCTGCAAATAATAAGAAACGGACTCAACACAAGTGGTTTGTCCGTTATTCAATGCAATTTGATAGTCTTTGATAGAAGTGAAGCTAAACAAAGGCTTACCGGATTTTTAAACGAATTACTGCTGCGTAGTTGTTGTGGTAGAGGTAGCGGAAGCTTTGGGAGCGTTGTCTTTCTCGTTCATACCTTCTTCGAGTTCTCTCTTTACATTGGTTTTTGCATCATTAAACTCACGAATGCCACGACCTAAACCTCTCATAAATTCAGGTATTTTGCGACCACCAAATAAAACAAGTACTACAACCGCAATCAGCAGTATTTCCTGGAAACCTAAATTGCCCATAAAAAAATTTTGAAAGATGAGAAACGAAGTTAAATATAAAATCTACTTGAAATCAATAATAATTGTTAAGGCAAAAAAATTATGGAATTTCGTTTATTATGGATACTGGCTTTTGTTTTTCATGGCATCACCTCTTGCGTCGCACTCTTGTACCAAGGAATTGTATGGCAGCAATGGCGATGATTAGCAAAAGTGCGTTTCAATTTATAACACTGCCTTCCAATTTTTCCCTCCGATTTTTCAATCACATTATAATAAAAAAGCAGAAGCCAGTTTTGACTCCCGCTTTTTTAAATATCTTGAAGCAATTACATTCTTCTTTCTTTGATTCTTGCGCTCTTACCGCTTCTTTCGCGCAGATAGTACAATTTGGCGCGACGAACTTTACCAACTTTATTTACCAAAACAGACTCAACATTAGGAGAATAAAAAGGAAACACTCTTTCTACACCAACACCGTCTGAAATCTTACGAACCGTAAAAGTTGCAGAGGCGCCTGTGCCCTGAATCTTTACAACATCACCACGAAAACCCTGAATGCGTTCTTTACCGCCTTCGATAATTTTATAGTTAACTGTTATGTTATCACCTGCTTTAAATTTCGGATATTCTTTTTTTGCTGTAAGCTGTTCGTGCACAAATTGAACTGCGTTCATGGCTTAAAATTTAAGGACGGCAAAGGTAAAGGCTGTAAAAAGAACTTCCAAATAAAACTGACTTTTCGAATGGTTGTTTTTTGTTAAGAGCTGCAATTTTGCGCTGTTGCCGGTACTTATTCGAGTCCCGTGACAAGGGACGCTACCATAAAAAACAAAAAGCTAATAAGAAATTCAATACCAGCTTTCAATAATTCATTTACATATCAGCGTGCAACGTTCACCGCTCTTTTTTCCCGTATTACGGTAACCTTTATCTGCCCGGGGTAAGTCATCTCGGTTTGAATCTTTTGGGCTATTTCAAAACTAAGCTTATCACTGTCAGTGTCAGTAACCTTGTCTGCCTCAACAATAACTCTTAACTCACGACCAGCCTGAATTGCATACGCCTTTTCAACGCCGGGATACGAAATAGCAAGGGTTTCGAGGTCTTTTATTCTTTGAAGGTATTGCTGCATTATTTCGCGACGTGCACCGGGACGTGCACCACTAATGGCGTCGCAAGCCTGTACAATAGGTGAAATCACATACTGCATTTCCATTTCATCGTGGTGTGCACCGATAGCATTAACCACTGCGGGATTTTCTCCATATTTTTCCGCAAGCCTTGCACCCAGAAGTGCATGACTTAATTCAGTTTCTTCATCAGGAACTTTACCTATGTCGTGCAATAAACCTGCACGTTTTGCAAGTTTTGGATTTAAGCCAAGTTCACTTGCCATGATGCCACAAAGATTAGCTACTTCGCGACTATGCATCAACAGATTTTGCCCGTAAGAAGAACGGAAACGCATTTTACCCACTATACGAACAAGCTCCTTGTGCAAACCGTGAATACCCATTTCGATAACGGTTCTTTCGCCGATTTCCATTACTTGTTCCTCAAGTTGCTTACGGGTTTTTTCCACTACTTCCTCTATTCGTGCAGGGTGTATGCGCCCATCTGCCACGAGTCGCTGCAAACTTAAACGCGCAATTTCACGGCGAAGCGGGTCGAATGAGGAAAGTACGATAGCTTCAGGAGTGTCATCAACAATCAAGTCCACGCCTGTGGCGGCTTCAATGGTGCGAATGTTGCGACCTTCACGACCGATAATCTGTCCTTTGATTTCATCGTTTTCCAGATTGAAAACAGTAACAGTGTTTTCAATTGTTTGCTCGGCAGCAGTACGCTGTATGGATTGAATAATAACTTTACGCGCCTCTTTATTGGCTTTTTGTTTTGCGTCTTCTATAATTTCCTGTTGCAGGCTAAGCGCTTGTGTTTGAGCTTCATGCTTCAGCGTTTCTACCAATTGGGCTTTAGCTTCTTCGGCAGTTAAACCGGCTATTTTTTCAAGGCGACGAATATGCTCTTCCTGATGTTTTTCCAGTTCGGTTCTTTTGTGGTTTACAATTTCAATTTGCCGGTTGAGATTTTCCTTAATTGCTTCATTTTCCTTGATTTGCTTTTCGAGTGCAGTTTCTTTCTGGTTAATGCTTATTTCACGCTGCTTAATCCGGTTTTCTCCTTCGCTTATTTTTCTGTTTCGTTCAAGTACCTCTCTGTCGTGCTCTGCTTTTAGTTGAACTGCTTTTTCTTTTGCCTCAAGAATTTTTTCTTTTTTAAGTGTTTCTGCCTTTATTTCTGCTTCGCTGATGATTTTCTGGGCTTGTTGCTCCGCTTCTTCAATTTGGCGTTTTGTATTTTTTGCAAAAATAAACTTACCCGCTATAATACCAACCAAAAGCGCAGCAATACCTATAATTACAGAAATGAGATTTGCATCCATGTTTTAGGATTTTTAAATAATTCAAAATCATATTAATATTCTCCTTCTTCATTAGAATAAAATGACGAATGAGTAGTAAACTGCGAAGATAATTAAAGGATTATAATTAGATGAGGAATGATTTAATGCCATCCGAATTTGACAAATGGTATTAGGAATGAAGTATTTTCTATTGGGGTACTTATAAATGAGTGGAGCGACACAGATGGGAGGTCCGCGAATTGATGCAATAAATCCATATCTGGAACTTTAAGTTTGAGAGCACGCTAAGAGGATTTTCTTCCAATAAATAGAATAATTTTTTCCAATCTTGAGAATATACACAATTTATCATTCCGATAAAACATTGAAAATAAATAAAATAAGCTTTGATTAGAAGTTGGCATTTCGTTTGGCAATTAATCGTGTCCCGTTTTTAATCACCCTTCGCAAATAATCTGACTTTTATTACTAACTGATGCTCTATTCTCCTTATTACCTAAACCGGTAATAAGGAGACGGTATCAAGGCTTATGTTTCCAGTGCTTTATCAATCATTGCTTCCAAAACGGAAAGTTTTTCTGTAGTCTCCTTCAATTTGATTTTTTCCGTCCCTGAATTGTTTTGCTCAATCGCAAACCAGATTAAAACCATTGACACAAAATCCTGCATGTCTTTGCCCGCAAAATTCGTTTTAAACTCTACAATTTTATCGTTGATAATTCTTACGGTTTTTCTCAATTTCTCTTCGTCCGAGGGCTCTATTTTTAAACGGTAGGTACGGTCACCTATAAGTATATTTACGGGAATCAGTTCTGCCATAATATTCGTTTATGAGTGTAAAAGAGACAGGCACTTTTCAATATCCTTCAAGTATTCATCAATTCTTTTTTGGAGTTGTTGCTTTTCTGTGTCATCCCAATTCATGGTATTTATTTTTACAGCATCGATCTGTTGCTGAAGTTTTTCCAGCAAAATATCTTTATTCCGCAGTGCAGCATTTAATGTGTTATTCTCATTCTTAAGGCTGGCATTTTCTTTAGAGAGAACCTGATTTTGCTTCAACAACAATTGAAGTTTCTTTTGCAGATTCGCCAACTGTACATCCAGTTCTTCCATGGGGCAGATGTTTGAAGTTACTTTCTTATTTCGCCCTTCAGTTGTGTTTCAATAGTTCGAATAATTGTAGCCATCATCCCGTCAATTTCTTTATCAGTTAAAGTTTTATTCTCATCAACGAAAGTGAAATTTATAGCAAACGATTTTTTGTTAGCACCAAGTTTTTCACTTTCAAACAGATCGAACAATCTTGTCTGTTGTAATCTTGAAAGATTTAGTTTTTTTATTGTTGATTCCACATCAGCATACTTCAATTGCTTGTCAACAATAATTGCCAAGTCGCGTTGAACCGGTTGAAATTTTCCAAGTTCAGCGTAAACTATTTTTTGCTTTTCAACCAAAGCTAAAATAATACCATAAAATACATCAATAAAATAAACTTGTTGCTTAATGTTGAAGGTTTGCAAATGAGTGCTGCTTACCTCAACAAGCTTTCCTATTATATTATTACCATGTTTTATGCAGCAAGCTAAACCATCATATTCTTTTTTTGGCTCTTCGAATTGAACATCATTCAAACCACAAATTTTCAATAATGAAGTACATAATCCCTTTGCAACAAATAAATCGGAAGATTTTGATTTTTCTTTCCACTCATCTTCGTGATTTGCTCCGGTTATATACAAACAAAAATGTTCTTTTTCTTTATACACTCCAACTTCTTCTGTGCTGTATGTTTGTCCAAATTCAAAGAAGCGAAGATTGCTGTTCTTCCTGTTAATATTATATGCGATACTTTCAAGAGCAGTTTCAAGCATAGACGGACGAAGCACATCAAGTTCTGCAGAAAGATTGTTTATCATCTTCACAACATCTTTTATTTCTTCGTTATAATAGTGGCTGTTAGTGATAGAGTTGGTTAATATTTCGTGGAAACCAAGACCAACAAGATAATCACTCAATCTTTCTTTCAGATTTTCCTTTACACCTGCTCCTTCTGTTGAAGGCGAAATAGTTATTGCAGAAGATATTTCAATATTATCCAAACCGTCAATTCGAACAATTTCTTCAACAAGATCGGCAGGTAAGGTTATATCGGTTTTATTGTAAGGAACGGCAACAGTTAAACCTTTTTCGCTTTCTTTTATTATTTCAAAATCGAGGCTTTTGAAAATTTTTATAACTGATTCATTGGGATAATTTTTTCCGCTCAATTTTTTTAGATAATCATATTTTAGTGAAACCTGTGTTTTTTCTTTTGGTGCAGGATATTCATCAACGATTTCGCTTGCAATTGTTCCGCCTGCAATTTCTTTTATCATCAATGCCGCACGCTTAAGCACATTTACTGTGTGAGAAATATCAACGCCTTTTTCAAAACGCGTTGCGGCATCTGTGCGCAAATCGTGATACAAAGATGTTCTGCGAATACTTACCGGATGAAACCACGCACTCTCTAAAAAAATATTTTTCGTAGTTGATTTTACACCGCTTTTTATGCCGCCGTACACGCCTGCAATACAAACTCCTTCTTCTGCATCACAAATCATTAAATCATTTGAAGTTAGTTTTCTTTCTTTTCCATCGAGCGTTGTAAAAGTGGAACCTTCCGGTAAATTCTTTACAATAATTTCTTTTCCTTTTAATTCATCTGCATCAAATGCATGCAATGGCTGACCCGTTTCATGCAAAACAAAATTGGTAATATCAACAATGTTGTTGATAGGCTTTTGACCAATTGCTTTTAATCTATCCTGTAACCACTTTGGAGATTCCTTTATTGTAACATCCGCAATACTTACACCCGAATAACGCTGACAAGCCTCTTTGTTTTCAATCGAAACTTTTATGGGTAAATTATTATCATCAAACTCCAACGTTGTTAGGAAAGGTGTTTCGGGTTTATAAGTTTTATTTTCATGATGAGTTAAATAGGCACACACATCTTTTGCAACACCGAGATGGCTCATTGCATCCATTCTGTTTGGTGTTAATCCAATTTCAAAAATCCAGTCGCTGTATGGTTGAAAATATTCCTGTGCAGACATACCAACTTTCGCATCACCGGGCAGCACCATAATTCCTGAATGCCTTTCACTAAAACCAACTTCATCTTCCGCGACAATCATTCCTTCACTTTCAACGCCGCGAATTTTTGCAATCTTCATAGTAACAGGTTCACCGGCGAAAGGATAAATCGTAGTTCCCACAGTAGCTACAACTACTTTTTGCCCAACTGCAACATTTGGTGCACCGCAAACAATTTGCAGTAATCCGTTGCCTGTATCAACTTTTGTAAGCTTTAATTTATCTGCATTCGGATGTTGTTCACACGCTTTTACTTCGCCAATCACAAGGCCGGCAAGTCCACCCTTTATACTTTCGAAATATTCAAGACTCTCCACTTCCAAGCCAATTGCTGTAAGCATCTTTCCCAATTCCTGCGGCTCAATTTTTTTTGGCAAATATGCACTCAACCATTTATACGATATCGTCATTTAGTAAGTAAGTTTTAAAAAATGGTTTGCAAATATAGTGAGTAGTGAGTAGTCGGTGGGGAGTAATGACGGCAATTGAACGTAAAACGAGGATCGCCCATCGTAAATGTGAATGATGAACCCTGCATTCTTCTGATTTTTTTCGCAGCGTGAAAAATCACATCCGCTTCCGTGAAAAATCACATTTTTAGGATCATGTATTTCAATTAACTCGCAACTTGAAATAACCTTCAAAACGAATCAGCATGGTAACCGAATCTTCGCCTTAATGTTCATTTATATTATTCTTTCAAAAACGTGCTTCATATAATTAAAAAATTTCTAAACGCAAACCACAACCCCAAATGAAAATAAAAACAGACATAAATGCAGAATTTGATGCAAAAAGTAATGAGGCAATTTCTGTTTTTAAACACATTATTCTTCCGGTTTTTCTTTCGCTCTTGTTGTTTTGGTTGTTCGTAAAGTGTTTCTGCTTTTTTAAAGACAGTTCATCGTGTTCTGCATTGGTCTGCTCGTTTAGTTGGAAAGATGGATTGTTTTTAGCAAGCAGTTACTTCATAATAAAAGTTATCAGCTCTTTATTTTCTTTCGATACCATTTTGAAAAAAGTACTTATCACCCTTTCGCTTTATTGTTTAGCGCTTGCATTAATGGCATTTATCATTTGGCTGCTTAATCTTGAACCAATCAATTCTTTCTTTGCCTATCTTCAACCGTAGATGAAATTATCTTCTACTAAACTTAGAACATGCTTTCGCAACTTTTCTCTTACTTCGTTTTTGGTTGTGGGACTTTGGTGACAGCAGTAATGTCGCACGTGTCCCTTTTGTTCCACTATATAGATTATATCTGCAGTAAAAAAAATTTGATAATAGTTGCAACTTAGAACATGAACGCTACAGTTCAATTGAAAGTGGAACTTCAAACGTAGTGCGACGCAACAGGTGATGCCATAATTGATTCAGCCCGTCACCCAAAAATATTCTCTTCACATAAAGATGCATTGCTATTAGTTTATCGAAAAGATTTTTCTTTTCAAATTTTCTTGTGAAAATCTTTCTTCACAAAAAACATCAAACATAGTTTGTAAAATGTGAGAAAAATTATTTCCTGCGCTTGCATTTTGGAGCAATATGTGCATAACCATGTTCGTTTAAAAATTGAAAAATTTAATCTTGAAAAAATTTGTTGTTACACCGATTCATCTTCTATATTCGTTGCCCTTTTACTCGACGGGATTGCCAACTTTTTCTGAAACATTTTTGCATAAACCCCTGCGAGAATTGGTGAACATAAGTTTACTAACTCTTTTGAAAATATTTTATGGATCTTACTAACCTGAATAAGGACAGAAAAAAAGGAAGAAAGCCTTCTTTAGACTTAAGTGCAATGGTGTATGGCAAAGTGCCTCCGCAAGCGAAGGATCTTGAAGAGGCGGTACTTGGCGCCGTTATGCTTGAGAAGAGTGCGTTTGATACTGTTGTTGAAATTCTTAAACCCGAATGCTTTTATGTTGATGCACATCAACGCATATTTCGTGCGTTTCAAAACCTTGCACAAAAGAGTTTGCCGATTGATATCTTAACTGTTGTTGAAGAACTTAAACTAAGCGAAGAGCTCGATACGGTCGGTGGACCTTATTACGTTACTAAACTTACCAATGCAGTTGTCTCCACTGCAAATATTGAAGCACATTCGAGAATCATTCTTCAAAAATTTGTACAGCGTGAATTGATTCGCATCAGTGGTGAAATTATCGGTGAAGCTTATGAAGAGAGCACCGATGTTTTTGATTTGATGGATGATGCTGAAGACAAAATTTTTCAAATCACCAACAACTTTCTCAAGACCGATTACAAAGAGATGAGCAGTGCGCTTGCTCAAGCGATTAACCGCATTGATGAGTTGCGTACAAAGAAAGATGAAATATCGGGAGTACCGAGTGGTTTCAATTCTCTTGACAGAATTACTTATGGCTGGCAACCCACCGATTTGATTATTCTTGCTGCACGTCCGTCGGTTGGTAAAACTGCGTTTGCATTGAATCTTGCACGCAATGCTGCGTTGCATCCAACAAAGCCCACAGCGGTTGGTTTCTTCTCGCTTGAAATGAGCGCATCGCAATTGGTGCAGCGTATTCTTTCGGCAGAGAGCGAAATACAGATGGAAAAAATTGCACGTGGTAAGTTGGAAGAACACGAGTATCAGCAACTGCATAAACGCGGCATTACACGGTTAGAGCGGGCTCCTATTTTTATTGATGATACAGCAGCGCTTAACATATTTGAGTTTCGTGCAAAGGCAAGAAGGCTTGTGAACAAACATCATGTTGGATTAATTATCATTGACTATTTGCAATTAATGAGTGGCAGCGGCGACCGTAATGGAAATCGTGAACAAGAGATAAGCACTATTTCACGAAATTTGAAAGCACTTGCAAAAGAGTTGAACGTTCCGATTATTGCATTGAGTCAATTGAGCCGTGCAGTTGAAACAAGAAAGGAAAGTAAGATGCCGCAGTTAAGTGACCTTCGTGAATCAGGCGCGATTGAGCAGGATGCAGACATGGTGATGTTTATTTATCGCCCCGAATATTACGAGAACTTCACCAACGAACATGGCGAAAGCACCCGCGGCGAAACGCATATAAAAATTGCAAAGCATCGTAATGGTGCTCTTGATATTGTAAAGCTTCGCGCATTACTGCACATACAAAAATTTGAAGAGTGGGAAGGCGATGATGGTGGCAAAGGCATGAGTGGTGGCAACTGGAAACCGCTTGGGCCTTCACCAATTCCCGGTAACAGCGATACCTCTGATGGCGGAAGGTTTTTTATTCAGAAGGGAAGCAAGATGAACAATGGGGAATTTGATGAAGGGTTTGAAGAAGAAACACCGTTTTGAGGAATGTCTGATGTATGATGTTAGATGTCTGATTTTTTTTGACTTGTCCGCCGAAAATTTTATTGAAGGCGGATACCAGCTTTTGTTCTTGTGGCATCGTTCCTTGCGTCGCAATCACTTTGACTGAAGTAATTCTATTAAGCAATCCCAAACTCTATCTTACTTCTCTTTACCAAAAAACTTTTTATTTATCTGCATATATTCTTTCCATCTTTATTTTACTTTACATACTTTATTTACTTTCTATACTTAACAAAGTATGTCGCTCCCATATTTCTTCATACACGATTTTGCAAACACAAATACAATCACCCTTCCCGGAGAAACAAGCAAACATTGTATTCAAGTGTTACGCATGAAAGAAGGTGAGCAGTTACAATTAACCGATGGAAAAGGGAATTTAGTTACAGCAAGAATTACAAATGCAGACAAAAAACGCTGTGCAGTTGTAATTGAAGAAAGAAAATTTCAACAACGAAACACAAAAAAAATTTCCATTGCAATTTCTCTTTTAAAAAACATCAATCGCTTTGAATGGTTTCTTGAAAAAGCAACAGAGATTGGCGTTACTGAAATTATTCCTTTATTATGTGAAAGAACAGAACGTCAACATTTTCGTTTTGAGAGAATGAATAACATTCTTATTTCAGCGATGTTGCAAAGCCAGCAAACATGGTTGCCTGTTTTACAGGAACCGCAACCGCTTGAAAAAATTATTGCATCATCAACTTACTCACAAAAACTAATTGCACATTGTGAAGATGATAACAATAAAAACAGTATTGCTTCTTTTGCTGCATCAAACGAAATTCACATTCTAATCGGGCCTGAAGGTGATTTTACAAAACAAGAAATTAAAATGGCTTTAAAAAATAATTATCTACCCATTTCATTAGGACTAACGAGATTGCGTTCGGAAACAGCAGGAGTTGTTGCCGCAGCGTTGTTGATGAATGGATAAAAATCAAAGTTTTTGCACAGCACCAGATGCCTCATTCTTCGGCATGACAAGCTTTAAGCTTCTTAATAAAGCTGAAAAATTGCTCTGCTCTTCATTTATTCTTCAGCTTGTCATGCTGACGAAGGAAGCATTATATGAAGAATTATTACGAAAGAAAAATTTTACAAATCATCATATTCATATAGTGGGTCTATGCGTGAGCCGGGCGCCATATCCATCAATGGTTTTATTATACCATCTTTTAACCCATACACCCATCCATGTAAATGCGGACGCTGCTCATATTTCCATGCACGCTGAATGATGGATGTTTTTGCGAGATGTATCAATTGTTCTGTTACATTTAATTCAACCAAACGGTCGCAGCGTTTTTCTTCATCTTCAATCACATTCAATTCATCTGCATGTAAACGATAAACATCTTTTATGTTGCGCAGCCACATGTTGAGCACTTGTTTAAAATCATGATTGGTTGTTGCTGCTTTTACGCCGCCACAGCCATAATGACCACAAACAATAACATGCTTTACCTTAAGATGATTCACTGCATAATCCAGCACGCTTAAAAGATTTACATCAGTATGCACTACCATATTAGCAATGTTACGGTGTACAAATATTTCACCGGGTTGTGTGCCTGTTATTTCATTTGCAGGCACGCGGCTATCGCTGCAACCTATCCAAAGAAATTCGGGTTTTTGTAAATGCGCAAGGCGATTAAAATATTCCGGGTCATCTTCTACTTTTTCTTTTGCCCATGCTTTGTTTTCGAGTAGTAGTTTTTGGTACGATGTCATAAGTTATTTTTTTGAATGTTTGAATGTTTGAATGTTTGAATTTTTAAAAGTTGAATAACTCTTTTTGTGGGACAAGAGGAACTGGTGTGACTTAAGTGACCAATACTCTGTCCCACTTGTCTCTCTGGTCCCACTACGTGTGAATTTATGCACTACACAGATAACAGTACTAACTTAAAGCAGGAACGCTGCAGCTCAACTGAAAGCAGAACGTTGAAGAGTGCGACGCAACAGACGATGCCACAAGTAATACTGCTTGGCTCAAAAAAACGCCTTAATATTAAACCGTTTCAAGAACTTCCTGTACCACTCTTTGCTCCGCAATCTGTTGATGATCTTTTTTTATCTGGCTTCGTTTTATTCTTACACGTATGTTTTTTAAATGTGCATGTTTAAGAAAATCGTTTATCACTTCACTTACATCTTTATCTATAAAATCGGCACGTGTAATGTCTATCAGCACGAATGCATTCGCCGGCACCTCTTCAAGCTTTGCCTTTAAAATGGGCTTGTTAAGAAACGATACATCCTTACGTAAGCGAAACAAATATCTGTTATCGTCGTGCACTACGAACAAGGCTTTTTTGAAATTGCTGTGCAATACAAAAAATAAACTCACCACAATACCAACAATAATGCCTATTAAAAGATCAGTAAAAATAATGGCGACAACGGTAATAAGAAAGGGTGCGAACTGATCTGCACCTTTTTTGTAAAACTCTTTAAACACAGCAGGCTTCGCAAGTTTGTATCCGGTATAAATAAGAATGCCTGCGAGTGCTGAAAGTGGTATATATCTTAGCAGTGCGGGAATAAATGCAACGCTTAATAGCAACAATGTGCCATGAATAATAGTTGACATTTTTGTTTTTGCGCCGGCATTTATATTCGCCGAAGTACGCACAACCACAGACGTTATTGGCAAACCCCCAATTAAACCCGAAACGATATTACCGACACCTTGTGCTTTTAACTCGCGGTTTGTTGGCGTTACACGTTGATAAGGATCAAGCTCATCTGCTGCTTCGATATTTAATAAAGTTTCAAGGCTTGCAACAATGGCTAATGTTACCCCTGTTGTCCACACAGCAGCGTTCTCAAATGCACTCCAATCAGGCATTGTAAAGAAAGTAAAAAATTCCTGCATACTTGTGGCGATCGGAAGATTTACCATTTGGTCTTCATGCAATATGGTTCCAAAATTATCTTGTGCAAATAAAGTAATTGCAACACCCACTAACACTACAATAAGAGGTGCGGGAATAATTTGGAATATCTTATTCTTTTTGATTAACACCTTATCCCAAAAGATTTGAATAAGAATAGAAATGATACCAATTACAGCAGCAAGTGGCGTTATTCTTTGTACTGCCAATATTAATTCACTAAAAGTATTTTTTTCATCGGCTTGCACAAACTCATAATCGCCTTGAAAGTCTGCATCATAACCTATAAGATGTGGAATTTGTTTTAATATTAAAATAAGACCTATTGCTGTGAGCATTCCTTTGATAGCAGAAGTTGGAACATAATCTCCCAACACACCTGCTTTTATAAAACCAAGTATCACTTGAAACGTTCCTGCCAGCACTACTGCTAAAAGAAAAGCCTCATAAGAAGGCAGCTTTAAAATTGCCGCAGCCACTATTGCTGTTAAACCTGCGGCAGGGCCACTTACACTTAAGTGAGAACCACTAAGGGTACCAATAACAATACCACCGACTATACCCGCAATAAGTCCCGAAAACAATGGTGCACCGGAACCCAATGCTATACCGAGACAAAGCGGTAAAGCAACAAGGAATACAACTATGCCCGATGAAAGATCGGCAAATACATTTCTCATAACATTTTTCATGTTTGGATTTATTTAAAGATTTAAAATAAATAAGCAGTACAACTGCTGTTGCACAACAATTTCTTTTGATGCTGAATGATAATCTGCTCAACAGCAGTTTATATGCTCAAGACTATTAATATAGTGTGGTGAATAATTAGTGATATGTTAATCGTGAAACGGCAGATGTGAGACGTGAGAAAATCTCACCTTTGACGCCTCACGTCTCACGGAAGTGACATAATGCACTTAACATGACACTAGTCATCACAACCACTATTGTGCATTCAATTTCTTGAGAAAATATTTTGGATTAAGTATTGGGTGGAGGAGTTGGAACTTCTGTGGAATGATTATGTGGAATATCAGAAGCATAAAAAGCAAAACAATAAGGTTTGCTGTTACAGTTTAAGAAATGAATAGCATCGGAAAAGTGTGAAAGATCTTCAGTAAGCAATGGAGGCTTTGAAGCTTGTTTACCTTCATCCATGCCATGTGGTATTTCTTCATTTATTTGATTGCTAAAAAGAACATATCCTACTTGCTTTACCGGCAACACCTGTAACAGCAGAGACAAAACCAAAAGAAGTGATATAATCTTTTTTCGAATCATCAGTGCGCAAAGAAAATGCAAGATGTTTATTTATACAAGCGCAGAAAAAAGTTTAACACAAAAATGAAAAAGGAATTTTGCGCGCAATTAAAATCGTTCCAAACGACATTGCAGCTATGATGCTTTACTTGCGTCGCGCTCTTGTACATTTTGTTCTTTACTGAACATAAATATAATTTTGCCTTATTCGATACGTCCTGATATTCGAAGATGAACTTCAATCTTTTTGATTCCCTCTTATCAATTTTCTTTTTTGTGTTGTAGTTGTGCTTTGTAATTTCAGCACCAAAAAAATTAACCATGAAACCAAAGTGGCTGTTTAACCTGTTATTGTTTATTACTTGTTTCGCAACTGCTCAAACCAAAGAAGTTTATTTTCTTTCTCAACCTTGCTTAACTCCCGACGGACAAACAGTGGTCTTTAGTTTTGAAGGCGATTTATGGAAAGCAAATGTAAAAGACGGTCTTGCTACAAGACTCACAGCCATGCAAGGCTATGAAACAAATGCAAGAGTTTCACCCGACGGAAAATGGATAGCATTTTCAGGCAGCCAATACGGCAATAATGATGTGTATCTTATGCCCATTGAAGGCGGCGATATAAAACAACTTACTTACTACAGCGGTGGTGATAATGTAAGTTCATGGAGCTGGGATTCGAAATACATTTATTTCGCCAGCGGAAGAATGGGGCAAGTTTCAAGTTATAAAGTAAGCATCAAGGGCGGCACTGCCCAACGGATATTCGGTGATTACTTTTTTCTTTATGATCATAATCTTTGCGAAAGCCCTTCGGGTGAATTATTTTTCAACGACACATGGGAAAGCAGTAGTCAGGTACAACGTAAAAGATACAAAGGACCCTTCAATCCTGACATACAGTCGTATAATCCAACTACCAAAAAATATACGCGTTACACAGACTGGACCGGAAAAGATTTTGGTGCTACGGTGGATAAAAGCGGCAACATTTATTTTATCTCTGATGAAGCAAACGACCAATACAATCTCTACACGTTTGAGAACAATAAAAAAACTCCACTTACAAATTTTACATCTTCCATTAAAAATCCGATTGTAAATGCAAACGGTGGTAAAGTTGTTTTTGAAAAAGATTATCAATTGTGGTTGTACGATGTTGCAACAAAAAAAGCTGAAAGGCTTCACATTTCTATTTTGCGCAACAACATTCTTCCAAAAGAACAAGACTTTAATGTAAGAGGAAAAGTGAGCAACTTCGATTTATCACCCGATGGTAAGAAGATGGCATTTGTATCGAGAGGCGAACTATTTGTAAGCGATGCTGACGGAAAATATATCGAACAAATTCAACGCGGCTCGGCAGAAAGAATAAGCGAAGTTGCATGGCTGAACGACAATAAAACACTCCTCTTTAATCAAACTGTTGATGGTTTTCAAAACTGGTTTACTGTTGCAGCCGATACATCAACACCTGCTAAACAACTCACAACTGACAAAGCAAATGACCGTGGACTCGTTTTAAACAAAAAACATACAATGGCTGTTTATTTAAGCGGCAGAAACGAAGTGCGTTTGATTGATTTAAAAACGATGCAAAGCAAAACAATTGTACGCGATGAAATATGGGGCTTTCAAAATGGAAATGTGGGCTTTTCACCGAACGATGAATATGTTGTGTTTACTGCATTCAGAAATTTCGAGCAGGATATTTTTGTTTACAATATCAAACAAAATAAAACGATTAATCTAACGAACACCGCAATTACAGAAACATCTCCTATCTGGTCACCAGATTCAAAATACATTTATTTTATTTCATCACGTTTACATCCAAATTATCCGACTGGCTTAATTGAGCCAAGAATATACAGAATGCCCTTAGAAAAATTTGACCAACCTTATCGGCTCGATAAATTCAGCGAATTGTTTAAAGAAGAAAAGAAAGATACTTCAAAGAAAAAAGATAAGGATACAGTTATTGCAAGTATAAAAATTGACACAGATAGAATAATGGAGCGCATCGAACAAGTAGGACCTGATTTCGGATCGCAATTTCTTGTTTCGGTTATACAAAAAGGAGAAAAGACGTATGTATTTTTTGTAAGCGATCACGTTGAAGGGAAATACGCTTTATACAAAACGACCTTAGAGCCTTTTGAAAATCCAAAAATTGAAAAGATAAATGGAGCAGAAGGAGGCAATGCCACAATTGTAGAAAGCAGCGATAAATACTACGTGTTAATCAGCGGCACACTTTACAAGCTCAATCTTGATGGAAACAAAGTTGATCCTATTGTAACCGATTATACTTTCAGAAGAAATTTATCTGGAGAATTCAACCAGATGTTTGATGAAGCATGGGCTGTGCTTCAGGAGAACTATTACGATGAAAAATTTCATGGTATTGATTGGCAGAAAACAAAAACGTATTATCAGCAATTTCTTCCTTATCTCAATAATCGTAACGATTTGCGGGTGATGCTTAACGATATGTTGGGCGAATTAAATTCATCGCATCAAGGATTCTATTCGTTTGGCGATGAAGAGAAAGCGACTCTCTCAAATGTTACAATGGAAACAGGAATTATGTTTGAAAACAGCGATCCTTATACGGTAAAGTATGTTCTCGACCGCAGCGCTGCCGATAATAAAGACAATAACGTGCAACCCGGTGATGTATTGATAAAAGTGAATGACGTTATCGTTGACCCTTCTGTTGACAGGTATTATTACTTTACACATCCTTCGCTTGATAAAGAATTGCGGTTGACTTTTAAAAGAGGCTCGCAAACGCTTGAAATAAAAGTGCATCCTCAACAAAGCTTGTATTCGAATTTGTATGACCAATGGATTGACAACAATCAAAAACGTGTTGATGAAAAAAGCAACAAACGTATCGCTTATGCTTGTATGAAAAACATGGGTCAGTATGAGCTGGAACACTTTATTATAGCAATGACGCAGCAGCTCGTAAACCGCGATGCATTAATACTCGACCTTCGCTACAACACAGGTGGTAATGTACATGATGATGTATTGCGTTTCTTATCACAGCGTTCCTATCTGCAATGGAAGTATCGCGAAGGACAGTTAACAAAGCAACCCAATTTTGCGCCCAGTGATAAACCGATTATTTTATTAACCAATGAACAATCATTAAGCGATGCTGAAATGACTGCCACGGGTTTTAAAGCATTGAAGCTTGGAAAGATTGTGGGCAATGAAACGTATCGCTGGATCATTTTCACGAGTGGCTGGGGTTTGGTAGATGGTTCTTTTGTTCGCTTGCCTTCATGGGGCTGTTATACCTTGGATGGAAAAGATATTGAGTTTGCAGGCGTTCAGCCCGATATAAAAGTAATAAACACATTTGAAGATAAAATCAACGGCAGAGACCCTCAACTTGACAAAGCGATTGATGAAATAATGAGGGAGTTGAAGTAGTGGTGTAAAATTATTCTATAAAAAACCTTTGCTTCGCAAGACAATATGGGAGGACATGAGCAACTGAGTCGTCGAAAATAAGTTGATCGTGTCCTCAATTTTTTCGGAACAAGCATAACCTATTCTTTACACAGCAATGCACAATGTTCATTTTATTCTTACCTTATCTTTTTTTTGATGTTTTCATCTTTAATAATCATTTTATGAAACCGTATGCCTGCTTTATTTTCCTGCTGCCATATTTATTCAATTCAATAAATGTGTTTGCACAAAATCATTTCACACAACTCTTTAATGGAAAGAATCTTGATGGCTGGGATACATATATCGGTCCCCCGTTGGATGATTCAGGAAAAAAAATAAGTGACGTACCGGTGGGATTAAATAAAGATCCAAATCATGTTTTTGCAGTTGTTGAGGAGGATGGAGAAAAGGTAATTCGTATTTCAGGTGAGAAATGGGGTGGCATTTCAACAAAAAATGAATATGCAAATTTTCATTTTCAACTAATGTTTAAGTGGGGAAAATTAAAATGGGGGCAAAAGAAAAACAAGAAAAGAGACAGTGGCCTGCTTTATTATGCAGTGGGCGAGCATGGCGCAGATTATGGCGCATGGATGCGTTCACAGGAGTTTCAAATTGAAGAAGGAAATAGTGGTGATTACTGGGGCGTTGCAGGCGGTATGCAAGATATTCCTGCAATAAAAAAATCAGACAGTGAATATGTTTACGATCCCGCAGGACAGTTATATACTTTTAGTGCAACGAGCAATGTTGGTCGTCATTGTAAAAAACGCGGCGATGCAGAGAATGCTTCTGGTGAATGGAATACAATTGATCTTTATTGTTACGGTGATACAAGCGTTCATGTCGTAAATGGGAAAGTAATGATGGTATTATATCATTCAAGCCAAATGGATAATGGAAAAGTGTTACCGCTTATAAAAGGTAAATTTCAAATACAGTCAGAAGGAGCAGAAGTATTTTACAAGCACATAATAGTAGAACCCATTAATGGAATTTCTGCAGAGTTGCTGAAGTGATAAACCTCACAGGCTTTTATTGCTTGTACAGTTAAATTTCTTTTCCGTTGAAACCTGTGAGGTTTAAAATAAGTTGTTTAGTGATTGCGATGATGATCTGTTAATTTGTCTTTCATCTTTTTCAATTGTTTTTGTATAACTTCTGTTGTATCGAGGACCGCTTTTTCAAATGAATCGCTACTTCTTTTTGCAAACAAATCTTTACCCGGAATTTCAAGTCTTATTTCGCAATAGTTGTTGTTAAGGATGTTTTCGGACGCCTTGTATAGTGTAACATTAGCACGAACAATCATGTCGTTTTTGTGAATAAGTTTTCCCAACTCTTCCTCAACAAACATCTTTAAATTATCGCTTGCAGTAAAGCCTGGTGACTCAATAATTATATCCATAGGTGATGTTTTGTTTATGAATACTATTATCGTACCAGTTATACTTTAAACTTTTCTGAAAATAGTTAGGAAGTTAAAATTCTGAGCGCTATAGCTGAACAAAGAAATAAAAGTACAAGTGTGCGACGCAAGGAACGATGAGCAGTATTGATTAGCTGACCTCACAGAAAACTTATCAGCATTTATCTCCTTACTTGAAAAGCGGGAGACGAATTGAGCAAATTATTTTCAATACTGTCTTTTTTGATGTTTAATTTATAGCGCATAATTAATTCATCGTCGTAAATAACATTTAACCATTGTGCATCATGTGATGTTACTTTATAAGTATAGCTCACTTTATTTCCATTGATAACATTCACCGGCTTATTAATTCCGCAACATTGCAAAACGAATATCACGTTTGAATCTGTATTAACAATATCGGTTGCCCATAAATTTCGGCGAGGATATCTTGTTTCAATTTCTATAGTAATGCTATCGCCAACAGCAGCATTTATGACGCCTGCTTCTGGCTTAAACGACGAAACATAATTGCGCAAGAAAGCCGCCGTTTTAAAAGGTGTGCTATAAAATTCTTTTAGTGTTGGCGGTGATGAAAGCAAAGTCCATCGCACATCCTCAGGGTAGTGGTCGTTTATGAATTCATCTGGCGATGTTAAGAAATAATGTGCATTGAATGCCTTTTCAAACTCATCTCTGTAATTGATATACCCCGCTGCCCATGTAGCATCGATCAAGTACCAACTGCTGTCAATGAAAACAGCATTCCACTTATGATTGCTTATAAATCTTGCTCCAATCCTGTTGATGTTTGTTCTTCCATAACCTGTAACTATTTCGCAGGGAATATTTACATTGTCGCACAAAATTTTAAACAGACGTGCATAACCATCACACACTGCCGTTCTCCTTTTAAGCACACGTTCTGCAACTCTTTCGTTTAACGGCTTTAATACGGCAGAAGTATCATCATCTTCTTCGAGCCAGTAATCATTAGACGAAATTCTTCTGCTGTTCTGAAAACTTCTTACGTTATATGCAATGTTATCTGTCACCCATCGAAAAATAGATTTTACTTTTTGCATGCTTGTCGTATCGTTTGAAGTAATCAGTTGTGCTAAAGCTGCGGGAGAAGCCTCTTCAACGTTGGCAAGACTTACCGACTTAGGCTGCGAAAATGCAGTACAGGTTATAAGTAAAAAAGTAATGAGGAGCAACCGTTTCATACATGCAGAATCATCCGAAAGAGATGCAATATCGAATTTAATAAATTTCCAGGAGCTATTTTAACAAAACAAAAAAGGATTGGTTTTTGTAGCACTGACCACATAGGCATATAGAGCACAAAAGGTGACACATAGATTTAAATACTTATGTAACTCGTCGAGAGGTTGTCTATAAGAAGTAAGCATAAAAAAATTTCTAAGCGGACTCGTATGTTTCTATGTGCCTATGTGGTTCAACATAAATGGTGGCATAAAATTTTGAAACAACTTTTTTAACATAAGAAGTTATGCCTAAAATAGATCAGGTTGCAAAAAAAGATGCAGATGTAGTTTTAATCGGCGCCGGTGTTATGAGTGCCACTCTCGGCATGTTGCTCAAAGAGCTTGAGCCACAACTCTCTATAGAAATTTTTGAGCGGCTCGATGTTGCAGCAGCAGAAAGCTCTGATGCATGGAATAATGCGGGCACCGGGCACTCCGCATTTTGTGAATTGAATTATACTCCCGAACGTGAAGATGGTTCTATAGATACAACCAAAGCAGTTAAGATTGCGGAATCGTTTGAAATATCAAAACAATTTTGGTCTTACCTTATTGAGCAAAATCTTATTACAGTTCCAGAATCTTTTATAAGAAGCATTCCGCATTTAAGTTTTGTGTGGGGTGATGATAATGTTACTTATCTGCATAAACGATATGAAGCGCTTACACAATGTCACCTCTTTAAAGAGATGAAATATTCAGAAAATTTTGATGAACTGAAAGAATGGATGCCGCTGATGATGGAAGGACGCAACAGAGAACAGAAAATTGCTGCAACAAAAATGGATTTAGGTACTGATGTAAACTTTGGTTCGCTTACACGCTGCATGTTTAATCGGTTGAAAAATCTTGAAAATATAACGCTTCATTTTAATCATGACGTAAAAACACTTAAGCAGGATAAAAATGGATACTGGCATGTAAAGGTGAAAGATGTTGCAATGTACAAAACAAGAGAAGTTATAACAACTTTTGTTTTTATAGGAGCAGGTGGCGGTTCATTGCCATTGCTTTTAAAATCACGCATCCCCGAAGGCAAAGGTTATGGTGGTTTTCCTGTAAGTGGTCAGTGGTTGAAGTGTGTTAATCCTGCAATTATAAAACAGCATCATGCAAAGGTGTATGGCAAAGCGCCGGTAGGTTCACCCCCTATGTCGGTACCGCATCTTGATACACGCATCATCAAAGGAAAACGCGAGTTATTGTTTGGACCTTATGCAGGCTTCACTACAAAATTTTTAAAGGAAGGTTCCTTTTTCGATCTTATAAAATCAATTCGTTTAAGCAATATTCGTCCCATGCTTTCTGCGGGCTTTCGCAATATTCCGCTTACAAAATATCTCATTGACCAGGTGAGCCAATCCAATGAAGATCGTTTGCATGCTTTGCAAGAATTTGTGCCGCATGCAGAAATGAAAGATTGGAAACTTGAAATTGCAGGACAGCGTGTGCAGGTGATAAAGAAAGATGAAGAAGAAGGAGGCATACTCGAATTTGGTACTGAAGTAGTGAGTGCCGAAGATGGCAGCCTTGCTGCGCTTCTTGGCGCATCGCCCGGTGCTTCTACTGCTGTTGCGATTATGCTTGGATTGCTGAAAAAATGTTTCCCTAGCAAATTACAATCCGATGCATGGCAACAAAAAATAAAAGAAATGATTCCCTCTTATGGCGAATCACTTGGTGAAAATGCAGAGTTATGCAGTAAAGTAAGAGAGTGGACAAGCAGAGTGCTGAAGTTGGAAGTGCACGAGGAGGTGCATTAATGGTTGATTTTTATTTAGATGATAGAAGCTAATAAAACAAGCCCCTGAACGCGAAACGTTATTGATTTATTGTGCATACAAAATCACTCCTTTGGCACAGAACTTGTCTTTTATTGGGCAAACTCTATCAATGAAAAACTTTCTTGTTCTTTTAGTAGCTGTTATGCTTTTCGGCGCATGTAATAAAAGCAATGACGATAACAATTCCGTATCCGGTGAAGCAACTTTCAGCGTTTATCTTACAGATGATCCATCCATTTACGATGCAGTAAACATAGATATTCAAAGTGTTGAAGTGCACTTTAGCACAGATACAGATGAAGACACATGGCATACAGTGCACATGGTAAGTCCGGGTGTTCATAATCTGCTTCGTTTTACAAATGGAAAAGATACCATACTTGCAACTGAAAGAATGGCTGCGGGAAAAATAACGCAGGTAAGACTTATACTTGGATCAAACAACAGTGTAGTTGTTGGCGGTGTAAGTTTTCCTCTTGAAACACCTTCTGCACAACAATCAGGCATTAAGTTAAATGTAGATGCGCAACTTACTGCAGGTATAGAATATAAAGTATGGACAGATTTTGATGCAGCAAGATCTATTGTTGCAACAGGCAATGGAAAGTTTATTTTAAAACCAGTAATCAGAGTTTATACAAAAGCAATTTCCGGTTCTGTGAGTGGTATTGTACTTCCCGTAGAGTCTGATGCTTGGGTATATGCAATTAATGGAAGTGATACTCTTGCCTCTGCAAAACCCGATGAAACATCAGGTAATTTTTTAATTAATGGTTTAGGTGCAGGAACTTATTCAATTTCTGTTAATGGCAGCAACAATTACAATGATACTACTTACTCAAATGTATCTGTAACAACAGGTACTGTTACAGATATAGGAACAGTGCAGTTACATCCATAAAGTGAGTAGTGAGTGGTGAGTAGTGAATGTCTTGAGGCATCACTAACTTACTTTTCAATTATAATCACATAGGATAAAAAATGGCTTGACTTTTTGTTGAGCCATTTATTTTTTTGATGCATCAATATTATTGTTAAGCGCATTGTTTAAAACACGACGTGTTGAACCGTACGGAAGAAAAATAAAAAGTGTTAAATAATGAATCAAGCAGAAGAGTCCCGCTAAAGACGGGATGTTCCATGTGACGCAAGTAAAGCTAAATAGTACCACCTCACTCCGGCTCAAAAAAATCTGATTATACCACAACGAGTAATAAGAAATGAGAAACCCTAATTTCGCATTCACTATTCACCACTCACAACTCACCACTCACCATGCCAACAACACTCTGCTTTGATTTTGGAAACACTCGTTTAAAATGCGCCGTGTTTGAAGATGATGCTCTTAAAGATGTTCTTGTATTAAACAATGTTGATGAATCAACCATTCAACAAATGATACTGGACTTTAAACCAAAGTATTCTATTCTTGCTTCGGTAATCAATCATAATTCTGCCATTGAAAATATTCTTGCAGCTTCAACAAAATTTCATAAGCTGAATCATGAAAGTAAATTGCCTTTTACAACGCCAGTTGGTAAACCAGAAACGATTGGCGCAGATAGATTAGCGCTTACAGCAGCCGCAGTGCACCTGCATCCAAACGAACACACTCTTGTGATAGGTTTGGGCTCTTGCATCACCTTCAATTTTATAAATAAGTTTCATCAGTTTCTTGGCGGCAGTATTTCGCCGGGACTTGAAATGCGTTTTAGAGCAATGCACGAGTTTACTGCAAAGCTTCCGCTGGTAAAAGCGGATTGGAATTTTCCGCTTGTTGGTTACGATACGCGAACGAATTTAATAAGCGGCGTTATACTTGGAATGAGCAAAGAGATAGATGGAATTGTTGAAGAGTATGAGTTGAAATACAGCAACTTTAACGTGCTTTTAACCGGTGGTGATATGGGCTTTTTTGCGCCGCATCTCAAAAAGAAGATATTTGCAGACCCTCATCTAATCTATAAAGGTTTGTATGCTATCAGTAAAACGAACAACTTATAACAGCTTTGCTTTAGTATTGGCTTTGTTCATTACATCACAACTTTCTGCACAGGAAAATTCTCCTTTTTCAAGATATGGATTGGGCGATCTTTATCCACAACAAAACATTGCAACAAGAGGCATGGGCGGCATATCTGCAGCGTACGCAAATGAGCAGGCATTAAATACAGCTAACCCTGCATCGTACGGTGTAATGCGTTACATAAATGTCTATGGAGGTAGCAGAGGCGCTTTGGTTAGCTATGATTTTGGCGTTACTATAGATGCACGCAGTTTACGCAGCGCTAATCCATTCGAAACTTATAAGTCAACCAATTTTCTGCCATCTTATTTACAAATCGGTATTCCGCTTGGCGCCAATGCTTATAAAAAAAACAGAGCTGCAGGTATGGTGTTCGGTCTTAAACCGGTAACAAGGATTAATTATAGTGTTGTAAGCATTCAGCCAACACCGATAGATAGCATTGAAACTTTGTACGAGGGAACGGGCGGATTGAATCAAGCATTTATTGGTTTGGCGAAACGCTGGAACAACTTTAGTATTGGATTTAACGGAGGATATGAATTTGGCAGAAAAGAAATAAGTTCTAAAGAGATTATTCTTGATACGGTTCATTACTACAAATCGAATTCTTCTTCCACTACAACTTTTCATGGCTTCTTTCTTCAGCCGGGAATTTTTTATAACGTAAAGTTGAATGAAGCAACCATTCAAAATAAAAATTATAAGGAAGGATATTTTTTACGACTTGGTGCGTCGGGAACTTTAGAGCATAAGTTAAAAGCAAGCGCAGATCTTACACGGGAAACTTTTGAGTACGATGCAAATGGTGCAGTACTAACTATTGACAGTGTGCAAAAAATAGGGAATCAATCCGGGCACATAACCTTTCCGCTTACCTATACCACAGGTTTTATGTTCAGCAAAAAATATCTTTCACCCGGTGGCGAAGTGCTGGCAAATAAATGGTCTGTTGGATTTGATTACTCAATAGGTAAATGGCAGAATTATCGTTTTTATAATTTGCCTGATAAAGTAATAAATAATTGGATGATCAGAGGCGGAGCAGAATTTGTGCCTTCATTGTTTAAAACAAGCTTGTTTAGCCGCGCAACTTATCGCGTTGGCTTTTATACAGGAAAAGACTACATAAATGCAGATGGTAACGAATACAAAGTAAAAGCAGTTACGCTTGGCTTTGGTTTTTATTTAAGAAAATACAGCAACTACGATAACAACTCAACCTTTATAAACACTGCTATTGAGTTTGGTAAAAGAGGAAGCAATGTTAATAATATAACAGAAAACTTTTTCAAGATTTCGGTTGGTTTATCTTTGGCAGATCTTTGGTTTGCACGGCGTAAGTATGATTAAGAGAAATCTTTATATTACACTTTTAAAAGCAGCCTTTATTACAGGCTGTTTTTTTATGTGCAGTTGCGAAAACGATATGGGCAAAATAAATGATCTCGGCAAAAAAAAGATAGGACAATCTATAGCAGAGAATGTTGAAAGTTATATGAGCCAGCAGGCAATTGTAAAAGCAAAACTTACTTCCCCTTTAATGATACGAACAGAAGCAGACACAGTTGTTGTTGAATTCCCCAAATCGTTGCACGTTGATTTTTACGACGACAGCACACACATAGAAAGTCGTTTGTTCGCAAAATATGGAAGATATCTTGAGACGGAAGCAAAGGTGCTTTTAAAAGATAGCGTAATTGTTTTTAACATACAAGGCGACACATTGGTTACAAACGAATTATGGTGGGATAGGGACAAAGAAATTTTTTTCACCGATAAATATGTATTGATAAAACAACCCTTTAGTCAAAAGTTTGAAGGGAGAAATGGCATGCGTGCAGATCAATCATTTAAAAGCTGGGAGTTATTTAATGGTGCGGGTGTAAGAAGCGTACCTGACAGCACAATCAACACAGATTGATTTTATTTCAACAAATAAAAAGCTTCCCAAAATGTAACTTGTATTTGATGAAGCTTTTTATTTTTTAACCAACTGAAGTAATTCTGCTCATCACCTGTTGTGTCACTCACTTAATTCGAGGAATTAGTGTCATTAGTACAAATGGTGTAATTCATCCAATTCGTGTAAATTCGTGTAATTCGTGGTTTTATTTTTCCACTGCTGTTAATAATAAAGTAACTAATAAATTTTTGTTGTAACTCATTTGATATGTAATTTCAAAAAACATCAACAATATGCGCTGGAGAAAATTTAACGGAGAAGCGATTCACTTGCCAATTAAAGATGCAGTGGAAGAAGCAATAAAAAGAGAAACTGCAAGAGGGGTGCGTCTTAAAGTTTGCATTGGCACCGATAGTCAAGTTAAAGGCAACGAAACAGAATTTGCTACTGTAATCGTGTTTTTACGCGAACACAATGGCGGCTTCATGTATATACACAACGAAAAAACAAGACAGAAATACAATATTAAAGAACGGATGCTTGTAGAAGTTGCAAAGAGTATTGAAGTTGCTTATGAGCTTTGCAATCTTTTTATTCAATACGATGTTGATATGGAAGTTCATGCTGATATCAATACTAATCCGCAATTTAAAAGTAACGATGCCCTGCGAGAAGCTATGGGCTATATTCTGGGAATGGGCTTTGCTTTTAAAGCCAAGCCTGAAGCCTTTGCCAGCACTTGCTGCGCCGATAAAGTATGCAATTAATTTCCTGCAAATTGTGCAACAAAATTATTAACTGCTATTCTCTTCCCCTGCTGTAATTTTTAAGGACGACGGTAAAACTTCAAGCATTACATAAAAAAACCACCAACGCATTTAAGCATTGATGTTTTATGCAAGCTTCAAGCAAAAATTTATCCTGCAATAGTTATATCGGTGTGGACTTTATCTTTCATAAGTTCACGAACAGTGCTGGCAATTGCCTGTGCATCATAACCGCATTCCTTATGCAATTCTTTCAGTGTGCCATGTTCTATAATTCCATCGGGAATGCCGAGTATTTTAATTTGATGTGTGTAACCGTGTTTGTTCATAAACTCAAGAACAGCGCTGCCAAAACCGCCAATGACTGTGCCATCTTCAACGGTAATTATCTTTTGATATTTTGAAAATGCCTCATGTAATAACTCTTCATCAAGAGGCTTTGCAAAACGCATATCATAATGAGCCGGATTAATACCTTCGGTCCTTAATTCACGGATTGCTGCGGTTGCAAAATTTCCGGGATGACCGAATGTAAGTATAGCTACCTCATCCCCATCCTTTATTTTTCTTCCCCTACCAATTTGTATTTCCTCAAAAGGCGTTTTCCATTCCGCCATAACACCTTCGCCGCGAGGATAACGAATAACAAACGGTTGGTTTATTAAATCGAGTTGGGCAGTGTACATAAGATTGCGCAATTGCTGTTCATTCATCGGCGCGCTGATAATCATGTTTGGAATACAACGGAAATAAGCGATGTCATAAGCGCCGTGATGTGTGGGGCCATCTTCACCAACAAGACCCGCTCTATCCAAACAAAAAATAACAGGAAGTTTTTGTATCGCCACATCATGCACAACCTGATCGTAAGCACGCTGCATGAATGATGAATAAATGTTGCAGAACACCTTCATGCCTTGTGTTGCAAGACCTGCACTTAATGTTACCGCATGTTGCTCACAAATACCAACATCAAGTGCACGAGCAGGCATTTTTTCCATCATATATTTTAGTGATGAGCCGCTTGGCATTGCAGGTGTAATGCCCATGATTTTTTCATTCTTCTCTGCAAGCTCAATAATTGTATGCCCAAAAACATCCTGGTATTTTGGTGGTTGAGGAGCATCAAATTTCTTCTTGTAAATTTCGCCTGTTACTTTATCGAAAAGACCCGGTGCATGCCATTTTGTTTGGTCTTTCTCTGCAAGCTCGTAACCTTTTCCTTTAACGGTAATGATATGTAATAGTTTAGGACCGGGAATATTACGAAGGTCTTTTAATGTATCAACCAATTTGGAGATATTGTGACCATCAATGGGACCAAAATAACGCAGATTTAAAGCCTCAAATAAATTACTGCTTTTACTTACCATGCCTTTTATACCTGCCTCTATTTTACTTGCAATATCTCGGCTGAATCTTCTTCCAACGGGTAATTTGCCAAGCATTTTCCAAAGATCATCGCGGAATTTGTTATAGGTATGAGAAGTGGTAATATCGGTGAGGTATTCTTTAAGAGCACCAACATTTGGATCAATGCTCATGCAGTTGTCATTAAGGATAACAAGCAAATCCGCATCTGCTACACCTGCATGATTTAACGCTTCAAAAGCCATTCCTGCCGTCATTGCTCCATCGCCGATTACAGCAACTGATTTGCGGTTCTCATCTTTTAACTTAGCAGCAATTGCCATTCCCAAAGCAGCCGATATGGATGTAGATGAGTGTCCTACACCGAATGTATCATATTCGCTTTCACTTCTTTTGGGAAATCCGCTTAAGCCTTTATACTTTCTGTTTGTAATAAAATTATCTCTTCTGCCCGTTAAAATTTTATGCCCATAGGCCTGATGACCAACATCCCACACCAGTTGATCATAAGGTGTATTATAGATATAATGCAGAGCAACAGTTAATTCCACCACACCAAGGCTGGCGCCAAAATGCCCGCCATGTACACTTACCACATCAATTATATATTGACGTAACTCATCACAAAGCTGGTGCAACTGTTCGCGACTAAGTTTTTTTAGATCATCAGGAGAATTAACTGTTTTAAGAAGGGAACCTGCGGGAATTTCCATTAAAGAATTTTTTAAGATGTAAAAATACAATTTTGCGATATTCAGTCGGCTTATAAACTTATAAAACGGAAACATTAAGGGACAGGTTTATTTAGGCAGAGAAAATTTAATTGCCAAATACCCGCTCTATTTACCTTTAATAAAATGATAGTAACGTTTACATAATCGTTACTTTAACTTTGAGATTTAAGCTGTAATTCGTGTTCGGCTTATTCCTTAACCAGGTTTTACATGAAGAAACTATATGCATATTGGTTGTGTCAATTGGGTGGATGGGGCAGTTATATTTTAGCACTCACTTTTGCTTATTTTACAATTCGAACGAAACCGAGTCCCGAGTTTTTTCCCTCTGCAATGGTTGATGTTTCGATAGGTCTTGCGATTACACACATTATGCGGGCATTTATAAAAAAAGCAAAACTGGTGGATTATGATATAAGAAGACAAATCATCTTCATGGTTTTAACCACTGTTTGTTTTGCCTTTTTCTATTCTCTGATAGTAACGTGGATTGATGAAACGCTGAACATAGAATCTTCGTTGATGAGCCAATATACTTTTTGGAATAAAGTGATACGCATATCCATAGGATTCTTTTTGATTCTCTTAATCTGGAACTTTATCTACTTCACTTATCATTATATCCAAAAAACGCGTACAGAAAAGCTGGATAAAATCCGCTTGGAAAGTTTGGTAAAAGAACTCGAACTAAAAACAATAAAATCACACATCAATCCTCATTTTATTTTCAATGCGCTTAACAGCATAAGAGCTTTGGTTGATGAAAATCCCGAAAGAGCAAGAACGGCAATCACTGAATTAAGCAATATTTTACGCAGCAGTATGCAGGCAGAAAAACTGGAAACAGCCCCGCTTGAACGCGAACTGAATATCGTAAAAGATTATCTTGAACTTGAGCATATTCGTTTTGAAGACCGGCTAAAAGTTGAATACGATATTGATGAAGACACACTCGATCAGCAAGTGCCGCCTATGATGTTGCAAACGCTTGTAGAAAATGCTATAAAGCACGGTATAAGCAAACAGATAAGCGGCGGGTTAATAAAAATAATTTCAGATTTCCGTAACAATCATCACGAATTAATCGTACAAAATACAGGTACTATTGAATCTTCCAATAATACGGAAGGTTTTGGAATTGTAAGCACACAAAATCGTTTAAAACTTCTCTTCGGAAACAAGGCCGATTTTGCATTGAAGAATGTAAACGGCAACATGGTTGAAGCAAAAGTTATAATGCCCGTTACCACTATATAAACTAACTGAAAAAAATTGTTATGCCTATCAAAGCCATTATTATTGACGATGAACGTCTCGCAAGAACCGAGCTGAAAAAACTGTTGCAGGATTTTTCAGATATTGATATTATTGATGAAGCTGCAAACGTTGATGAGGGTGTGGAAAAAATCGAAACACAAAATCCAGATTTAATTTTTCTTGATATTCAAATGCCCGGCAAAACAGGTTTCGATCTTCTCGGCGAGTTGGAGAAAGCGCCGCATGTAATTTTCACAACAGCGTATGATGAGTATGCATTAAAAGCATTTGAAGTAAATGCGCTCGATTATCTTCTAAAACCCATAGAACCAAAGCGTTTAAGCGATGCCATTCAAAAGTTGCAATATGAAATGAGCAAAGAGCGTGAAGGTGTAAATGGCATGATCAATCGCGGACCGCTTACCGAGAACGACCAGGTATTTGTAAAAGACGGCGAGCGTTGCTGGTTTGTAAAGCTTAGTGAAATTCGCTTGTTTGAAAGTGTTGGCAATTATGCAAAAGTTTTCTTCGCAAATAATAAACCGCTCATTCTAAAATCGCTCAACGCACTTGAAGAAAGACTTGATGAAAGAGTTTTCTTTCGCGCCAATCGCAAGCACATCATCAACCTTCGCTGGATAGAAAAAATAGAACCTTATTTCAATGGCGGTTTGCTTGTTGAGCTAAAAGGCGGCGAAAAAATTGAAGTAAGCCGCAGACAAACTGTTAAGTTTAAAGAAATGATGAGCTTTTAATTACAGCAATTTTTTTCAGAATTTTTTTGGTGACGAACTAAGGTATTTCATGGCATCGCCTCTTGTGTCACTCACTTGTACGTTCTGAACTCTATTAAGCGGATCGGCTATTATAAAAAAATGGGTCTGACCGTCCCGGTCTGACCATAAATCACAATAACAATAAGAATTTTCCTATATCAAACTCATCAAAACTTGCGAAGTTTTAGTAACACCGGAACTATTTGGAAGTTTATGTGTAACTATTCCCCATATTAGCGCCACACCGAAAATAATAAGTATGATTCCTGAAATGCGATTGATGATATGAATATTGTGTGGATTTAATTTTTCACGGATATTGCCGGCCAACATAACTTTTGCGAAATCTCCTGCAAGCACTATTAAAAGACAAACAGCAAACACAATTATTCGGTATTGAACGGGATGATTTTGTTGTTGCGAATCTGCAAGAATGGTCGCCGATGCAGCTATCCAAAACAGCAGCACACCGGGATTAAGAAGATTCATAAAATAACCCGAAAGAAAAATACCAATCATGTCTCTTTTGCGCATTATTTTCTTTTGAATTTTGCCTTCATCCGTTACATGAACTTTTCTGAAGAAGATATTATATACCCCCATGCAGATAAGAAATATGCTGCCCGCTGTTCCAATAATTACTTCATGAGTTAATGCAGATTCAAAAAGCGCAGAAAAACTATTACAAATAAGTACAAATGTTATATCACTTGCTGACACGCCCGCAATAAAAGCAAACCCTCCTCTGTGACCATTATTTAAACTCTGTTTTATTACAGAAAAAATAACCGGTCCTACAGATATGCTTAATAAAAGCCCTAACGCAAAACCCTTTGCCAATGCAGCAATCATTAACCGGTAATTAAAGTATTAACAAAATTGAATTGTTACGAAAGTAAGAGGTTTATGGGAATAGCGAAATATTGAATTGTTAAGCAGTAATAAATTTTAAATGACGCGGCAAACTACATAATAAAGTGGGTGATCTTTTCTACACTTTGCTATAAACTTTTTTGAAGAATTAAATTCTCATGCAAAGCAAATATTAAATCAATGCCGCAAAAATTTCAAATGAAAAAAAAATAAAAATTAATATCATTCCTGATAGTTGATCTTTATAATTTATTGAAATCGGAATTTTTTTCAGAGAAGTGGTATAGATTTTTATAGTATTAATTATCACTCATAATGATGCGAAAGAATTAATATTAACCAACATAATTTTTTTGTAAATTGTATTAAAGTTCAAGACAGTAAGCATCGAATAATGCTTAATAATTGTCTCAATCCCTAAAACAGATTTTTAGTATGGAACAACACCAGCAACCTGATGTCCCTGCCTACGTGGAAATGGTTTCAAAATTAAACCAAGCTATTTTTTATTGTTACAACGAATCATCGGAAAGATTACCTGTAAATATTGTTCGCGGTTTCAATTTTAAAAACGAGAAAACACTTTGTTTTACTATTAATTATTTTCCTCTTACCGAAAAAATATGGGATGTTTTTGCAGCAGAATTACATTTTTATAAAAAAGGAATGCCGTTTAGTGTGGTGCTGCATGGTATCGCTGTGGTAAGCGATGTACAAAATAGCATTGTTGAATTTAATATTCAAAACGTAGAATATTTTGAACAAGGCGATATTGCGGACAATCACTTCTTATCATATCTGCTTAAGCCGTATCTCGACTTCTATCGTAAAAGTTCTGAACTTTTCTCAGCCACCTTCAGCAAGAAGACATTAGCGAATGTTTTGCACAAATGATGTGTGTTTGGGAAATATGTTTTGTTTAATTACTACACTAATTCTTGCGGGTTTGAAATAAACAGATCGCTGTAGCTGAGTAGAATTGTTGCAGTACAAGAGTGCGACGCAACAAGAGCCTCATTCATATATAACAGTCAGGCACATAAAAATTTTTATGCTTATCATCAAAGAAGATTATCTTTTTTCGAAGAACCATCTTATTCTTCTTCGTGGTTTTATTTTATAATTCGTGCTGATGTATTTGCTGATGTGTTCCATTGCATCATCAACGCTGTTAGTAAGCAAAACAAGTTTCATATCTTCTTCTGAAATGGTGCCCTGCCTCGCCATAAAACGAATGTTTTCGATGAGCGGCTTGTAATAGCTTTCACTGAAAAGCACCACCGGAAATTGTGTAACAGATTTTGTTTGTATAAGTGTGAGTATTTCGTAGAATTCGTCCATTGTGCCAAAGCCGCCGGGCATAATAATGAATGCGTACGAATATTTTGCCAGCATTGTTTTACGCACAAAAAAATGATCGAATGTTACAGACTTTGTTAGATATTGATTTTCCTTTTGCTCGTGCGGCAATACAATGTTGCAACCAACAGATGTGCCGCCGCTCTCGTAAGCGCCACGATTTGCTGCTTCCATAATGCCGGGACCGCCACCGGTCATTGTTGTAAAACCAAGCGCTGCAATTCTTCTTCCGAACTCTCTCGCTATTTCATAATATTGATGATCCTCTTTGAAGCGCGCCGAACCAAACACTGTTATACATGGACCAACGAAATGCAATATTCTGAATCCTCGTATAAACTCGTAAAAAACTTTACAAGCAAATCGTAATTCATAACCACGGCTTTTAGGACCTTCAAGATATACTTGCTCCTTTGCAGGAATAATTCTTTGCAACTTTGCCATAAAATCAAATCAAGCTGTGAGCTTTGAGCTGCAAGCCACGATAGCAAAATACGCCATGCCCTCAATTAACAACTCAAAGATTGTTATACCACAATGTTACATGCGCTTTACAATATTAGTAAGTGAATAACAAACTAATTTGATTTTTATTTTGTTGTCGCAAATAATAAAATGTGCAGTTATTGGCTTTCGAATTCTCTATACACTTAATGCACCCACTTTTCTCAAAATTTTTCTTTTATCGCGACGTGCAGTTTTCCGCATATGGCTTTCATGGAATATAAAATAATAAAGGGACGCGATTGGCATCCCTTATTATTTAAAACAACACGGATAAAATTTTATTTACCAGTGATGGCTTGTGCAGAATCAAGGTGCTTTTGCAGTGTTGGCAGAGTCTTCATTGCAAAATTCTTAAAGTCTGCATCAGTTAAATCTTTACCTGCTTTTTCAAATTCTTTTATATCCTTCTTGTGGTCTTTCAGCATCATGTTCATGTAAGCCTTATCAAATTCTTTTCCTGTTTTTTGATTGAGATCATCAATTTCTTTTTGTTCATCAGCCGATAAAGTAGTTGGCAGATCAATATGTTTTGATGCTGCGATTCTCTTTAACTCATCACTTGCTGCTGTATGATCCTGTACCATCATTGAACCAAAATCTTTAATACGCGGATCCGTTGCTTTTGTTTGAGCTATTTGTCCTAACTGAATTTCCATCAAACTACCGGTTGCCGCTTTCATTGTAAAATCAGCTATATCTTTATTATACGGACCCGGATTCATTGATGACGTTGTATCAGTCCTGTTCATTGTAGTATCGGTGTACATTGTGGCAGTGTCGGTGCCAGTAATATTAGAACTGCTGTCAGTACGATTTGTGTTGTTGCTGTTGTTATTACAAGCCTGTGCAACACATACACCAGCAATTAACAAAAATGCGGTTATTCTTTTCATAGTATCAGCGTTTTAATTAAATAATTATTTCGATTTTTTGTCTATTCAACTTTTACAAATGATGCGCCAAACAAACCTGTTTATATTACAACAGCGTTTAATTACGCCAGCGTTTTAACAAATGATTTATGTAGATTATTCTACACAATTTTTTCTATAGGGCTTTTTCGTCGCATATTTTTTTGCTGGCATCATTTTTCGAACTATAGAAAAAGTAAACTTCGTAATTATGGCAATACAAAAAAGAAAAACAAGACCTTTAGTAAAAGACGGCGATATAAAAGATTCTCCAAAAGATGAGAAACAGTTGCAGCCCGATACTGCAAATGTTCAATTGCCTGATGTGAGTGATATTCCCGGACAAAAGCATGTGCATGTTCCGCGTCTCGGTGAGCTTGCGGACACAACGATTTCCTCTGATGATGAAGAAGGTAAAGGATTATTCGACGACAGCGTAGATCTTGAAGACAATACCAATGTTACCGCAGAAGAAAAAGAACTGCTTCAACAAACTTCAGAAAGCATGGCAAGTCCTGATGATCTTGCAATAAGACGAGCAGAACTTGATGATACAGATATTGAAGGCGAAAAGTTGAATGAAAATGAAGATATATCGGGAAAAGATTTGGATGTTCCCGGTCAAGAAGATGATGATGCTAATGAAGAAATTGGCGAAGAAGATGAAGAGAACAATGAATACAGTTTGGGAGGCGACGCACATGATGATATTCCAAATAATTAAGTTTTCAAAAGTGGGAATACACTTCGCATAAAGCTCTGCTTGAATTTTTTGAGCAGAGCTTTTTTGAATGAATGATAAATGTGAAAATTATTTTGAAATTGATACAAATTTTTAGAGATGCAATTTATAGCTTCCGGTTACTTCACCATTTCCCTTTTTATCCCATACTCTAAAGGATACAAGAAAATAATCGAATAACTTATTTACTTCTGTAATGGTTGCCATTAAAGTAATGTACTCTGCATCTTTTGACAAAATGCCCGAATCATATTTGGCAAATAAATTTTTATCATCAACCAATACGTCACCTTCACTGGTAATTATCTTTTCATCTGCATCGGGAAAAACATAGCCATTCTCTTCTTTCCAGCCTGAAATAATGAGCCGGAGATTTACACGATCATTTACTTTCACTTGATTGTCATCCCCAACAAGCGTACCATCATCGAGCAATAAAAAAGCTTGCTCTACTTTGAGACCGGTTGCATTTAATTGAATGTTGTTCCTGATTTTGCTTTTTGAGTTGCTTCCCGCAGAAGAATCCTTATCATTACCGGTGTTTACTTTTACTTCGCAGGATGAAAAAATAAAACCGGATAAGATGAAAAGAATACGGATAAAATTTTTCATAAATAGAGTTTTGAGGTTGCATAAATATACTGCACTAAACCACTACGTTCACCATTTTTCCTCTTACGAAAATGAATTTTTTTAAAGGCTTTCCGTCTGTCCATTTCTTTACAATGTCGTTTGCCAAAACGATTTGCTGCACTTCATCTTCCGAAGCGTTTACATTCATCACAATTGTTGTTCTTAATTTTCCATTTATACTAACGGGATATTCTTTTGCTGACTCAATAGTATATTTCTCTTCGTACTTAGGAAATGCTGAATCAAGAACAGTTGTTGAATTTCCTAACTCATGCCACAACTCTTCCGCAATGTGCGGTGCATAAGGTGAAAGCATAATAAGCAACGGTTCTAATATTTCTTTCTTATTACATTTTAAATCGGTTAACTCATTTACGCAAACCATAAATGCGCTTACTGCCGTGTTGAAAGAAAAACGTTCAGTGTCTTCTTCAATTTTTTTGATGGCTTTGTGCAACACTTTCAATTCCGCGTCAGTTGCGACATCACCCCCCGCCCTCTCCAAAGGAGAGGGAGCTGAAGTGGTCCAAATTGCACCCTTTTGTTCATCAAAAAACAAACGCCACAATTTGCGTAAGAAACGGTGAACACCTTCAATGCCTTTTGTATCCCACGGTTTGCTTTGCTCTACAGGACCTAAAAACATTTCGTACATACGGAAAGTATCTGCGCCATATTTTTCAACAAGGTCATCTGGATTGACAGTGTTGAATTTACTCTTGCTCATTTTTTCTGTTTCTACACCGCAGATATATTTTGAATTCGACCTCACCCCCTGCCCCTCTCCAAAGTAGAGGGGAGCATTGATTGTTCCATCATCGCAAATGAATATTGCATCACTATATTCAGGTTTCCATTTTCTGAATGCATGCATGTCTAATTCAACCCCATCTACAATATTTACATCAACATGAAGCGGTATAAATTTTACGGCAACTAAATCTCTGTATCGAACTTCAATTTTTTGTAAGTCAATTTTTAAAAACTCATCAAGTGCTTTATGCCAATTATTCATTCTCTCATCTACAAGCGTTTTCGAAATAAAAATGTTTTTGCCAACAGCATAATTTTTTTCAGAGCCTCTTTCATATTCGGTTATCCTATACACAAACCTGCTGCTTCCTTGTATCATACCCTGATTCACCAACTTCTTATATGGTTCATCATGATTGATATAACCTAAATCGTATAACGCTTTTGTCCACATGCGGCTGTACAATAAATGGCCGACTGCGTGTTCTGTTCCGCCAATGTATAAATCAACCTGTCCCCAATAATTGCTTGCTTCTTTGCTGCAAAATTCTTTCTCATTATGAGGATCCATATAACGCAAGAAATACCATGATGAACCTGCGTATCCGGGCATCGTATTTGTCTCTAAATTTTGTGCAGTCCATTCAGTAATGTTTGCAAGAGGTCCTTCACCTTCGGGACCGGGCTTATAGCTTTCAACATGAGGCAACTCTAATGGTAATTGAGATTCATCCAAAGGATACGCAATACCATTTATCCATTTGATTGGAATAGGTTCACCCCAATAACGTTGGCGACTGAATGCTGCATCACGCATTTTATAATTCACTTTTCTCTTGCCTTTGCCCCAACCTTCTAAATCTGTTATCACCACTTCGGCAGCATCACGCATGAGCATGCCATTTAGAAAATCACTGTTTGTTAACTCGGCATCCCATGTTGGGTTTGCTTCTTCGCCATTAAATTTATCACCGATAATATTTGTAATGGGAATATGAAAATGCTTCGCGAATTTGAAATCTCTTTCGTCGCCGCAAGGCACTGCCATTATTGCTCCTGTTCCATAACCTGCCAACACATATTCACTTACATAAACGGGAACTTCTTTTAGGCTCAAGGGATTTATGGCATACGCTCCTGTAAAAACACCGCTGATATTTTTCTCTGCCATTCGCTCTCTTTCATTGCGGCTCTTCACATGCTCAAGATATTCTTCAACTTCTTTCTTATGTTTTGGAGTAGTGATTTTTTCTACCAGTTCATGTTCGGGAGCAAGCACCATAAAATCAACACCAAAAATGGTATCGGCCCTGGTGGTATAGACTTTTAATTTTTCATCATGGTCTAAGATGGCAAAATCAATTTCTGCTCCATAACTTTTACCAATCCAGTTTGTTTGCATGTCTTTCATTGCCTCGCTGAAATCCACACGCTGCAAGCCTTCCAGCAAACGGTCTGCATACTCTGTTATTCTTAAATACCATTGACGTAATTTCTTTTTCACAACAGGATAACCACCACGTTCGCTTACACCATTTACCACTTCATCATTTGCAAGCACAGTTCCCAGTGCTTCGCACCAATTTACTTCGCCATAACCACAATATGCTAATCGGTACTCCATCAAAACATTTTGCTGCGTAAACTCATCAAAGGAATTCCATTCGTCAGCGGTGAAGGTGTTTCCGGTTACTGGTTTCCGGTTACTGGTTTCCGGTAACTGGTAACTGGCAACCGGAAAAGGATAATTTTTATTTCCCTCTTTTTTAAAAGCCTCAATCAAAACATTAATATTTTCCGCTTTACTGGTGTTGCGGTTATAAAAACTTTTGAAAAGTTGTAAAAATATCCACTGTGTCCATCTGTAATATTTTGGGTCAGATGTATTGACTTCTCTGTTCCAATCGAAAGAAAAACCAATCTTATCTAACTGGCTGCGAAAGTTCTCAATGTTTTGTCTGGTGCTCACTGCCGGATGCACGCCATGCTCAATGGCATATTGCTCTGCAGGCAAGCCAAACGCATCATAACCCATAGGATGTAATACATTGAAACCTTTTAATTTTTTAAAGCGTGTATAAATGTCACTGGCGATATAACCTAAAGGATGACCTACATGCAATCCGGCACCGCTCGGATATGGAAACATATCGAGCACATACTGCTTTGGTTTGGGGGATTGATCAGATACTTTATACACTTTGTTTTCTTTCCACCATTGCTGCCATTTCTTTTCTATGTCGCGAAAATTATATTCCATTGCTGTCTTCATGATTTTAAAAGTGAGTAGTAAGTAGTGAGTAGTGAGTCATGATTTTAAAAGTGAGTAGTAAGTAGTGAGTAGTGAGTAACTTAGGAACTAATTCACTATTGACCACTCACTACTCACTATTCATAGAAATTTATCCCTCACATAATAACTCTACGAAACTATCGTTAAGAGTGAGTGCAAAAGTAATTGAATCCACTAAATTTGCCCATCCTTTAAATTCAATCTATGGCTGAAGCTACTAAATCTCTGCGTCGCAGTAAACCCAATTACGTTTATAGCATTCTTGGTGTGGCAGCAGTGTTGCTGATAATGGGTGTAATGGGTTGGCTGCTGTTGAATTTTACAAGAGTAAGCAACACCTTTAAAGAAAATATTCGAATAAGTGTTTATTTGCGCACTCAAAACAAAGACACGATTGCGCAATTGCAAAATTATATAGCGTCGCAATCTTATGCAAAGGATGTGCAATACGTAAACAAAGAAACTGCACAACAAATCTGGAACAAAGAAAATAATGAAGACTGGAGTAAAATTCTTGATTACAATCCTTTGCCCGAAAGCATAGATTTTTATGCACGTGCGCAATATGTAAATCCGGATAGTCTGTCAAAAATATCATCAAGCATTTTGGCATTATATGGCAACGATATTACTGATCTTAATTATCAGCAAGGGCTTGTAAGTACCTTGAATGAAAAAACCCGAATATTCGGACTTGCATTCATCATTATCTCTGTTGTGCTTTGTCTTATTGTAATCTTTAGCATTGATAATACTATAAAGCTGGCAATGTTTAGCAACCGCTTTCTTATTAAAACCATGCAAATGGTGGGAGCTACACGTAACTTTATTGCGCGACCAATGGATTTGCGTGCTGTAGTAAACGGACTGATAAGTGCTGGTATTGCCATTGCACTTTTGTTCGGCTTAATTACGTGGCTTGAAAGCCTGGTGCCTCAATTAAAAACAATACGCGATATTGAGCTAAACCTTATTTTATTTGGCGGAATGATATTGCTTGGTGTTCTTATTTCATTGTTCAGCACGCACAGAAGCGTTATTAAATATCTGCGCATGAAGCTGGATGATTTGTATTAATAAGCTTGGCATTATTTAATAATTAATTCTTAAAAGTTTTTTTGAAAAGCCGTTGCAGAAACGGCTTTTTTAAGTTTTGTATAATGTGTCATTTCATTTTGTAATCTTTTATACATTATCTTGCAGCCTTTAAAAAAATAAGATGGCGGAAATAAAGCAAAAAACCGATACTAAGCAAAAACCCTCTATCGCGCAAAAACCACTGCCTGCGCTGTTTACAAAAGAAAATTATACATGGATGATAGTGGGTGCCATAATCGTTGCATTGGGCATGATATTAATGTCTGGCGGCAAGAATCAAGATCCAAATAGTTTTGATTATAAAGTGGTATATAGCACAACGAGAATCACCATTGCTCCCATATTAATAGTTGCAGGTTTGCTGGTTGAAGTATTTGCAATTTTCAAGAGACCAAAACAAACTGTCCTCAACCAATAATCGGATTAGCCCTTTGTTTTATTTTAATACCAATTCAACTGATTAAACCACCAACAAAAGAAATATGAGTACAATTGAGGCCGCAATACTTGCGGTAGTAGAAGGACTTACAGAATTTGTACCTGTTTCATCTACAGGTCATCTTATTATGGTAAGTTCATTAATGGGCATTGGCAAAGATGATTTCACACAGTTCTTTGAGATAGCCGTACAAATGGGTGCCATTCTCGCCGTCGTTGTTTTGTATGCAAAAAAGTTTTTCAACCTAAGGCATTGGAGCTTTTATGTAAAACTTATCATTGGAGTTCTTCCGGCACTGTTAATCGGTTATAACTTGGCCCCCGTAATTGATTCGCTTCTTATAAATCCACTTTACACCGCACTTACTTTATTGGGAGGCGGTTTTGTGCTTTTGTTTATTGATAACATTTTCAGACACCCAAAAATAAAAACCGAAAGAGAAATAACCTTTTTAAACAGTTTAATGATTGGATTGTTTCAGTGCATAGCATTAATTCCCGGTGTTAGCCGCAGCGCAGCGACTATTATCGGGGGTATGCAACAAAAGTTAACAAGAAGCCTTGCTGCGGAATTTTCTTTTTTTCTTGCAGTGCCTACAATGGCAGCGGCAACAGGTTACAAACTGATGGAAACAATGAAAGCAGATCCTGAAGTTTTTCACAATCCTAACAACGTAAAAGCTCTTGTGATAGGAAATGTTATAGCATTTGTTGTTGCTTTCTTTACAATGAAATTTTTTGTTCTTCTTATAAAGAAGCATGGTTTTAAATTCTTTGGTTGGTACAGAATCATTGTTGCGATTATTTTTTTATTGATGATAAAGATGAATCAAATAAGATAATTGGTTTTATAAAGTATAGCGTATATTAAGTAAATCGGAAACAAATTAATTGCTTAATTTTCCTGCCTCGCAAAAAAAGCGGGGCAGATTTATTTTATAGTTTGGTTTGATTTGTGTGAAGATTTTTTTTGATACCGGCTTTATTTTTCATAGCATCTTCGTTGCGTCGCAATCCCCGCCTGACTAACGCAGTCGGGCAGGACTTTCATCTGCATTGCAAGTGGCAACAAATCGCAAGTTCATATACTTAATATTCCCCTTTAGGGGTAGGGTACACAAAATGAAAACTGCTTCAAAAAAAGTTATAAATGGATGGGCAATGTACGATTGGGCAAACAGTGCCTACAATCTTGTAATAACCTCCACCATTTTCCCGGCATATTACGATGCCATTACTACAACCAAAGATGTTGCGGGTAATATCATTAATCATAAAGTACAGTTTCTTGGAAAAGAATTTGAAAGCGCTTCTCTTTACAATTATGCCATTTCATTTGCCTACTTGGTAATAGCATTTCTTTCTCCCATTCTTTCTTCTATTGCAGATTATAAAGGCAATAAAAAAAGATTCATGCAATTCTTTTGCTATCTCGGCAGTGTTGCGTGCTGCAGCTTGTTTTGGTTTCAGAAATCAACACTTTCTTTAGGCGTAACAGGTGTGATATTAGCAGCGATTGGCTACTGCGGAAGCCTCGTTTTTTACAATTCATATCTGCCCGAAATAGCTGAAGAAGCAGACCGGGACAAAGTAAGTGCAAAGGGTTTTGCCTATGGCTACGTGGGCAGTGTAATATTGCAAGTCATTTGTTTTTTGTTTGTTTTAAAGCCCGAGTGGTTCGGAATAAAAGATGAAAGCTTTGCGCCACGATTATCTTTTTTGCTTGTTGGTTTATGGTGGATAAGCTTTGCGCAGATCACTTTTATACGACTGCCCGGAAGCATAGCTGCACTGCAAAATACCCGCAGAAATATTTTTACAAATGGTTTTAATGAACTAAAGAAAGTATGGCAACAGGTAAAACATTTGCCGGTTCTTAAAAGATATTTATTTGCTTTTTTCTTTTACAGCATGGGTGTGCAAACAGTAATGATTGCAGCCACTTTGTTTGGAAGTCAGGTGCTGGGTTTACCCGCAAGTAAACTTATTATCGCCATTTTATTGATACAACTAATTGCAATTGCAGGCGCTTATGCAATGGCAAAATTGTCTGAACGTTTCGGCAATTTTCAGGTGCTTATGTTTGTAGTTTTTATTTGGATTGGCATTTGTATTTGGGCATATTATATAACAACAGAAATGCAATTTTATATCATCGCTGTGCTCGTAGGTCTTGTTATGGGAGGCATTCAATCGCTTAGCCGTTCAACATATTCAAAGATAATGCCCGAAACACACGATACCGCCTCTTTCTTTAGCTTTTATGATGTTACAGAAAAGGTTGCGATTGTGATTGGTGTTTTTAGTTTTGGTTTTATACAGGAACTAACAGGTAATATGCGTGATTCAGTCATTGCATTAATTGCATTTTTTGTTTTGGGTTTAATCGCATTGTTCTTCGCTTTACGAAAACAAAAAAAGTTTAAAACTTCATCCCCCGAATATGAAATTATACACGATAGAAACCGAGTTATTTAAACTCGATGGTGGCGCAATGTTTGGTGTTGTTCCAAAAAGCATTTGGAACAAGTTAAATCCTGCGGATGAAAATAATTTATGTACATGGGCGATGCGCTGCCTTTTAATAGAAGATGACAAGCGACTGATATTAATTGATAACGGCATCGGCAACAAGCAAGACCCAAAATTTTTTAGCTATTACTATTTACATGGCAACAATACACTCGATGCTTCGCTTGCAAAACATGGCTTTAGCAAAGACGATATTACTGACGTATTTCTCACTCATCTTCATTTTGACCATTGTGGTGGCAGTGTTGTTCGCAAGGGCGATAAACTTGTTCCTGCTTTTAAAAATGCCTCTTACTGGAGCAATGTGGAGCAGTGGCAATGGGCAACGCACCCCAACGACAGAGAGAAAGCGTCTTTTCTTAAAGAAAATTTTTTGCCAATACAGGAAAGCGGTCAATTGCAGTTTGTAGCATTGCCAAAGACCACTCTTGAAAAAACAGATATGCTTCCCACTACAAAATTCAATGATGAAATATGTGTGCGTTTTGTAAATGGACACACTAATATGATGATGTTGCCACAGATAACTTATAAAGGCAAAACGATTGTGTATATGGCTGATCTTACACCATCAGTTGCACATCTGCCTATTCCTTACATCATGGCTTACGACATGTTCCCTTTTACAACATTGCAAGAAAAAAAATCATTTTTAAAAGAGGCATTGGAAAAAGAGTATATCCTTTTTTTTGAACACGATGCCAGCAATGAATGCTGTACGCTTCAACAAACCGAAAGAGGAATACGACAGAAAGATATTTTTAAGTTGAGCGAGATTTGATAAAAGATTGTGAGCTTGAAACTTGTACAATAGGTGATGCATGCAGCCTGTTTGCATAAACTGAAAATTCGTAACAGAATTATCATTCAATTAATATTAATATCAATCAGAATGGTCACCATCTTCTTGTAAAGTAAAAACCATGTGCCTTAAGTAATCCTTTTAAAAAACATTCTATTTTTTATCATTCAAAAAAAGGCACATTAGGAATGGCATATTTCTTCATAGCCTCTTCATTTATTTCTACCCCGATTCCCGGTTTTTCAGATATGGTGATAAAACTGTCTTTTACCCACTCGCCATCGTACTTCACTATTTCTTTGAACATGGGATCGGTATAAAAATAAGATTGCCATTCGAGTATCAAAAAATTAGGAACTGATGCGCATACGTGACATGAAGCCATGCAACCAAGATATGAAGCCACCATGTGCGGCGCAAAGGGAGTATAATATAAATTGGCAAGATTCGCGATGCGTTGCCCTTCACCAAGACCACCTGTTTTTTGTAAGTCAGGCATCACTATATCCACAGCACCAATTTCCAGTAATCTTCTGAATCCATAAGCCATGTAATGATTTTCTCCCGCAGCTATCGGCGTGCTCGTGGACTCTGTAATTAACTTGTATGCTTCTATGTTTTCTGCCGGTATTGGCTCTTCCAGCCATAATAAATTCAAAGGCTCAAGACGTTTTGAAATAGCTTGTGCAGTAACAGCATCATATCGCCCATGCATATCAACAAGAATATCAATTTTGGGACCCACTGCTTCTCTTGCTGCAGTTATCTGATCAACCATTCTTTGCAATTCTGCAGGGCTCGCAGTCCAGTTATAAAAATCATATTTACTTGGATCGTTAGCCTGGTCGAGATCAAATTTCATGGCGTTAAAGCCGAGGTCTTTTGCTTTAGTTGCGGCTTCTGCAAAATCTTTTGGTTGCGGAAGATTGCGTTGATACAATGCGGTGTCGCAATACACTCTTATCTTGTCACGAAACTTTCCGCCGAGTAATTGATAAACGGGTAAATTCAATGCCTTGCCCGCAATATCCCACAACGCAGTTTCAATAGCAGAAAGAACAGCTACATACATGCCCGCCTGTGCGCCCTGAAAAATTCCCGACTTTCTAATGTCTTCAAAAAGCCGATGCACATTCAATGGATTTTTTCCTTTGAGCCTGCTCCCAAAGTTTTTTACAAGATAATATGTGCCGGGAACAGCATCTACTCCTTCGCCGCAGCCCCATATATCCTGATTGGTATAAATTTTTACAAAGAGACTTCCTCTTATATAGCCGCATTTTACATCGGTGATTTTTAAATCGGATGGCGGTGAAAATTTCTGCGTCCTATCAATAGCTGTTTCGTATTCTTTTCCAAAAGTTGTTAGAGAAGCAAAAGGAGTGATAGCAGCAGCTATTGCAGCCTTGGTAATAAAATTTCTCCTTGATGAAGATGACATAGGTGATTGTTTTAAATGTTGTGATTAGTGTTTCCGGTTACCAGTTGCCAGTTTGCAGTTTCAGTTGCCGGTTACCGGTTAACTGGAAACCGGCAACCAGTCTTACCACGTGCGGTCTTTCAGATATTTTTGTATTTGCTCTTTAGGAACAGGAAGTTCATTGATGTGATCATTCAGCCATTTGGAAAAATCTTTTTCAATTTCATCAGTCCATCGTGAATCTATTTGTCCGGCTGTATATTTTCCTTCTTTCAATCGTTGATGACCGAACATATCACGCAGCCTTACAATCTCTGAAGTGGTTACTACCTTCTCTGCCAAGTGAGGAGGAATAAAAACGACGACACCTAATTTTCCAAGAACAACATCGCCCGGCATTACTGTTACATTTCTGATTCGTGTGGGTTGATTGATACCAACAATCATTGTATTAAGGTCACCCGGTGGATTATGATACGAAGGATCATAACTGGTGTAAAAAGATGTAAAGCCGCCAATTTCTTTTAGTCCTTCCACATCTCTCAATGCGCCATCATACACAATACCGTTTCCCGATTTTGCATAGATAGCACTGCCAACATTATCGCCGATTGTAGGACCGTTGCGATGTGCACCAAATTGATCGGCTACATAAACATCACCCTTAACCAAAAGATCAACAGCCCATGTGTTTTGACCTCTCTTTCCTGCTTTTTTTCCAACCGAATCTATTGCCGCCCAAACATCTGGTCTTGCCGGCATAAACGTTGCCGTAACCGCTCTGCCCACTAAAACACTATCGGGATTTATTACATGCCAATCTTCTGCAACCTGATAACCATACCCTGCATTTTTCATAACAGCCCATGCTTCTTCCACACTCACCGATTTCATTCTTTGCATAATATCGTCAGGAACTTTTGGACGACCGTCGGGGAAACGTTCACCCGTCCACAAAGGCGTTAATGCAATCAGTTGCTCTTTGGTGATTTGCACATCCTGACTTTTCAATTGCTGAAACGCAATCAGCATTGAAAGAATAATCATGCATGTTGTTTTTTTCATAGCAGAGATTATTGTGATGATTTAATTTTTTTATGTACTCAGCAGCATTGCAACTATTATACTTTTGTTGCGTCGTCGCAGACCCCGAGAAAGATTTGTGTGCTGCATCGGGGCACTCTTCAACTTTTTGTTCATTATTGAGATGCGGTTTCGTCCACTCATTTATCCTTTGCTTAGATGCTGTTTAAATTCAATTTGCGACTTCGACCCTGACGCTGCAGATGCCATTTATTCTATTGATGAAGTGATTGCGACGCAAGGGACGATGCCATGAAAAACTATAGCTGGTATTCAAACTAATTTAATTTAAACAGCTTCTTAGTTTACTGCCTGTTTGTGCTGCAGTTCGGCGATCATTTCGAACTGATCGGATAGCGCGGCAGTTAATTTTTCAAATACATTGAAGTAAGCCGCATAAACAGCATGGTGTTGTGTTTGCGGATTATACTGTTCAGGCAACTTTACCGTTAGAGCTGCATCATCAAGTGATTTATAAATACCCATTTCAGTAGCTCCTAAAAGAAACGTTCCAAAGCTTACACTATGAAAGTTCGAGCGCAATCGAACCGGCTTGTTAAACATATCAGCAATCATTTGTGTACAAAAAGGAATTGTACCAAAGCTGCCATTGATAGAAAGACTTTCGATGTTGCGGTGCTCTTCCAAAATTTTTCCAATGCTGTATATCTCGTACAGTATGCCTTCGATAGTAGCTCTTACAAAATGTCTTTTTTCATGCTTGATGTTTAAACCAAAATATGCGCCTCTTGCATTGGCATTCCATATAGGAGCTCTTTCACCCAACAAATATGGAAGAAACAACAAACCATCAGAACCCGCCGGAACTTTTGCTGCCTCGTTGATTAACTCCTGCATACTTTGGTCTATGTCAAACGGATCTTTAAAATCACCGAACTGCCCCGCAAACCATTCGAATATAACGCCGCCATTATTGGTTGGTCCGCCGGATACATAACAATTCTCTGTAAGCAGGTAATTGAAAAATCGCCTTCTTTCATCCTGCAACACTTTACCTCCCATTACTCTCACAGCGCCACTGTCTTCAATGGTAATTGTCGCCCCGCCTTCGCCTTTAACTCCATCACCTAATATTGCCATGCATCCATCGCTTGA